>Ga0181579_10002319_pt1 | contig 15424 bp, 14 predicted proteins | sample 071ome_24_FD_132996 | JGI IMG/M metagenome (GOLD analysis project Ga0181579, IMG submission 132996) | Coastal salt marsh microbial communities from the Groves Creek Marsh, Skidaway Island, Georgia - 071402CT metaG (megahit assembly) | ecosystem: Environmental > Aquatic > Marine > Intertidal... | reverse complement strand
GCTCGGCACTATCTGGATGGGCAAGGCGTCTTAAATGAATTTACAGAGATCGACCAGAAAGTCGTTAGTCAGGCGACGTGGACGTATCTTGGCGGAGCCACGTTTGTACTGACTGTATTCCTTTGGCTCGGTTGGAGGTTGCGAAGGGCTCGTAAAGCGATTGCGGAAAGAGCTCGTCGCTTGGCCCAAGCGAATGCCGAACTCGCGTTGATGGCAAAAACGTCTGCTGTAGGCGCTGTCGCCTCGCATTTGATCCATGGGCTCAAGAATCCGCTCGCTGGAATTAGTGAACATCTCTCCTTGGCCGGATCCAGCGTTGCGGACGACGAGGATTGGGAGGATGCGAAGCAGGCTACCCGACGAATGCAGTCTATGATCAACGAAGTGGTGGATGTGCTTCGAAATGATGAACTAGATCAACTCGACACGTTTTCCGGAGCGGATATCGAGGCGTACCTCAAGCGAAAATACGGAGGCATTACGGCGAAGAAGCATATCGACTTCGGAATTAGGGCAAATGGGGATGTAGTACTGCCAGCCAGGGATGCGAACATCGCTAAGCTAATCGTATCCAATCTACTGGACAATGCGATCGATGCGGTATCGCCCGGGGGGGAGGTTGAAGCCCGAATCCAAGCACTGGAAGGGAAAGCCGTGTTTTCCGTGATCGACACGGGCCCTGGCTTCTCGTCTGCGGCGCGCGAAAATCTGTTCGCTCCCATACAAAGCAGGAAATCGTCTGGAGCGGGGATTGGACTCGCCATTTGCCAACAATTGGCGAGACATTTGGGGGCGAAATTGGAATTGGTTCGGACTTCCTCATCCGGTAGCGAAGTGAGGTTGTCGATGCCGATTTCGCAGCCTTTCCGATCAGCCGTTTAGGCTTTTTGGGGAATGAGTTTCTGGAGTTCCGAGAGGATTGCCTGTTGCCTTTGCCTTGCCGTGGCTTTCCCCCAATTAGTGGAGGCGGAGGTTGGAAGCGAGCTTTGGAGATTCTCAACCGGCGATGTCGTCTTTAGCTCCCCAACGATAGACAGCTCTGGGAATGTCTATTTCGGGTCCCTGAATGGCAAGTTGTATTCAGTTAATGGTAACGGAGATGAACGTTGGTCCGTGCAGACGGGTGACTGGATAGAATCATCTGCTGCCTTGAGCCCCGATGAAGCTACCGTCTACATAGGGTCTTGGGATAATAGTCTGTATGCGATCGATACGGCATCCGGGCTAGTTCGATGGTCATTCGCTACTGAAAGCCTGATATTTTCCTCTCCCGCCGTGGCCCAGGATGGAAGGATTTTCTTCGGAGGAGCGGACGGATTCGTCTATGCCCTTGCTCCCGACGGGAACGCTCTCTGGGAAATTTTCATTGGTGGCGAGATGGACGCTTCCCTTGCTATTGGGCCCGATGGAGATCTTTTTGCGGCTACGAGCGAAGGGTCGGTGGTCGCTCTCGATGCGGAAACTGGCGATGAGATCTGGGCCTTCCAAGTACCGACCGAAGCGGGGGCTGAGGCTAGGGATATCATCATTACATCCAGCTGTATGCTGGATGGAAAGGGGTCCCTGTTTGTTGGGTGCAATAACTTTTACCTGTATGTTTTGGATACTGCTGACGGGTCCTTGAAATGGAACTACGAAACAGGAGGGCCAATTGAGGCTTCTCCGACTTTGGGTATAGACGGACGCGTGCTGGTTTCGTCAAGAGATGGCTATCTCTACGCCTTTGATTCATCGGGGGGGGTATCCTGGAGGACGGAAATTGGGCCAAACTTCTACACGGCTGCTGTAGTCGATGAGACTGGTAGAATTTACGTCAGCTCCTTTATCAATGACACCTTAAGCTATCTCAACTTGTTGTCGCCCGAAGGAACCATCCTGCAGCGAATGCCCTTCTCGGGAATTATCGATTCTTCGGTAGCAATCGCGCCCAATGGGAAACTGTATTTAGGAAATAACGACGGAAACCTGTATGCATTTTCTAATGGGGGCCGGCTGTCGAATTCCGTTTGGCCGAAGTTCCGGGGAAATCTCGCTTCTAGCGGCTCAATAGAAGGCTATGCTGCTCCGAGCCCCAACAAAGAACGGATTTACAACATTGCCTTGCGTGGCTCGCCGGGCGGCGGCGAACGGGACATCATTGCTGGATTCTCTGTCGGCGGAGCGGGCGAGAAAACGCTTTTGGTTCGAGCCGTTGGGCCAGGCTTAGAGGACCTTGGGGTAGCGGATTATCTTCAGGACCCTATCATCAGTTTCTACGAGCTCGGAAATCCGGTCCCGTTCGGTTCCAACGATGATTGGGCAGAGGGCGCTTCCGCTGGCATACTGCCCGAAAAGATGGCCCGCCTGGGCGCTTTCCTGTTGGACGAAGGTTCCGCGGATAGCGCTGATCTGCTGACGTTGGGGAGTGGCGTTTACACGGCGATCGTTTCTAACGATGGAAGCGAGCCCGGCATTGCTTTGGTAGAGATTTACAATGGAGATCCGGACGATTCAGAAGCCTCCCTGGCGAATGTCGCTATGCGGGGTCCAGTAGGGACCGGTAACGAGGTTCTAATAGCCGGATTCTTCATAGAAGGAAATTTGCCCAAACGCATTCTTTTGCGAGCGGTTGGCTCGGGCATAGCTGCCTATGGAGTTAATGGCGTATTGGCGGATACGACCTTGCGACTCTTTCGCGGCCAAACAGTGATCGAGTCGAATGACGATTGGGATGCCCACCCAGAAAAGGGTCGATTAGAGACCTTCATGTCCTCGGCCGGCGCCTTTGCTCTAGAAGAAGGGAGTGGCGACAGCGCCTTATTCGTTTGGCTTGAGCCGGGCCTATATACCGCCATTGTATCTGGCAAGAATGACCAAACTGGGATCGCTCTAGTCGAGCTCTACGATCTCACGGGCAAGTAAGTAGCCGAGATTGACCTGTCGATGGATTGGGTTTAGCTGAGAGGGCGTTGAAAGATTCGTTGAACATCGTTTACGAAGATGAGGACCTTTTGGTCTTGAATAAGGAGCCGGGAATCCTCGTCGAACAGACTATCTCGGAAGAGTTATCGCTGAGCGGTTTGGCGGCTTCCTATGCTGGACGAAGCGTTCGTCCCTTGCATCGCTTGGATCGGGATACGAGTGGTTTGGCGATGTTTGCTCTGAATGCGAAATGGAATCGGTATTTTTCCGAGCTCTTTGAGAAAAAACGCATTCGAAAGTCGTACTGGGCCATCGTCAGAGGGGATTGGGATGGGGGCATTACAAAAATCGACACAAACATCGCCTCAATCTCACCCGGCCGCTTTGGCAATGATCCATGGAAGGGGAAGCAGGCAGTTACGACCTTCCGGAAGCTGGGTTCGGCTGATGGATATTCCTGGATACAGGCATTGCCGAAAACGGGAAGAACGCACCAGCTACGATTGCATTGCCTAGAGGCGGGATATCCCATTGTGGGAGATCGGTTTTATGCGAATGACTTTAGCAATCCATTGCTTCTCCATGCCAGAAGTCTAGCCTTCGAACTCCCCGGAGGATCGCGGGAACTATCTCTGTCCGCGGAACCGCCAGATTGTTGGAAGCCATGGTTAGAGAAATTCGAAAAACGAAAGAAGTCTTGAGCCTAGGAAGGGAGCTTGCTACAGCGTAGCCATGTTTAAAGTGTATTCATATAAAGGATGCGATGGTTGTCGAAAAGCCCTGAAATGGCTCGATTCTAAAGGGCTCGAATACGAGAATATTCCTGTCCGGGAAACGCCTCCAGCCAATCGAGAGCTTGAGATGATGCTGAACGCATGCGATGGCAATTTGAGGCGCCTTTTCAATGTGTCGGGCAAGGACTACCGAGAGCGGGGAATCAAGGATTCGCTTCCCTCGATGAACAAGAAAGACGCCTTCGCCCTTTTGCGAGGAAATGGGAATTTAGTCAAACGCCCCTTTTTGATTGGAGAGGATGTCGCCATCGTCGGATTCAACGAAGCCGAATGGGAGGAAGCTCTGGGAGCTTAGCTCTACTATATCTCCTCTTGGGAACGATCGCTGTGTCCGAGGTCTCGATCCGGATCGATGCGGTCGCGAATAAGTTGCTTGATCTCTTTGGCCTCGGGAAACCGACTCGATTCCTTTCGAGAAAAAATCAATTCGTCGTTCAGACGGATCTCCAAGACGCCTCCGCTTCCAGGCTGTAAGGCCACTTCCCCAATGTTTTCGGAAAATGTAGTCAGAATTTCCTGAGCTAGCCAAGCGGCCCGCATCATCCATCGACATTGCCGGCAATACAGTATCGAAACTCTGGGCGTTCTCAGATCGGTCATGATGGACGGCATCTAAAACCCCCACTGTCTAAATTTAAAGCGAAAGCGCTGTTCGCTTCGATTAACTTTACCTGCGGCTAGTTGAGCTCAGCTTGCTCGATTAAGTTCTTTACTCTGGATTTAGGTTGGCGATCCAGAGCGTTGGCGCGCTTGGTGACGATGTTCAACGCCGCGATCCGGTAGGCTTCGCCAAAGTTGGGGAAATTCATTACGTTCTCCAGGAAGACGCGTACATCGTTGTTGTTGATTATCGCCATTTCGCCTGCGTGAATGAGGTCGGTGGCTCCTTCGGCAACGATATGGACACCTAGAATTTTGAGCGTCTTTGAATGGACGATCATCTTTAGCAGGCCGTCCTCAATGCCGGCAATCTGCCCGCGGGCGACTTCGTCGAAGCTGGCGCGGCCAATGATAATATCGTCTCCGTATTCCTCACGAGCTGCTTCTTCGGAGAGCCCCACGCTAGAAAGTTCGGGAACCGAGTAGATGCCGATTGGGACGAGTTCGAATTTGCTGCCTGGATTTACTCCCAAGGCATGGCATATGGCTCGGCGTCCTTGTTCCATTGATACCGATGCCAAAGATGGATGGCCGATGACATCGCCAACGGCATAAATATTCTCGACGCTCGTTTGGTAGTTGTTGTCAACCGGGATCGTGCCATTGCGGCCAAGCTTGATTCCGAGATCTTCCAAACCAAGTCTAGCGGTGTTGGCTATGCGCCCTTGAGCAACGAGCATCTTGTCGCTCGATATCTCAGTGCCATTGTCCAGTCTGGTGATCACCTGAGACACGGAGTCCCATCGGATGCTTTCGTACTGAGTTTCCCCTATGTACTCCCCGCCATTCTCTGTAAAGTCTTTGAGAAACTTGGTTGTACACTCCGGCTCCATGAACATGAGAGGACGAGGTGTCCGGTCGAACATGGTTACTTTAACTCCCAGCAATGAGAAGATCGACGCATACTCGGATGCAATCACACCCCCTCCGACAACGGTCAAGGACCGGGGCAGGTAGACCATGCTGAGAATGGAATCGCTATCTAGTATATTCTCGTGGTCGACTTCAATATCCGGGGGAGTGCGTGGTTTCGATCCCGTGGCGATTACCACGTATTTGGTTTTCAGATAACTCTTGGAGCCCTTTAGCGTGGTTAGGGATACTGTATGCGCGTCCTCCAAAGCAGCTCTGCCGTGAAAGTAGGAAATCTCTGGGCTGTTCACGTATTCGGCAACAAAGTCAGTATAGGAGTTCAGATCCATATCCAGGCGTCGCATCAACGTGGATACTTCCATATCGTCCTTAAGCGTAAAGGCGAAGACATCGGCATTCCGCCTAAGAGTGGCAATAGTGAGAGCAATTTCCCGCAAAGTCTTGCTAGGAATCGTTCCGTAGTGAACGCAGGTTCCGCCGACTTGGCGCTCCCGCTCGACCAAGGCCACTTTTAGGCCGGCGTTGGCCCCCTGGATAGCGGCTTTCTGGCCTCCAGGACCTGAGCCGATTACGATTAGATCGAATTCTTCGGCTATGTTCATATCTCCATCGCGGACACCATGGCTTTGACGTCGTCCTTCTTGTCAAGTAGCTCTTCCGCATCGTCGGGATAGAAATTCAGAAAGCCAAATACAGGATCCTTAATGAGTTCGTTTGCTTTAAAATTGGCGGGATTGATAACCCAGCTGGCGAGGAGCTGGGATAGATAAGTGGCGGCAGATTCGTCCTTGAAAGAGGGAGCCGATTCATACCGCTTGTAGTACATAGTCGTAGCCTGCAATTGATCCGGCAACTTCCAGTCTGCGGCCACTTTCTTGGCGATCTTCCGGTGGAAGGCGCCAACTAGCTGGGCGACGCTCTTCTTGTCCAAACTTATTTCGTTCTCTTTGGTGATCCGGGCAATTAGCTGGACCGCAATTGGCTTGCCCACCGAATGGAGTAGTCCGCACAAGAATTGTCCCTCGACGTTGCGACGGCGCTTGCGGGATATCTCTTTCCCATAGGCGGCTGAGGCCAGGGCGTGGCGCAGAAGCTGAGTGATCTGAGCTTCGAAACCGGGCGCCTTGAACAAGTCGTTTTGAACGGAAACCGCGATGGCGATTTCGCCGAGGAGATTCATCCCGAGCCTAGCAACGGCTTGCTGAAGGGAGACGATTTGGTCACCGCCTCCGTAGACGGCCGAATTGGCGATTCGCAGCACGTGGGACGCAATCGATTGGTCGCTGTGTATGAGCTTGGAAAGGTCGCTTACCTCAGTGTTTGGATCGTTGGTCAAAGTGAACACTTTGCTCGCCACGCGCGGCATTACCGGCAGCTCGAGGCTAGAGGAATTCAATCCCTCTTCGAGTTCGGCGGCGATTTGGTGTTTCGGCGAGGTGGATGCAGTAAACTGAGACTCCTGAGACATGCTATGATAGTTACTTGTGAAAACTGGGAGACAAAGATGCTACAGAACCAATGTTCCTTGCCGCTCTTCGTTTATCGTCCCCATTGAAGAAAAATTGAGGAGTTTTCCTGGCCGATTTAGGCCCTTTTGCCGATATCTGATTTTGAGAACTATAACTCCAACATGCCATTATTCAGAGACTTAAGAGCTATTGAAAAGCTTGGGCCGCAACATATATAGGTATTACCCCTAAAGATTAATATCTGGGCTTTTCGGATCGCTTCTTGGATTGAACTAGTTGAATCGGGGTTTAATCATTTCTGCGGCTCATGACGGTGTTGACTAGTGAAGAGATCCTTGTCAGCTGGCTGGGAGAGATAGACCCGGAGTTATTGGTTTGGGCTCGCCCGGATGCTTTTCATTTTGGTCCGGTCAGGAGGGGGCGAGATTTGGGTGTCTTTGCCCATGATCGAGCGATCGTATTCCGAAGTTTGGGGTGGGATGAATCGAATGAGGTGTAAAAGGATCTTAGGTTGCGGAATAGAGCTTGGCTAGAGTCGCTGGAAGGCAATGAGCCAGTAATCTTGCTTTTTGGAGAAGGCGACTAACAGATCAGGTGATTGATTTCCGTTGGTTCTGAGCGGAAAGTGTGTTTTCTGCCTGATCTATGCATAGATTCGCGATAGGGCAGCGATATTTTAGCGAGCCAGAACCTGAGCTGGGTTTGGGGTCTGTGGTGGAAGTGGGGTCGTTTCAAGTGGAAATCGACTTCTCGAGATCGGGAGAAATCCGACGTTACGCTTCGGATACAGGGGTGTTAAAGCGAGTTTCGGTGAGCCAGGGAGAGACTGTAGAGACGATTGACGGACGGTCCTTTCGCGTTAGCGAAATCGTGGAAGAGGATTCGTTGTATACATACCGCGGTGACGGTGAATCTGCGAGGGAGAATGAGCTGGCCTGGGTAGATTCGTTTGGATCGCCACAAGATCGTATCCTAAATGGAGACGCCGGACCCAGCTCGGAGTTCGATCTCAGGTATAGGACGCTAGCCATGCGAAATGAGCTTAGGCAATCGCCTTACAGAGGTTTTATGGGGGGTCGGGTTGATCTCCTTCCCCATCAGATCTATATTTTGCATGAGGTCTCTTCGCGGCAGATTCCTAGAGTATTGCTTTCGGATGAGGTGGGTTTGGGCAAGACCATTGAAGCCTGTTTAATTATCCAGCGGATGCGAGCGATTGGTAGAGCTGATCGAGTGTTGATACTCGTACCCGAATCGCTGGTTCACCAATGGTTTGTCGAGCTGTTGCGACGCTTCAATTTGTGGTTCAAAATCTACGATGAGGAACGCTGCCGAGCGGTTGAGAGTGGAGACGGTGAAGGGAATCCATTTCTCGATGAGCAGCTCATCCTCTGTTCGATCGACTATTTATCCGACAACGATAGCCGCAGCGCCCAAGCAACGGATGCGGGTTGGGACATTGTAGTGGTTGACGAAGCGCACCATCTAGAGTGGACTCCAGAATGGTCAAATCTGCAATACGACTTGGTGTCTAATTTGAGTCGCGTTAGCCCGGGCCTGTTGCTGCTGACTGCGACGCCAACGCAACTCGGTGTGTCAGGGCATTTCGCCCGATTGCGATTGCTAGACCCAGATCGCTACAGCGACCTCGAGGCGTTTAACCAGGAAGCCGAGGATTTCGAATCCATTGCCAGCATAGCGGAACGCATCGTTGAGGGAGAGGAGCTCTCAAGCGAGGATCGAAAGCAGCTGAAACGGATATTCGATAAGGATCTAGAAGGCCTGGAAAGGAAGCTAGCTAATTTCGAATCTGGTTTAAAGGGAGCCAGAGAGGCGCTTTTGCGAGCTTTGCTTGATGAACATGGAATGGGGCGAGTTGTATTCAGAAATACTCGGCTCAATATGAAGGGCTTCCCAAAGAGGAAGTATTGCCCGGCGCCCCTAGATGGCAGAGAGAACAGAAAGGGGCAGATTGGTCGACTGTTGAAAGAGTTTCTGGTCGAGAGCGGCAACGCGGAGGGCGGCATACGCTATAGCTTTTCGGACGATTGCCGACTAGATTGGCTGGTAGCTTTTTTGAAGGCCAAACGGAAAGCGAAAGCGCTATTGATCTGCAAGTCGCAGCAGAAAGCAATAGCTCTCGATGCGGCCTTGAAGAAAGTTTTGAATATAAAGGCGGCGCTGTTCCACGAAGGGCTACCGCTGGTTCAACGGGATCGGAATGCGGCTTGGTTTGCCGAGGAAGAAGGGGCCCGCTTGCTCATCTGTTCGGAGATCGGAAGCGAGGGCCGGAATTTCCAATTCGCCCATCATCTAGTTCTCTTCGATCTTCCGGTTAATCCTGGCCTGCTTGAGCAAAGGATCGGCCGTCTTGATCGTATTGGACAAACCGCTACGATTCAGATTCATGTACCTTACATGGTAGGGAGCCCGCAGGAATTTTTGGCGGATTGGTATCATCAAGGATTAGATGCGTTTGAAAGCTGCGTTCACGGATTGGCGGAGTATAGAAAGGCGTTTGAAAAGAAAGCTCTCAAGGGAGCTGTAGCGTATGGGACGCAAAAAGAATCTTCAGGAAGGGAAGAGCTAGCGAAGCTAACTGAGGAAACGCTGATCTTCAGAGAATCGCTGAATGAGAAGCTGCGTCGCGGAAGAGATCGCTTGCTGGAATTGAATTCGTTCGATCCTAGAGTTGCTAGAAAAGTGATCGAGGCGATTCGGGAATCGGAATCGGACAACCGAGCCAAAGGGCTGCTCTGGGAAGTGATGGATCTTTTTGGAGTAAGGATTGAAGAATATGAAGAGGGCGATGTCTTTTTCAATTCCCGGCATGCCTACATTGATTCGTATCCACAGATTCCTGAAGAAGGATTGCTTGCCACGTTTGACAGAACTCGAGCGATTGCCCGGGAAGATATTCGATTCGTGTCCAAAGACCATCCGCTCTTTGACGAGTCGATGGAATTGCTTATCAACTCGGAAAAGGGCGTTGCCAGTTTCGCGCTTCTTGAATCGGAGGATTCGAATTTGTTTCTGGATGCGGTGTTCGTACTGGAGGCGGTTGCCGATTCCAAACTGCATGTAGAGCGGTTTATGGCAACGCCTCCGCTCCGCGTACTCGTTGACGCTAGCGGCCGAGACTTAGGAACGCATCGAGAAACCGAGATAGTCGAATCAGAACTACGGAATGGATCGATCAATCGATTCATTGAAGATACGGGCTTCTCGAAGGAGATCCTGGCAACTCTACTCGATTCTGCTGAAGCGATAGCGGAGAGCGATGCCAATCAATTGAAGAAGGAGGCAAGATCCAGAATGAAGCGAGCTCTAGGTGGAGAACTAGAAAGGCTGATTGATCTGAAACGGATCAATCCGAATGTCCTCCCAGAGGAAATCGAACTGGCCAAGGAGGAGATTGCGGGCATCGATGCAGCAATAAGCTCAGCTCGATTGCGCTTGGATTCTCTAAGGCTGATTGTCCAAGGCAAAGTGGATCCGTGGGAAGTCTAGGGCTCTGTCTCATAGACTAGATCGGGACGCATTGGAAGATTGCTTAGCCGACTAGGAGCATAACCTTCGTATAAATAGCCGAAAACACTCTGGTCGAGTTACTCAAACTGAGCCAGAGCTTTAGTTAGTCTGTGCGTGTCGACAATGTGGCCAATGTCGTATAGCATGTCAATTTTGGGTCGCCAGGAGGCCGTGGGCCGACTGGAGGCCCAAAATTGGTTCGGTTCGGTTTCCTTTGATTGTTCCTGATTGAACTCCAGCGGGGTCACGTAGTGCAGCGAGCGATGGGGCCGGATGTAGTTGTATTTCCATCGCCAGTCCTCGATCACCACTCGAGCCTCGGCTAGAGTCCAGAGCTGTTCGCGATCCAGGGACTCTTCCCGGAAGCGGGCGTCGAAGCTCTCCACGTAGCAGTTCTGCTGGGGCTTGCCGGGCCGGATAAAGGTGCGCTTCACCCCGTTTCGGTAGCTCCACTGGTCCAGGGCCGTTCCCGCGAACTCGGGCCCGTTCTCCGAGTGGATTCTCTCGGGCTTGCCGTGAAGCTCGACCAGATTGTCCAGTATCCTGGATACGCGATGCTCGGTTATCGAACTGTCCCCCCTCGATCCACAGGCAGCTCTGAGTATAGTCGTCCACCACGGCCAGCCTCCTGTATCCCAATATCTTACGCTCGAGAGCCTTCTCCTGGATCAGATCAAGCAGCTCGGAATCGTCGCGGCTGGACCGGTACGCGTAGCTGCCCCTGGACTTGCCGACAAGCCCGCAGGAAAGCCGCAGGCTCATGCCTCGGCTCTCGCTACGATGGTCGACCGTTCGACGCTTCTCTACGGGCTTGACCAGTTTTTTGAGTTGATCTCCTTGAGCGCGTCGATGCTCAGCTCCTTCTCCGCAAGAAGCCTCTTCAGACGGGCGTTCTCGCTCTGCAGCTCCTTGAGCTGCCTCAACTGCTACCTCCATCCAGGAGTACTGGCTCTTTCACCGGTAGTAAGTCCCGGCGGCTATGCCGTGCTTGCGCAGCAGCTCCCCGACGGGAACGCCGCTCTCCGCTTCCCGAAGGATGCGGATGATCTCCTCTTCCTTGCAGCGTTTGCCTTTTCCTCGGCTCATATCGTCTTCCTCTCATGTTTACCAGCGGAAGACTCTCAATCTAAATGGCTTTGTTTAAGGGGAGCAGGCCAAGTGGATACCTGCTTGGTTTCTTGGCTTCTGAAGAAGAAGAATGTTTTCTATTGGTGTAGGTGAAAAGGCCGCTTTTCTTTCAGATTCGTTTTCTTAAAGTATTTAAATCCTCAATCGGACATAACTTGCGATTATGAATCTGAATTCGCTTCTCTATTCTCTCGGATTATCGGGGCTCTTTTCTTCTCGAATTTTTCTACCTGCCTTTGTTACGGCCTTTTTCCTGAAATATGGCCACTCCTGGCCTTTCTTAAACAACATCGAGCTACTGGGGGAGCTCGCGGAAAAGGCGAATAATCATCCGACCTGGTTTACTAGTGGCTGGGTAATTACAGCCCTAGGGGTGTTGTCTCTTCTCGAGTTCTTGGCTGACAAGTCGCCCGAAGCCCGGGAGCTTTTGGATGACTTTTCGGTCTATGCGAAAACCGGTCTATCTGGACTGACGACGTTGGGCGTTATGAATACGGCGGATGCCGAATTTGCTGGCGATGTACTGCAACAGGCGGGAATCCTAGAGCTGATTCCCGCCATCGTTTCCGCGGGAGCCACCTATTTTGGAGCCACGGTAAGAGGCGGAGTTTTGGGAGTTCTCACCGATGCCGATCCAGACGACACGGTAAAAATTCGCGGATTTATCAGCTGGGTTGAAGACTTCTTAGCTGTCGTCGGAGTTTGGTATCTCCTCTATGCGCCGGCCTTCGCCTTAATCGTGATCCTCGCCTTTTTCGGATCGCTATACCTTATCCGTAAGTACCACGAAGGGAAATTGGAGAATCTCAAGACGCCCTGCGAAAGTTGTGGCGAACGCATTCATTCTTTCGCGACGGCTTGCCGCCATTGCGGCGCCAAAAGGGAACAGCCGAACATTATCGGGTTTTTGGGCGGCGTCAAAGACGAGAAGGCGTCGTCGGTTGAGGATCAGAAGCTGCGGCTCATGCGACTTAAGCGCTCGCCGTTGTCGGGCGAGCGGTTCGAGGGCAAGGGAGTCGAGCTCAAGTGCGAGGAGGATGGAACGACGGCTTTTGCCGACAAGGCTCTGACGCAGGCCTATATCGATTCGGTGACGGCGAAGCTGGCTAAGGTGCTTCTCATTAGCGCGATATTGGGAATCGTTCCTGTGTTGGGATTGATTGCCGGGGTGATCTACTACCGATTGCGATTGGTCGCCCCCTTCCGACGATACCTGACTTTCGGTCAGAGCTTCGTGACCAAGTGGCTGCTTCGAATCATCCTTCTGGCTTTGGCGATTCTCCAGGTATCTTTCGGGGGTATTGTGGCTGTTCCACTGATGGCACTGCTGAACTTCCTTTTCTACAAATCGGCTTTCAGCAAAGCTCTTTCCAAGGCGCACTTAATCTAGAGCGAAAAACGGCGCCTTCTCCTGGGCGCCGTGGGATTTGCGCGACGGCCGCCCAAGTTGGACGACCGCCGGTTTGATTTCTGATTTAGTTGTGGATCGCTCCCATCGTAGGATTCCAAGCGTTGGCCGAGGCCAAGCTAGCTAAACCCGACTAGCAGCGAGGATGCGTTCCTCGCTTGAAACTCGAGTAAGCGCGCTGCTTGAGATCCAAAGCTCCCAGGCCGATCAGAGCAGCGGTGACTGCCAGGCCGGCAACGAGGTCTCCGGATGGACCGATGAGGCCCAGGAATCCGAATGGCACGAGAGCCAGGATGATGGATGCGATCAGGTTGCTTTTAGTTTGTGTGTTCATCTTTTAGGTCAGTGTTGCCTGACGCTCGGGATTATCGCGCATTTTAGTTATAACTTGAAATACTTATTAAGTATAGAAACCATAGGATAAAACTATGGAAATGCATCAGCTCAGGTATTTTCTAGCTGTCGTGGAGGAGAAGAACTTCACTCGGGCGGCTGAACGCTGCCATGTGTCGCAACCGTCGCTAAGCGCTCAGATAATTAAGCTTGAGGACGAATTGGGAGATCGGCTTTTCAATCGGTTGGGCCGGCGCATCGAGCTGACAATGGCGGGTTCCTTTTTCGAAAAGCGGGCTAGGAACATTCTTATGGAGGCGGACAACGCCATCAAGGAGATTCAAGAAGGAGCGGGAGATCCGAAAGGGACTCTCCAGATAGGGGTAACGCCATCGGTATCGCCCAAGTTGCTGTCGCCTGTTCTAAGGGCCTGTCAGGATCGCTATCCGAATTTGAAGATTCAGGTGAATGAGAACCTGCGTCGCGCCTTGCTCGAGAATTTGGTTAATGGCGATCTCGAAGTAGTCATCTCCTCCTATTCCGGTAAAGCGGCAAACGTAATTGCAGAGCCAATACTGCAAGAGTCTCTTAATCTAGTTGTTCCGTCCAAACACCCCCTGGCCGGAAAGGAATCCATCGCCCTTCAGGAGTTGAAAAATGAGCGTCTGATTTTGATTGGAGAGTCTGCAACGCTAGGGGAGAAAGTAATCGAGTTTTTCGAGCTTAATGATTTCGTGCCGGACATTGCCGGTTTGTGTTCGCAGGTGAATACGGCCAAAGCTCTTGTGCATTGCGGCCTGGGGCTGGCCATTCTGCCTGAAACGGCGTGGGAGGATGTGTCGCCTTTCGATGTCGTATTCAAACCTTTGGCATCCGCTAAAATGTCGAGGTTGCTCTTCGCTCTAACGCATGAGCGCCGTTATCTTTCTTCCGGGGCAAGCTTGTTTCTCGAAACAGTTCGCGAGTTTGTCTACAATAGAAAATCGCCAACCCGCGAGTAGCGTGGGTTGGCGATCGAAAATTAGCGCTAAGAAGTGATGGAAGGCTAATAGCGAACCATTTTTGTCCACTTCGATTTGCTCTGGGAACTCTTGACTGCAGTCGCGACAAAGGCCATCCCCCGCAATCCGTCGTCGACAGTGGGGAAGTCGGGGTTCTCAGGAAGCTTCCGACCGCTTACTTCGGCGGCAATTGATTTAGCGGCCGCGAGATAAACATTGGCGAACGCTTCGATAAACGCTTCCGGATGACCGAATGGCGTACGGGTATTTTCAGCAGCGGCCTTGCAAACGTAGTCGTTGCCCCGTCGGAAAATCTGTCGGGGCTTGTTGTGGTACTTGACGATTAGCTCGTTCGGGTCCTCTTGATGCCACTCCAGCGAGGCTTTGGTACCGTAGACGCGAATATTGAGATTGTTTTCGTCGCCATTGGAGATTTGCGATGCGTAGAGCACGCCTTTGGCGCCACCCTTGTAGCGAACCAGAATGTTGCCGTCGTCATCGAGTTTGCGGCCGGGAACGAAGGTTGTCAGTTCGGCGCACATTTGATCGATCTCCAATCCGGTAATGTAGCCGACTAGGTTGTCAGCATGAGTCCCTATGTCGCCCATGCAATTCGAGGCTCCGGCGATCCTAGGATCGGTTCTCCATGAAGCGATCTTTCCGCTATTGTTATTTAGAATATCGCCTGTCGCGTACCCTTGCGGGTACTCTGTAACAACTTTTAAGATACGCCCAAGCTTTCCCTTCCGAACCATGTCCCTGGCCTCCTTGACCATAGGATAACCTGTGTAATTATGTGTAAGGGCGAAAACTTTCCCCGATTTTTTAACGATTCTTCGAAGTTCTCGAGCCTCGTTCATGTCGAAGGCGAGCGGCTTGTCGCAGATAACATTGAAGCCAGCTTGCAGAAAGCATTTAGCTACCGCGAAGTGCAAATGGTTCTGAACAACGATACTGACAAAATCGATACGCTCCCCCGCGGGAAGAGCAGCCTCCTTTTCGGACATTTCCTGGTACGACCCATAAACCCTGGATGGATCGAGATAAAGGTCCCTGCCTGAGAGCTGCGACTTTTTCGGATCGGATGAGAAGGCGCCGGCGACAAGCTCGATTTGCCCGTCGAGATTGGCAGCCATGCGATGGACGGCTCCGATAAACGCCCCGCGGCCCCCGCCAACCATACCCATTTTCAATTTTCTTTTCATAGCGATTTCCTCTGTTTGAATTTAACAGGCGACCGGCTTGCCGGACTCGGCTGATTCGTAGATAGCGTCAATAATTTTCATGAGCGAAACCGCTTGATCGGGCGTATTGAGCGGCTCTTCT
>Ga0181579_10002315_pt1 | contig 15441 bp, 18 predicted proteins | sample 071ome_24_FD_132996 | JGI IMG/M metagenome (GOLD analysis project Ga0181579, IMG submission 132996) | Coastal salt marsh microbial communities from the Groves Creek Marsh, Skidaway Island, Georgia - 071402CT metaG (megahit assembly) | ecosystem: Environmental > Aquatic > Marine > Intertidal... | reverse complement strand
GGCTGGCAATGGGAATGGTGGCGACACAAATCACCCTGTTGTCGATTACACCGATGTTGCCGGGTTATGAGGCGTTGGTCGCGGTGATGACGGTGTATGGCGCGACGATGGGGATCAGCCAGCCGTTGTTGATCGGTATGATGGCGCGGGCGACACCGTCGGAACATCAGGGAAAGAGCGCCGGTCTCCGCGCCACCGCGAACCAGTGTTCGGGGGTGGTACTGCCGATGACCATGGGTGCGATCGCGGAATGGGCGGGGCTGGAAAACGCGTTTTATATCGTTGGCGTGGCGTTGTTGGTCACGATCAGCGTTATCGCCGTGACCGTCGGCCGCAGGGATGTCACGCCTCGTAGATCGTCGCCTGAATAGGTTGTCCGAATTCGGGCGCCGCCAGATCGGGGCAGGCCGACGCCGCAACGGCCAGATCCATTTCCGCCCGGAAGTCGATATAGATGGGATCTTTCGGCCTGTTGGGGCTGTGTTTGATCTCACCCGATTTCACGTCGATATCGACATGCTGAAAGATATTCAGCGGGCTCGGGATCAGCTCCGGGGGAACATTCCACTGGCTGAACCCGTCGATCAGGTTTTCCCAGCATCCATGATCCGGAATCGGGATGTCATCGCCATGGTGATACTGGTTCAGCCGGCCTTCCTCCTTGGCGCGCGCATAGCGTGGCCCCGAGCAAGTGCCGTATTGCAGATCGTGATAGCCCATTCCGGCAAACTGGTCCTCGATGATGGTCATCATCGGGTTGTTGAGCTTGCTGTATAATTTGTCGCCGGTCGAAATCCAGATCTTCATATTGTAGACCTTGGTGCGCGCCTGATCGAAACGCTCATCCGTGTTGTTGAGGTTGATACAGGCGAAATCGACAATCGTCTTCGCGGCGATGCGAAGGATTTGGCCCTTTTTCATCGGGCGGCCCCAGCCTGTATTGGCGGGAACGAAATCGTCGGTGATGATGTTCATATTCTTGTCCTCGCTTGTCCGGGGTCAGGGCTGCAAAATCGTGACGGTGCAATCCGCCGCAGATGCTGAAAGCTCCGCCGCCGGGCAGTTTACCAGCGCACAGATCAGATCAATTTCCGCTTCCAGATCTATATCGACCGGCTCCAACGGTCCTTTCGGTTTCGGTTTTATGCGGCCGTCGGGAGAAATATCCATATTGCGGAAAAACCCCATCGGGTCCGGCAGGTTTTCGATGGTGAATTCATTGAGCGGTGCGACGGTTTTCAGCATCAGTTCCGGGCATCCCTGGCTGGATTGCAGATCGTGCAGTCCGGTGCCGTTAAATCCGTCCGCGATAAACCGCATCATCGGGTTGTTCTGCTTGCTGAACAGCCGATGTCCCGCCGTCGGATAAATATTGAGATTGTAAATCCGGGTACGGGCGGTATCGAAATATTCCTTCAGGTCGTCCCGTTTGAAGCAATTGAAATCGATCATGCTCTTGGCGGTGACGCGCAGGATCTGTCCGGCGTTCAGCTCTCCCATCCAGCCGTCATGTGGACGGACGGTCGCTTGCGATACTATTTCCATAAACCGTTTCTCCTTGCCGCTAGTCTCACGGCTGCAAAATCGTCGCCTTGACTTCCAGCCCGCCGGTTCTCGACGCCATGTCCGGGCAGGCGCTAAAGGCCACCAGTAAGTCCTTTTCCGCGCGCAATTCTATCGGCACCGGTTCTTCCGGTCGAATTTGCGTGCGTTTCATCGCACCCGTCTCCTGACTGATATCCATGTTCTGGAACAAATTGACCGGGCTCGGAATGTTTTCGTATGTGATGCCCCAGGGTTCCAGCGCCCAGGTCAGGTTTTCTGCGCAACCGTGATCGGGAAGCTCCAGCTTCTCGCCATGCAGATATTCGTTGAGGCGGCCTTCCGCCGCCGCCCGCTTGTGCCGCGCCTGCCCGCACATGCCGAACTGCATGTCATGCGTGCCGAGACCCTTAAAGCCGTCTTTGGTCAACGTCATCAACGGAGCACCGGTGCGGGAGACCATGCGGTCTCCCTCGCGCAGATAGATTGCGCCATTTTCTTCTTTCGACGGGGCCTGGTCGAACGCCTCCGCATAGTTTGAGGCGTCGAAGGCGACAAAATCGATAATGGTCCGGGCGGTCAGCCGCAAAATCTGGCCCTGCCGTATTTCCGCCGCCCAACCGGTATTCCGTGGCGCAATTTCTTCTGTGAGTATCCGCATATCGTCACTCTAGCGGGGGTTGGGATGGGCTCCAACCCCCGCTAGAGTGCGCATCTTACAAAGGGAGGGTGCATTGAAAATTCTCATTTGGCCGGGCTCATTGCGGCAGGGGTCCCTGAACCGAAAGCTGGCACGGGCAATTGATGCCAAGCTTTTCGAAAGGGGTGTGGAAACCGATCACATCAATTTTCGCGATTATGACATGCCGCTTTATGACGGCGATATCGAGGCCGATCAGGGGCTGCCCGCGGCGACGACCGCGCTCGCTGAGAAAATCTCCAATTGTGACGGACTTGTTCTGGTAACGCCTGAATATAATTTCGGCGTCCCCGGTCCCGTGAAGAACGCGATCGACTGGATGTCGCGCATCAAGCCTTATCCGACCACCGGTAAAACCTGTTTTCTGGCTTCCGCCGCGCCAGGCCTCGTCGGTGGCGGGCGCGGTCTGATCGCGCTTCGCCCGACGCTTTCCTTTATGGGGGCATGGCTGGTCCCGGATTCCTTTTCCCTCGCCCAGGCGGGGCAGGCCTTCGGTGAAGATGGCGGGCTTGTGAGCGAAGATATCGACAACATGCTGGATGGGATGCTCGACCAGTTTCTGGCGGCGGCGGAATCTCTGAAACTTTCATGAAGCTCGGAGAAATTCCTTTTGCCGCGGCTGAACGCGCGCCGGAGGCATTGGCCATAGTTGATGGCGACCTGCGCCGCTGTTGGCGAGAATGGCGGGACGATATCGCCCGGACGGCGGGAGGGCTTGCCGGGATGGGTCTGGGCCGGGGCGATCATTGCGCCTGCATCATGCCGAACCGGTATGAGATGGCGACGGCCTATTTCGCCTGTCAGATATTGGGAGCGATTTTCACGCCCTTTAACTGGCGGGCGACGGTTGAGGAAATCGCCTATGTCCTTGAAGACGCCGAAGCGGTTCTGATCCTGATCGATGAAGACGCCGCACCCGCCGCGCGGAAGGCGGCCCAAAATTCCGGAATCGAAAGGATCGTTTCAATCGCCGGCGGCGCGGAAGAAACGCCTTTTGCCGAACTGCTGGAGGCAGAGCCCGTTAAACCCCGCCCGTCAATAAAAGACGACGATATCTGCCTGATGCTCTATACCTCCGGTACGACCGGCAGGCCCAAGGGCGTGCCCCGTTCGATATCGGCGGAGCGCACGGCGGCGATGGCCTGTATCGCTCAGTTGAGGTACCGGGCCGGAGAACGTTCGCTCGGCGTCATGCCGCTTTTTCACACGATGGGCATCCGGGTTTTGCTGATGACGGCGCTGATCGGCGGCGCGTGGGTCAATATGCGTCGCTTCGATCCGGCGGGCGCGGTCGGATTGATTGCGGCGGAAAACATCAACGCTCTTTTTCTGGTGCCGACCATGTTCCATGACATGTTGGGTTGTCCGGAATTCGCGGACGCGGGCACTGGATCGGTCCGGAATGTCGCTTATGCAGGCATGGCCATGACCAGCACGCTTGAGCGCAGGCTGGCGGCGGCCTTCATGCCGGACGTCTTTGCCAATTATTACGGCTCCAGCGAGATATTCACCTTTTCCTATTGCGACGATCTGGCGGCAAAACCCGGCAGCGCGGGCCGGGCGGGGATGGGGCAGGTGCTTCGCATTGTCCGGGTGGATGCAGAGGGAACGGTAAGCGGCGACGATATCGTGCCGCAGGGAGAGATCGGCGAAGTCGTCGCCACGATGAATAGTGCGGAAGCCTTTTCCGGATACTGGAAATGCCCCGATGCCGACCGGAAGGCGATCCGCGATGGCTGGTATTTCACGGGCGATCTCGGCTATTTCGATGAAGACGGCGCGTTGTTTTTGTGCGGTCGCGTCGATGACATGATTATTTCGGGTGGCGAGAATATTCATCCGGAGGAAGTTGAGGATACGCTGGCGGCGTCCGGGCTTGTCGGGATGGCGGCGGTGGTCGGCGAGACGGATGAGCGGTGGGGGCAGAAGGTTGTCGCCTATATCGAGCCGGTATCGGCGGAGGCCAGCGCTGTTTTGCTTGATGTGCATTGCCGGGAATCGGCATTGGCGGGATTCAAGCGCCCCAGAAAATACGTATTTGTGGAAAAGATACCGGTGTCCGCATCCGGCAAGCTGCTGCGCCGGTTGTTGCGCGAGGGTGACTATGTCGCGCTCGAAGGCTATGAAACCGCACTGGAATGAAACGACGCCTTTAATTGGGAACAGGAGATGCAAAAGGATTATTCGGAAGAACGCGCCGCGACACTGCGTGAACTGGATGGACTGCGTGTCGAGGTCGATGCGGCCAAGAAGATCGGTTACCTGATCCTCGACCGGCCGCCGCTCAACATCGTTTCCTATAAAGGGCGCGCGCAAATCCGTGCGATTATCGAGGCGATGGACGAGGACCCCGATGTCGGGGTGATCGTGATCCGCGGCGCCAACGGGCTCTATACTTCCGGCGGCGATGTGAAGGCATTTCCTGATATCCCGTTTGACGGCATGTCCGACCTCGCCTGGAATATCGGTGCGCCGGAACGGGCGACCAAGCCGGTCATTGCTGCGTTGGAAAAATATGCGTTTGGTGTGGGGTTCGAGCTCGCCATGGCGTGCGATTTCCGTCTGGCGACGAAAGAGACACTGGTGGCGTTGCCCGAGATCAATCTGGGTGAGATGCCGGGGTCGGGCGGTAGTGTCCGCGTGGTCAAGATCGCCGGGCTGACGCGCGCCAAGGACATGGTGATGCTGGGTAAGCGCATTCCCGCGCCGCAGGCCAAGGAATGGGGGCTGATCACCGAAGTGGCAGAAGATTCGGATGCGCTGACGGTATTGATTGAGGAATATGCCGGGACGCTCAACGCCAAGGCGCCTTTGGCGCTGCGCGCCCTCAAACGGGTGCTGAATTCGGTTTACGATACCAGCCTGAAAGTCGCGCTCGATATTGAGGGCCATTCATATGAAAAGCTGCGCTCGACAGCGGATTACGCGGAAGGCATCGACGCCTTCGCCGAAAAACGCAAGCCGGAATATAAGGGCGAATAAGTCGGCGGACCCTCAGTACAGCGCAAAGTTCGCCTGCTGAAATCCACTATCCTGCCGGTCGTCCGAAACGGTTTCCGAGAACACGGCGAGGTTCGGCGTATATCCGCCCCCCAGGCTGTCGGCAAACAGGGTTTGGGAATTTTCCGTTTCAGAGGCCTCGGCCGTTACGGTTGTGGGTGAAGCGGTCGATATGGGCGCCGTCACCGCGACTGTTTGCGGTGCCTCCCGCTCCAAACCGGAGAGACCCCCAAGCGTCGATATTCCAATCCCGACGGCGATTCCCGCGACGGCGGCTCCCGCGATGGCCGGCCGCATCAGAGCGCCGAAGAAGGCAGTCATCCGTTCAGTTAATGAGGTAGTGCCAATCGTGCTGACTTTCCGGTCTTGAGGGCCAAGAGCCATCACACGATTGCGCAAACTGTCGGACAGTTCGGGTTGGGGGACCGCCTCAAGCAGCGCGTCCAGAGCGGCCGCGGCCTTGAACAGGGCCTGCGCCTCAACCGAGCGGACGAGAAGGTTTGCGGCCGCAGGCGCATTCTCCACAGGCCAGAGGTCCTGGTTGGCGCCCCAGCTATTGAGAAAATCGCGGAATTCATCCACTGTCATATCGTTCGTCCCAGCCATTTTCATTCTCCTAATAGGTCCGGCAGTGCGCCCGAAAGGTCGATGCGCAACGCCTTGCGGGCCCGCGCAAGAAGCGACTCCACCGCTTCAACCGAAATATCGAGGGCCTTTGCCGCCTCGTTTCCTGAAAAACCTTCAAAATGAACCAGAATGATTGCCGTCTTCTGGCGTTCTGGAAGTTTCTCCAATGACAGCTGAACCGCCTTTTCGATATCGATCCGTCGATCCACCTCGAATGCATTGTCTGAATCCGGCGTGTCTTCGATGGTGTCGATCGGCAAGGCGGTCTTTGCCCGTTTGCGGTCGATACAGAGATTTCGCGCGACCCGGAACAGCCATGTTTTCAGGGACGCGCCGCCGGGCTCCCACTCAGACGCCTTTTTTGTCAGGCGGAAAAAGGTTTCCTGAGCGACGTCTTCGGCAGCGGCGTTGTCACGCAAAATCCAGTTGGCGTAACGCGTCACAGGCCCCAGATGTCGGTCGACCAATACCGCCCATGCGGCGGATTCATCGCGCGCGACGCGGGAAAGAAGGGAATCGTCAGATTCCCTTCCGTCCGTTTCGGACCTGCGCCGAAGCTGTCCGAACAAATTTCCGTCGCGGGGCACGATAGCGCTTACCGCCCGCGGCGTGATCCCTTGCGTCCGCGGTGATATCCGCGGCCTGGTACCTCATCCGCCTCCATCGCGCCGTCGCCGTTCTCGTCATATCGCTTGAACCAGCGTTTGCTCGGCCCCTGGACTTCCGACAGCGACAATTTGCCGTCGCCGTTGATATCCAGCATGTCGAAGATGGTCGCCGCGCGGAATACTTCCAGCGTCCGTCCGCGGCGTTTCATTTCCTCGACAGAGAGGGTTTTGTCACCATCGACATCCATCGCGCCAAATACGAGGGCCTGATCCTTGGCGATTTCATCCGGCGTGACCTTGCCGTCATCGTTCAGATCATAGAGCCGGATAAAGCGGGATGCCTGGCGTGACGTATGCCCGCGCTTTTTCTCACTCTTCTGCATATGTTTGCCCGGTCCGCCCTGACCCTGGTTCATATGCGGTCCGGAACCTTGAGCGCCGCTTTGCTGGGCCAGTGCCATGGTTCCGGCCGAAAGGCCGATGGCGGTAACGCCGGCCAAAGCCAGCTTCGTGATATTTGCGTAAGTCTTGCGTGTCATTTCGGATACTCCTGAAAACATTCTGCCATTTTTTCGGCAGTAACCGGTGCTGCTGATCTTATACACGCGGATGTGCGTAAAATTCCGTCGCGGAAACTTGCGGTATTCCGTCTGATGTTTCACTCTTTCTCCGTAATTCAACACCAAAGAGCAGGGCCTTGGCAGAAAATTCATTGAGAAACCTTGTCCTCCGATCGATGGAGGCGCCCGAACGTGACCGTTGCGTCGATCTGTTTCGGCGACCGGACGGAACGTGCGGGTTCGAGTTATGGCGGCGCGACCCGGAAGCTGGGCGCTGGATTGCGACCGGCGGTTTCAGTGACGTCGTATTCGATAATGAAATGGCGGCCTTGTTCGCTGCGAAAACCGTTGTGCCGTGGCTCGCGGCGCCAGGGCTGGAAAACGGGGCGCCTCCCCATGAATGATCAGGACTGGCATTGGGCCCCCGATGTCCATCGCCATTTTCAGGAAATCGGTATCAGTCAGGCAGCCTATGTGCCCGATGGCGGGCTCGCCCGGTTGATCGAGCTGTGTAACGCGGATGAGACGATCCGTTCTGTCGTTCTGACGACCGAGGAGGAGGGCGTCGCGCAAATCGCCGGGGCCTGGCTTGGCGGCGAGCGCGGCGTGTTTTTGACGCAGTCTGGCGGGGTTGGAAACTGCATCAATATGTTCAGCATGATCGCGGAATGCCGTATCCCGTTTTTCGCCATGGTTTCGATGCGCGGGCAATGGGGAGAAACCATTCCCTGGCAGGTTCCGATGGGACAGGCGACGGTCGCCGCGCTGGAGGCCGCCGGTGTTATCGTTCAGACCGCATGGGACCCACGGGAAGTGCCGGAAATGGTGCAGGCGGCGACAAGGCTCGCCTTCGACGCGGGGCGCGCCGTGGCGGTTGTCATCTCCCAGCGCATAACCGGTACGGGGGAGCGCGGCTGATGACTGAATACACGCTTGAACGGCGCGACGTCGTTCACCGCATACTGAAGGAACGCGGCGATGCCGCCGTTGTCACCGGGATCGGCAATGCCTCTCACGATGTGGCCTCCGCCGGTGACGATCCGCTGAATATGTATCTGTTCGGTGTCATGGGGGGCGCGGTCATGACCGCGTTCGGCATTGCCTTGGCGCAGCCCGATCGCCGGGTGATGGTCATCACGGGCGATGGAGAGTTGCTGGCCGGGATCGGCAGTCTCGCGACGGTCGGCGTCGAGAAACCGAAGAACCTGTCTATCGTTGTCATCGACAATCAGGCCTATGGCGCGACGGGCGGGCAACTGACCCATACGGCGGCGGGCGTCGATCTGGTCGGTATTGCCGCCGCCTCCGGTATTCCGCGCACCGCCCTGATTGAGGATGAATCCGTATTGGAAAGCGCGATAAAGGATATTTATCAGGGCGAGGGGCCTTATTTCGCGGTGGTAAAAGTCGTGGCCGTGGCCGCGCCGAGGGTCCATGTGCCGAATGACGGAACATTGACCGCGCGGCGTTTCCGTCAGGCTGTATCCGGGAAGGTGGGCTGAGCATGGCCGAACAGACCGGTTGGTCGGATGAGGTGTTTTCCATCCTGAGGGCGGCCGGCGTCGCTCAGGTGGCTTATGTGCCCGACGCGGGCCACAAGCAGCTGATCAACCGGTGCATCGCGGATAACAAGATCAAGCATGTGCCGCTAACGACCGAAGAAGAGGGCGTTGCCCTGCTGGGTGGCGCATGGCTTGGCGGCGAACGCGGCGCATTGCTGATGCAGTCCTCAGGCGTCGGCAATATCATCAACATGTTGAGCGTTTCAAATGAATGCCGTTTCCCGCTGCTGATGATTGTCACCATGCGGGGTGAGTGGGGTGAGTTTAACCCCTGGCAATTGCCGATGGGGCAGGCGACCCAGACAACGCTTGAAGCGATGGGTGTCATCGTGTTGCGCGCGGACGCTCCCGAAGACGTACCCGAAACCGTGGCTGCCGCCGCGAAACTCTCCTTCGAGGCCGGGCGCATGGTGGCGGTGCTGATCGGCCAAAAGGTCATCGGCTTCAAGAACTGGGACAAGTAATGGCGGATTCGAGCGATATTGTTCTTGATAGGCGCGATGTGGTTTCGCGCATCCTGGCCGCACGCGGCGACGCATTACTGGTAACCGGGCTCGGCGCGCCGACCTGGGATGCGGCGGCGGTTGGCGATCATCCGAATAATTTCTATCTCTGGGGCGGGATGGGCGGCGCGGTGCCGACTGCGCTGGGGCTGGCGTTGGCGCAGCCGGACCGGCGCATATTGGTGTTAACCGGCGACGGAGAAATGCTGATGGGTATCGGCAGTCTTGCAACCGTTGCCATCCAGAAACCGGAGAACCTCGCCATCGGGATAATCGACAATCAGCATTATGGCGAGACCGGCATGCAGGAGACCGCGACCGCGCATGGCGTCGATCTTGCCGCGATGGCAAAGGGAGCGGGTTTCGGACTGACGGCTACGGTCCGGACGGAGGACGATCTTGTGGCAGCCATCCCGCTGATTTTCGATGCGCCGGGGCCGGTGTTTTTCGACATCAAGGTAACGGCGGTGGACCAGCCGATGACGCTACCGGAAAAAGATGGGTTGGCGATCAAGCATCGTTTTCGGGCAGAGCTTCTGGGCGACACGGCACAGAAATAATTACGGAGAAGGATCATGGCCGATCTCAAGAAATATCAGATGGTGATCGACGGAGAATGGGTCGATTCATCCGGGGGCGAGACCTTCGAGAGCTTTAACCCCTATACGGCGCAACCCTGGGCCTTGATTCCCAAAGGTAATGCCGAGGATGTCGACGCGGCGGTGGAAGCCGCCTGGCGCGCAGGACGGCCGGGCAGTGAATGGCGCTCGATGACGCCGACGGCCCGGGGCGCCCTGATGCGAAAGCTGGGTGACGCGCTGATGGCGGCGGCGGACGATCTGGCTGAGACCGAGGTGCGCGACAACGGCAAGCTGATTGCCGAGATGTCGGTGCAGTGCAAGTACCTGACCCAGTGGTATCACTATTTCGGCGGGCTGGCGGACAAGGTCGAAGGGTCCGTCATTCCCATCGATAAGCCGGCGACATTCAATTACACGGTCTGGGAACCGCTCGGCGTGGTTGCCTGCATCGTGCCGTGGAATTCTCCGTTGCTGTTGCTTGCCTGGAAACTGGCACCGACGCTGGCGGCGGGCAACACGGCGGTGATCAAGCCGTCGGAATACACGTCGGCCTCCACTCTCGAATTCATGAGAATCGTTGAGGAAGTCGGGTTTCCGCCCGGCGTAATCAATGTGGTGACCGGGTTCGGCGCCGATACGGGCGCCCCGCTGGTCGAACATCCGAAGGTGGCGAAGGTCGCCTTTACCGGATCGGACGCGACCGGCGCGCATATCTATCAGGCGGCGGCCAAGAATATGAAGCATGTGACGATGGAGCTCGGCGGGAAATCGCCCAACATCGTTTTCGACGACGCTGAAATGGAGAACGCGGTGAAGGGCGTTGTCTCCGGCATATTCGCGGCGACCGGCCAGACCTGCATTGCGGGCTCGCGTCTGCTGGTCCAGGAAAACATCCATAACGAGTTTGTCGACAAGCTGGTGGAGCTGGCCTCGACCGCGCAGATGGGTGATCCGATGAGCTTCGATACCCAGGTCGGTCCGGTCACCAATATTCCGCAATATGAGAAAATTCTCGACTATATCGATATCGGCAAGGGTGAAGGGGCGGAGGTCGCCCTCGGCGGCGGCAAGGCCGCGGCACCCGAATGCGGCGATGGCTGGTTCGTGCAGCCGACGATTTTTACCGGTGTGAACAACGGCATGCGGATCGCGCAGGAGGAAATCTTCGGGCCGGTGTTGTCGATCATCCCGTTCAAGGACGAGGAAGAAGCGATCGAGATCGGCAATGACGTGGTCTACGGACTCGCCGCCGGTGTCTGGACCCAGAATATCCGCCGCGCCATGGTCATGGCGGAGAGGCTGGAAGCCGGCACCGTCTGGATCAATACCTATCGGGCGGTCAGCTATATGTCGCCGTTTGGCGGGTATAAACGCTCCGGTCTTGGGCGCGAGAGTGGTCAGGAAATGGTCAAGGAGTATCTACAGCAGAAATGCGTGTGGATATCCACCGCGACCGAAGTCCCGAACCCGTTCGTTCTCAGATAGAATCCCGTTCCCGGTCTGCGATCCGTGTCCGCAGGTCGTCCACGATCTGATGGTTGCTCGGTTCGTCCGGGTTTCTGCGATCTTCAGTTGTGCGCATAACGGCCCCGTAACGGATCGACATTCGTCTGCCATCCGCGATGGATTACCCCAGACCGGAAAGCCATCGGGCCGGCCGCAGAATGATCTCGGTGAGACGAAGAGGCGTGATGGGGTTCCGTCGGGAATGAAAGCATATGGACATCGTTTCTCTCCTCGGTGAATTCGAAGAGAAGCTAATGCGGAAAAGACATATATAAAAATATATTGTTTATGCATTATTCATATGTAAAAAATATGGATATGGAGCTTCGCCAATTTCGTTATTTCGCTGCCGTCGCCGAGGAAAGCCACATTACACGGGCGGCTGAACGGCTGGGCATCCAGCAGCCGCCGCTCAGTCAGCAAATCAAGGCGTTGGAAGAAGAACTCGGCATACAGCTTTTCCGGCGAAAGCCGCGCGGGGTGGAGCTGACCGACGCGGGAAAGGCGTTTTACAGCGATGCGCGGGATATCCTTGAGCGGGTGGAGAATGCGCTGGTCCGTGCAAAGCGTACCGCGCGGGGCGAACAGGGCAGGTTGTCGGTCGGCTTTACCAGCTCTGCTCCCCATAATCCGATTGTGCCGGGCCTGATCCGTGAATTTCAACGCGCCTGGCCCGGTGTCTCGCTGGAACTCGTGGAGGACGGCACCGGCATTCTTGCGGAGGCCGTGCAGGCGGAACGCATCGATGTTGCATTTGTCCGTTCCAATATCGGAAATGCGGAGGGGTTGCGGATCCTTCCCGCGGTGGAAGAGCCAATGGTCGCGGCGATCCCCGCTGATCATGCGCTGGCATCGGAAAAGGAACCGATATCGTTGAGCCGGTTCCGCGACGCGCCCTTTATTCTCTATCGGCGGCAATCCGGCCCCGGCCTGTTTGATGCCATCGTGGGCGCTTGTGCGCGGGCGGGGTTTAACCCTGATATCGTGCAGGAGGCGCCGCAGATTGTCTCGACGCTTAATCTCGTGGCGGCGGGAATCGGTGTTTCTTTCGTGCCGCAATCACTATCGGCGCTCGCCATGCCCGGCGTTCGCTTCTTGGCGGTTAGAGCGCGGCCCGCATTGATCGCGCCGCTCTATCTAGCCTGCCGCAGGGTCGATTATTCCGAGCCGGCAAAGAATTTTACGGCGCTTTGGCGCTCCGAAAACGAAAACCGGAAAACCTGACGGCTATTCGGCCTCCAACGGCGCGTGAAACCGGGTGTCCGCCGTAACGATGCCGCCCTGGACCCGTTCGGTCAGCACCTCCGGCAAGGGACGTTCGCCATCGACGCACAGCCACAGCCGAAACAGATGCCGTTTGCGTTCCGGCTCCGGCCAGTCCTCAAACGCCGTCCTGCCATGGACCGTCGTGTGGTTATAGAGGAACTGGATATCCCCTTTCTGGAAGGTCATCTTCATGTGCTGCTCCGCGAGAAGCTGATCGAAGAAATCCAGACCTTCGGCTTCTTCCGGCGTGGTGCGCGGGACCTGCTCAAACCGTTGGGTCGAATCGATATATTGCCGGCCATAGCGGCAGCTGAACCAGCCATCGACAAAGTTGAAGACCGGGAGGACATACCACGGGTCCTTTCCGTCAGGCACTTCGTTGCGGCGGTCCCAATAGGATGGTTTGGAGAGCGCGGCCGCGAGATCCGGGCGACGTTTCAGCATCTCGTTATGGACGGCGACGGTGCTGGCGATACTGCTGAGACCGCCCGATTTGGGCGTTTGCAGCACCATCAGCCCGACGATGTCGCAGCTGTCTGAATGGAAACGTTGATCGACATTGGTACGATAGCCGCGTTCGCGGGCATCTGTGTTGTAATCCGCGTCCGTCAGCTTTTTGACATGGCCGAGCATATGCCCCTTGGCGTTCTGCGAGACCGCGCGTCCCAGATGCGATCCGATCCCGAAGAAAGCCGCTGCCGCCTGCGCCCGGTTATAGCGTTCTATCGGAAAACCCCGGATCAGGGTCAGGCCGAGCCCGGAGAGGAGCTGCTCGCGGATGGTCTTCAAGGATTCGCCGAACACCGGCAGTTCGAAATTGTCTTTCGATATTTCCATGATATCGAGCCCGTCAGCTTCCACCTTGCGCACGGCACGGTCGATATCGGCGATTTCCGCCTCCGTCAGCGGATGAATCCAGTCATCGCAGGCCTCAAGCTGATCGCCGGTCCACTCAGCAGGATCGATCACCGGTTTTCCGGCTTGGGCCGGTTGGCGTTGGGTTTCCGGTATACGAACGGTCATGGCTCTCTCTCCCTCAGTCGTTTGTCAAATCGATGACCGCGCCTGTGGCGGTCTTTCCCTGGCGCCGGTAGTGGCCGATCTTTTCCAGAAGCGGCCGGTCGGAAATCGTATAGAGAATGGCGTTTTCCCTAGCCGATCCGTTGATATGCCGGTGCCAGAGATGGTTGGGTACGACGAAGATATCGTTTTTCTCCCAGGCATATTCGGTGCCGGCGATCTCGGTGACGCCCGATCCTTCGATGCAGCAATATAGCATGCCGGCGCTTGCCCGGCTCGCCTGGGTTGCTTCGCCCGCCCGCAAAAGCTGCGCACCATAGCCCAGCGTTGTGAAGGGGGCGGCGCCGTCCACCGGATTGGTGAACTCGATGGCGATGCCGTCATACGGATCGCCCTCTTCGCTCGACATGCCTTCCAACATGGATCGGATGTCGGGTCCCTTGAAATGAAACATCGGCGAATTGCCCTGGCCGATGCCGCGCCGGTGATCGCGCCGGGCGGGCACCATGCCGCCCGCGCCGTAATGGCGTCCCGACCAGTCGGGCGAGGGGGCGGGGGCATTTGCGGCCTTTGCCTCGTCTTCTTCCTCCAGCCAGATACAGTCCAGCCGTTCCAATACAGGCCAGTCCAGCACATCCATCCAGATGACCGGCGCATCGTCGTTATTTCCGTGGCCGTGCCAGGTGCCGTTGGGGGTGAGAATCAGATCGCCGCGTCCGGCCTTGCAGATTTCGCCTTCCACCGTTGTATAGCCGCCGGCGTCCGACAGGATCGTGCGGCTGGCGTTCGGCGTGTGACGATGGGTGACCGCCTGGTCGCCCGGTTTATAAATCGATACGGCGACGCGGATGGTGTTGGTCACCTGAAGCGCCCCGTCGCAACCGGGATTGACCAGCAGGAATTGCTGGCGCTCGGTAAATTCCAGAGGCGCGATTTCCGCAATCCGGTGCAGATAGGGCTCGATTTCTTTCCACTTCCATAGATGCGGCGCCGGCTTGTAGACCGGCGGCGGCGGACGCACGGTGTCGGCGTCGGCGGGAATTGGTTGCGGGGTTTCCGCCTCACCAAGATGCCAGGGCTTTTTCTGTGGCTGGTTGGCGCGCGTCCGCAGCCAGATATGCAGCGGTGCGGCCTCCGCGTTCAGCCGTTCCATTTCCTCGAACACATCCGGCGGCAATGCGGGATCCGCCAGCGTGACGCCCAAATTCGTCGCCATCATTTTCCCGTCAGAAGTTTTCTCTATTCTATCCCTTGCGGGAAGTTTGTCAGGCCCGTATTGCTCTATACGATCATTTGAGACGAGGTTCCCCATGGCATTGAGAAAACCCGCAATTACCAGCCAGCCGGTTCACGATCTGATCCGTCAGCGCTGGTCGCCGCGATCCTTTACCGATCAACCGGTCGATAACGACACGCTGGTCGCACTGTTTGAGGCCGCGCGTTGGTCCGCGAGCTGCAACAATCTTCAGCCGTGGCGCTATATTCTGGCGACGAAAAACGACCCGGATGCGTGGGAGACAGCGCAGAACTGCACGCTGGACCGCAACCAGCGCTGGACCCGCACCGCGCCGGTCATCGGATATGTGCTGGCGGAACCGATCGATCTGCCGAGTGGCCATGCCAATGTCTGGCATCAGTTCGACGCGGGTATGGCGTCGGCTCAGTTGACGATTGAGGCGGAATCGCGTGGCCTGGTGGTGCATCAATTCGCCGGGATCGATTTCAAGGCAGTCCGCGAAACCTATGACGTGCCCGACCATGTCGACGTCATTTGCGGCATTGTACTCGGCTATCAGGGCGAGCCGGAGGCCTTGATCGAGGACCTTCCCGGTCGCGAGATCGAGGAGCGCGAGCGCCATCCGCTTTCCGATTTTATCTTCAAGGGTAAATACGGTGAGAGCGCGCCGGAGGTTGACGGCAAATGATCGTTACATCCACCGAAACCATCGAAGGCAAACAGGTCACG
>Ga0181579_10002311_pt1 | contig 15457 bp, 8 predicted proteins | sample 071ome_24_FD_132996 | JGI IMG/M metagenome (GOLD analysis project Ga0181579, IMG submission 132996) | Coastal salt marsh microbial communities from the Groves Creek Marsh, Skidaway Island, Georgia - 071402CT metaG (megahit assembly) | ecosystem: Environmental > Aquatic > Marine > Intertidal zone... | reverse complement strand
TACCGGTATTTTTGACAGGAAAACTTCCAGAACGTTTATCTCCGATTTCTTTTCAACTTACAAGTAAAAAACACGATTCAACGCCAAAAAACGAACAATAGGAGCGATGCGAAGCGTGTTGGATTTGTAAACAAATCCGACAACGAGCATTCGACGGGTCACCATCCCTTGAGCCGTCGGGTCGCTCCATCGTAAACGCGTGTCATGCCTCCGTCGTCCACCACGAGGATGTCGACAACGACTATGATGCGAAGACGACACGGCGCGATATCTTCTTGGAGGACTCTGCGGTCGATCGCATCGATGGGGTCATCGGCGCCGCCGTCGTCGTCGCAGCCGCTTGAGTCAGCGGCACCGTTTCCCGCGCATTTCAGCGTTGAAAAGAGTAGTCAACGCACGCGACCGCGCCAACGGGCTCGGACGACGAGCGCGAGGACGAAATCGACTATGAACAACGAAGGTGAGTGCGCGGATCAATCGCGGACGGGCGGATGGACGGAAAAGGGAGGCGAGCGTCGAGGAAGAGGAGCGGTGCACCTGATCACTGGACCGATGTTTTCGGGCAAGACGAGCGCGTTGATGAGAGAAGTGGAGCGAGAGCGACGAAACGGACGCGTAGTGTTCGTGATCAAGTCGGCGTTGGATGCGGAACGGTTTGGAGACGGGGCAAGGGGGACGTTGATGACGCACGACGGTCGAACGCTGGAGCGCGAGGCGGAAGAGGAGGAGTTGATGGGCGGAGCCGTTCACGTTTGCGCGCTTGGAGGGTTCGACGAGCTTCAAGACGATGATTTGCTGTTACATCGAGATGCGGAGGTCGTCGCGATCGATGAGGCGCAGTTTATGGCAAATTTAGTGCCGTTTGTGGAGCATTGCGCTGAGATGTTGGGGCAGGTGGTGTACGTGGCTGGTCTGGACGGCGACTTTCGTAGGAGAAAGTTTGGTCAAGTATTGGATCTCGTACCTCTCTGCGATTCGGTGACGAGATTGAAGGGGCAGTGCGCGACTTGCGGTCAGCCTTCATTATTTAGTAGACGCATTGTCGCCGATGAAACCAGCGTAGTCAGTGTCGGCGGCGCTGACAAGTACGCGCCGGCGTGTCGAGTGTGCTATGCCAAACTGCGCAGTGCAACCAGCCCGCGCTAGCGAGAGATAATTTGAAGAATCAAGTTCGAAGTACGGATAGGTAGACTTTTTGATCATCATTCGATAGCTCATATTGGTTTTTCTCATTCGTATTCAATCTATTGACAATTTTTTCTCCTGCTATGTACCGGTACACATATTTCCTGGAAAGATTTTCCACTATGAAAACTAATTGGAATCATCGAATCGAAGGCGTTTGGACACAGATCGCTCTCGCTGTCGCAGCATAGGCCGTTTTTTACCCGTAGTCAATCCAGCGGAGCGGATTTTCGGGAGGTATTCACCATCCTTTTGTCCATCATCATCATCATCATCATCATCATCGTCGTCGTCATCATCTATCACACGCGAGGCTCGGCAGCCCTCTGTCCTCGTGCCGGGTGTCAATTCGGTCTTCTTAGATCCAGTTGCCTTCTTCTCCTTTTGTTGAGTTGAATCGTCGGCGTAATCGCTCGCGTCGTGTAACATCAAGTCTTGAAATTGCTGAATTGCACGCCGAGCAGCGCCCATATTTTGTCCTGAAACTGCATCGACGGATGCGCAATCGAATTTAATCGAGTCATTAAATCGAACGAGCTCTGCGTTTCGCATCGCCTCCGTTGGCATGTATGACGCAACCCGTGCATCAGACAAATCGTAGGCTCTCTTCACATGGGATTTTAGAAGTAAAGCGACACTTAAAGCACAAGCGAGCTCAACTTCCGCCTTCATCGTTGCGTCGGGGACGGCTTTATCGGATTTATCGGAAACTTGCTTGACGCACGCCTCGAGGCGTTCTAGAAGCAAGCCACCCTTGAGCGAAATGACTCGATTCAACTGATAAACGACGTAAAGGGCCTCGTCGACTGACGTGAACGGCAGTTCGCTGATGAGTGAAGCCAAGAACCTCAAAAACAAGACGTCAGAGGTCCCGCTGGACGTTTCAAACCGTCGTAACAACGTATTCAAAAAGGCATTACGTGAAGTTCTGCCTGTGTTAACCAAAGAGTAAACAAACACAAACCCATCGGCGGCGGTAATCGTGACCGATGGTTTCTCGTCGCCACGTCTTCGCATCGTAGTTTCTAGTCGTTTTTTGAACAGATATGCAGTCTCAACGCCTTGCGTGAGCTGTTGCTCGAAAAAGTCGGAGTGCCTAGTTAGTTGCACTTTCAAGAGTTTCTTGCCGAGGCGCTTGACGCTCGGAACCGGATCTATCTGAAGAGCCACGAGCATAGGAAAGGCGCTCGCTGGGTGAACCAAACCTTGACGCAACACTAACTCAACGAGGTGCAAACTGCGTAGGCGAACACTGTGCGCCGTGTCAATGCACAGATTGAGTACATCATCCCAATACCGTTGTGCAATCCCACCTGCGATAGATCTATCAGCCTGACCGTTAACTATTTGGAGCTTCTCTGACTGTTTCGCACGCTTCTGAGCAGACTTGAGCATAGACTCGCCACCTAAATCAGTCTGAGACACGGAGGACATACGATACTCTTCTTCACGAATGAGTTCACTCAGATTAGATAAAGCTTGCTCCTTAAGTGATCGCTCAGCGCTCGGCGCGAGCGCGGCTCGCATGATGGGATCAAAACTTCCCTTGCCAAATCCTCCTTCACTGTTGAACATGAGTTCCGGACGTGCCACGAATAGATCTCCGCATGCACCAAGGGCGCTGCGCGTTAACTCATATTCCTCTGCTGTTTGCTTCTCGAGAACCTTACGGAAGATTCGAAGAAGATCCTTGGTGGAAAAGTCGCAGTCATTTTTCTCGTACGCTCCGTCGATGACATCGGCGCCGAAGCGCGAAATATTCCCAAGAACGTAGAGAGCTCGCGCACAGTGTGATTTATGATGCGCATCTAACGGGTCATTCGAAGAAATTGATTCGACTGCGATGGAAACGAACCGCTTCACCATAGAGATGGTTCCACATTCCTTAATATCTCTGACGCGTGAAGTCTCCGCAATTGCGCAGAGTGTCTTGCACGCGTGGAAAATGACAGCCTTATCGTGATGCCGCAAAAGTAATATGCGTAAATCTCGCTCCATTTCGACTGCTATTTTCAGTGGCAATCCTCCAGCGTGTTTGGCTACAGTGTACATTATCGACATGCAACACTGAAGTTTCTCAGAAACATGTGGAGTGTGATCATCCACACGTTTGAGATAAGGTTGCACTGCCGCCGCAAAATACGTAGGGTCGTGCGAGGGTAGACATAAGCATGGGTCCACTAAAGATAATATATGCAAACCAAGAGCATACTTGACGCTCATGGGCGTTACAGATCTTTCATTGAGGGCAACAACGCGCGTCAGAGCTCCATCTTCCGAAGTTCCATCTCCAAGAGCATGTCGTGCACGCTCGTTTTCCTCGGCTTCGCTCTCTATGAGAGCGTGTAGCATGCACATTGAGACACGACGCGAAATACGTTGCATGTCTTGGACATTTACCCATATATCTAGCTTTTCGTCTTCGCTTGGATTCAATACGCCGTCGAGGATGATAACAAGCGGAAACGTCGGTAGAAGAGGAATTTTTTGCTTGCCGCTCCTTGACACAAGGCAGTGTATATCCCAAGCTACGGATACGATCTGTCTCGTCCGCGCGGCAAAAGGATCTTCGTAGACCCCGATGTCACCGTTAATTGAATTCGTTTCTGTCAAATCTGTGACATGATGTTCCCTCACTTCTACACTTCTGTCGTCCTCATCATACGGCGCGTGCACTTCATCATCACTCACGTCGCCTTCGAATTCTAGCGACGTAAACCAGAGCTCACGGAAAATCTTCACAACTTGCAGTCGCACACTTTCTTCTTCGTCCATAATTCGAAATGCCAGCACTTTCATAGCCATCTCCGCATATGGGAAGTCAGGGTTTCGGAGACATTCATGGAACGTCGAGATGACTCGCTTGCGTACTGAAATCCCTACATCTGAAATGCGATCTTCGATAAGTTTGTAATAGTGCCTCGCCAACGTTACGTCTCTGACGATTTGCCGGCCGACAACATCAACAGTGACTGCACGGACAGAGGAGCCAGAGTCTTTCAGTCTCATCTTCAGGGCCTGCATGATTTGCGGCGACTCCAAAAGTGCTGGATCTTCATTGATAATGCCACCTATGGCTCGCATCGCCGCAGTGCGCACTAAAGAGCTCGCATCGTCGAGCATGGCAGTGATCCTTTGAATGACTACATCGAGTTGCCTGGAAAGAGGCCTGTGCGCATTTAGGTGGACGCACAGTGACCTGGCGAGCTCTCGCGGCAACTGCGCTTGGGACGCAGAAGGTGTGCTATCAGAAGACTGCGCAACTCGCATCATTGCCGTGTGCAGAGCGCAGTACATCGTCCTAGATCCCCCGCGTATCATTTCTTGCCTGAATCCAGTCCCCGCTCGCTCTGCATCGCGAGCGTATTGTGCGATGTGATACGTAAACGCAGCGGTGTGAAGGGTGGCTACAGGCAAATCTGTCACTGTCTCCGCATCAGTACCGCTGTTTCCAGCGTGCTTCTGGGATGGTGGCGCTGCTGACGTTATGGACGTCGACTTGCGATTGTTTTCGGCCAAGTAGCGTACTAATATGGACTCCATCGCAAATAAGCTGTCGTTCGCTTTACCGCGAAGGACCATTTCGGTTCCACTGGTTGTGGCATCGACTTGCGTCCCGACCCGAGCGGCGTCCTGGTAGGCAAACATGGCCGCGCGATCGAGCCAGTTTTCAGACGACGAAAAATCCATATCGTCTTGATTCGGTAGCTCATCCCAGTAATTATTATTTGCCACGTAGATTGCGTCTGCTTTGAGTCGAAGAGCCACTTGGCCAAGGAAATCAAGTGCGACTTCGCGCATCTTTGCATCCTTAGATTGCAAACCTGCATTGCCCAGTAGCTGTCCCGCCAAGTTTAATACTAATAGATTCGATACAGGCCATTCGGGTAAATTTCGACATTCCAGAGCGTCCGATAGCGCATTGCTGATCGTTGATCGAATCTGCCGTTCGGTTTCTGCGGCTTTTACCTTCGGCCAGCGTGTCAATAAATCCTTCCAAAAATAGTTTGTCCAATAAAATGCAGTTCCGAAAGAGCGAGACTCCACATCTATAAGCTGACCTTTGCCTTCAACCCCTTCATCAGTAGCTTTCTGATGAGTCTTGAGAGGCTGTTCGATGAACTCAACGCTAGTCTGCAAGCATTTCATGAGTAGCGCCATGAGCGCTTGAATCTGCATGGTGTCCTCACCAGGAACATTAAAACTACGTACACCACGGCCCTCCGCGGGTAACTTCAACAAAGATGTAATGATGTTATCAATAATGAATGAGCGATGCTCGCCGTATTGGTTGAACACGCTCACAACGAGCTCAACAGCTTTGATTTGTACAAAGTTGATGTTTTCAATCGAAAACGCTGAAAATGCCAGCGTGGTTAGCAGTAAGACCGTCGCATCCGGAAGCGTAAGAATGCCGATCAAGCTTGAAAGCCTTGAAAGACAGACACCAAGTTTTGCCCCTAATGCATTTGCAATTTTGATGCCCGAGTCGTGAGATCTACTTGTCGTCGCCGGCGCTTTGGGCTTCATAGAGGATGACGTTTTGGTGCTCGTCGTCGTGCCGCCTTCGCCAGCTGTGCCGTCGCCATCGATTCCAATTCGATGTACGTTCCACAAACTTGCATCGTAAAACACAAAGTAATTTTGAATGAGGTGTGTTCGCAGAACTTCAACCATGGTGTCAATCGCTTCCTCTCGATATATCTGCTTTGGCATGTCGGCACTCGACAGTATCACAAAGTACGCTCCGAGCGCTTCTACAGCCTTGAGTACCATCTGGGCGTTTGCGCCTCGAAACTTGTCGTCCACTTCAATCATCGTCTTCCTAGAATGACACGCGATACGTTCGAGCATGGTTAAGAAAACGACGAGATGACTCTTATCGACTCGGTTCAAGAGACCTCGTTCTCGGAGAATTTCACATCTCGAGGCGAAATCTCTCAGCTCGCCGACCGATACTTGCTCCATCAGGTCATCATCACCCCCAGTTTCCATCAGCGACTCTGCTTTCTCAAGAATATCTTCGCCTGAACGAATGAAATCCGTCACCAAGGCCTCGCAGTCTATCGAACCAACAAACTCTGTCGTAGTCATGAGCGTCTGCGGTACGGCTAATCCGTCGCAATCCGCGATGTCGCGTCTCTCCTTCGCATCCCCAGCATCCATCTCGTCTCTCGCATCGCGCGCCCCCATTCCTATCTGACCCACCGCTTCGTTCGCCCTCATCAACAACACAGGTTTCGGCAGCGTCGCGCACGCTGAAACATCCAAACATCTCTCGTCGTACGCCCGCACCGCCGCCGCCACTGGATCTTCGCTCGCCTCGTCGTCTCGTCCGCTCGACCGATCCACTCCTCGCTCAAACAAAAGCGTGCTCGACCTACGTTCGCGTCGTGTAAAATCAAATTATTCGCCACCCTTCCCAGTCAGTCGCGTGCGTCTTTTTTGTTTTCTCCGTGCCCGCAACCACGGCGTTATCCAACCACCCGTGCAACGAAATCGAAATCAAAAGCGCGCCCGTCGAAGAAGAAGAAGAAGAAGAAGCAAATCAAAGCGCAGCAAAAAGAAAACTCGAGTCGGTCGTTCTTTTCACACCGACGTCACGCACAGATAGGACACATCGCACTCCATCAACAGCTCACCCAGCGCCCGACCGAGACTCGCCGTCGTTTCCTTCTGCGCATCGAAAACGACTCCGTGCGGGCGTTGCTGGTGCTGCGCGCGCTCTTCTTCAGCCACCGTCGTCGTCGTCGTCGTCGTCGTCGCCGTCGCCGGATCATCATCACTCGACGAATGTAATAGCGTAACCCGCGACGCATCGATCGCCGGGAACCCGAGCCCGAACCCGAGGACGTGTTCACCCGGTCCGAGAGACGTGAAACGCGCGCGCGTCGTCGTCGTCGTCGTCGTCGTCGTCGTCATCGTCATCGGATCCGTCCGTAGCGATCGGATCGGATCGGATCGGGTCGGGTCGGGTCGGGTCGTCCGTCTCTGCCGCGGTCGCTCGATCCAACCATCGCTCCAACCACTCATCTTTTTTTTTGAAAATTGAAAATTGGTTTTGGCGGGAAAAAAATGTGGGTGCGGTGGGCATACTGTTTGAACATATATTGGAATAGAAAGGTGCGTTTTTGTTTACACGTTTACACGCGCCGGCGGCGCCGGCGCGCGCGAGAAAGAGAGCGCCGTCTACCTCGACGACTTTTTTCGCTTGACTTTAGACGCTTTCGATCTCGACTTCTCCGCGGGCCATTGGACGACGAAACCGGTGGATGGATCGCGACGGAGATCGACGAAGACTCCCGGTTTGCGATGCGCCGACTTTTTGCTCTTGGGATCGTACCCGTGGGTGGGCACGTAGCATTTGCGAGCGAAACGCATCCGGTCGACGGAATCAGAGTTGTTCTTCGCAGCGGCTGCGGCGGTGGAAGCGCTGGAGACAAAGTCGGCGTAGGTGAGAACGTTGACGTGACCCTCGAGGGCGGCGATGGGATTGACGTCGACCGAGGTACCGAGGAATATCTCTTCCGGCGGGGTGTCGGGCGAGAGGACGCCGCCCCAAGCGCGGACTTCGTCTTGCGTCATGAACCAGCAACACTCCATCATCATGGAGCCTCCCTCGTCTTGAAAGCATCGTTGAATCTGCGCGAGATACATGTCCTCAGAAGTGTGCTCAGGGAGGCAGTAGATACAATCTCCGCGCTTGTACGTCACTCCGTCGCGCTTAAAGCCGTCGTAAAACGTCCGATCGTTCCGCACGCCATCCTTCTTCCCATCTCCAATCCATTTCACCAGCGCCAGGTGATCGCCAGCCTTTTCATTCGCCAAATCTTTCTTTTTCCTAGCCTTTGGTGGTTTTTTCGCGCCCGACTTTTTCCCACCTGCGGCGGCGAGCGCCGCCTTTTCCTCACGTTTCTTCCTGTCCTTCTCCTCCAAATCGAGAAGCACATTGACCGGTTTGGACTGCTTCCGCTTCTCCGGCGAAGCCGCCGCCTCCGGGTGAGCCACCCCGGACGAATCACCATCCACATCCGTCGCCGTCACGTTGCACATTCTCAACACGTCTCGCACGCTCGAATGTGGTGCCCTCTTGCGCTTCGCCGACGACGACTTGCCTCCACCGCGCGCCGAACCCAACCAAGACCTCGGCGGCCTGTACTCCCGCCCAGCGAAATCAAAAACCGTGCTTCGAATCGCATCCTTCTTCCCTTTTACCTCTCCGCCTCGCCCCGCCGTTCCGACTATTCTTCCCGTTTCGCCTCCGCGACTCGCCGGAGACGTCGCCTCCTCCTCGCTCGCCGCGCGTTTAATCCAATCGTTCCGTTCCACCGCTGTCGACAGTATCTCAAACACCCGCTCTTCCGTCATCCAGCCCGCACCATCGCTCTTTCCACCGCGCGCCGCCTTTCCCTTTGTTCTCACGCACGTCGCGTCGTCAAGCATCCGACGGACCTCTCGCGCCGTCACCCCATCCGCGCCCGAAAGAATCGCACGCGCCGCGAGAGATAACACGACGTCCCTCGCATCGTCATCGTCGCCATCGGTTCCTGCCCCCGTCGGTTTCCCCCGGGCCGCGCGGCGCTCACCCGTCGTCGTCGTCGTCGTCGTCGTAGTTTTCGCCATTTTTTGATTTTCAATTTTAGGACGTTTCCCCTCGCTCGCTCCCACGTCGCTCGCAGCGTCGTCGTCTCGCCGTCGTCGAAGAAAGTATTCTCTTCTCAACCCCCCGTCAGCCTCGTCCGCGTGTCGACCGTCGGGTGTCGGGCGCGGACCCGCGCGTAGCGCACTGATGCGGTCGTTACTTCAAAGCGCGCTTTTTACCGCATGCGCGTCGACGCCGTCGCGACGCGACCGCGACTCGCATCTTCGTCGTCGTTGTCGGCGGCGGCGGCGACGCGAAGGAAATTTTCCGCGTCGAACCCTCGGTGGTGCGGACGCGACGCGCGGTTGGCGACGACGCGCGGGGCGGTGAGCGGCGCCGGGGCGGATGCGGATTCAAAAGGGAAATCGTCGTCGTCGTCGTCGTCGACGACAACGGGAAGGCGGGACGGCGGCGGACGAAACAGGGGTGTGATGGATGTATCGTCGCCTCTCGTCGATGTCGCGCGGCGAACGCTTCGGTACGACGCGAGCGGGGGGGCGCACTTTGATCGCGACTCAGAGCGTAGAAAAAGCATGAGCGCCGAGGACGCGCGACGGATCGCGAACGAGAAGGATGCCGTGGTGTTTCTGTGCGACGCGAAAGGTGCGCGGGTGATGTGCGGTGTCGATGATGCGTCGTCGTCGTCGTTGGCGTACGCGCGGTGTCAGGCGGTGACGGCGGCGCTGGGGCGTCGCAGCGGCGAGCGTTTCGACGGCGGCGACGCGTGTTACGTTGGAAGAGACGTCGGTAGAGATTCGCGGGCGGTGTTTGCCGTGACGCTGCCGAGAGAGGGTGAAAAACGATTTGGTGTCGATGGTGAGACGCTGCGAGCGGCGTTCGAGGAGGCGTTGGGGAACACGGATGATGCGAGTCGTAGCTCGTACGAAATGGTAAACGTGAAATCAGCGAGCGCGCGTGCATTTGATGAGTCGGACGCCGCGATCGCCGCGAACGGTGCGTCGCTCGCCGGATGGGCGGCGAAACAGAGGTACTGTCGATCGTGTGGGTCAAAGATGCGAATAGTAAAAGGTGGTCAAAAGGCGGTATGCGTCGAGTGTCGCGGAGCGGTGTATCCAGAGCTCATGGCGTGTTGTCTATCGCTCATCACGTGTGGCAACTACGTCTTGCTCGGACGCAACGCAAAGTGGCCGAAGAACTTTTATTCTCTTCCCGCTGGGTTCGTCGAGTCTTCGGAGAGTCTCGAGGCGGCGGTTGTGCGAGAGGCGAAAGAGGAGACGTCGGTTGAGCTATTGCCCGCGAGCGTGGAATACGTGATGAGTCAGCCATGGCCGTTTCCAAACCAACTCATGATTGGCTTTCGCGCCGCGGTGGAACCCGTGAGACTGGGACCTCTGAAAATGCCTCCGGTACCAAAGACGATAGACTCCGAGCTCGCCGATGCGAGGTGGTTTCACGTCGACTATCTCGCCCCGCGTCTGACGCCGGAGCGCTCATTTGCCGATCCGAGGGAAATTGATGTGAGCATTCCGTTTGGCGAAATTGCTCTCCCGGGCGAGCACGCGCTGGCGAGGCAGATGATTCAGATGTGGGTGAATGAGAAAATGTCGTACAGGCGACGGCGCTGCGACGACAGATTAGTGACCACCGTGGTGGAGGGATCGTTCTTCACCGAGTGCGAGCTCTCAAGCGGAGATGAGAGTGTGGATTCATCTTTTGTTGAGGACGACAGCGGGAATTTCCAACCGCTGCACTTTGTCATGTGTGAGGTTCTCTTGGCGCAAGAAGGCCAGGCACCAGTTGTCATCAGAGCCGCTCCGGGAGATGTCGGGAAAATCCGCGCCGATGTCGTCGCCGAGGTGGAACAAGTCGGGCAAGGCGCGAGAGCGGTGGCGTACGTTCGCGCGACGGGCCGAATCAAGTGTAAGAAGGATCCATCGGGATCTCAGAGCATTCAAGTGAAAATGCTGAGCGAGGCGAGCGATGACGGTTTCGACGCGCGCGCCATCACCATAGCCATGCTAGAAAAGGCGTGTCCGTTCCACAAGTTTACGTTTGATTAAATAAAGATATTCAAGTGTGAATGACGTTTGTAACAATGTCTTGTCGTCGGGAATTTTGGTTTTTCCTCAGAAACGCACGCATCGAGCATGCGAACCGACTTTGCGCGCGTCTGTGAAGTCTTCTCTACCGGGACGCACAGTGAATTGGAGGCTATCATCGATGAATCTTGCAAGAACCGCGGTCAACTCTCCTTTCATGAATTGCCGCTTCTCGCCATCGAAACTGGAAATCTGGATGCTCTGAAAATGTGCGTTCGTCGAGGGTGTATTTTATCTCCCGCATGTGTGCGAGCGGCGACGCGAGCGCAAAATTTTAGCATTCTCTTCTATCTTCAGAACCGGGGGATCGCTGGTTTTAACGACAGTTTGTCCGCGGCTCAGGCTGCGGTGGACGGTCGCGTGGAATGTTTACAGCACTTTTTTAAAACGAGCATCGACGAGTACACCACAATGTTCGCGTGCAGAGGCGGACATTTGCGTTGTTTAAAGTACGCACACGAGCAAGGCGCTGATGTGCGCGCAAACGCAGCCATACTCGCCGCCGGGGGCGGATATTTGAACTGTTTGAAGTACGTCACAGAGAACGCCGGTTTAGGCGAAGCGCTCAGCGCAAGCGAAGTGACCCGCGTCGCGCTGGCGGCGGTGCACCACGGCGACCTGGACATGCTCCAGTACGTTTGTAAAATGTTTGTCAATTTCAGATTCGATGCTGAGTTTTGCGTTGCCGCCGCTGCGAACGGCGACGTCCTGACGCTGAAACTCCTCGTCGATTTGGGCTGTCCAATCGACGAGCGCGCCGAAACGGTGGCTCGATCAGGATCCACCGCTGGTCACGGCTCGTGCCTCGATTTCATCCAGACGATAGATTTAGATGTTTTACCGTCATCGCGGACCATTTCGTCCCGATCCAACGTGATAATCGCGAGATCGATCGCGGGAGTCGCCGTGTTTGGCGTTGTTTGCTTCGCCGTCGGATTGAATAGAGGACGCGACGCATGACCGATCATATCTTCTAATAGTATATAGAACTACACTGGCAACACGCTCGATCGTTCCTTGGCCCCGATACCAAGCGCGCGGAAGCACCCACCACACACCGGTTGCGCAATCTGATACGCCACCGACGCCACGGTTCTCGCCCCTTGCGCTCCGTACGGAAAGTACGTCACCTGGTAATAACCGACGGCAACGGTTTGTAAAACGCTCCAAAACACCGTCATAACATAAGAATGATTCCACAGCGCTGCCCTTAACGTCATAAACGTGGTCAAAACCACCGCAACCGACGCTGGTAGCCTCTCCTCAGTCGTCATGTGCGTCAACTGTCCACTCACGCCTCGCAACGCGCCCACCGCCGAAATCGAACATGCGCTCCCGAGCGAAAAACACAACCCAAACTTTGCCGGCGCAAATGGCAACGTTGGCACCCCGACAACAAACGCCAACGTGTAAAAGAACGCGCTCGTACCACCGAGGGCTAAAAACCAAACCACCCGCTCTCTACTCAGCGCACGAACCGCGGCGTTGGCGTCCGCGGCGGCGTTGGACGCCGTCCGAGCCATGCTCGCCGTGGATGTTTGAGCTCGAGCAGACGCACTTCGCACGAGATCCGACGCGTTTGCCGTCAGCGACTCAAACGCCGACGACGCCTCGCGAGCAAACTGTTGCCAATCATCTCCGAACGTCGGTGCGTTGTTGCCGTTCGTCGGCATTCGCGTCGTCGACGTCGTCGTCGTCTTATCGTTGTCCATGTTCACCCTGAATTGTGATTATCAATCTGGTCGTCCTTTTATTCGCGCACGATCAATCCGTTCAAGCGATCAATCGGTCGGCCGATCAGTCGCACGTCTGCCCCTGCGATGTCGTCTTCGTCTTTCTCGTTCTCGTCGCTCGAATGCGCGATGCGAACGCGCGCGTCGTGGACTGAAGTCAATTAATAGTTCAAACGGCATACGTCGCCGCCGCCGCCGCCGCCGCGAACCCATGTCTCGACCGACACCACCGAGCGGCCGCCGTGCGAGCGCGTTGTTATCGTCGTATTACGACGTCGGTGACGAACGCGACGGTGACGCGGCGACGACAACGACACGAAGACAACGACAAGGACGTCAACACGTTTCTGAAAGCATCAATGGCTCGACCAACCCGACGACGTCGACGTCCACCGATCTCGACGCAGCGACGTTCAAAGTCGACGACTACGTAACCTCGATGCTCCAGGACCTCGACGCTGGGGGTTTACACGACGTCTACGCGTCGCTCGCGGCGGAACTTAAACGGATCGAGTCGCAGTCGCAGATGCTCGTCTACGACAACTATGGCAAATTCATCCAAGCAGCGACGGCGGCGAGCGCGCTGAAACGATGCGCGGGGGAGATGTCGACAATGTTGGATGAGTTAAAAGTTCGCGCGGGTAAAGCGTCGGCGTTGAGCGAGGAGACGCACGCGAGATTGGGGGCGAGGAGGGAAGTCGTGGAACAGTTGCGAGGCGCGCGGGGGTTGATTGGACGGTTGAGTTCGTCGTTGGCGAGCGTTCGAGCGCTCGAAGAGTTGGTGGATGATGGCGAAAGTGTAAATCGCAGTGTCAAGGGCGTCGATGCGAAGCGGGTCATCATGGACTACGTCGAGGCGAGGGAGGTTTTAGAGGCGGTGGGAGGCCGAGCGGAGACGTCGTCAAAGGCATTTGCGATGGCGCGGGAACGCGGCGAACGCAGCGTGGGTGAGGTTGTGGAGAAGCTCAAGGTGCACGCGAGATCGAGCACGATGCGTGTAAAGGATGATGTCGGAGCTGCTGTAGGTAGTGGTACAGACTCACAAGAGGCGCCGTTCGGGTTGTCGGGGCAGGATTGTTTGGAGTTGTTATCGGCGCTCGACGTGTCGCAAGACGAGCTCGTTGAAGATTTTATGCTCGCGAGAAAGCGTATATTGACGCGCGTAATCGAGACGTCGAGAGAGGCGTATTTTGTAGAGGATGAATCGTCGAGGATGAACCTGAAGGACTTTATCAGCTCGTTGAACCAGGCGTTTCTCGCAGAGTTTGACGAAGCGTCAGCGTCTTTTTCGACGCTGTTTCCAAACGCCGAAAAATCCCGTGATTTCTTCGTTCGATTCACAAAAGAGTCGTTCGCGGAGTACTTTGCGTTCGTTCGCGAAGTGTGTTCGCCTCACGTAGAGAAGACGGACATCATCGACGCTTCGAAATCGATGTTGAACGTCAAGCAGCTCATGTGCGCGATGGGTTCCATGGCGGCTGATCTCGCCGCCATCCACCGCTCCATACCCGAGGCGCGACTGGGCGACCGGGCGATGGAGACTATTGAAAAATCAGTTAGGAGTCGTGTGAACGCCGCGTTCGTTTGTCTCGAACGCGATCTGCTCACCGCTCTGAACGCTGCGAGCGATGCAGCCAAGACGGTTTCAACGGTAAAGAGCTCTCAATCGGATGACAAATTGCTCCTGCAACGCTTCATCGCGCTTTCGGATGCGCTGCTCACCGGAGTGCACGCGCTACTAGGCGACGTGGAATCCTTGATGGACGAGCGTCCAATCTTGATTTCGAGCTGGAGAGAGGAGTTCGCGTCGATGGTTCACGGTCACTTTGTCGGGTTGGTGCACTCGACGGTCGCTCGTCTCGTGGTGGGTTCACCAATCTCGCCGAAACCCGTACCGAATCCGCCGCCACTGCGGACACCGCTCACGGTCGCGACCGCAGAGGCTCTCGCGTCTGACGTCCCGCCGCCACCGAGCTTCATCCTCGTGTGCATGCGGTTGTGTTCGTTTTTACATTCGTCTGCCACTGTGCACATAGCGGAATCTCTCGCAAAAATGTTTCCCGCTTCCGCTGCAACGGGTGCCGGTTTCGATCTCGAAGAGACGAAAAAGATGTGCAAATCAGCGTCTGACGTGTTGCTGATGTGTTACGTGGAGCAGAGCGCGCAGCGAATCGGCTTTATGATTCGTAAATCGCTCACCGCCGTGGATTGGAACAAGGCGCGCGAGCCGCGCGAGCCGCGCCCACTCGCCGACTACATCTCTGGGGACTTGGCCGTCATCGAATGCGAGTGCTCACAAATTTTAGACATTGGCGAGCTCGAAGCCCCGGCCACAAGCGGTGTCGGCGCACTGTCGTCCATCTTGTCGACGCAATCTTCAGTCATGTGCGCGGTCATCAAGAGGGTACTAAAGACGTACGCCGAGTGCGTTCGATGCCAGACGTTTCCTAACAAGTTTGCGTTTCAGCAGGTTTCCTTAGACGTTCGATACCTCGAAGAGCACGTCCTCGCTAAATACATGCCGAGTGGACAATTTGCAGCGGATACGAACGAACGAAACGTCATCTCAACGCTCGCTGAAGAGTTGCGAAGCGCGATTCGCGCCAGGGCACGCGACCCGTCGCCGATGGAAAAAGCCGTCGCGGACCGCATTCTGACCAAGGCGTGAAGAAACGCGCGACGACGGCGTCTTCGTCTCTCTCTTTCTCTGTATAATCATTGCAAACAATTTAGCCTTTTAGCCGCCGATGCTGATTTCTCGAGCGATCGATCGACGTGCATTTCTTTCTATAGCCAAAAAATGATAACGTACCAATATGACGTTTCATCAAAGTGTT
>Ga0181579_10002310_pt1 | contig 15457 bp, 8 predicted proteins | sample 071ome_24_FD_132996 | JGI IMG/M metagenome (GOLD analysis project Ga0181579, IMG submission 132996) | Coastal salt marsh microbial communities from the Groves Creek Marsh, Skidaway Island, Georgia - 071402CT metaG (megahit assembly) | ecosystem: Environmental > Aquatic > Marine > Intertidal zone... | reverse complement strand
TCAACAATAAAAGCCAACAATAAGAGGTTATTTCGATGACGGATTCAGACGCTCGCGTCGCTGCTTATTTACAACAAGCAGCTCAGGAAGCATGGAATGTTGAGGGAATAGGGGACGATCTTCCTCGTCGTAAAATCGAGCGAGTCGGCATCATCGGTGCCGGGACGATGGGCGGCGGTATTTCAATGAACTTCGCCTCGGCGGGCCTTCCAGTGACTATTGTTGAGACAAAGCAGGAGGCGCTGGACCGTGGGCTAACAACGATCCGCAAGAATTATCAGCGCAGCGCTGATCGCGGACGCTTCCCGCAGGAAGAAGTTGAGATCTGCATGAACTGCTACACCCCTGCGTTGGACCTGTCCGCTTTGGCTGATTGCGATCTTATTATTGAGGCTGTATTCGAGGATATGGACATTAAAAAGTCCGTCTTTAGTCAACTCGATAAAATCGCCAAGCCTGGCGCCATACTTGCAACCAATACGTCAGCACTCAATATCGACGAAATCGCTTCGGTCACCACGCGACCAGAGGATGTCATTGGCCTTCACTTCTTTTCACCGGCGAACGTCATGCGGCTGCTTGAGATTGTGCGGGCCGAGAAGACCGCAGACGATGTTGTTGCGACCTCGGTGGACCTCGCTCGTCACATCGGTAAAGTGGCGACCTTGGTCGGGGTATGCCCAGGGTTCGTAGGCAATCGAATCTTATTTGCTCGCCAGTATCAGGCAAACGCGTTGATCTACGAGGGCATCATGCCTTGGGATATTGACGCTGCTTTCAACGAGTTTGGATTTAAAATGGGACCTTTCCAGATGTCCGATCTAGCCGGTCTAGACATTGGTTGGAAGAAAGGCGCGAAGACAGCTAACCCTATTCGCGATGCACTCTGCGAGCTTGATCGGCGTGGTCAGAAGACCGGCGCTGGCTATTATGATTACGACGAAAATCGAAAAAATGTACCCTCTGAAATCACTGCAGGAATCATTCGTGAAATCACCGGCGCGGGTGATGCGACCTTGTCACCAGAAGCCATTATCGATCGTTGCGTGATACCCATGATCAATGAGGCGCTCGCTATTCTGGAAGAGAACAAAGCGCAGAGACCCAGCGACATCGATGTAGTGTGGATCAATGGTTATGGCTGGCCTTTGGACAAGGGTGGCGTCATGTATTACGCCGATATGCTGGGAGCCGAGAAAGTGCTCGCTGTCATGAAAGACCTAGCCGCCCAAGATGAGTCCATTCGTGTATCACCTTTACTCGAAGAGCTCGTATCCACAGGTGGTCGGTTCGTCGATATCGATACCGGTGGACTGAAGGTGTAGGCGGAGCGCCGAGCTTTTTAAGGTAGCCGCACTATGAACCAAGCGCAGACACAAACCGGATCATTCACCCAGTTCTTCTCACGAACGGTGACAGACTCGGATCGCTTATTCTGGCTACTAAATGCGGGAGGCTGGATGGGTCTTTCGGTCGTTACGCTGGTGAGTCTATCTCTTCCGTATGATCAGTTGGAATTCGCTTATATTGCGCACAACCTCATCCAGTCCGTGGGTGGCTTTCTCCTGTGTGCGCCTCTTAGGACCGCCATTAAACAATCATGGTCATGGAGCCCCTGGAACAGGGTGCTTACAGCAAGTGCGCTCACCATTGTTGGCGCTGCGTTGTGGACCGCTTTCCGCTTGCAACTACTCATGACGTTGACCGACGAGACGGGTTTGTGGGGCGATTTTGGCGGCTGGTTTTTCGCATCTCTTTTCGTTTTTCTCGCCTGGGTTCTGCTGTACCACCTCGTAAAGTTTGCGCAGCTTCTTCAGGGCGAGAAAGAGACGTTGCTTGTTCTGGAGGCGGGTCGCCGAAAGGAGGCATTTAAGCTGGTCTCGGCTGAGTCGGCTGCGCGAGAAGCGCAATTAAAATTGCTTCGCTACCAGTTGAACCCACATTTCCTATTCAACACCTTGAACTCCATCGCATCACTGGTGAGCACTAGGCGCAGCCAGGATGCGCAGAGCATGATTGCGGAGTTGTCGACCTTTCTTCGATTCTCTCTTGAGTCCGACAGAAACATCACAATCCCGCTGAGAGATGAAATAGAGGCGCTTGATCTCTATTTGCGGATCGAGCAGGTGCGCTTCTCGGACCGCTTAATTGTTGAGCAAGAGATCGATCCTCGTGCTCTTCCCGTAAAGGTTCCCAGCTTGCTCCTTCAACCGTTGGTGGAGAATGCAATCAAGCACGCCATCGGGCGGGCCGAAGAGGGTGGACACATTCTCATCACCGCAAAGTTAACGGACCAACAATTGGTCTTAAGTGTTGAAGATAGTGGCTCCGGCGAAGATGGAAAGCAGCCCGAACTCTCAGATTTGTTCGAGACGCCCGGGTTTGGGCTGCGAAGTACAGCAGAGCGGCTAGAAAATTTATACGGTGATGGCTTCAGCTTCAACGCATCGACCTCTCGATTGGGCGGTTTGAAGCTTGCGTTACACTTACCCACGAGAGGTAATCCAAAATGACACAATCTTTGCGGGTTCTAATTGTTGATGATGAGCCGCTCGCACTCGATTACATGGAGACGCTCCTAGAATCGGTGCCTGATGTGAATATCGTGGGTCGATGTCGAAGTGGACGGGAAGCATTGGCGACGCTTCAACAAAAGACGGTCGATCTGATGTTTTTAGACATCCAAATGCCGGGCCTGAATGGGCTGGATGTGGTCAAGCGATGTCAAAGTGACGTTATGCCCGTTGTGGTCTTTGCTACTGCTTACGACGAGTACGCCGTCCGAGCATTTGAAGCTAATGCTGTTGATTACCTACTCAAACCATTCGTGGCAGAGCGTGTTAGCGAAGCAGTTCTGCGTGCAAAGGATCGCTTGTTATCCGTTGCCCTGCAAAGTGGTAAAGAGGCAGCAGTAGCGGCCATCGCAGGTCTCGAGGGCGGTAGTGAGTTGCTGGCGGGTGACGCGCAAGATAAGCCGACACGACTGCCGATTAAGGATGGCCCGCATACGCACCTCGTTGAACTGGAGACGATAGACTGGATTGACGCGGCGGGGGATTACATGTGTGTGCATGCGGGCAATCAGACTTACATTCTTCGCTCAACGATGAAAGAGTTAGAGAAAAAGCTCACGTCAGAGTTCGTCCGCATTCATCGATCAACCATTGTGAACCTCAATAAAGTTCGCTCCGTCGATGCGATACCTAAAGGCGAATGCCTGTTACACCTTGACGATGACGTCAGTTTAAAAGTTAGTCGAAACTACCGATCCGCCGTTCAAGACCTCATGGGATAAGCCGGATTTAGGCGCTTTCCCACTTGTCTCGCTCAGAGTCCTTATCGTCGCGTTTGTATTAAGTGATGCGGCGCGATGTGGGATAAAGCAGGCTACTAAATCTAACTAAACCGTCAAAAATTCAAATGGGGTTACTCATGGTTGATCGTTTGTATCGTCACAGCCGTCTCTTAGGTATCGGGCTAATCGCTGCTCTCATAAACGCGTGCGGGGGTGGAGGCGGCAGCGCTGTTCCGCTCGATACTCCTGCGTTTTACGTGGAGCCAGATGATGAAGAGTGGGGACTCGTTTGGTCTGATGAGTTTGACGGAACGAGCGTAAATGCCGACAACTGGGAGTTCCAGATTGGTGACGGAACAGATTACGGACTTCCCGAGCCAGGCTGGGGAAACGGTGAGCGCCAGTGGTATACAGCGGAAAACGCATCGATCGGCACGGTAGAGATCGATAGCCAAGATGAAAGTGCGCTTATCATCACTGCCATGGAAGAGGCACAGGGCGGTATGCCGTACACCTCTTCTCGGCTGCGCACAAAAGATAAGTTTGATTTTACTTATGGCCGAGTCGAGATTCGCGCGAAAGCGGCTGCTGGACAGGGCCTCTGGTCCGCCATTTGGATGATGCCTACCGATTCGCCCTATGGCACTTGGGCCGCAAGCGGCGAGATGGACATCGTGGAGGTGGTCAACGGTGGCACGAGCAACGAAAAGGTTTTCCTCTCGGCACACCACGGTTTCCAATGGCCTCAAAATCAGCTAATTACCGCAACTGCGGCTGTCGAGGATGGGTCCGATTGGCACACCTACGCACTAGAGTGGACCAGCGAACACTTGCGTTGGTACATCGACGGAGTGCATTTGAGGACGGTTAAGGCCGACTCTTATTACAGCTACTTTTTTGGCGATAACGAGACGGGCTTTGAGTTGGCTGATAGTGCGTCGGCACCTTTTGATACTGACTTCCACCTGATTATGAATCTAGCGGTTGGCGGTACTCTTCCCGGTTACATCGATAACGGCGCCGTCGACGGGGCAACATTAGAAGTCGACTACGTCCGCGTCTACAAGTGCCAAGCGGGTTTTGAGGGTGGCTTGGGCTGTAACAGCAATGCCAACCGGGACGCTGAAGACCCTGACGAGCGAGATGATTTTATTCCAGCGGCCTCCTCCCCCTACGTCTACGAGACTGTTCTAGCGGGTGAAGAGGGTGTGGAAACCTTAAGCTACCCCACCGGAAACAGAGAGCTACAAGCGGTTGTTGGATATGACAATGATGGCGCTATTACAGTAGATGCGAGTGGTAACGTTATTGCTATTGAGTCTTCCGGTGGCGGCAACGTGGTCATCAACGACGTAGCCGGTGATACGTTTGAACTTAACAACTTTTATGGGGCGGGCGAGCTGAAGTTTGATATGTATATCGATTCGGCGGGCACCGCGCCTTTCGGCGACATCCTCATAAAAATGGATAGCGGTTGGCCAGCGTTGGGACAAGTAAGTCTGTCAGTGAGTGACCTTCCAAAGGATGAGTGGTTCTCTTACAGCGTTCCAGTCCGAGACCTTGTTGAAAATCCTGGTGCAGAGCCTTTGAACCTGCAGGCGATTGTTAACTTGATGGTTGTCGAACCAACCGCAAGTGCATCGTTACAAGTTAGGAACGTCTCGCTGAAGTGCGGTACTCCGTATCGTCGAGGTTGCGGCGTGAGCGCACCACCTGTTGCAGGTGATGGCTCGACGTTGGTTGTACTAGACGAATACGGAATCAAAGGCGGTTTCTGGGGTACTGGTGGCGTTGGTGGTAGTTCAGCCGATGTTGGTTTCCAGTCGTATTTCGAATCGGGCAGCAACCACGTTCAGTGGAACAACACGGGTGAAAGCCTGCTGGTCAACTTTACGCAGGACACTTTCGGTGTCTGGTTCGTTAGAACTGCGGAGGGTGTGGAAGTTGATCTCGGTCTCTATGAAGACGCTGGTTTCTTGCGCTTCGAGCTCAAGGCACCTGAGGAGACAATTGACGCTGGGTTGCTATTCAAGGTTGAGAATACTTACCCAGACGGAACAGGTGATTTGCCGCTGGATCAGTACATAGCTGACATCGAGCCCGGAGTCTGGACAGAAGTTGAAATCCCTGTGTCAGCGCTAATCGCGTCTACCGCCGCCGGGAATTACACTGACCCTCGCCCCGGTGCGCAGCTCGATATTTCTGCAGTGCAGTCAGCTATTGTTCTGTGGCCCGCGGAGCCTCAGCAGGGACTATTCTTCGAGATCCGAAGTGTACGTTATGAGAACGATCCCGGCGCCGTAGGATGTCCTGGTCCAGAGGTGTTTGGTGCCGCTAACTTCAGTGAGTCATTTGGAGGTGTAACCATTCAGGACGGGGGCATCTATACGATGCCGGGCACGGCGGAAGGTTGGGGCGGATTTGCCAACACCAATACTGATATGTACCGCATGGCGTTCCCTTATGGTGGCACTGTTACCTTCACTGGGTCTGTGCCTAATCCTGCGGAGGGGCCCGTAGATGTGGAATTCCGATTAGAAAATCTGCCTTATCTGGACTCTGATCCGGGGCGTGTTGAGCCGTCATACAACACCACTCCGGTCTCAGTGAGCGGAGTTGAGGCGGCAGAGTACAGTGTGGATATTCCAGCTACCGACAATACGTTTGGTTCGCTGATCATGTACCTAAGAACCCAGGATGCGGGTGTTCAATTGTCTAATATCGTGTTCACAGCAAACCCAGAGCCTTGCGCGGGCGCCGACACGGTGCTGGACCCCGCGACCTTTAACGAGGCATTTGGTGGAACCACAGCGGTTGATGGCGTTTACACCTACCCTGATGGCGCCGAAAGCTGGGGTGGTTTTGCTAATACCAATGTGGACATTTACCCCATCGAATTCCCCCATGGTGGTAAGATCAGCTTTACGGCATCAGTCCCTGCAGGTGAGTCTGCGGATGTGCGTTTCCGGTTTGAGAACCTGCCGTACTCTGACGCCGATCCAAGCCGGGTAGAACCCTCTTACAACACTGAGGCAGTGACGGTGTCAACCGACGTGGCGACCGAGTATGTGATAGACGTGCCGAGTCAAGGTGAGAATACATTCGAGTCTTTGATCATGTATCTCGACACACGGGAGGTGCCAGTGGCGATTTCGAACGTTGTAATCACTATTAGTGGTGAAGAGGTGTCGCTAGACGAGTCTCTCGGCTTCGCTGATTTCTCTGAGGCATTTGGTGGTACAACGGCGGTGGACGACGTGTATACATACCCCGACGGCGCAGAGAGCTGGGGCGGCTTTGCAAACATGAATACCGACCTTTATCCGATGGATTTCCCATACGGTGGCGAAGTGGTGTTTACCGCGGCAGTTCCCGCTGGGGAGTCTGCCGACGTGCGGTTCCGGTTTGAGAACTTGCCTTATTCGGATGCGGATCCTAGCCGCGTGGAGCCCTCTTATAACACTGCCGCGGTTACAGTAAGTAGCGTCGAGGGGGAAGGTAATGAGTACACGATTGAGATACCCGAGCAAGGCGAGAATACGTTCGAGTCATTAATCATGTACCTCGATACTCGAGAAGTAGCAGTGATTATTTCCGAAATCGAAATCATCAAGAAGGGCCCACCACCTGCGCCGAATGTGCAGGTGTTTGGAACAGCCGATTTCTCTGAAGCTTTTGGCGGAACGACCTCGGTAGATGGCGTCTTCACCTACCCCGACGGCGCAGAGAGCTGGGGCGGCTTTGCCAATATGAACACGGACCTGTACCCAATGGATTATCCCAGTGGGGGTGTTATTACCTTTAACGCGTCTGTCGCAACAGGCGAATCGGCTGACGTCCGATTCCGTTTCGAGAACCTGCCATATTCAGATGCGGATCCTAGCCGAGTGGAGCCCTCATACAATACTGAGGCCGTTACCGTTGATAACGAGACTCCTGCGGAATTCACTATCGAGATACCTTCACAGGGTGACAACACGTTCGAATCATTGATCATGTACTTAGATACAAGAGAAATATCAGTGACTATTACGGACGTCGTGTTTGCTAAAAACCTCTAGTTAAAGTGATTTATGAAAGGGGCCTCGAGCCCCTTTTTTTATGTCCATCAACTTTATGAATTCGGGTGACCATTGCGCACCGCGGTTACTCCGAACTAACTCAGGGCTTACACCGATAGCTGCCGAATGCGAGAAAGGGTAGGGCTCATGTGCGGCTGGCGTGGTGTTCGGCGTGTCTGACTAGACTCCGAATAAAATCACCGTGTGCTGGCAAACCTGAGACTGTTTGGTTCACCTCATTGCGAATGCCCAATAGGAACTCCTCGAGCTGAGGCGTCGTCAGCGAGTCAGTGATATTGTGGTAAGACTGAGGGGTAATGCCTTGACCCAGTAGCACCTGGACCCATGAGTTTTCGGTGAATATGTCATCCTGTGCCTGAAAAATGCGTCCCGTACGTGTGAACAACTCTATACGGTGGGAAAGTGACTCAGGTAGCGCCATATTGCGGCAGTAGTCCCAAAATGGCTCACCGTGACGTTCGTTAACGGTGTAATGCAGCACTATGAAATCTCGGATGTACTCAGCCTCTGATCGTATCCGCTGATTATATTCATTGACCGTGCTGCCCTCGATGGTTGTATCGGGGAACATGAGAAGTAGCCACATTATTCCGTTTTGAATCATGTGGATACTTGTTGACTCTAAGGGCTCAATGAAACCGCTGGCCAGTCCGAGAGCGACACAGTTTTTCTCCCAGTATTTCGCTCGCTGGCCTGTGGTGAATCGTATTGGCCTGGGATCGGTGATGAGGCGGTCATTGACGTTACGGACTAAAAGCGCCCGTGCATCCTCCTCCGTCATAAATTCGGAGCTATAGACCAGACCATTCCCGGCGCGATGCTGAAGCGGTATTCGCCATTGCCATCCTACCGTGTGCGCAATCGATCGTGTGTAGGGCTTGGGCGGCTCGTTGAGCTCACTTTGCACCGCCCAGGCTCGATTGGCTGGTAACCAGTGTGTCCAGTCATCATAAGCAACGCCGAGGGCGTCTCCAGAAAGAAGCGCTCGAAAGCCCGTGCAGTCAATGAAGAAGTCACCTTCGATGTGATCAACACCGTCGTTAATGTCGAGCGAGGTGATGTAGCCATCTTCATCGGTATTCACCGATGTAATTTTACCCTCTACGCGTTTCACCCCATGCGCTTCGGCCATTGACCGCAAATACTGCGCATATTTTGCAGCATCAAGGTGGTAGGCGTAGTTGAGTGGGCGCTGACTGGTAATAGCGAATTTTTCTTGTTCTGCCGCTTTCAATTCGGCGCAATAGTCGCCGTAATCGTGGTCGATTCCTGCCTCTTTGCCTTTCAGCCAAAAGTGGTGGAAGCCTGCAGCCCAAGAGCCTTTGCCCGTATCTCCAAAGGAGTGAATGTACGATTCGCCCTGACGTCGCCAGTTCTCGAACTTAATTCCCAGCTTGAAGGTCCCACTGGTGAGCTTGATGAAGTCGGGTTCTGGGATTTTGAGCATACGGTTAATTGTCAAGATTGAGGGAATAGTGGCTTCCCCCACACCGACTGTACCAATCTCTTCCGACTCGATGAGTGTGATCGACAACGGTCTAGCCACCAGCTTGGCGAGGGCTGCTGCTGCCATCCAGCCGGCTGTACCGCCACCGGCGATCACTACATTGTTAACTTCTTTCGACATAGTTAGACGTACCTAAATAAATCCCACTTTTGACCTTGTCTCTCAATTTTGGATGTTGCTTAATTGGGCCCATTACTTTGGTAAGTACTCAGGGTCTGTTGCATCAGAGAAGACATAGTGGTCATAAAATGCTTTCACCGCCTGCCGCTGTGCCGACGGCAGGGCGCGAATAACCTCTGCGTTTGATTTTAGCAAATCGATGGTCGAGGCGGTTTTTGGAGCGGTCTCATGCCACCAAAAATTGATCAACGCATTAATGGGCGACAAACCCTCCACGTGATGCCACCAAAAACTAGGAATGTACAACGCGTCACCGGGTTCAAGGTCAATGGTGACCATGGTATCGAGCGCTTGCTGAAATTTTGGGAAACGAGAAAAATCGGGTGAGTGTAGATCCACCAAGCTTATGGGTTGTCCCGCAGGTGTGATGTCCCAGGGCCCAATGTACAAATTGGCTACTTGATCTGGAGGGAAAAGAGAAAAACGCCTTCGTCCGGATACGCAGCAGGCGATATTTCTTGGAAAGTCGAAGTGGGCGGCGATGCGACTTCGATTGCCAAGCCATAGACTAGTGGTGGCATTTGGCAGGACACTAGCTAAAGCTTTGTGGTCATTTAGCGTTGGGAGTAGGGGATCAATGGCAGTCGATCCAACGTACACACTCGGCGCGTCTGCCTGTGCCTTCAAAGCGATAAGCTGTGCAATGAACTTATCCAGTGAGGTCTTTAAGGGATAGAAGTTAAAGCCCGTCAAATCCTCATTATAAAAATAGCGGCCTTTATGCTGGGCTTCCGCAACAATGGCTGTTATCGGTGCGCCACCATAACAAGAGCCCAGGTACGATAAGAAATCTTGGTCTGAGTTTTGAGATCGTTTAACTGAAGGCCACGAGCTAGCAAAACCACGTGCAACCCACGGCTCGCTTGCCAGCAATAGTGAAGGCTCAATTGAGTGATCGCTTTGAGCATTAACCTCTCGAATGAGGCTAGTCATACTCGCCCGACGAGGCTATCCCGCTACGCAACCGCTGATTTTTCAGATTGATCAGCTGCTTAAACTGCGACAGCGAGGCAAGCATCATGAAGCACGATGATAAATAACCGTGACGTTGCAATTCTATGATTGTGCCGTCATCAGCCTTGTGGAGCTTTTCGTCGTCTATACCGTGTAACCCCGTGAGCTCCAATGTTTTGCCGTTAGCAAGCGGTATCTGAAAGTTTAAGGGGGAGATAAGTTCCAAGTGCGAGAGTAATTGGGTGAACTCTTCTGCTTGTTTGGCTCCTTGGTGAATCCCCTCCAATAATGTCGCTAAGCGATCAAGGTAAGGCGTATTTTCACCCTCATCGGTGAATAGTTTCATTCCCTCCGTACGAGTGACGCTACTGTGTTCGCAGTTAATTGCTACGAATCGTGTTGCCTCTTCATCACTATCCGAAGGGTCAGTGCCGATAAGTAGTGGACCTCGTTGAAGTAACATTGGGACATAGGGTGACTGCCATTTTCCGTCAGCGATGAAGAGATTCTCACCCGTCTCTAGGCCAAAAAGCGCTGCGGGTTGTAATATTTCGGTGTCGGTGTGCTTTGTAAAAAGAAGAGGGAAGCAACTCTGTAGCGACCTAAATTCATTGGGCATAACAGGCGCATATATCGTGCCGGCGTATTCGCTAGCATCCTGAATGATTCCCACGTCGCCGTGATCTCTGCTGTTCAGTTTCTGAATATTTGTCATGCGGTGATTTTACTGGAGTTTATGCGCGCTAGTGTAGGCGTAGCTGCTAATAAATCGAAGGCAGAAAAAAGCCGCCTGAGCGGCGGCTTTGATGTTTACTAACCTAAAATTAAAGCTCGTACCGGAACCCTACGTTGTAGCGCGCCCCCTGTTGACCAACACCGTACACTTGCAACGTGCTGCGAGCGTAGGTTCTGAAGGTGTTGTTGGTCAGGTTGATCCCCTCCACATAAACGGTAAATGCGTCGTTAATGGCATAGGTAATGTTGCCATCCCACTGGTCATACTCACGGGTGTAAGACGGTTGTCCGCCACCCACATTGGAGAAGGTATCTCGCCAGTTATAAGCAAGTCGCGCCTGCAAGCCGTACTTATCGTAGAAGAGCACAAGGTTTTTCGAGTCACTCAAGCCTTGCAGCTGGATTTGGGGCTCATCAGAAGAGTCATCCGCTTCGGCCGAGGCATTTGAAAACGTCGCGTTAGCAATGAAACCAAAGCCAGAATCACCGAAGTTGTGCTGCCAAGCGAGCTCAACACCTTCAATGGTTTGTATGATATCGCTGTTGTAAGATTCGCCTAGCGTGACCACCAACGGATCATCGCGACCCACCACCCCGTAGATTATCCCTGCTGCCGCATCGACACCGGGTTCATCAGCAAAGTTCGCCAGGATGTAATTCCGAATATCTGTATCGGTCCCGCCGCCGCCCAAGCCTTCAATGGCAGCCTCACGAAGTGGACCCACACCAGGGTGAACCAGTGTCTCGTCGTAGACAACACCTTCGGTTTCGGTCGATGCAATCCAGTTAGCCACATCTTTCTCGAAATAACCAACAGAGATGTAGCTAGCATCATCGTAGTAGTATTCGAGCGATAGATCATAGTTATCTGCTTCAAAAGGTAGTATTCCGGGATCGCCTTGATTTACAGAAATCTCGGCAATGTCTCCTTGTGCCAAGGGCACATAGAGCGGAACAGTCGGGATATCCGTCAAAACTCCGAAGCCAGCACGCGCTATCGTCTGACTCGCGGCCGCTCGCAAAACGATGTCGTCGGTTAATTCAATGTCGAAGTCCAGCGACGGCAGAGTGTGGTCATAACTACCCTGACTACCATCGGAAATCGTTTTTTCACCCTGCAATACGATGAATTCGTTGCCTCCGACCCACGCGATTCCTTCGTAATCAGGCAGGATAGTAAAGGACGTCACCTCAGTTTCTTCGTATCGAACGCCACCCCTGATGTTGTAGGGTTTATCGAATAGGTAACCACTGTATGAGAGCTGAATGTATGCGGCGTCTGTATCCTCGAAGAACTGGCTTTCACCGTTATTCGGGTCTGACAAAGCACAAAAAGCATTTCCACAGTCCCCATTTAGAACAGGCGTGTTCCCGAAAATCTGGTCATAGTAGAGAGGGTTGCTAGGGTTTAATGAGTTGAGGTAAACAACTCTGTCAACCAGACTTCCAACGTCAGAGGTGAAGAAGTTAAGGTTCACCTCATCGCCGCCTCCCAATTCAGAAAAAACACCCGCTAATGAGGCAGGCGCGACGATGTCAGCAACCGACCCGTACGCTGTTGATTCGTTGCTAGACCACTTGTCCCGCTGCACCAAAGATGCAGCCGAGTAGTTCTCCACCTCGGTTCTAGTCAAGCCAAAGTCCAGGCGAAGGCTCTCGTTAAAGTCAAAGCTACCTTTGAGTTGTGCTTGGTTTAAGTCCATGTCGGCCCAAAAGTTCTCAAACTTTGAGCCCGATATTGCTAGGTCGTCTGGTGACAGCGGATCTGTCATTTGAATGGTGACAATGGGCACTTCTCGCGTGAAATCGGTCGTTGTGACAGCTCGGTTGTAAGCAGACATAGCGACCATGGAAGAACTACCGTATGGACTGTTCGGCGATGTCGTAGCAGACGAACGATGCACGTCTAACTCCAGGCTGAGCCTGTCAGTTGGTTCCCACGCAATATTGAAGCCCAGCGATCGGCGCTCGTTAAGCTGACCGTCGTTGTAGCTTTTCATCACCATATCCGGTGCTGTCGCGGTTTCTGTGTATAGCAACGGACTCGCAACGCCGTTTATGGTCGTCCAGACACCCTCTTGGGCCGCTAGGGTGTAGTAAGCTCCCACGTTATGCCCTTGGCGTTTGAGGTCAAGTTCTGCGTAGGTGTAGTCGATAGTTGCCGTGAGCGTCTCAATAGGGCGCCATTGAAGGGTAACTTGAGCGTTTTCTCGCACCCGATCCCAGTCGTTAATTTCGTAGGTATTCTCGCGGGGAACGGCCGTGATGGCGTCCTCGCGGGGTGCGTTGATATTGGTTCCGTTGTCTAAAACACTTAGGTTTTCCCGCCAACTGGTCGTGGCGGCAGAGGCCTCACCTGAGTGTCTTTCTTGGAATGAGGCGTTCACAGCGATTCCGACCGTGTCATCGAGGAAAGTTTGTGAGAATAAGACAGCTACCTCAGGTGTGACGCTGTCTCCGTACCGAGTGCTTTTATCGACAACGCCCTTAGCATTGATCGCAAACTCTGTGCCGGGTCGATCAAGTGGCTTCGCTGTCAGTACGTTGATCGTGGCGCCGATCCCACCGGTTGGCACATCAGACTGCGCGGTTTTGTAGACTTCCACACCTGAGACAGCCTCCGATGCGATGTCGCCGAAGTCAAAAGAACGTCCCAAGCCGCTGTGTGTGGGCATTTGACGACCATTCAACGTCACCAGATTAAATTCGGGTCCAAAACCACGAACCGTAACACGCGCCCCTTCGCCGCGCGCTCGATCGATGGACACCCCAGTGATGCGCTGTAATGCTTCCGCTAGGTTCGTATCTGGGAAGTCGCCGATGTCCTCTGCTGTAATAGCGTCCACAACACCAGTCGCGTCACGCTTTGTGTCCATAGCGCGCTTCAGGCTCGATCGAATACCGGTGACAACCACCTCCTCCAAGACCTGATCAACAGCGCTTTCAGTTTCCTGTGCGCTGGCTGGAAGTGCAGCTACAGTTCCAAGTGCGATAGAAACAGCAAGCGAGACACGTTTTTTAGCAAACAAGTTACGGTCCATGTTTGGAATAACCCCGACTATTTATTGGTTAGAAATATTTTCAGACGCTAACATCCCACGAGCGGTAGCGGTAGGACAGTCGGGTTGAGATAAGTCGGGACATCGATGCGTTAAAAGGGAAGCTTCCGCTCAGTCGGAAATTTTACATGCCAAACGCCGCCTCTAATGAGCATCACAAGCCGATGATTTAGGCGGCGTTAAACAAGAATTACCATAATCCGGTGCAGCTTCCATTTGGCCTGCTCCCGCGACCTTACCGTCGCAAATGCCGTGCATCCTAGGCGCCTCAGATAGTACCTTCGGTGACGCTAAATCGGTTGGGGACAGGTTGCTCGCAAGTAAGAGTATTCTCTCGAGGGTTTCTTGGTAGGGATGACGAACGATGCGCTGCGATCGGTAAGTACGAAGAAGGTTGGACGTCGGTCGAGGCAGACGTTAGTAAAAATATAAGAGGGTAAACGTGCGATCACGCTACATAACTTTGAGTCTACTTTTATCTGCAGTGGCTTTGTCGGGATGTCGGGCTCCAACAGCGGGAAAGGATGTCGATCTGAGCTGTGCATCAGTGGCGTCAGATCGAGCGGCGATGGTTGCCTGCGCGACATCGATCACGGAACAGCTTTCGGTTGAGCAGAAAGTTGCGCAAATGATTCAGGGCGAGATTCGTGGGCTCACGGCAGACGATGTAAAAAAGTATGGTTTGGGGAGCGTTCTTAACGGTGGTGGCGCGTTTCCGGGCGGGGATAAGTACGCCATACCTCAGGATTGGGTCGATCTCGCCGACGCCTATTACAGTGCCTCGGTTGACGCCTCTGAAGGGAGCGCAGGCATACCGATTGTGTGGGGAACTGACGCCGTACACGGACACAACAATGTCATGGGTGCGACGCTATTCCCGCACAACATTGGTCTGGGGGCAACGCGTGATCCGGAACTGGTGGCCAGAATCATTGGTGCAACCGCGAGGGAAGTTAAGGCAACCGGAATCGATTGGATCTTTGCGCCGACCGTGGCGGTCGCTAAAGATGCGAGGTGGGGGCGTACCTATGAGTCGTTCAGTTCTGACCCAGATATTGCGGCCAGTTTCGTGGCGCCCATCGTCGAGGCGATGCAGGATGAGGGCGTTGCCTCAACGGCGAAGCACTTTATCGGGGACGGCGGCACATTACGCGGCGATGACCGTGGTGAAACAAGTTTGCCACTCGAGGACTTGGTGGCCATCCACGGGCAGGGTTACGTAGAAGCCATCGACAAAGACGTGATGAGTGTAATGTCGTCCTTCAACAGCTGGTATGGCGAGAAGATTCACGGTAGTAAAGCCATCCTGACCGACCTTCTGCGTGACGACATGGGTTTTGAAGGCATGGTCGTCAGCGACTGGAACGGTGTTGGTGAGGTGCTTGGCTGTACAAACGATAACTGTGCTCAGGCGATCAATGCCGGTGTCGATATGGTGATGGCGCCAGGGAACTGGAGGCCCTTGTATTACAACACGCTGGATCAAGTTGCGGCCGGTGAAATCTCGATGGCGCGAATCAACGAGGCGGTCGAGCGCATTCTGGTTATGAAAATGCGGGCTGGGTTATTCAACCGAGGACAGCCCTCCGAATTCGCAGATGACTTTTCAGATCAAATCGGTCACGCAGATCATCGTACCATTGCT
>Ga0181579_10002308_pt1 | contig 15465 bp, 12 predicted proteins | sample 071ome_24_FD_132996 | JGI IMG/M metagenome (GOLD analysis project Ga0181579, IMG submission 132996) | Coastal salt marsh microbial communities from the Groves Creek Marsh, Skidaway Island, Georgia - 071402CT metaG (megahit assembly) | ecosystem: Environmental > Aquatic > Marine > Intertidal... | reverse complement strand
CTGATTTATAAGAACTTGATGCCATTAGAGGGGAAGCCGCTGGTGGGATTGGGCATTGAGAAACTGCGACAAGCCCAAAGGGTGGACGAAATTGTCGTTTCCACTAAAAGCGAGCTGATCGCGCGGGTTGCCTTGGATTTTGGGGCTTCGGTGCTGTTGAGGCCGCCGGAATTGGCGAGCGACGAAGTCCCTTCAATTCCGGTTTCTCGGCATTTGGTGGAACATCATCCCTGTGACGTGCATGTGAATTTCAACGTCAATTTTCCAATCTGCCAGCCAGGTGTAATCGGTAGGGCTGTTGAGCTCGCTCTCGAAAACGGAGAGGCCCTTTCCAACCCTTATGCCGCTTGGGCCCAAACTCGCGAGTGTTTGGAGAATTACGGGGACATACGGAAGATCTCCGCCCATGAGCATGAATTTGAGGATGATCGGCCCGGCAGGATCGATATTCACACTCTTGAAGATTTGCTGGAAACCTATCGACGGAAGCAAGGGGATTGGCCGGAAGGATTGCCTGACTTTGCGAGGGCTGAATCCGTTCAAGAAGAGGGGCTATTCAGTCGATAAGCCATGAACGGGACTATTTAGTCGAAGAACGAGAGAGAAACCTCAAACGATATGAACGCATTTCAGAAAAGTTTACATTTGAAAACGGCTAAGATCCTGTCGGCTGTGTTCATTGTTGGTGCGATCGGCGGCCCCACTGCGATGAATAGCGCGGATCCGAAAACGCGTTCTCATTTCACAGCCAAATCGGCTCGACCCTTGCCAACAAGCGATACTGCTGAGGAGAGGGAAGAAATGATGCGCGCCGAGGAGCGAGAAGGAGTTGAAGGCTCGGTGAAAAAGGAAGTAGCCGAACGGTTGGAGGAAGCGGAGAAAAGGGATAGTGAACAGCAAAAGCGAGCGGCCCGGCAGGAGTCCGAAAGAAAGCGTTTGGAAGGGCAGCAGCAGCGATTGCAAGAGAAACTCCAAGCTCAGGTTCGCGATGAAAAGCGTCGTCGGGAAAAGGAGTTAGCTGCGCGACTGGCCCAAGAAGAGGCTTTGGCGGAAGCGGCGATACGGGAGCGGCTCGAGCTTCAGGAAGTGGAGGCAGAGCGGGCCTTGCGGGCTAAAATGGAGGAGCAAGCGCGGGCCAAAGAGATCGAGCTGGAAAGAATAATGGCGCAAAAGGCTCAATTGGCTCAGGAAGCGATGGTCGATCGGATTGCCGCGGAAGAAAACCAAGGAATCTTGGCTATGGACCAGAAGTTTGAGAAAAAGGAGGTTTCGCTGCGGGATAGCCTGGAAAATCGAATTGCCAAGGAGGAGCGTCGCCGTGAAGCGGCGTTGGAGAAACGAATTACCAGCGAAGAGAAGGCAGCTAGGAAGGAGTTGGAAAAGCGCTTGGCTGAGCGAGAAAAACTTGCTGAGGCTGAACTGTTAGCCTGGTTGGAATCGGAAGAGGCTACGAGGTTGGAAGACGTTGAAAATCGCGTAACTGAACTAGCTGAGTCTCGTAGTGAGGAAATGGCGGAGAGTTTGAAAACAACTGAGTCGGAGGGACTCCGGGAGATCGAGAAAAGTCTACTTGAACGAGCGCAAATAGAATTGGGAAAACGGGCTGGAGAAGAGAGTGGAGAGTTGGCCCAGACTGCGGAACCGGTCCCGCAAGGCGCGTTAAAGACAAAGCCTCCGTTTAGAAACTCCATCAAGTACGTTTCGTACACTGGCAATGAATACGACGATTTCAGCAAACGACCCGCCATTCTAAGAACAGTCAAAAGAGCGCCTCGAAATTTAGTTGCCAGCCTAGGGAACTTAAACTTGCGGAGAAGCGCCCCGTACCCCGGTTACCTGGCTTACGCGGTGCCTCCGCCACTGCGGTTCTCGGATAGCGATGTCCTGACCAAGCGGGCTGCCTCACCAGCTCTACCGGAGTTCTCGTTTGTCGCTCCCGGCAGTGGAACGGAAATTATCGAGAGCGAGTTGAGCGAAGAAACGGCGAGGAGAAATCGGATAAGGAGGCAAGTTGTTGTCGAGCTTGATCCGTACACAATCGTATCGGGGAGGATTGATACAGCGATACCTCGTCGGAATCAGGAACAAGACTTAATTATGGGCGACGAGTTTGAAGAGCCCGTTGTGCGTCCGGAAGAGGTGCTGATATTTTTCGAGAACGAGAGAGAAGGGGGCGCTGTGAGAACGATTGCTCCATTCTCCCCGGCTCTTCCTCAGGAGAGCGAGCCATCTAGAAGTGGAGCCACTTACAATCGAGTGGAATAGACACCGTATGAAAATGCCAATTACATTGATTCTCGTTTTAACCGTTTTCTCTCTGATCGGGGGAAGCCTTTTCGCGGCTGACGAGGCTGAAACTCCGCCGCTAGAGGGGCAGGGGGAAGCTAAGGAGGATAAGAAAAAGGACGACCGCATTCTCATTATCGAACCGAGAAAAACGATCGATCCGGCGATTGCGGCCAGAGAGATTCGCAAGTATTCGGAGCTGGGATCCTCCCTTTGGAAAGGGGGAGACTACGATATGGCGGAAAAGTATTTTGCCGCAGCGCTTGGCGTGCCGATCGAATCCCCTGAAAAGGAGAACGTGTTGTTCGAGATGGCTGCTCTTTACAAAGAGGAGGGTATGCTGCCGAAAGCGTCGGCCGTGCTGGAACGGCTAACGGAAGAATTTGGAGAGAGTCGTCGATTGCCCGGCGTCTACATGGAGCTCGGTCACCTATATCGAGCTATGGGTGGATTGGAAATAGCCATATCCAACTACTACATGGTGTTGAATTCCTCGCTTAACATTTCTATCGACCAAGTTGAGAGAGCGCGCGACTTGTCCTTGAAAGCCAAGCTTGAGATAGCGGAAACCCATTCGGAGCTTCTGGAGTACGATGAATCGTACCGGCACTACGAATTGCTTTCGAAATTGGACTTAAAGCCAATTGACCGTATGCGCGTCGACTATCGCATGTGCCATTTACTGTATCAGCTGCATCGATACCAGCAGGCAGTTTCCCGACTCAAGCAATTCTTGGATCATTATCGCCTAAGCGCCCATTCTCCAGAAATCAGATATCTGCTAGCGAAATCTTATGAGAAGCTGAATCGCAAACCGGAAGCGCTCAAGGAGGTCGTGCAGATTTTGCAGCGGCAGTCCAGTCCTGATACGGCCTTAGATGGAGAGGCGGATTATTGGAGGCAGCGCACCGGCAATGAGCTTGCCAACGAGTTTTACGAAAAGCGGGATTATCGGAGCGCTTTGACGATTTACCAGTCGCTAGCCAAGTACAATCCGGCGCCAGAATGGCGCTGGCCTGCGATTCATCAAATTGGTCTTTGTTTCGAACGACTTGGACTGCCGGATAAAGCGATTTTGGCCTATGAAGAAATCTTGGATCCGGAAGGGCTCGAGATCGCTGAGGACGCCTTGAGCCAGAGTCTGCAATCCTTGAGGCAAATGGCGAAATGGAGGCTTGAACACTTGAAATGGGAAGACGATCTTTGGGCTCGCCTAAATGTACTAGGAGCCAATTGATCGCCCAATGGATAAGGAACAAGCTGAGCGAATTTTGAAGGAGCACATTCGGTTGTGCTCCGATATGCATGAGCTCTTCATAGAGGAAGGCCGCATTATGCGTTCGACCGGATCGCCGCCGGACGAGGCGTTTTTGAAGCGAAAGGAGTCCTTTCTTCCTATTCTAGAAAAGGGGCTTCAGTTGCTGAAGCGCATTAACGATGAGCCGGAATCGTTTCCAAGAGGCATGGAACCGCTTGTCGAGGACGCGCGCGCAAAAGTGATGAAGCTCATGATGCTTGATCGGGAGAATGAGCGTTTGCTGCTCAAGTCTTCGCTCCCCCCGAAAATGAAAGCCGCCTATGGAAAGGCGGCTGCTGGGCAAATCGCCAAGACTTACGGGAAGTATAGCCCGGGAGGGCAAGGCGACGGGGAACAGCGCTAAATCTTTTAGACAGCCACTAGACGGTTGCCTGCCGAGTTTTCCACAAGCTCTATGAGCTCCTTTATATTGAAGGGCTTGGGCAAGGCGGCGATGAGATTGTTGTATTCCAGGTGTTCAGCTTCGGCCGGGAACCCGGAGACGATGATGAATTTGGTTTTGATGTTTTGCCAGTCCGATAGGAACTCCAAAACCATCTCGCCTGAAAGGCGCGGCATTTTCAGGTCGAGCAGAACCACATCGAATTGGTGATTGGGATCAGAAAGGACTGATACTGCATTGTGCCCATCGCAAAGCACTGAAACATCGTGCTTTTCGCCGAATACCGTGAATAGCAATAGCCGGATAGCTGGATCATCGTCTACGATTAGGATTTTCATTCTCTTTTTTGGGATCGATTTGCAGCAGGGTTTCCGGCTGTCTTGCATGTTCTCTTCAGTAATCGGTATTTTACTCTGCTTCTAACAATCAATCAACGATTCCCGGAGTGTTTAGCGAAGGGTTTACAGGATTAGTTGTTGCCGATAGTGCCTGGCTTCGACGCCGACAAAAGTGCTGAGTTCACGGGGTTGGGAAGGGCCATCAGAGCCTCGTTCATTTTGTCGTAAAAGGTTCGGATTTCCGCTTCCATGAGACGAACAGTTTCACGTATGGCGTTCAAGTCGGCTGGTTCCATCCAGTACTTCTCGGCCTTAGCCTGCATGAACTCCACTTTTTCGGAGAGGGCGGCTAAGGTGGTCAGGCTTTGCTTGAGAGCCTGGCTATCGGAAATTTGTTTAGGGGAAACGGATACTTCGGTCGAGGGGACTGCTGAGGTGTGGGATTCATAACTCGCTTGCTGCCCGCTGCTACAAAGCAATTTAACCGCGTCCAGGAGGGTCCGGTAGTTGAATGGCTTAGGAAAGATCTTATTGGCTCCAAGATGGTTGAACTGCTTCTCGGATTCCGGGCTCAAGTAGCCGGTAAGTACTATGACCGGTACTGACGGATGAGCTTTCTTGATCTCGGCGATCACCTCTAGGCCGTCTCGTTTTGGCAAATGGTAGTCGAGTATCACTATGTCTGCCGGGCTGTTGACGCCCTTTTCGATCCCGGTGTCTCCATTATCTGCCTCGTCGACATTGAAATCCTCTTTGAGAACTTCCCGTACGACCATACGCAAAGCTGGGTCGTCTTCTACGAGTAGAACATTCTTCTTCATATCAATTTCCTCCAAAGTTGGGTGGTTAACGGCTTAGTCGCTGCAGGGCGTTAGTAATTTGATCCGATCCGAGCATTTCGCGACCAGCGAACAGGACGGCGAGCGGAACCCCGGTGTTTGAGCGAATGGGGAATTTGGACCCGCGTAGCCAGGTGACGCCCCAAGAAAGAGAAATCAGCTCCCTTACATGATGTTTAGGGCGGCAGGTTTCGATAACGTCTCGATCGTCCCTAGATAAGGCCGGATCGCTGTCTAGTCGAAACCGGGGCTTGGATATTGTTCGGCTGGCTGCGAAAGGTGAGCGATAGATGTCTAGTAGTCTCCGGCCCCAGCGATTTAGGTAAAAGATGTCATTGCGAGTAAAGTAAGCGAACACGCAATAGTTTAGTTGCTCAAGATCGGTGACGTTTGCTTCCATCAACGATTCAGCGCCGTCATACTCGAAGTTGATAGAGTCGATGGCCGCGTCCAGTGACTCCGGTATGGACGCCTGAAGCAGTTTATTGTAGTCGGGCATGAAGAACTCGTTGTGTAGGCAGCCTAGCAATAGAGGAATTCGGCGCTTTGCCCTCTCAGCTTTAGTGTAAACTGCCTATCCTTAACGATTAGAACTTCGTGAAATGCGGAGACCAGCGGGAGAACTGCGAGTATCTTCCTCATTCGGGCCATCGAGGAGCGCCTGCCTGGCCTGTTGTATCCGCTCTTGAGCCTCGATAATCGCTGCGTGAAGGGTGGCGTCAATTTCAGTCGACAAGCTCTCGATAGTCAGGGCCCAGGTGTCTCGGCCGTCATTGCAACCAATGACCCCAGCCGCCCAATTGGCAATTTGCAGGGCGTCCGACATCTTCCGCAAGGCTCCCGCTTTCTCTGGAGAGTACTGGTATCGGACTGGAATATAGATCTCTTCAGGGAAGCCCCATTCCTTTAGTATCTCTCCGCCGACTAGGGCATGATCGAATCCAAAGAGAGCCGTCTCCGCTTGGTTTAGTGATAGATTCTCGGTTTCGACACCCTTAAAAATGCGATCATAGCATTCGCCGTAAGCGTGATGCAGAACGAGTTTTCCGATGTCGTGGAGCAAGCCAAGCGTGTAGGGCAGGCCTTCCAGATCGCTTTCGTTCTCCACAATCGTCTCCATAACAATAGCAACGGCAAGACTGTGGGTCCAGAGCCCCCCTTTGCTGATCTCCATACTCGACAGCTCTCCGTCCAGAAAGCTGCTGCTAGCGACATTGGAAACGATTCGATAGATTTCCTTGATACCCAAGAGGGAAAAGCTTCACCCAGATCCGTCACGGGGCTTGCAGGGGTGTAGAGGCTCATAGTTTTCGAGTTTAAGAACGCCGGCGACGATCAAGGGATCGGTAGAAATCACGCTAATAATCTCGTGCGCTCCAGTATCCGAATCTTTCATGATTCGAGTTATCTTAGCTAGCACTTCCAGGGTTACTGGCAGTGATGGGGTGTTTTTGAGGAGTTCGGCCAGTTTCATGCGAGACTTTTGGTTGAGGGCCCGTGGCCCGTTTTCAGCAACACGGTTCCAGTTTCCGAAGAGAGATGGAGGCTACGATTGTTCACGCCGCCTATATCCGTTTTAATTACGGGCAGGGCCAGAGAAGTGACTGCTCTCTTAACGGCTTCGATATTGCTTTCGCCGACTTTGAGCATGTCGGATCCGGATATAATGGAAGCGCCTCCGGTCATAAAGGCTTGTCGCTCCACCTTCAGTTCCTCTAAACTTTGCTGCATTAAGGTAAGTTCGGTATCGGCGAACATCGCCGGTTGACGTTCGGTCTTGCCCGGGGAGAGACTCGAGTCTGGAGGCATGATGTGTATGATACCTCCAGTTCGCGCATAGCTATCGTAGGCGGCCACCGCAATGCAAGAACCTAGGTTGTAGGTGCTGATCGCGGCATTCCGATTGTTGGAAATCGCGAGCTCACCAACACCGACAGCGGCGTTTTTTTAGAGACGATGGGGTTGCCGGCGTTTCGTTAGTGGGTCTCTTCCCACAGCGGCCTGCTAAATTTCTGAATGGATGCCGAATTGGCTCAGTTGTTCAATCAGGGGACTAGATATTGGCAAGAGTCCTGGAAATTTCGTTGGAAACGATTTTCTCGATATCCAGCAGCGTCATGAGCCCATCTTTTCGCGTAGCGATCCCAATGCAGCCGTCCCTGCTGATTTCAGTACCGAAATCGGGCGATGGTTCGATTTGTTCGGCGTCAACGTTGATCACCTCCTCGACTGCGTCGACCACGATCCCAAGAAGGGTGTTGTCTCCCATTTCAGATTTGATATCCAAGACGATTACGCAGGTCTTGTCGTTAGCCTTGGCCTCGGGCAGTGCGAGTTTGATTCCCAAATCAATCACGGGAATCACTTTCCCGCGCAGATTGATGACGCCTCGCACGTGTTCGGGCATCTGCGGAACCGGAGTAATCTGCTGCATTCGAATGATCTCCCGGATGCATAGGACCTCAATTCCATAAGATTCTGAGCCCAAAAGGAACGTCAGGAACTTCCCGGCGACGGTCGGCGAGGGCTTTGGGTTCCTGTTTTGGGAATTCTGGTTGCTCATTTCAAAGAGTGATATCGGTTTGGCGATCCGGTTGTGGTCGGCTCGTTAGGTAGATCGGCCCATTTGAAGCCGACTTTACCTCGATTTGCGGGATCCAAAGATGAGGAGTTTCCCTCTCCAAGTGGCTGCGTGGTTGCGCGTGCGGATCCTACTGCTAGCAGCGGGCGGAGGCTAACGAAAGACCATTAGACGCTGGGTTAGGGGATTCGCGAAGTCGTGCTCTTTGATCTTTCTGATGATACTGTGGGTCAGCCGTTCTTTCTCGGGAATTAGCAACAGTCCGGATGGACTATAGATTCCCCTAGCGAGAACCATTCCCGGCTCAAGCTCTACCAGGGTGAGCTCGCGGACTTTCTTGGGCAGATTGGAAAGATTGGAGCTCTTCATAAAGAGCCTGACTGCCTCCGGATGGAATGATTTGCCCGAATCCCTGATAATGTATTCCAGGGCCTCGTCTCTAGGCAGAGCCGATTCGACAAAAGCGACTGCAATCGCCAAGTGACGGGCGGGAACGGGAATCATTTCGCGGCTGTAGCCGTCCGGATACCCGCGTCCATCGAAGCGCTCCCGGTGGGAACGTATGGCGAGGCCGACGTCTTCCAGAGCTCCAACAAAACCCGCTAATGTTTGCCCATAAACGGGGTAGTGTTGAAGTAAACTAAGCTCCTGCTCGTCGAGGCTATGCGGATCGTTCAAGCTTTTGGTTAAAAGTTCTCGAGGGAGCCCGATTCTACCTAGATTATATAGCCAGGAACTCACCTTTAGGGCTTCGCTTTCACGCTCGGAAAGCAGTTTCGACTTGGCGATTTCTTTACAGATGGAAACCACGGCTTTGGTTTGCTCGCCTAGAACGGGATGAAAGGCTTCAATCAATCGGAAGCAAATTTCTAGCGAGTGATTGAAATTCTCCTCAAGAATCCGGTTGGTGGATTCCAAGTGTCGAGTCTGTTGCTCAAGCTGTTGAATCTTCTCTTCAAGGGCGGCATTGGCGTTTACGAGCTTGTCATTGAGTTCCAGGGTGTCGGAGCTGAGGCGTTCGTTCGCCTCGACCAAAGCATACCGCTGAACAGCATTGTCCACCGTAGCGATTATCTCCTCGCGTATCCAAGGCTTGGTTAGGAAACGAAATATTTCGCCACGATTTACTGCTTCGATAACCGTATTCAAAGTCAAAACACCTGTTATCAATATCCGCGAAGCGTTGGGTTGAATCTGTTTACAATTGTCCAGAAACTCCAGTCCCGTCATCTCTGGCATGCGCTGATCGGAAATTATGGTCGCGAAAGCCTGGCTATCCAGGGCGGCTAGCGCCTCTTTGGCTTTGCTAAAAGCGTGGACATTGTATCGCTCCCGTTCGAGTGTCTCCCGCAAAGCGGCTAGCACCACGGTATCGTCGTCGAGCAGGAGAATCTCGCGTGATTTTGATTCAGACACTCTCATCGGCTACGAATCCTAGCTCAAGAACTTCTCTAGCGTTTTCAAGAGCCCGGCAGGCTTCGCTGAGCCGGAAACGAGAAGGCCGCAATTGGAGCGAACGCGTTCGGAAACGGCATCGACGCTTTCACCTAGAGCTACCACGGCCCGTTTGGGAGCCTGGTCGGCACTAGCTATTTTGACGACCAGATCTTCAACCTTTTCGTCGAGAGCGCTTTTGAAAATCACAATCCCGTCGAGGGTGTCGCCCATTTCACGAGCATCCAGTTGCAACTGATCTCCATCTAGATGGATTCGATGTTTCCAGCCGGCGTTGCGGATGGAGTTGATTAGCGGGTGGCGGTTGATATCTTCCCAAGTGTAGATGAGAACGTTTAGTTTGCGGTCGGATATGTTTGCTTTCGGAGGGGCCGAGTGGCCCCCTCTCTCGTGGGAGTTGGACGGCGTTGCAAAGGCGTCTTTTACGAGGGGCAATGTGAAGACGATGCGTGTTCCCTCTCCTCTTGCTGAAGCAATTGAGAGGCGTCCCCCTAGGGAACGAACGAATTGATCGACCACGAAGAGCCCCATACCCGAATGGGCCTCTCGATCTTTCGTCGTGTAAAACGGTTCGGCTACCTGGGATAATTCGCGTGTATCGATGCCACTCCCGTCGTCGCTGAACTCGATAGCCACCATTTCATTGGCGTCGTCATTCGCTCGCGTTTGCCGGTCGCGATAGCAGCGAATATGGATTGTAGGCTTTTCATTGGCAGCGTCGCTGGCGTTTGCGGCAAGGTGTATCAGAGTTTGCCGGAACCGATTGGCGTCCAAGTGGACGGGTAGCGGATCATCGCCGAGATGGAGCTGGAGGTCCGCTGTTTTGGGCAGCATTGCGAGTAGGTAGTCCTTTTGCTCTTCGATTAGCTTCCGAACGTCGAAGTAGCTTTCCTCGCCCGAAGACATGGTGATTAGAGCCCTGATCTTCTGCGTAATCTTCTGGGCGCGAGCGGCGCTGTCGCGGATATGCGTCATCGCCTCCGTCATAGTGTCGGCGTCCGACCCTGGAATAGCGTACAATTCGCTCAGCGAGTAGATGCCGGCAATCATATTGTTGAAGTCATGCAAAAATCGACGGCTGGCGATGGATGATACTTCCTTCCATGATCGTTTGGCTAATGTATCCATTGTTTGGAGCTTGAAAGTTTCGTCAGTCAAACGGCCGAGGATGCCGACAATCTCCCCTTGGCTGTCCTTCACGGGAGCGAGGAAGTCTTTGACGAAAAAAGCGATCTCGTTATCGTCATCGAGAATTCCATACTCTACTGAGGCGGATTCGCCAGTTTCGGCAATCGATTCAATGGCCAAGCGATAGCGAGGGCGCTCTTTCCGCGTAATGGTATCTGTCCAGCATGCTCGGGAGACTATGGTTGACCAAAGGCTCTCGGGCATGAATCCTTTTTCACCGTTGGCTAGATAGCGTAATTCTAGCGTTGCAATATCGACGAGATAGACAAGCCCCGGCCCGGATCCCAGGAGCGCTTCAAGGCCCTCGATCCCTTCCGAACTATTGCGCAGCAGGGCGATGGCTTTGCCGATTGAACGAGAGTGTTTATCAGTTTCTGAGGACGTTGTATTCAACGCGTTTCTTAATAGGCGATAGCTCCGAGGTTGCCAGTTGATTCTAGCGTTGAACGGGCTCTTCCGTTACCAGCCTCGAGATTTCACGCGATTTTGACGGATACTGGCAATGATTGGCTATGCTCTCAATCGGGACTATAGATGGATTCGCGGTGGTAGGCGATAAATTCCTGGACGAATCATTTTAAGCTGATGCGCAATTCCTGCGAGACTTCCAGCGTGTCCGATCATCAAATACCCTCCCGGAGAAAGGTGATCAGACAATCGGTTGACGAGTTGCTACTGCGAAGACCTGTAGAAGTAGATCGGGGCGTTGCGACAAAATATTACCTGAAACTTGCGGTTCCAAGGAAAAGATTCTTGAAAGAGGTTTAGCTTCCGGAAGCGGATCCGCCTCCTCAGCGAAGGCTGGATTCTATACAATCCCGCATTTTTGCGCCTCCCTTTTTCTAGGAATCGACGTATCCGTTGCTCCTCTACCGCCTGAATTTGGGACATTGAGTAGACTCCCTTGGATGCAGACTCGAGAGCTCGATTTGAAACGTCGCTGCACTCGATCGACCATTGCTAACGGCGAGAATCGTTTGATTGCTCAGCGAGATTCATGCCTATGGAACAGGGTTCCTCTCCCGTTGAGCAAGCGCGGCTCCAAACGTTCAAGAAGCAATTGCTCCCCATTTGGGCACCAGTAAAATCGGGCACGATTTGATCGACAAGAAAGCGAAAGTGGCTCGGGTCACGAAAAAAAATTGTGTGGTTGGTGGAAATCGCGTCGACGAGATGAACGATTTCTCCGCTCTCGGGCCGATCCCTCAAAATCTGGCATTAGGACTTAAACGAAGGGCAATGGATTTCCCTTATCCTTCGGCCTAATCGGGCAATCCCCAATTGCCGCTTATCGGGCCCCAGATCGATTCGAGTCCGATCGTAAACTAGCTTCCGTATGAAAACATGGTCTCTCTCCGCAATCTCCAGTTCGATCGATTGTCTCTCGCTGGGATGGGCTCGGATAGCCAACGAGGATTCCGAAACCGATCGATTCGATGATACAGGAAGATGGGCATTTGGACGGGTTGACATTCCAATGAAGCAAAGGCTGACCGGCTCTCTCCATGCCTATCGCCTATGCGAGAGAAAGCTTTATCCCATCTGCCAAAAAGAAAAAGTAATTGCGTCTGCGCCCGCTAGCAGCAGGCCAAGCGAATGATTTAATGTCCATTGGTTCCGTTGATCTAAACTACCCTTAACCTTGTTAAACTTATTGATATAAATGGGGATAAAGAATATCCGGACCTCGGGTCCATCAGTTTGATCACCGGTCCGTTCGAAGCGGAGAAGAATCGATTCGAGGGAAAGCGGAGGATCAATGCGGCCCCGTCGTCTAAGCTTTTGCCAGAGCGACACCGATAGACAATATTCTTGATCATATCAAAATATCATGATGTGTTGATATGTTATGTGTGGGATCGATTTACACAAAAGGCTAACAGATCGGGGGCAGCGGCTCGTTGAGCTCTTCAGAGAGCGGATTGTCTTCCTCGATGGAGCGATGGGAACAATGATTCAGCAGTACAAGCTGGAAGAGTCCGATTTTCGCGATGAGTCGTTCGTTTCAGCCGCCAAGGACCTCAAGGGGAACAATGATCTGCTCAGCATCACCAAGCCCGAAATTATCGAAGAGATACATCGGGCGTTTTTTCAGGCGGGTTCGGATATCGTGGAGACGAATACGTTTAGCGCGACGACAATCGCTCAAGCGGATTACGGGCTCGAAGATAGAGCTCGGGATATCAATTTGGCCTCTGCCCGGCTGGCTAGGAGGGTGGCAGATGAAATCGAGGAGAAGTACGGCCGTCTAGCGTTCGTGGCAGGCGCCTTGGGTCCAACGAATCGGACGGCTTCGATTTCTCCCGATGTTAATAGGCCAGAGTTTCGGGGAGTCACTTACGATGAGCTCAAAAAAGCCTACTACGAGCAGGTTGAGACGCTGGTGGAAGGGGGGGTCGATCTTCTGATTCCGGAAACGACTTTCGATACGCTCAACTTAAAAGCGGCTTTGCATGCGATCGAAGATTATTTTGACGATAGGAAAGAACGCTTGCCCGTGATTATTTCCGTCACGATCACAGACCAATCTGGAAGAACGCTATCAGGTCAAACGGTGGAGGCGTTTTGGAATTCCGTCCGGCATGCCAAACCGCTGAGCGTGGGATTGAATTGCGCGCTTGGGGCCGATTTGATGCGGCCTTTTTTGGAAGAATTATCCAGAGTGGCGGATTGCTATATACACGTGTATCCAAATGCTGGATTACCTAACCCACTGAGTGAAACGGGATACGATGAGACTCCGGAAATTACAGGAGGGGCCGTAGGGGGGTTCGCTAAGGATGGCTTGGTCAATTTGGTGGGAGGCTGCTGCGGTACGACGCCCGAGCACATTGCCTCCGTGATCAGCGAATGCCGCAAATTCGAGCCGCGAGAGATTCCAGTTGTGAAGCCGGGCCAACGGCTGAGCGGTTTGGAGCCTTTAAACATTGTTCCAGGTGAATCGCCGTTTATCATGGTGGGCGAACGAACTAATGTCACGGGATCCCCTCGATTCAAGAAGCTCATTAAAAAGGACGATTTCAACGGGGCTTTGACCATAGCTCAGTCGCAAGTGGACAAAGGGGCCCACGTTATCGATGTCAATTTCGATGAAGGTATGCTCGAGGGTGAGGCTTGCATGAGGCATTTTCTCAACTTGATTGCGTCCGAGCCGGATATCTCCCGCGTGCCGATCATGATAGATAGCTCGAAATGGAGTGTAATTGAATCGGGCCTACAGTGCGTTCAAGGGAAATGTATCGTCAACTCAATCAGTTTAAAGGGAGGTGAAGAAGAGTTCAAGAGTCAAGCGAGGTTGGCAAAGCGCTACGGGGCCGCGGTGGTTGTGATGGCCTTCGATGAGAATGGACAGGCGGATACAAAAGAAGGGAAGGTTTCCATAGCCGAACGTTCTTTCCGGATCCTGGTGGAAGAAGCGGGTTTTGATCCCAACGACATAATCTTCGATCTCAATATACTGACCGTGGCGACTGGGATGGAGGAGCATAACAATTACGCGGTCAATTTCATCGAAGCGGTTCGGGAAGTTAAACGTCTCTGCCCAGGAGCCCTGACCAGTGGAGGCCTATCCAATGTCTCGTTTTCGTTTAGGGGCAATAATCCCGTTCGCGAAGCTATGCACGCGGTCTTCCTGCATCACGCGATCGAGGCGGGGTTGGACATGGCGATCGTCAATCCCGGGCTCCTGATGGAGTACGAAGACGTTGATCCCAAACTGAAGACTCTGGTTGAGGACGTTGTTCTCAACCGGAATGCCGAGGCGACCGAAAGGCTCATAGAATTTGCGGAACAGATCAAGTCGGGAGAAGCCAGCCTTGGCGCCGGTACGTCTGAAGAGCGTATTCGCCAAGCCATGCTCAAAGGTATGGATACCTTGAGGGAACTGTATGAAAGGGCGACTGCGGAAAAGAACCCAGAGTTGATGGAGTCATTTCTTGCGGGAGGCATTGGGGCCATACCGAGCGATTCGGGCCAAAAAAAGGCCGATGATTCAGACAGCGATTGGAGAGATGGAACGGTTGAAGAGCGACTGGGCCATGCCCTAGTTAAAGGAATCACAACCCATGTTGAAGCGGATACGGAGGAGGCTCGGGTTAAGTACGAGCGCCCGTTAGATATAATTGAAGGCCCCCTTATGGATGGAATGAAGGTAGTGGGGGATCTATTCGGAGCGGGTAAAATGTTTCTGCCCCAAGTCGTCAAGAGCGCTCGGGTAATGAAAAAAGCTGTAGCGTACTTGACCCCCTTTATGGAGGCGGAGAAGAGCGGCTCCGAGTCCTCCTCGGCGGGCAAATTCCTTATCGCCACGGTGAAGGGAGATGTACATGATATTGGCAAGAACATTGTGGCCGTGGTATTGGCCTGCAATAATTTTGAGGTAAGGGATCTCGGGGTTATGGTCTCTTGCGAAAAGATTCTCGAGGAAGCCCGGGAATGGGGAGCGGATATTATAGGGCTATCCGGACTGATTACGCCGTCGCTCGACGAAATGATTCATGTTGCCAAGACGATGGAGGAGCAGGGTTTTGAGCAGCCCTTGCTAATCGGAGGAGCTACCACTAGTAAGGCTCACACCGCCATAAAGATCGCTCCAAACTACAGCCAGCCAATCGTGCAGGTAGGCGATGCATCGTTGGTTACCGGAGTTTGCTCGAGTCTTCTCAACCCGAAAAAGCGAGACGCGTTTATTCAGGAACTGGAAAAGGAAAACGAGGCTCAAAGACAGCGATTCGAGATGCGTCAAAAAAAGACGGACTTCCTGAAAATCGAAGAAGCGAGAAAGCGCGGGTTCCCCTTCGATTGGAAATCGGCTAAGATTGTTAAACCGAATTCCCTTGGGTTGACGGTCGAAGATCACGTGCCTCTGGAAGAGCTCGTCGAGTATTTCGATTGGTCCCCATTTTTTTGGACCTGGGAGCTCAAGGGCAAGCATCCGCAAATTTTCGACCATAAAACCTATGGGTCCCAAGCCAGGGAGCTGCATGGGGAAGCGAAGCGTTTACTAGAAACGATCATTGGCGATGGGCTATTCCGGGCTCGCAGCGTTGTTGGCTTGTGGCCTTGCAACGCTCGAGGCG
>Ga0181579_10002306_pt1 | contig 15468 bp, 15 predicted proteins | sample 071ome_24_FD_132996 | JGI IMG/M metagenome (GOLD analysis project Ga0181579, IMG submission 132996) | Coastal salt marsh microbial communities from the Groves Creek Marsh, Skidaway Island, Georgia - 071402CT metaG (megahit assembly) | ecosystem: Environmental > Aquatic > Marine > Intertidal... | reverse complement strand
TGAAGAACGACCCGGCGGTCGTGGAAGCCTATCTCGGGCGCGAGATGGCGGATGAGGATATCAGGGCGGCGATGGACGCCTGAGGCGGAGGTGCGCGGCCAGATGGAAGGTGAGTTTGCCGGCATAAGGTGGGAAACAAATGACAGGACGCTCGTCCTGACAATCGACCGCCAGGATCGCCGCAACGCGCTTCACCCGGACGCCCATCACCAGCTTGCCAGCCTGTTCGACAGCTTCGCCGACAGTGACTCCCATCTTGTTGCCATCATAACCGGTGCCAGTGACCGGGCTTTTTGTGCCGGTTCCGACCTGACGGTGACAGCCGGACTTGATCGCGCCAATCTGCCGGAGAGCGGATTTGCCGGTCTGGCGGAACGGTTTGACCTGACCAAGCCGGTGATTGCCGCGGTGAATGGCGATGCCATCGGTGGCGGCATGGAGATCGTGCTTGCCTGCGATCTGTGCGTGGCTGTGCGGTCGGCAAGATTTGCCCTGCCGGAACCACGGGTGGGGTTGGCGGCAAGCGGCGGGCTGCACCGGCTGGCACGCCAGCTGCCACGGAAATGGGCCATGGAATTCGCGCTGACAGGCCGCATCTTCACCGCTGACGAGGCCGCCGCCATGGGGGTTGTCAACCGCATCGTGCCGGCAGGTGACCGGTCCGGCGGCGCGCTTGCCGCGGCGAGGGAGATGGCGGCGCTGATCTGCGAGGGGGCGCCGCTGGCGGTGCGGGCCACCAAGGAAATGATGATGACCGGCCTTGATCAGCCAGCGCTCGAGGCCGCCTACGCAGCCCGTTATCCGACCTTTGAGGCCATGCTGGAAAGCGATGATGCCGCCGAGGGACGCGCCGCGTTCCTGGAGAAGCGCAAACCGCGATGGCAGGGCAGATAATAACCGCCAGACCGCAGGCGCGGGAAAGGATGCCAACGCGATGACAGATCGTTCGGACACGTTGAGAACATCTATCGCAACCGTTTCAATCGCCGGTGACTTTCGTGAGAAGCTGGCAGCGATTTCGCGGGCCGGTTACACCGGCATCGAGATATTCGAACAGGATTTTGTCGCCTTTGACGGCGCGCCGGTGGATGTTGGCTGGCTGGTCGCTGACTATGGTCTCGAGATCATGCTGTTCCAGCCCTTCCGTGATTTCGAGGGGCTGCCGGAACCCTACCGCAGCCGCGCCTTTGATCGTGCCGAGCGCAAGTTCGATCTGATGAACAGCATGGGATGCGACCTTGTTCTTGTCTGTTCCAATATCGCGGCGGCGGCGCTTGGCGGTATTGACCGGGCAGCCGATGATTTTGCCGAGCTTGGTGAGCGGGCCAGCAAGCGTGGCATCAGGGTTGGTTTCGAGGCGCTGGCCTGGGGTCGTCACATCAATGACCACCGGGATGCCTGGGAGGTTGTGCGGCGCGCCGACCACAGCCATGTCGGGCTGATCCTCGACAGTTTCCACACACTCAGCCGCGGCATCGACCCGCAGTCCATCCGCTCGATCCCCGGTGACAAGATCTTCTTCGTGCAGCTTGCCGATGCGCCGAGGATCGACATGGACCTGTTCTACTGGTCGCGCCATTTCCGGAATATGCCGGGCGAGGGTGATCTGCCGGTGGTCGATTTCATGCGCGCTGTCGCCGCCACCGGTTATGACGGTCCGCTATCCCTGGAAATCTTCAATGACCAGTTCCGCGGTGGCAGCCCGGTTGAAATCGCCCGTGACGGGCATCGCTCGCTGATGGGGTTGATGGATGATGTGCGGCGCCGCGAACCCGACATTCGCCTGCCGGCACCCGATATGCCGGCGCGCGCGCAGTGTAGCGGTGTCGAATTCATCGAATTCACCACCAGCGAGGAAGAGGCGACAGAACTTGCCGGCTTCTTGTCGGTGATGGGTTTCACCCATGCCGGAAACCATGTGTCAAAGCAGGTGGCGCACTGGCGTCAGAACGATATCAATATCCTGATCAATACTGAGGAGTCGGGTTTCGCCCATTCCGCCTATCAGACACATGGCACCTCGGTCTGCGATATCGCGCTGCGGGTCGATGATGCGGCGCAGACCATCGAGCGGGCGCGGATGCTTGGTGCCGAGACGGTAACGACTCCGGCAGGCGAGGGCGAGCTGTCAATCCCGGCGATCCGGGGCGTCGGCGGTGGCATGGTCCGCTTTATCGATGAGACCGGCGATCTCGCGCACTTGTGGAACATCGACTTTGTGCCGGTTGCCGGAGCCGGCGATGTCTCCGGTGTTGGCCTGCGGCGGGTGGATCATCTCGCACAGACAATGAAATACGAGGAAATGCTGACCTGGACGCTGTTCTACACCTCCATTCTCGACACCGGAAAGGTGCCGATGGTGGATGTTGTCGATCCGGGCGGGCTGGTGCGAAGCCGCGCCATCCAGAATGACAGTGGCCAGCTGCGGGTGACGCTGAACGGGGCCGAGAACCAGAACACGCTTGCCGGCCATTTCATCGACCGGACCTTTGGTGCCGCCGTGCAGCATGTCGCCTTTGCCTGCGATGATATCTTCGTGACAGCCGAGGCGCTTGCCGCGCGAGGATTCGAGGCGCTTGCCATGTCGCCAAACTATTATGATGACCTTGGCGCGCGCTTCGGTCTCGATGAGGCGTTTCTGGCGCGCCTTCAGGCCTTCAGCATCCTCTATGACGAGGATGCGCAGGGGCGATATTTCCAGTTCTACAGCCGCCGGCGCAGCAGCGAGATCTTCTTTGAATTTGTCCAGCGGGCAGACGGCTATGACGGCTATGGTGCCGCCAACGCCCCGTTCCGGATCAGCGCCCAGAAGCGTGAAATGAAGGGCCCGCCCTTTGCTGCTGCGACCGGCGATTGATGCCAAGGCGAGATGGCTAACCGGTTTTTGCCGTGAATTCGCGGTAGGGCTGCGCTGTGGCGGGAAGCTCGCGCCGGATGAAATAGTTCTCGTTCCTGAGCTGCCGGACCAATGCCGGCCACATCTCGGCAAACCCGGCGGCGATGGAGGGCGACGGGGCTGGCAAATCATGCTTGATCAGCCGGTGCAGCACCGGCAACGCATGGAAGGGCACCTTCGGGAACATGTGATGCTCGACATGGTAATTCATGTTCCAGTAGATGAATCGCGAGATCGGATTCATATGGACGGTGCGTGAGTTCAGCCGGTGATCGACGACATTGTCGGCCAGACCGCCATGTTGCAGCATGCCGGTCATGACATGGTGCCAGGCACCATAGAGGCGCGGCGGGCCGACAAGCAGAACCGGCACCCAGCTGCCAAGCGCGATGGCGGCAGCGATCGTGCCGGCATAGATCAGCATCCAGATCCGCGCGATGCGAATGACCTTCGGGTGGTCAACCTGCGGAATGAAGCTGGCTTCCTGCGGGTCCAGCCTGCCGCCGGCATTGAGGAACATGCGCCGGATGCCTGCCGGAACGTCAATCAGCCCAAGGAAGTTCACAATCCACTTCATGAAGGCCGGAGGGCGCATCAGCTGGATTTCGGGGTCGCGGCCAACGATGATCGTATCGGTATGATGGCGGGCATGGCTCCAGCGCCAGCTATAGGGATTCCTGATCATGCAGAAGCAGGCGATCTGATAGACGACGTCATTCATCCAGCGTGAATTGAAGGCTGTCTTGTGTCCGCATTCATGCCAGCGTGAATCCATCGCCGAACCATAGAGAACGCCGTAAGCAAGGAAGGCCGGCACCGAAAGCCAGGATGGAAACAGCATCGCGCCGGCCGTGCCAAGCGCCGCCATGGCGGCGAACAGGATGATGGTGTCGCGGATGGCCGGACCGTCACGGCGCTGCATCAGCTCGGCAAGCTGCTTGCGCGGGATTTCGGTCTGGTACCAGCGCGCACCGGCCAGCCCGGTTGCCATGGCCTGCTCACCATCTGGCCCGAGAAGCGAATATTCGCGTGTTCCGTCCACCATCGCCGTCAATATCCGTCTGTCCTGCGAAAACCACGACGAAAGTCTAATGCTGACCCGCCGGGAAGTTCAAGCGACGCCGTGGTCGCACCCGGCGGTCAGCAGGATATTGATCACCTTTGCGCGTCAGGCCTTGCTGTCATAGACCAGTGTCGGCATTGGCGGTGGCGGGGCGTCCATGTCGAAGCCATGGATCTCGGCGACAACCGCCGACATTTCCGGCGGCATGTTCTGCATGATATGCGCCCATCCGGCCGCCGGATCGTCACCCTCGAAGGTCAGGATGACGAAATCGCTATCAGGCGTTTCCTGGAGAAAGGTTCGCTCATGGACACCGGCCTCCTCACGGAGCGAGTCGGTCTCCGCCTTGTTGGTCATGGTGAAATTCTCGATGATTTCCTTCTGCCACTTCTCCTTCTTGCCGGGAAGGATCGGAATGGCCATTGCCAGCATCGCCATGGCTGGTCTCCTTTGACACGTTGCTCGAAGTCAGTCTATAGCACGGATTGATTGCAAATTCCTGATATATGGCGCCGCCCGGATGCGCTCAGGGGCTGCCCGATTACCCAGAGGCGTCATCATCAAGAAAGTGCCTGACAGCCGATAATACCCGCCGCCGGTCGACTTTCTGCACGGCCCTCACGGTGGCAAGCTTGTCGTCCGCAGTTCGATCACCGCCCGCAATGAGGTTCTTCAGGGCCGTCTCGGGTCCCGAACGGGCGCGCTGCTCGCGTTTCAGCCTGGCCAGCCTTCGCTGTGCGTCATCATCGGTCATTGCGAACCCCCACAGATGGAAAGCTGGATGTTGTCCCGTCAATGATAGGGCTCTGCGACACTGTCCGGCAAACCCGTTTGCACCATTTCAACAGAAAATTCATGCTGCGTTTTTTGCATCACCATAGCGCAAACTTAGCATTTTTCCGCAGTCCTGATTGGCCGTATCACATACCTAGAATTTTGGTGTTCCTCCCCCAAAATTCCCTCGGATGACAAGTCTGAACGGTCAGCAAGTGACCACAAAACAGGCTGCTCATCACGGCGGGTGCATGAAGTCCCCAACATGCACCCGCCCTTTTTTTGAGAAAATCTCGCGGAATCCTGAAAAGTCTTTTGCCGAGTCCAAACTGGACGCGTCGTGCCAGCTGCGACAACCTGTCATGACTGAGCCTGCCACCAGCCACCGATACTGAAGGGCGGACCATCATGGAAGATAAAATTTTTGCCTCGGCCCGCATTACCGCCGCACTTGAGGATGATCAGACAGCCTATGAGGCCATCCCGTCAGTAAATATCTTTGATCGCGACCTTGAGCTGTCCCACCCAACCAACGCCATCATGCAGGGTGATTCGCGCCCGCGTCGCCGGGTGGGCCGGTGGCTGATTCTCCTGCCACTGCTAATGGCTGCCGGGTTCCTGCTGCTGAGCTGTCAGGGCGGCGGCTACTGACTGTCGGATACGGAGTTGTAAATGGCCGCTGGAAATCATCTGCCCAGATGGTTTATGCTTTCGCCATGGACAGGTATCGCGGTTTCATCAATATCATTCTATGGGCGGCGGCGGCGGCTTTTGCGGCCTTTCGCGTCGGAATATCGGATGTTTTCATTCTCGGGGCCATTGAGGGCCTGATGGTTCTGATCGCCGCCTTCGTGGCGCACAAGACGCTCGACCTTCTGTTCCCGCCGAACCAGTCTTCCGTCGATGAATGACAGGGCGCTGACGGCGGGCGGCGATGAAGGCAGCGACCGCCATGACCGGAAGTGAATCGCCGAAGACAATTGAATGTCTGAAGACAGACGTGATCGAGCGGTTTGGCACCCCCTGCGCCGTGGTCGATCTGGATGTCGTCGATCGCAATATCGCGCATGTCCAGACATTGTGTGACGCGGCCGGTCTTGCCAACAGGCCGCATATCAAGACTCATAAATCTCCATTTCTGGCGCGACGGCAGCTTGATGCAGGTGCCATCGGAATCACCTGCCAGAAACTCGGTGAGGCCGAGGTGATGTTTGACGCCGGGATCGAGGATATCCTGATCGCCACCAATATCATCGGGGCCGCGCGGTCGGGCAGGCTGGCGGCGCTGCAACGGCGTGTCGGGTTGAAGGTCTGTGCCGACAATCCGGTATCGCTTGCCGCCTACGCCGTCGCCGGCCGCGATGCGGAACGACCGATCAGGGTTCTGATTGAATGTGATACTGGCCAGAAGCGCGCCGGGGTCGAGACCCCCGGCGAGGCGGTGGCACTGGCAGAAATGGTGCGGGACGATCCGGCGCTGGATTTTGGCGGCCTGCTGTTCTACCCGCCGCTTGACGGGTGGTCGGCGACACAGGCTTTTCTTGATGCCGCGCGTGCGGGGCTCGCTGATCTTGGCCTTGTGCCGGAGATCGTGTCGACCGGCGGCACGCCCAACCTTGTCATTATGGATCATCTCGACGGTGCCACCGAACACCGGGCAGGCACCTGTATCTTCAATGACCGGATGATGATGGCGGCCGGCATGGCCGGGATCGAGGATTGTGCGCTGAAAATTTTCACCAGCGTGGTCAGCCGGGCTGGCGAGACCCGCGGCATTCTTGACGCCGGATCGAAGACCTTTACCTCGGATCAGGGTGGCCTCGACGGGCATGGCCTGATCCTCGAACATCCCGCGGCCCGCATCCACAGGATGGCCGAGGAGCATGGGTTTCTCGATCTGTCGACCTGTGGGGACATGCCGGTTGTCGGCGACATCCTGCGGGTGATCCCGAACCATGTCTGCGTCGCCGTGAATATGGTCGACCGACTTGTCGCGGTGCGCGGCAACGATATCGTCGATGTTCTGCCTGTCGCCGCGCGCGGGCGGCTTGTCTGACGCGGTGGCGGAAAGGACTTCATGCCATGTCATCCATCAGGCTTCTCGCCATAGGCGAGGTGATGGCCGAGATCAGATCACAGGATGCCGGCTTTGCCGTTGGCTTTGCCGGTGACACCTACAATACAGCGATCTATGCCGCGCGTCAGCTTGGCGCGCCGGGGCAGGTTGGCTATGTCACCCGCATAGGCGATGAGCCGCTATCACAGGCGCTGTTGTCCGGTGCCGCGGCCGAGGGGCTGGATGTCAGCCACATCGCGCGCGATCCAAACCGAAATATAGGCATCTATGCTGTTGCCACCGACCGGGCTGGCGAGCGCAGTTTTTTCTACTGGCGGGCGGACTCGGCGGCGCGCCAGCTCTTTACGGCTGCAGAACCGGCCCCGGCGATGCCGCGGGCCGAGATCGTCTATCTGTCCGGCATCACGCTGGCCATCCTGGCGCCGGCGGCGCGCGAACGGCTGCACGAGGTGCTTGTCGATCTGCGTGCCAAGGGTGCTACCAAAGTGGCGTTTGACTCGAATTACCGGCCGGCTTTGTGGGAGAACCGGGCCACGGCGCGCGCGGTGATGGAGCGGATGTGGCAGTTGGCCGATATTGCCCTGCCCTCGATCGATGACGAGATGGCGCTTTATGGAGATGCCAGTGAAGAGGCGGTGGTGGCCCGGTTTGCCGCGCGCGACTGGGACGGCATCGCCATCAAGCGAGGATCGCGCGGTCCCCTGTCACCACAGATGGCGGCGGATGAACTGCCCGATTTTCAGGCAGCCACCAAGGTTGTCGACACCACCGCCGCCGGCGACAGTTTCAATGGCGGCTATCTCGCGGCCTTCCTTGCCGGTGATGGCGAGGCAGAGCGGATGGCGGCCGGGCATCGTCTTGCGTCCAGGGTTGTCGCCGCCCCCGGGGCGATCATTCCGCACGACGGATAACAGAGCCGAGGCCGGCGCATTCCATGCCTAGGGACGGTGCCATTCTGCTTGAAATTGCCGCCATATTGGGACAACAATTTATCCAAGAATGTGGAGACGATCCGGTGTTGCCGACGTTCCGCTGACGGGCAGGGGGTGTCTACTGGACCCGCCCGACGTCGCCTGCCGACGTAAGAAATCCCTCGAATGATGACCTTGAAATCGTTCCGCGTCGCGGCGAGGTTCGCCGTGGTGTGGTCAGGAGGAGACAGATGAAAGCAGGGGTAATTGGATTGGGAGATATGGGATCGGGTTTGGCCAGGAACCTGATCGCCAACGGGTTCGAGACCAGCGGGTTCGACCTCAGCGAGCCGCGCATGGCGCAATTCGCCGAGATGGGGGGCGTGGGCTGCACCGGCGTCGGCGATGTCGGGCGCCATGCCGATATCGTCTATGTGATGGTGATGAATGGTGAACAGGCGAAGGCGGTGATCCTTGGCGAGGATGGACTTGCCGCAACCATGGCTGAGGGTGGGATTATCATGCTGACGGCCACCATCAAGCCTTCCGAGGCGCGCGATATCGGTGACGGGCTTGTCGGCACTGGAATCCGCATGGTCGACAGCCCGGTGTCGGGTGGATTTCCCGGCGCGCAGGGCGGCACGCTGACGATGATGGCGGCGGCCCCGGATGATGTTCTGGAAGCTGCCCGCCCGGCAATGGAAGCGGTGTCGGCCACCATCCATCATGTGGGCCGGAACGCCGGCGATGGGCAGGTGATGAAAGCCTGTCTGCAGTCGATCATCGGCTCGATCTTCAGCGCCACCTTCGAGGCCGCGGCGCTGGCCGCAAAGGCCGGGGTGTCCGGCCAGGCGCTCTATAATGTCGTGTCGAGTTCCGGTGCGGGGTGTGGCATCACCTCCGGCGCGCTGGAGAATATCATCGACCGCAAATTCGAGGGCACCGGCTCCGGGATCGGCACCATGCACAAGGATCTGACGATCTCGCTTGCCATGGCTGAGGAGCTTGGCGTGCCGCTGTTCACCGCCGCCACCGCGATGCAGATCTTCCATCAGGGCAAGACGAAATACCCGCATGGTGACAACTGGATCTGTACGCGCGTCATCGAGGACATTATCGGTGCCGAGCTGCACCGCTAGAGGAGAATGAAACCATGAAACTTGGTGTGATCTGTGATGGTATCAGCCGCGATCTGGCGCATACCGTCGATGTAATGGACGAATTCGGACTGGAATATGCCGAACTGCAATTTGTCGGTGAAAAGGAGGTCGGAGACCATGACGCTGGCGAGATCCGCGAGATCAACGCGCTGCTGCGTGACCGGGGCAAGCCTGTTTCCTGCCTCAGCCGGCATATCTTCGCCGGCATGACGGTGGCCAACAGGGCGGGGGACGAGCTTCATACGAAACATATGGACGCGCTGAAGCGGGTGATCGACATGGCGCATATTGTCGGCTCGCCGCTGGTGCGGATCATGACCCCGAAGAAGGAACAGATCCTGTTCGGCCGCAATGGCGCCGAGAAATGGAATGTGGCGAAGGGCGCGTGGGATGCGATGCTGCCGCTGATCGCGCCGGCCGTCGATGTGGCGCGCGATGCCGGCGTGACGCTGGTCGTCGAGACCGGCAATGGCACGATGGTCAATTCCAACTATACCGGCCGCAGGATGATCGACGATCTGGGTGCCAAGGATGCGCTGAAGGTTCTCTGGGACCCAGCGAATAATTGCTGGTGCCACGAGACCGCCTATCCCGACGGCTATGAGGAGGTGCGCGGCGGCTATCTTGGCCATGTGCATATCAAGGACGTGCAGGTCGATACGCCACGCGCCACGCTGGAGGTGCGTCCGATGGGCGAGGGCCAGCTTGCCGACCAGTTCGCGCCGATGGCCGCGGCGATGCGCGATGACGGCTATGACGGCGTGATCAGCTTTGAATCGGTCTATCACCGGGGCGATGGTGATTTCGAGGCCGGATTCCGGATCAATATCGACCGGTTCAAGGCCATTTACGCCTAGGGAGTTTCCGCGCCGGCTTCGGGCTGCGGCTATCCGCCGCCATGGATGCGTTGCATCGCCTTCATACAGATGACGGCGTTGGCGGCGACATCCGCTGCCTCGTGGCCGGGTTTGAACAGGCTGGATCCCAGGCCAAACCCATGGACGCCGGCGTCGGCATAGGCGGCAAAATCATCCGCGCCGACGCCGCCGACGGCATAAAGCCTGATGCCGTCAGGCAGCACCGCCCGCATGGCCGCGATACCGGCCGGGCCAAGAAGGCTTACCGGAAATATCTTCAGATCGCGTGCGCCGGCGTCAATGGCGGCAAGCGCCTCGGTCGGTGTCATCACCCCCGGCATCATCGTCAGCCCGAGATCCAGCGCGCGGGTGATCACCGCGCGGTCCATGTTCGGGGCGACAATCAGATTGCCGCCATTCTCGCGCACCCGGTCGACATCATCGGGGCTGAGGACGGTGCCTGCCCCGATCAGCCGCGCCGGGCCGCCCTGACGGGCGGCAACCGCGGCGGCAATCCTGATCGACTCAAAGGGTGTCGGCGAATTGAGGGGAATCTCGATGGCATCGAATCCGGCCCCGATCAATCCTTCGACAACCGCCTCGGTTTCCGCCGGCGTGATCCCGCGCAGAATGGCGACAAGGCGTCTGTTGCTGTCACGTTGACTCATGCTGTGGTACCTCCTTGCATGCGTGCGGGGATGATGTCGGGCCAGAGAATTGATGCGATGTCGAACAGCCCGGTCCGCACCGCCAGTTCGGCATCCACCATATCAAAGCCGATTCCAAGGCCGGTCAGCGCCCTTGCATAATGCGCCGCCACCTCGCCGGTGGCCGCCAGATGAAGCGGCCTGCCATCGTTCTGAAGGCAGCAGGCGATCTCGGCCCCGATCATCAGTCCCGACAGCCGGGAGGCTCCGTGTGGCACTGCATCGCCAAACAGCAGAGGGCCGGCGCGAAGCCCGAACAGGCCGGCAAGCGCCCGTGACGGGTCCGCATGTGCCTCGCGGACAGCGGCGATGAAATCATCATCCGACCATCTGTCTGACACCACCGTGTGGCGCAGGATCGACCGCTCGCCAAGCAGCGCAAACATCTCGCCTGTCATCATGGTACGGAAGCCAACCAGCCTGCCTCCCTCGATCTCGGCCCATTTCGAATGTGTTCCTGGAAGGCAGACGGTGCCATCCCGCACCCCGTTGCAGACCAGCCCGTGAAGGATGGTCTCCTCGCCCCGCATCACGTCCGGATTGGCGCTGTCGCGCTGCGCGATTCCGGGAAGGATGCGAATATCCCGCACCGGCCCGACACGCACCGGCCCGACACGCGCCTGCCCGGCGATTGTGATCGCGCCATCCGCCAGCGCCGCGAAATTGGTCGGGGCCTCAAGATAGGGGGCTTCCTGCCAGCCCTGCGCCGCCCCGGCCATACCGCAGATCAGCACCGGTGTCTCATCCGGTACGCTCATCGCCGCCAGATGGAACTGCAGTTCGGGCGCGTAGTCGTCGCATGACAGCGTGCCCATGCCGCTGTCCGACCGCCTTTCGTCCAGAAGGCGTCCCTGCCGGTCAAGCGCCCACAGGCGCAGCGAACTGGTGCCCCAGTCGGCAAGCACGATATCGGCAATGGCACCGGTTTTGGTCATCAGCGATGTCAGGAGGGGTCCCGCCCGACCTCCTGGCGCTGCTGGCCAAGCCCGTCGATGGTCAACTCCATCACGTCACCTTCCTGAAGGAAGACAGGCTCCGGCTTGATGCCGAGGCCAACACCGGGAGGTGTGCCGGTGGAAATGACATCGCCGGGATGAAGCGTCATCAGTTCCGACAAATGCGAGATGCATTCGGCGACGGTGAAGATCATCGTCGAGGTATTGCCGGTCTGCCGGCGAATCCCGTTGACGTCGAGCGCCATATCCAGATTCTGCGGGTCCGGCACTTCGTCGGCGGTGACAAGCCAGGGGCCGATCGGCCCGAAGGTGTCACAGGACTTGCCCTTGGTCCACTGGCCGGTAAGCTTGCTCTGGAAATGCCGCTCCGACACATCATTCGATATGAAGTAACCGGCGACATGGTCCAGCGCATTCTCGACCGAGACATATTTGCAGGCGGTGCCGATGACGACGCCAAGCTCGATCTCCCAGTCGCTGTGCCGGGAGTGCCGCGGCATCATCACCCGGTCATTCGGCCCGACAACAGCGGACGTGGCCTTCATGAACAGGATTGGATGTTCAGGAATGGCGGCGCCGGTTTCGGCGGCATGGTCGGAATAGTTCAATCCGATGCACAGGAATTTGCCGATCCCGCCAACACAAGGACCGATCCTGACGCCATCATCGACCACCGGAAGCGATGACCGGTCGAGACCGCGCAGACGGTCCAGCGTGGCGTTGTCGAGGGTGGCGCCGGTGATGTCGCCAATATGGGCGGACAAATCACGGATCCTACCGTCCATATCAACAAGGCCGGGCTTTTCCCGGCCAGCGTCACCATAACGTATCAGTTTCATCTACGATCTCCGGTTGTGTTCATCCGCACATTCGTGTGCGCGAATCCTCAGTGGTTGTCACGCGGCAGGCCGCGGGTGCGAACAATGGATTTGTAGTCGGTAGCACCGTCCAGCACCATCCCCTCGGCGAAGGGGCGTACCTTTTCGCGAAAGATCTGCTGCCAGGGCGACTGGCTTTCCGGGCTCGGGAAACCGCCGCCATCGGCAAGAGCGGCGGCGCGGCTGGCCAGCTCTTCCTCCGGCACCAGCATGTTGACAGTGCAGTTGTTCAGATCGACACGCACCCGGTCACCGGTCCTGATCAGCGCCAACCCGCCGCCATCCGCCGCCTCCGGCGAGGCGTTCAGGATCGAGGGTGAGCCGGAGGTGCCTGACTGCCGCCCGTCGCCAATGCAGGGCAGCTCGTCGATGCCCTGTTTGATCAGGTAGGCGGGCGGGCGCATATTGACGACCTCGGCGCCGCCGGGATAACCGATGGGGCCGGCGCCGCGCATCACCAGAACCGCGGTGCCGTCCATGGCAAGCGACTCATCATCGATCCGCTGATGGAAATCGACGGGACCGTCAAAGACATAGGCGGTGCCCTCGAAGGCGTTCGGGTCGTCCGGGTTGGACAGGAATCTCTCGGCGAATGACGGGCTGATGACACTTGTCTTCATGATCGCGCTGTCGAACAGATTGCCGTGAAGATTGATGAATCCGGCCTGCGGCTTCATCGGTGCCTCGACCGGCCAGATGACGTCCGGATTGGCGATGGCCGTATTGCGGCAATTATCGCCGATGGTGCGGCCATTCGCGGTGACGGCCTTCGGGTTCGGCAGCAGATGATGACGCATCAGCTCTCCTATGACCGCCGGCACACCGCCGGCGCGGTGATAATCCTCGCCAAGATATTCGCCGGCCGGTTGCAGGTTCACAAGCAACGGTATCTCGTGGCCATGCGCCTGCCAGTCATCATTCGTCAGCTCAATCCCGAGATGCCGCGCCACCGCATTCAGATGGATCGGCGCGTTGGTCGACCCGCCAATCGCCGAATTCAGCACGATGGCGTTTTCGAAGGCGGCGCGTGTCATGATGTCCGACGGCTTCAGGTCATCCCACACCATGTCGACGATGCGGTTGCCGGTATGGTAGGCGATCTGCCCGCGCTCACGATAGGGGGCCGGGATCGCCGCCGCGCCGGGAAGCTGCATGCCAAGCCCCTCGGCAAGGGAATTCATTGTCGTCGCGGTTCCCATCGTGTTGCAATAGCCGGTCGAGGGGGTGGAGGATGTGACAAGATCAAGGAAACCATCATCATCGATCTCGCCGGCGGCGATCATCTGGCGCGCCTTCCAGATGATGGTGCCGGACCCGGTCCGCTGGCCATCATGCCAGCCATTCAGCATCGGCCCGACGGACAGCGCGATGGCCGGAATATCGACTGTCGCTGCCGCCATCAGAAGCGCCGGTGTGGTCTTGTCACAGCCGATCATCAGCACGACCCCGTCAATCGGATAGCCATACAGCGTCTCGACAAGGCTGAGATAGGCAAGGTTCCTGTCCAGCATCGCGGTTGGCCGCTTGCCGGTTTCCTGGATGGGATGAACCGGTATTTCCATCGGCAGGCCGCCAGCGGCGATGATGCCGTCGCGGACACGTTTTGCCAGTTCGAGATGATGCCGGTTGCAGGGCGACAGGTCGGACCCTGTCTGCGCGATGGCGATGATTGGCCGGCCATCACGAAGTTCCTCGCGGGTCAGCCCGTAATTCAGATAGCGCTCGGTGTAGAGCGCTGTCATCTCGGCATCATCCGGGTTGTTGAACCATTGCCGTGAGCGAAGCTGTGCCGGTTTGATCTTGCGGTCTGTCATGCCTGCCACCTTGTTGATCTGTTTGTTGTCATGCCGGGTTGTTATTACGCCGGGTTGTCATCATGCCGGGCCCGGTCGGGCCGTTTTTACCTGTCACGCTGTCCAACCACCATCGATATTGATCGCCTGACCGGTGACGAAAGCGCTCTCGTCGGAGGCCAGATAGACAGCCAGTGCGGCGATTTCCTCGGCTGTGCCGAAACGCCCCATCGGCTGGCGCGCGATGAAGGCCGTTCGTGCCTTGTCATAATCGCCGGTGTTGCTAAGCCGGTCTTCCAGCGACGGACTCTCGACCGTTCCGGGGCAGATCGCGTTGCAGCGAAGGCCACTGGTGACAAAATCGCTGGCGATCGATTTCGTCAATCCGATCACCGCCGCCTTGCTGGCGCCATAGACAAATCGGTTCGGCGCGCCGATGACCGACGAGGCGACCGAGGACATATTGATGATCGACCCGCCGCCACGCTCAATCATGCCGGGAATGACGGCGCGGGATGTGCGGAACATCGAGCGCACATTCAGCTCGAAGCCGAAATTCCATTCATCGTCGGTGGCGTCAAGGATCGTGCCGTGATGCACGAAACCGGCGCAGTTGAACAGAATGTCGGGCGTGGCGCGGCCCACCCCCTCGACAATCGATGTCTCATCCATGACGTCGAGCGTGAAGGTCGTGACGCCGTCGGTGCCGTCGAGTGTCGCCAGCGTTGCGGCATTGATGTCGGTGGCGAACACATGCGCGCCCTCTGCCGCCATCGCCAGCGCGGTGGCGCGGCCAATTCCCTGTCCTGCCGCCGTGATCAGAGCGGCCTTGCCGGCAAGTCTGCCCCTTTTATTCATGAAACCCTCTGTTCTGTCGGATTGTCTCCCGGCCATCGTCGCTTTCCAGCCTTTCATATAGATAGCACAACCACACCACACGGACATATCTTTGGCCATGCGTGATCCATGAATTCATGGGTTTCCAGTCAAGGGTTTCCAGCTTGACAAGACATCGCCGCCATTCGTTTACTTTGATATGAAGCAGCCGGCGTGCTGCGACTTGCTACTCCGGATCCCGGCTGATCAGATACCATTCATGACCGGATCGTTCTGTCCGGCGATACCATGCCGACCAAACCAGTTCGCGAGAGAGGCGCCCTGACATGTCGAAGACCATCCGACTCGATCCAGCCGACAATGTCGTGACAGCCACCCTGACCCTTGAAGCCGGGACGCCGGTCGAGGATGTGGTGACGCAGGCGATCATTCCGCGCCATCACAAGGTGGCATCGCGCCCGATCGCCGCCCGCGAGGCGGTTCGCAAATATGCGCAGGTGATCGGCTATGCCAGCGAGGACATTCCGGCAGGCGCGCATGTGCATGTGCAGAATGTCGA
>Ga0181579_10002303_pt1 | contig 15479 bp, 14 predicted proteins | sample 071ome_24_FD_132996 | JGI IMG/M metagenome (GOLD analysis project Ga0181579, IMG submission 132996) | Coastal salt marsh microbial communities from the Groves Creek Marsh, Skidaway Island, Georgia - 071402CT metaG (megahit assembly) | ecosystem: Environmental > Aquatic > Marine > Intertidal... | reverse complement strand
CTGGTTCCAGCAAAGGCTGGCCCCGGCGCGCGACTGGCATGTTTTTCTGGATGAGACCCTGCCGCAGATTCCGGCGGAAGACCCTCAACACCGGGCGATGGTGAAAAAATTGCGCCGTATCGCGCGCGCCGAACGCCGCCGGGCGTCCAATGAAGCGAACGACATTTTGCTCAGCCGGCGCTATGCGCGGATGATTTTGCAGTTCGAACGCTGGCTTGCGGTGCTGGAGGCGGACCGGGACAAGCCTCCCTTCAAACGGCCGGTCAGGGATTTCGCGCGGACTGTCCTGCGCAAGACCCACCGGGATTTCATGGCCGAAACCCGGCCCTTGTCGCGCCTGCCCGGCGAAGACCTTCATGAATTGCGCAAGCGCGGCAAAAAGGCGCGATATGCGGCGGAGTTTTTCAGCGCGCTCTGGACCGGTGGTGACGTAAAACCGTTTCTCAAGGATATGGAAAAAGTCCAGGACCGGTTTGGGGAAGCGAACGACGCTGCGGTGGCGCGCCAGATTCTCGCCATGGTGAATCCGGCACGTCTCGATACCTCTATCATACGGCTGGTGCAGGACTGGTCCGATAACCGTATCCGGAACCGTATTCAGCGGGCTCAGCCGCGCTGGCGCCGCTTCCGCACGGAGGCGCCCTTCTGGGAAGACTAACCCGGTTTTCCGCTGGCCTTCTGCGCGATCTTGTCCGCCGCGCTTTCACGCCGGGTCAGATATATCGCCGCACCCGCAATGATACCGCCGCCGATCCAGATCCAGATCTCCGGCAGTTCCCCGAACATCAGGAAACCGACGACCGCCGCGATCGGCAGGCGGGTATAGTGCAGCGCGACAACGACAATGGCATCGCCATGCAGATAGGCGCGGCTGAGAATGCGTTGATTGGCAAGCTCCAGCAGACCGATGACCGCCATCCAGCCGAGCTGTTCCAGCGTGGGCGTTGTCCAGACGTACAGGCTGGCGATCAGGGCGAGCGGCAGGATGGTGAGAATATTCCAGATCGCTACCGTGTCGGGATGCTCGCTTTTCGAGAGCAGTTTACGGTTGATCGGGTTCCAGCTTTGCACCGCGACCACGCCGAAAACATACAGCACGCCGATATTGAGTTCGACCAGCCCGGGCCGCACGATAACCGCCGCCCCAACCAACCCCGCGACGATGGCGATCATGCGGCTGCCGCGGATTGCCTCGCGCAGGATCACGGCGGCCAGCACGGCGGCAAAGATCGGGCGGGTGAAATGAATCGCTGTAATATCCGCGATCGGAAGATGCTTGGCCGAGAGGTAAAAGAACGTGCTCGCCAGAAAGGCCAGCGCGCCGCACAGGATGGCGAGCCCCGGGCGGTTGGGCCGTAGATAGATGCTGGCCCCCCGCGCTATGACGGGTGAGACCGCGATCAGTCCGAACAGGGATCGGAACAGGATGATTTCGAAAACATTGATCTCATGAGAGATCAGCCGCACGATGCCGAGCTGGGTCGTCATCAACACGCCTGAAATGATGATCAGCACGCCGCATTGAACCGCGTCCGGCCACTTACCCATTGTGTCGCCGATCAGCTTTGCCGGATTCATACGTTTTTCTCCCGTCTGGCCAGCGCTGCTTCCCGATGGGCAATATAGGTGGACGAGGTGCAGATCACGGCGGCCCCCACCCAAACCCAGACTTCCGGCACTTCGTGGAAGACAACAAACCCGATTAGCGCGGCAATCGGCAGACGCAGGAAGGCGAGCGCCAGCACGAAGGAAGCGTCGGCAACGGCGAAGGCGCGCGACTGGGCGCGCTGCGTCATGATCCCGGTGGCGCCGATCGCCATCAGCCAGAACCACTGCTCCAGCGTTGGTGTGATCCAGACGATGGCGGCCGGGATTACCGCGACGGGAATCATTACCAGAGAATGATAAAAGGCAATGGTGTCGGGCGGGTCGGTCCGGGTCAGTATTTTGACGATGATGGTGTTACAGGTCTGGATGGCGACGCCGCCGAGCACCAGCAGCAGGCCGAGATTTACCTCCTGGAATCCCGGCCGGATGATGATCAGCATCCCGGCAAACCCGAACCCGATGGCGGTCCAGCGTCTGGCGTGAGCGACCTCGTGCAGCACCATGATCGCGGCGATGGTGCCGAATATCGGTCGGGTAAATGTCACCGACACCATGTCGGCCAACGGCACCATCGTCGCGGCGAAGAAATAAAGCGCGCTGACGAAATAGGCGAGGCTTCCCCGCGTCAGGATCAGCACCGGTTGTTGGGTTTTCAGCCCCTTGCGGCCGACCCGGATCATCCAGGGGATCATAAAGACGACGCCGAAAAGGCAGCGGAACAGGACCGCTTCCAGAACGTGGAGTTCTGGCGTGACCTCGCGCACGCTGATCATCGTCAACGTGAAGCCCAGTCCGGCCAGAGTGATCCAGAAGGCGGCCCGGGCGGGCGCGCTATACCGTTCCTCTATTTTTTCGGTGAATGTCATACATCCTTATAGGCGCAAACCGGCAATCGGGAAATTCGGCCCGGTGGGACAGGTCCGCCACAAAAAAGGGCGGCACCAGGCCGCCCTTTTTTATATCGGTTGCGAATGACGTCAGGCGGCGGCGTGAATGCCCGCCTTGTTGACGTCGTCGTCCACATGCTCCTCGAACTGTTTGAAGTTGTTTTCGAACTCCTTCGCGAGGTGCTGCGCGGTCGAATCGTACTCGCCCTTGTCAGACCAGGTATTGCGGGGGGTCAGCACATCGCCCGGCACGTCGGGGCAGCCGTCCGGCACCAGCAGGCCGAAATTCGGATCTTCCTGCAGCCCGACAGAATCGAGCTTGCCGTCGAGTGCGGCGCGGACCATCGCCTTGGTGTGCGCGATTTTCATCCGTTCGCCGACGCCATAAACGCCGCCGCTCCAGCCGGTATTGACCAGCCAGCAATTGGATTTGTGCTTGGCGATCCGCTCGCCCAGCAGCTTGGCATAGACGGTCGGGTGACGCGGCAGGAACGGCGCGCCGAAACAGGTGGAGAAGGTCGCTTCCGCGCCCGACGTCATGCCGCGCTCGGTCCCTGCGACCTTGGCGGTATAACCGGACAGGAAATGATACATCGCCTGCTCCGCCGACATCTTGCTGATCGGAGGCAGGACACCGAACGCATCCGCGGTCAGCATGATGATGTTTTCCGGGTGACCGCCCATGCCGCTCGGGTCGATATTGTCGAGATAATCCAGCGGGTAGGAGGAACGGGCGTTTTCGGCCAGCGAACCGTCATCGAAATCCGGCATGCGGGTGACGGGGTCGAGAACGACATTTTCCAGCACCGTCCCGAACCGGCGCGACGCGGCGTAGATTTCCGGTTCCGCTTCAGCCGAGAGGTTGATGGTCTTGGCGTAGCAGCCGCCTTCGAAATTAAATACGCCGTTATCGGACCAGCCATGTTCGTCATCGCCGATCATGGTGCGGCTGGAATCGGATGACAGCGTCGTCTTGCCGGTGCCCGACAGGCCGAAGAAGATGGCGGTATCGCCGCGCTGTCCGATATTGGCGGAACAATGCATGGTCATGACGCCCAGCGCCGGCAGGATCCAGTTCATCACACCGAAGATGCTCTTCTTGATCTCGCCGGTGTAGTGGCTGCCGCCGACCAGCACGGTCTTGGCCGGGATGTTGACCAGAATGCAGACTTCGCTGTTGGTGCCGTCCGTATCGGGGATGGAGTGGAAGTCGGGCGCTTGGATGACGGTCCATTCCGGCTGGAAACCGGCCAGCTCGTCATCCTTGGGCTGAATGAACATGTTGCGGGCGAACAGGCTGTGCCACGCGTTTTCCGTGATGATGCGGACCGGCAGGCGATAAGCCGGATCGGCGCCGCAATAGCAATCCTGAATAAAGACCTCGCGGTCCTTCAGGTAATCCATCATCCGGGCGTGGACGATTTCGAACTTGTCGTTGCCGAGCGGCTGGTTGACCGGGCCCCACCAGACATCGTTCTGGATCGACGGATCCTCGATCATGAACTTGTCCTTGGGTGACCGGCCCGTATATTCGCCCGTCTTGGTGACAAAAGCGCCGTCGATCGACAGCACGCCTTCTCCGCGGCGAAGGCCCGCCTCGTAAAGCTGCGGCGCGGTCTGGTTCCAATGAACCGCCGACGCGTCCTTCAGCCCGTGATTGTCGATACCGAAACTGCTGATAAATGGTCCGATCTGGTCCACGATTATCTCCTGATATTCTGATGTCCCGCCCAGCCCGCCAGCCATGCCGGCGACTCTATTTTGCGCAAAAATTTCGGGTGCGCGGGTCGATCATCGTTTATGACAATTCGAATCCGCCGCAACATAAACATTCACGCCCATAGACGCAATATCACTTCTCCACAGGTTTTCTTCGCGCCCTTAGGCGTCTCCGGCGCGGGATTTCGCGGCCAGAGAGACAAGCGCTTGCCGCGCCGATTCGGCGTCCCGGACCGGCGTGGAAAAGGCCAGCCGCGCGACATCCCCGCCACGTCTTAGATCGCATCCTTCCGGGTCTATTCCCGTCATTCGCCAGCCCGTGCCGTGCAACCCCAGCAGCCGCGCCGCAAAAAGCTGCACCGTATCGGCATGGTCGCCATTCATATGGTCGACGATGTCCTGTTCGGCAGTCGCCAGATCAGAGGCGTTTGCCGCATCGAACTGGTAATCGCCGGGCTCGATCCAGTCGATGGCGCCAAACCCCGCGACCATGTGACAGCGTTCCGGAAGGAAACCGTACCAGTTGAAATCTCCGAACCCGGCATAGAGTTCCGAAGACGGATGCCGTGAGATGAAACGCGCGCCGCCATCCGGCGGGTCGAATCTTTCCACCCGCCCCATCAATGTCACGCGCCGGCCCGTCAGCGGATCCTCCAGTCCGGCGACCCCGTCCACCAGAAGGCTGACGGAGGGATTTTCCGCGATATTCATCGTGTGCTGGGCGAGATCGGACAGCAGAAAATACGGGCGCCCGGCATAGTCGCAACAAAATATTACCAGCGAGGCATAAGGCGCGCCGGTATCAGGCATGATCGTCGCCAGCCCGGCCCGGTCCTGACCGCGTACCAGTTGCCGCGCCGCCGCCCCCGGTGCCGGTTTTGCGGTTTCCGTGCCGTCTTGCTGTTGCGCCATTTTCTCCAAATCCTTTTAGACTTATTCTATCGACAAATCGCTTTTTGCCCTAATTGCGCCTAATTCCTGCTTTAATCAGCACGGGTATTCGCAACCCGGGAGAATAAAATGAGCAATACGATCGCCCTTGTGGATGATGACCGGAATATCCTGACCTCGGTTTCGATGGCGTTGGAGGCGGAAGGTTTCGATGTGCGTACTTTTACCGACGGTGATTCCGCGTTGCGCGGTCTGACCACGCGACCGGTCGATCTCGCTATTCTCGATATCAAGATGCCGCGGATGGACGGGATGGAGCTGTTGCAGAAGCTGCGCAAGACGACCGATCTGCCGGTAATATTCCTGACCTCGAAAGACGAGGAAGTCGATGAAATTCTCGGGCTGCGGATGGGGGCCGACGATTACGTCACCAAGCCGTTTTCGCAGCGCTTGCTGATCGAACGTATCCGTACCTTGCTACGCCGCGCGGACGGCGCGGCCGGGCTGGATGACGGCGACGCGGAACCCGCCATTGCCCGCGGCGACCTCACGCTCGATCCGTCGCGTCATCTGTGCGCCTGGAAGGGCGACGAGGTCAATCTGACCGTAACGGAATTCCTCATCCTCAAGGCGCTTGCGGTTCGTCCCGGACATGTCAAAAACCGTGATCAGTTGATGGATGCGGCTTATGGTGAACATATTTATGTCGATGACCGGACGATCGATTCCCACATCAAGCGCATCAGAAAAAAATTCAAGGCGGTCAATGACGATTTCGATCATATCGAGACCCTGTACGGGATCGGATACCGCTACCGCGACGGGTAGGCGGGATTGGCCCTTCGACTGACATCGGCGCGCGCGGAAACCCGTCAGTCCGATCGGCGTGCCGATCACGCGCCCGCGTCGCCGCCACCGCGTTCCGGCCGCGGTTTAATCTCGCCGCTTACCCGCCGTATCCTCAGCGTCAATATTCTTGCTCTGGCGATCCTTGCCGCCGGCCTGCTTTACCTCAACCGGTATGAGGAAAACCTTGTCGCCGCCGAGTTGGAGATTTTGCGCAATCAGGGTGAAATATTTGCCGGTGCGTTGGGTCAGGGCGCCTGGCGCAGCCGGCAGGATGGGAATTCGGAGCTTTATCCGGCGGTTGCCGGCCCCATGTTGCGCAGGCTGGTGACTGTTACCGGCGCGCGCGGACGGCTTTACGGTCCCGGCGGACAGCTGATCGCTGATTCGCGCCGGCTTATGGGCTCCGATGGCGGGCTGGTCGAGATTCGCGATCTGCCGCCACCGGTCGATCCGGCGGAGATGGGCGGCATCGCGGAACGGTTTTATGAAAAGCTCGTCTCCCTTCTTCCGGGCCGCCGCGATCTTCCGCGCTACGCGGAACCCGTCGATGAGGAGACCGGCGGCTATCCGGAGGTGCGCCGCGCGCTGGCCGGTGAAAACGCTCATGCGCTCAGGGTCGACGCGGCCGGGCACCTGGTTTTGACGGCGGCCGTGCCGGTCCAGCGGTTCAAGAAAATTCTCGGCGTCGTCCTGCTGTCGTCTTCGGGCGCGCGGATCGATGAGGCGGTCCGCGACGTTCGTTTCGATATTCTGAAAGTATTCGGCGCGGCGCTCGGCGTAACGATCCTCCTGTCATTCTATCTTGCCGGCACGATCGCGCGGCCGCTGCGCCGGCTCGCCCTGGCCGCTGACCGCGTGCGTTTGTCGCCGGGCCGCGAACGCTCCATCCCGGGTTTTCAGGACCGCAACGACGAAATCGGCGATCTCGCCGCCGATCTCAACGCCATGACGGAAGCGCTTTGGCAGCGGCTTGATGCGATAGAAAGTTTTGCCGCGGATGTTTCCCACGAGATCAAGAATCCGCTGACGTCTTTGCGTAGCGCCGTCGAAACCGCGTCGCGGCTGGACGATCCGGTTCAGCAAAAAAAGCTGATGGGCATCATCCAGGACGATGTGCAGCGCCTTGATCGTCTGATTACCGATATATCGGCGGCGTCGCGTCTCGACGCGGAACTGTCGCGAGAGGAACGCGCAAGGCTGGATCTGGCGAAACTTCTCGGGGCACTGATAAGAATTTATGAAACCAGCGGCGCCGAGAAACACGCCATGCCGGAATTTCATGGTCCGGCAGACGGGTCCGCATTTGTTCTGGGAGAGGAAGGGCGGCTTGTTCAGGTTTTTCAGAATTTGCTGACCAACGCCTTTTCCTTCGCGCCCGTTGACGGAACGGTTACGCTCACCGTGGCGGTTGAGGGCGCCAGGGTTGTCGTCTCCGTCGAAGATAACGGGCCGGGAATTCCCGAGGGCAGCCTCGACCGGATATTCGAGCGGTTCTACAGCGAGCGGCCGGAAACGGAACGTTTTGGCACCCATTCGGGGCTGGGGCTCAGTATCTCGCGCCAAATCGTCGAAGCACACGGTGGAGAGATCAGGGCGGAGAACCGCATCGGTCCCGGCGGTGCTGTCGCCGGCGCCCGCTTTGTCGTCCGTTTGCCGCGCGCCTGATGGGGGACGGGGAGACGATACACGGTACCTGTGTCGCGATCGGCGCGGCGGGCATCTTGATCATCGGCCCGTCCGGCAGTGGTAAATCCGATCTCGCCCTCAGGCTGATAGATGAAGGCGCGGCTTTTATCGCGGACGACCGGACAGTCCTGAGTCGAAGCGGCGCCCGGATCATGGCGCGGTCGCCGGAGGCGCTCGCGGGCAAGATCGAAATCCGGGGTCTCGGGATCGTGTCCCGGCCATATGAGGTGGAGGCGGTTCTTTGCGGCGTTATCGATCTCACCGGGCATCAGACGGTCGACCGAATTCCGCTGCCCGAAAACCGGGACATTTCCGGCGTGTCATTGCCGGTTCTCCGGATCGATCCGTTTCAGCCGTCGGCACCCGCGCGCGTCCGTCTTTTTGCGGCAATTTCCTCTTCTGACGCCGATATCCTTTCGTGATATAACGCGCCCGCACAACCCGCCCAACAGGCAAGCGGATATTCCGATGGCAGATCTGCCCGAAACCGAAACCGCCGGAACACGCGCCGGAATAGTGATCGTCACCGGGATGTCCGGCGCAGGGAAATCCTCCGCATTAAAGACGTTGGAGGACATGGGGTTTGAGGCTGTCGACAATCTGCCTCTCTCATTGCTTGCCGATCTGGGCGGCGCCCGCCGGCCGGAAAGCGCTCCATTGGCGATCGGGGTCGATATCCGGACGCGGGATTTCGCGGTCTCATCCGTTCTTGCGGAAATCGACAGGCTGGCGGAAGCCAGCGATACGACGGTAGAACTTGTTTTTCTCGACTGTGACGACGAAATGCTGCGCCGGCGCTATTCGGAAACCCGCCGCCGGCACCCGTTATCGGTTGATCGCCGGATCACGGACGGAATAGACCGGGAGCGGGCGCTGGTCTCTCCGCTCCGCGACCGTGCCGATTTCGTTATCGACTCGACGCATCTGGAACTGCATGAGTTGAGGCGGTTGCTGAGTGGCCATTTCGAGGGGTTGAGACGTTCGGCTTTCGCGATATCTGTTATTTCCTTCTCATACCGCCACGGCGTACCGCGGGAGGCCGACCTGGTTTTCGATGTACGGTTTCTGCGCAATCCGCATTATGAAGACGGCCTGCGCGATCGGACGGGTCTCGATCCCGAAGTCGGCGGCTTTGTCGCTGGTGATGATGGTTTCGAGGAATTTTTCGAGCGGCTGACCAGCCTGCTGGAACCGCTCTTGCCGCGCTTTCAGCGTGAGGGCAAAAGCTATCTGACCATCGCGGTGGGCTGTACCGGGGGGCGGCACCGGTCGGTGTTCGTGGCGCAGCGTCTTGGCGAGTGGTTGCGTAATTGCGGAGAGACGGTCAACATCAGCCACCGGGAAATAGCAACCGAGTCGTAAGCCCGTTTGGGTGGCGGCTTGGCGGAACTATGGGATTTTGACGGGATGATCGGTCTTGTTCTTGTCACACACGGTCAATTGGCGGTCGAACTGGTTTCGGCCCTGGAACATGTCGTCGGCAAACAGGATGCGGTGGAATCGGTCTGCATCGCGCCGGATGACGATATGGAACAACGGCGCGCTGATATTTTACGCGCGGTAGAGTCCGTTAGCGGCGGCAAGGGGGTTATTCTGCTGACCGATATGTTTGGCGGCACGCCGTCGAACCTCGCCATATCCGTCATGAAGGATTTGGATGTCGAGGTCATCGCCGGGGTCAACCTGCCCATGCTGATACAACTGGCGCAAGTCCGCTGCTCGGCGTCATTGGCGGACGCCGTAGCTGAAGCCCAGGACGCGGGCCGTAAATATATAAACGTCGCTTCTCAGCTGCTTGCCGATCGTCAGAAATGACCGTTCCGACAGATAGTGATCACAGCCGCGAGACGGTCATCGTCAACCGGCGGGGGCTTCACGCGCGCGCCGCCGCCAAGGTCGCGGCGCTGGCGGAAGAATTTGACGCTGAAATAACCGTTGCCGCAAACGGGGTCTCCGCTACCGCGCGGTCGATTATGGGCCTCATGCTGCTGGCCGCGGGACCCGGAGATCCTGTCCGGTTAGCGGCCACAGGTTCCGACGCGGTGGCGGCGCTTGATGCGATGGCGGCGCTTGTCGATGCCGGATTTGATGAGGATCGAGACGGTTGTTCGGGCCGAGAATCGGCGGATTAAGCCGCTTTTCGCCCCTTTCCCCTTGAAAAGGGCCCATTTCGGCTGCTATACGGCCCGCCATTGCTCGCGTCTCGGGAATCGCCTGGGGCGCTCATCCACTTTTATCAGGAGTAGACAACTCATGTCCGCCGAAAACGATTATAAAGTCGCCGATATCTCGCTTGCCGATTGGGGCAGGCGTGAAATCAATATCGCCGAGACCGAGATGCCCGGCCTGATGGCGCTGCGGGAAGAGTACGGCAAGGAACAGCCTCTGGCGGGCGCGCGGATTATCGGGTGTCTGCATATGACCATTCAGACGGCGGTTCTGATTGAGACGCTGACGGCGCTTGGCGCTTCCGTGCGCTGGAGCTCCTGCAACATTTTCTCCACCCAGGATCAGGCAGCCGCCGCCGTCGCCGCTGCCGGGGTGCCGGTTTTTGCCTGGAAGGGTGAGACGGATGAGGAATTCTGGTGGTGTATCGAACAGACGCTTGAGGGTCCGGATGGTTGGAAGCCGAACATGATCCTTGATGATGGCGGCGATCTGACCGCGGTCATGCACGAAAAACGGCCGGACCTTCTCGCCGAAGTGCGCGGCCTGTCGGAAGAAACAACCACCGGCGTTCATCGGCTTTATGAGATGGAGAAGAACGGCTCCCTCAAGGTGCCGGCGATCAACGTCAATGACTCGGTGACCAAATCCAAGTTCGACAATCTCTATGGTTGCCGCGAAAGCCTGGTTGACGGCGTGCGCCGCGCGACCGACGTCATGCTGGCCGGCAAGATCGCCGTGGTCTGCGGATATGGCGATGTCGGCAAGGGCTCGGCCGAATCGCTCCGCGCCAGCGGCGCCCGTGTCGTCGTTACCGAAATCGATCCGATCTGCGCCCTGCAGGCGGCGATGGAGGGGTATGAAGTCACAACCATGGAAGATGCTGCGCCGGTGGGTGATCTGTTCGTGACGACCACGGGCAATATCGATGTGATTACCCTCGACCATATGCGCGAAATGAAAGACCGCGCGATCGTCTGCAATATCGGTCATTTCGACAGCGAAATTCAGATAGAATCGTTGCGGAACTATCAGTGGCACAACGTCAAGCCGCAGGTCGACGAAGTCGAATTTCCCGACGGAAAGCGGCTTATCGTTCTGGCTGAGGGCCGGCTGGTCAATCTGGGTTGCGCAACCGGTCATCCCAGCTTTGTGATGAGCGCGTCTTTCACCAACCAGACGCTGGCCCAGATCGAATTGTGGAACAATGCGAAGGCCTATGAAAACAAGGTCTATGTGCTGCCGAAACATCTCGATGAAAAGGTGGCCGCCCTGCATCTCGACCGCCTCGGCGTGAAGATGACGACCTTGACCGATGAGCAGGCTGCCTATCTCAATATGTCGAAGGACGGGCCGTACAAGCCCGACCATTACCGCTATTGATCGGCCGCCGCGCCGGCAACATGGCTGCTTGGTGCAATGGTCTTGTGCGCCCTTGCCGCTATTGTGGTTTTACTGCGCTGTGTGAAACGGTCGGACGACGCGCGGCTGCGGCTCTTTCAGGATATTGAGACCCTTACCGCGCTTTCCGCAGCGGGAGAGGAGCAGGCGATTTACTGGTCGGTGGAGTCGCGGGACGAAGCCGTGACCCCCGGTCTGGAAGCGCTGATCGGCGGTGCGCCGGAAAGCGGCGGATGGTTCGCCTTCATAACCGGACAGCTGGGGGGTGAGGACGCCGCAGGGCTGGAGGCGTCCGTTAGTGGTTTGCGGCGGGATGGCGCCGCCTTTACCCGTCAGTACATGACATCTGACGGCGCGCGCTGCCTTCAGTTTCGCGGCGCGATGGCCCCCGGGAAAACCACAGTGCTGTTTATTCGGGATCGGACCGCGTCTGCCGGCAGTCTCGCCCGGGTATCGGCTGACGCGCACAGGCTTCATAATCTTTTGGACGTTCTGCCGCTGCCTGTCTGGATAAAGGATGGTGATGGCCGGATCGTATATGCGAACAACGCCTATCGCGCCGCGCTGGAAGTGGGTGAGACCGCGCCCTTCGATAAAATGCCTCCCCTGATTCCGGGGCAGAGACCGGGTGCCCTGGATGATAGCCGCGCCCGGACGGTAAGGGACCATGTGGTGTTGCGTGGCGAACGCCGTCTGATGGAGGTTTCCGAATCGCCGATTGAGGGTGGGGATGTGGCCGGGTTCGCCTTCGATCATACCGAACTTGAAAATATCCAATCCGAATTATCCAGGCTGGCGGCGGGCCAGGAGGTTATCCTGCAAAGCCTCGGAACCGCGATTGCGCTCTATGGTCCGGATCATTCGCTGCAATTTTTTAATAATGCCTATATGCAGCTTTGGGGTTTGGAAGAAGCGTGGCTGCGCACCAACCCGCCAATGGGTGAGGTTTTGGAGGAGTTGCGCGACAAGAGGCGGTTGCCGGAGCGCGCTGATTTTCCGGCATTCAAGCAGGCTCAGCTCGATCGGTTCACGTCGCTGATCGAGCCAAGCGAGGAGATGCAGCATCTGCCCGATGGCAAGACGCTGAGAGCGGTCGCGATACCGCATCCGTTTGGCGGACTGTTGTTATTGTGGGAGGACGTGACCGATACGCTCGCGCTGGAACGCAACTACAATACCTTGATCGCGGTGCAGCGCGAGACTCTGGACAATCTGTTCGAAGGTGTCGCCGTAATCGGCGCGAATGGGCGGTTGCGCCTGTCGAACCCAGAATTCGGTCGGATGTGGCGAATTCCGGCGGCCGAACTCGATATTGAGCCGCATATTTCGGGGATCGTTGATCGCATGCTGGAAATGATCCCGACCGATGGCGATCCGGCCGAACAACGGAACCGCATGATAGGCGACCTGACACGGCGTGAGGTGCATAACGGCCGGATCGTGCGCACGGATGACACTGTGCTCGATTTCGCGACGATTCCACTACCCGATGGGGCGGTCTTGTTGAGTTATCTCGACGTCACCGCGTCGCTTCGCGCCGAATCGGCGCTTCGCGAACGGAACGAAGCGCTTGAGAATGCTGATCAGCTGAAAACGGAATTCATCAACAACGTATCGTATGAGCTCCGGACTCCGCTGAACACGATCACCGGTTTTACCGAAATTCTGGCGAAGAAATATTTCGGCGATCTCAACCCGCGCCAGATGGAATATGTCGATGGGACGCTGGAAGCGGCGCGCCTGTTGCTCCTGTTGATCAACGACATTCTGGATCTTGCGACGATAGAGGCGGGCCGGATGACGTTGGAACTCGAACGCGCCGATTTGCGCGAACTTGCCGAAAGCGTCCTTGGGTTGGTGGGAGAGCGCGCGCGCCAGAAATTCATCAAGGTGGATCTCGATTGCCCGCCCGATATCGGCGAAATCGAAGCGGACTCCCGGCGGCTCAAGCAGGCGCTCTACAATATCCTGTCCAACGCCATCAAGTTCACGCCGCAGCGCGGTTCGATCAGCCTTGCCGGCCAGCGAGATGGCGACCGGATTATCATGTCGGTTGAAGATTCGGGCATCGGTATCAGCGAAGGCGATCGGGAGTGGGTTTTCGGCATGTTCGAACGGGGCGGTGCTCCGGAGGCGCGGCAAGCCGGAATGGGCATAGGCCTTTCCCTGGTCAAGACCTTCGTAGAATTGCACGGCGGCACGGTCTCGATCGAAGACGGCGTTGGCAGCGGCGCCAAAGTCGTTTGCGCTCTGCCGGCCAGTCGCGCCGGTCAGTAACAACGGCTTGTTCCGGTTTTTCGAGTTGTCGCCGCCTTGATGAATTCGGGCGTCGGGAGTACAAGCCCGGCATGGCTGACGAAACGGGGAATTCCTGGTCCCTGCAGGTTACGCTGGTCGACCAGGCGGAAACCGAAGCGCTTGCGGCGCGGCTGGCCGCGCTATGCCGCGCCGGCGATGTCCTCGCACTCGACGGCCCGCTCGGCATCGGAAAAACGGTATTCGCGCGCGCGCTGATCAATGCCATCGCGGGGGCGTGCGGCGCTCCGGAAGAAGACGTGCCGAGCCCCACCTATACGCTGGTGCAAATCTATTCTTTTCCCGCGTTGGAGGTCTATCATGCGGACCTGTACCGGGTGGAAGACATGGATGAGATCTGGGAGCTGGGTCTGGACGAGGCGTTTGACGACGCGCTGACCCTGATCGAATGGCCGGACCGGATGGGGGACTTTCTGCCGCGGCAAGCGCTTCGCATCGCGTTTGATCAGGGTAGTGACGCGGCGGGACGCGTTGTCCGGTTCTCCGGCGGCGGCGATTGGCGGTCGCGACTTGAGGCGGGGATTTGCGGTGTCTGAACGCGACCGGCTGATATCAGATTTTCTGAACGATGCCGGCTGGGCGGGGGCGACGCGGGGCGTGCTGGCGGCCGATGCGTCTTTTCGCCGTTATGACCGGATAGAGCGGGGCGATCAAACGGCGGTACTGATGGATGCGCCGCCGCCCCGGGAGGATATCCGGCCCTTTGCGCGGATCGCCCGCCATCTTCTTGATGCGGGCTACAGCGCGCCGCGCATTCTTGCCGAGGATGAGGCGGCGGGGCTGATGTTGCTGGAAGATTTCGGCGACGACACCTATACAAGATTGCTGGCGCAGGGCGTGGATGAAGCCGCGTTGTATCGGTTGGCGACCGATTTTCTGATCGATCTGCATCGCCGTGGCGGGGCGATCGTGCCCGATTGGTTGCCGCCCTATGACGAGGAAATGCTTTTGGCCGAAGCCGGTCTTCTGGTGGACTGGTATGTGCCCGCGCTTTCCGGTGTTGCGTTGCGGGATGAGGCAAAGGCGGATTATGTAAGCGCCTGGCGCGCGGTGCTTCCTCTCGCGCTCGAAATGCCGGGAACACTGGTTCTTCGCGATTTTCATGTCGACAACCTCATCCGCTTGCCGGGGCGGGCGGGAATCGGCGCCTGCGGGGTTCTCGATTTTCAGGATGCCGTCGCGGGACCCGTGACCTACGATCTGGTTTCGCTGCTGGAAGACGCGCGCCGCGATATTCCCGCCGCGTTGATCGATGAAATGACGGAACGCTATCTGGATGCGTTTCCCGGTCTGGACCGCGAAAAATTCGCCGCGTCGATGGCGATACTCGGCGCGCAACGTCACGCCAAGGTGATCGGCATATTTACCCGGCTTTGCCACAGGGACGGCAAACCGGATTATCTGGTTCACATACCGCGCGTGTGGCGCCTGTTGGAAAAGGCGTGCGGGCATCTCGCGCTGGCGCCGGTGCGGCGCTGGCTGGACCGGAATATTCCCGCCGATCTAAGGCGTACCCCGGAAGTGGAGCCGCCCGAAAATGCCTGACTGCGCGATGGTACTCGCCGCCGGTCTGGGTCTCAGGATGCGGCCGATCACCGAAACCATGCCGAAACCGCTGGTCCCGCTCGGCGGGGTTCCGTTGCTCGACAGGGCGCTCGACCGGCTATCGGAAGCCGGCGTCGGAACCGCAATCGTCAATCTGCATTATCTCGGCCATATGATTGAGGCGCATCTGGCGGACCGGACAAAACCCGCTATCCGCTTTTCCCATGAAGAAGACGCGTTGCTTGAGACCGGCGGTGGGGTGGCCAAGGCGTTGCCATTGCTCGGGACCGCGCCGTTTTTTGTCGTCAATGCCGATATTGCCTGGACGGACGGGACGGTGCCCGCGCTGCAGCGGCTGGAAGAGCGCTGGGACGATGATGCGATGGATGCCCTCCTCTTGCTGCACCCGGT
>Ga0181579_10002302_pt1 | contig 15483 bp, 15 predicted proteins | sample 071ome_24_FD_132996 | JGI IMG/M metagenome (GOLD analysis project Ga0181579, IMG submission 132996) | Coastal salt marsh microbial communities from the Groves Creek Marsh, Skidaway Island, Georgia - 071402CT metaG (megahit assembly) | ecosystem: Environmental > Aquatic > Marine > Intertidal... | reverse complement strand
TAGTTTTAACACGAATGACAACTTTGCCATCAAGAACATTCTTTTCTGATTTGTTATTTTCATAATCAAATCCGACAACGCTGACATAATTTGTAATATCTGCCAGAATTTGATCTTTCTTGGCGAGATATTGCTTGAGCCTGCCATCATCCATGCAAAAACCAATATACTCTTCCCATGCGGCTTTGATGGCCATATCCTGAAGCGCTGCAACATCATCATCTTGGGGTTTGGATGACAAAAATTTAGGCGTGTATTCCATAGAAACTTCGGCAAAGGCCTCAGTTACGGAACCACAAGTGGCATCACTTCTAGCGGTTGAGGCAACCGAAAGCATAAAAAAGAACACAGCGGTTATCACAAGAAAACGCGATATAACGCTGGAAAGCGCATGGTAGAGAAAGAAATTTTTCATGTTAATCTCACTTACAGTTCACCTAAATAAAGAGCTGGACAATTTTTATCCAAAGATTTGCATTAACTTATATAACAAATTAGCTATTGCTAATAGATTTCAATTGCAGCGTCACTTCAAGCAATGGAAAAATGAGATAAGGAATTGAAATGAAGACAATAATTATTACCATTTTTGGGATTATATTTTTTAGCCTTAATCATGCCAGCGCTCTTGATCGGGTAATGATTGTTTCTGGTGATGCATCCGATGTTTCAGAAAGCTCGGTTGACGCTGATGTTTTATTTCGCTTGGAGCATGAGTTTCGGGCGGCGCTTCTTGATCTTGGGATTAGCGTCACTAATCCTCTTTATATAGAGCAAGAACTTGGTGTGTCGCTGGATGGTGCGGACATAGATGACATTCTGCCCAAGTTGATCCCTTATCTGGCCAATAGTGATGACAGCATTATTCTGTTGGAATTAGGGCTTATCAGGGGCACAACGGCATTTGCAGATCCTTTTGTGCTGGCAACAGATGCCAAAACAGGGCAAATCATGGCGCAAGCAACAACTCTTCCCTTATTGCAGACAGACAGTAATAATATTACTGCCGCCGCCGCGGCCTTGGCCAGAAGCCTTGAGCGAAGATTACAGCAGAACGGATATCAGACCAGCCTTGCGGATGTAAAACCATGGGGCGGCAAGGCCCATACCCTTCGTTTAGCTTTTGAAGGTTTCAACGGCTGTGAGCAGGAAACCATCCTTAATATTATAGAAAATGAGTTTCCGGGTTTTATTGGTGCTGATCTCGAAAAAGCCCCTAATCCGAATTATGCTATTTATCAACTTCAGACAACGGCTCAAACCCAGCGCATCCGTAAATGGCTTCAGTTGGTGATGGTTGAGGCAGGAATGAGTCCTGATTATGATTATCGTCTGTTTGTCAGCCAAGAGAACTTAAGATTAAAAAAGCCAGATCACTTGCGCAGTTTTTATTTTCAGTGCGGCGAGTGAGGGTTAGGATAAGGAATTGATATGATGTTAAAACAGCGTGTTTTTCTTTTTGCCTTTGTCATGCTCGGTGTGGCGATAATAACAACTGGTAGCGGTTTCATCCGTCAAGCCGTGGCCGAACCTGTTTATCTTCTGCCTGGGTCACCTGCGGCCAGCACTAATGTTGGTCAGGTCGCAAGAGATGTTATGGCCTCACGCCTGAGTAAGGCCGGATTAATGGTCAGAGAAATCTCACCCGTCATGAAAGAACTTGGTTTTGCCCTTGATGGCAATAGGGCGGCTATATTGGCTGAAGCGGATGTTTTGCAAGCACGATTAGGCAGTGGGTTTTTCATCTTTGTGGAATATGATGAACTGATGGACCCTTCTACCAAGAGCCTATCTTTACGGCTTGCGGCACAGATTTACACAACCAGCAATGGCTTTGTTGCCAATTGGACAGAGCCAAGCCGCACCCTTTTGTTGCCAGAGAATTGCACACGCATTTGTCTTGATCGCCTTGTGTTGCCAGAAATTGAAGCGCAAGCAGACAGTCTCTCTAGCAGTATTGTTCAGTTGCTGAAACGGCCAACGGGTTCATCAGATGGTGAGGCTGTGCCGGTTCAGATCTATCAAGTTGAGATGATAGATTTGGACAGTGATGAGATGTTAGAATTGGTGGACTTAATGGAACATGAATTTCCAGGGTTTATTGCCATTACTAATAGTGCGTCACGCTCGCCTCGATTGCGCTTTGACTATCATACCACGGCATCATCACAAAAGCTGAATGACTGGCTTCGGATCAGTCTTCAAGAAATTGGGATTGCCCCAGATAGTGATGCTGACCTTCAGGTGATGACAGGCTTTATTACGATCAAGCGTTATGACACTATCGAAAGCCGTGGTAGCCAAGGAAACACAGTCAAATTCAATTGAATTTGCGACAAAACTTGCGCTGATTTTTCCATTTCTCCTCATGAAGCCTAAACCGCTTAAAGGGCTAGTTGCAAAGCTCATAATAGGAGAAATGGAAAATGCTTGCTGATGATGCTAATCCCCTTGCCGAAGTGGCCTTTGCCCTATCAATGGCGTTTTTCAGCCTAATGGTGCTGATGCTGTTTGCTATTGTTCATCAACCTGAAGATACGGTTGCGGATAAAATGCTGATGACAGAAATGGCCCCATCCCAAGAGTCGCCAGCAGAACCCCAAGAACCACAAATCCTAATTTTTCATCCTAGCGGATTTTATGATGCAGATTTGAAGCCTGTGAACCCTGCACAGCTTGATGCCTCAAAACCGGTTTTATTAGCGGTAGAAGAAACCATTCCTATGTCCAGCATCATGGGTTTTAAACGCGAATACGCTGGATTTGAAATTGAAATCGCTGAATTAACCGCGCAATGGAAACAGGCCATCACTAGCCAAAACAATTCTGTAAAGGGAGCCGGACAATGACCTTTTTTTCATATCTTAAACACAACGCTAAAGAGCTGATGGTTTGGTTCATGCTGGTGGCTACTTTTGCTAGCGTATCTTCATCCGCGGCTGCTTTATCCTCAACCCAGACAACCCATCATATTCAAAAGGTAATTGTGATTGAGGCGTTAAAATCACGCCATGTGTCTCCGTCTCTTGCGCTTGCAGTAGCTGAGGTTGAATCCAGTTTCCGCCCCCAAGTCGTCAGCCATAAAGGGGCGATTGGTGTCATGCAAATCATGCCTGCCACCTCGCGTGATGTGTTTGGCGTTAACCCTAATCGTCTTTATCAGCCAGATTTAAATATCCGATTGGGAATACGGTTTCTTGATGATTTGATTTCGCAATATGATGGCCGGGTGGATATTGCTTTATCTCATTATAATGGGGGATCGCGTGTTAACCGCACTAGCCCGCCAAGCATTATCCCTGCGACACGTGGTTATGTGCTTAAAGTCCTAAATCGGGCTCAGCATTATCAGACCATCTGGCCGGGCATGGTTAATCCTGATCATCGGGTTTTTCCTGTGGTTGTTCCGGCACACGAGCCATCACCAAGTTTTGTCAATATTCAGCCTGAACGCATGGTACAGGCAACATTTGACTGGCAAAATCATGTCACAGAAATTGACTATTGGCTGACCAATAAAGGCCAGCAATCCATGACGATTTCATCTTATTCCACGCAAAGATCTTATAGCCAAAAATTAGTGATGCGAATGCATCAGAACCGCAGTCATCTTCGCCAGTGGATTAATCGGAACCCTTAGACGATGTTATCTTATCATCAGCATATTGAAACCCTTGCTTTGCCTTTAGTCATGCGATCGGATGCTGATCGCACAAATGAGGATAGGGCGTTGTGGTCAACAAGGGTGGCACTCCCCGGCAACTATGCTACATTAGTAGGGTATGAGTGTAGTGACGCGTTTGGTTATGGTCTGTCAATGAATGATCCCGGCGAAATTTTATCTTCATGGGCGGAATTCCGTCTTTCACCCCCATCGGAGTTTTTACTAACCTGTCTTCGTTATATTCATGATTACACCGACAGCCATGGGCAGGCGATATTTTCACCTCGGACAGCCACAGGGCTGACAACCATGATCGCCTCACGGTCTTATGGCCCAGAGCTTTATCGGATGTGTGCGATGATTGCTGGCGCTTCAGCTTCAGGCATAAAACCAGGGGAGCTGTTAGTTGCTGGGCGAGCAACGCCATCGCGGATCAGGCAGATGTTTTCTGATGCGGATCGTCCCCATGCTCTATTGATCGAAGATGATCAGTTGGTTTTTGCAAACCACCAGCCAATTTGGCGACAAGCGTTTTCCCGTGCGCCATTATCGGTAGCCTTGGCTAGTTTTCTGGCTGAAGCTTTGGGGTTTGATGTTTTTCTTGATGCGTATCATAAGCTAGGCCAGGATATAGAGGCGTCATCTATTAAGACAATCGCCAATGATCTGTCAAAGCGGCTATATCGGTTTCTGGCAGAGCATTTGCCGCGAAGCTCAGAACGACAAATCACCCTGCTGTTGCAACAGTATCTTGAGCAATCTTTGTCACCAGATGCTAAATTATCAGAAAGCAATATTACCGATGAGATCATTTTTGATTTCTGGTGTGAAAAAAGTTTGGATAAAGAGGTCAGCCTAAAACTGTATGACACTTGCTTGCGGGCTTGGGTGACTTTTCGAAGCGGCGTTGTGATAGCAAGTCAGTCCAGATTTTCTTCTGCGGATAGTTTGACTGATGATGAGCATCGCCTAGATCATCTTACCATTGATCATTTTTATGGTGAAAACGATGATGTCAGCTTTCTTGAGGCAGGACCAAAAGCTTTCCAAAGCAGCATGGTATTATCTGGCGATAAATCATCGGGGCTAAAGGCGGGTTTTGACGGCCTTGCTGTGCCGCCAGCAGATAGCATCAAAATGTTCAGCAATACCGAACGTGATAAAATTGAATTGCTGGCCCATGCTAATGATCAGGCTATACCGCTTAAGCAATCAATGCTTCGCGGCATGGTGTTTCCGCTTATGCAAAACCGCCTCACGCAAGCCACAAGGGTGAGTAAAAAACAACCAGATATTAACACAGTCATGGCAGAGGCAGGGCCTAATCCTTATCAGAACTGTGTTGAGGCGTGGGCAGATATTCAGACGGTTGCGCTAGGGACCGCGCGCACCGCATGTCAGCGCCTGATCGAAGAACAGCAACTGGCAGGTCTTGCCCTATTAACCAGTATGCTTGATGATGAAGAAAAGCATGAGCTGATCAGTCTGATGCATGAGGCAGGGGTCACATCAGATCAATCCGCGCTGTTAGCGGAAAACCTTTTTGATAAGCTGGAAAACCGCCCTGCCCAAAGTGCACTCAATACGATCTTGTCAGAGCTAAAATCTGGCGCAAGGAAATATCGACGCGCTGGACTAAAAGAGGCTCCTGCTGATAGCGATGACCACTCCGCATGGCATGATGGACTATATCTTGCCGCTGGTTATGCTCAGATGATTGCCAATGATCTAGATATATTCCTGAAAGAAATGGAATCGACGGGCGACACACTCGAAACTCTTTATCTAAAAGACCAGATGATCTTTAAGCAACAATTCAACCGTATTTATAAAAGTGAGCATGGCAATGGATAAACACAGCAAGGCCATTCTGTCTGATGCAGGAAAATTATTTGATAAACTCACCGATGCCCATCTGATGCAAAAACATCTTAATGATGATCCCAAACATGCTGACGGATTAGATTTGCATAGCTTGTGGCAGGCGGCCGAAGGTAAGGCCAGTGATGCACAGATGCAAAAAATATCGCAAAGCTTTATGGCCAGAAAACAGCTCAAGGCTATTTTGGATGCCTCTGCCATCGCTTATCAACCCCGTCAGGCGGCAGCATCTAGCACTAGTGATTATCGGCATGGCAGTGCTTTTGATATCCGGATAAAGCCATCCGCCGCTCAGGATGGGCTTGTCTATGTTCAGTTACTTTTTCATCAAAAGATGATGCCTGAGCATGAACAACCAAGCGTTTTGGTATCTTACCGAGATGGAATTTATCGTCAGAAACCATTGACGTCAATTCAGGATCAGCGCATACAGCTTTTGTGGCATAGTGATGATCCCATGTTGAAGGATTTAAGGGATCCAGAGACGGAACTTTATATCAAGTGACCAGAGTCTATATACCGACGACGAGACATCCGGTTGAGATTATCTCCTTGATTGAGGAAGGCGCGGATATTGAATCGGCGATCTGCCTTGCGGGCAGTTTTGAAGGTCTTCCGGTTAGTTCAGCTTATAATGCCTTTGTTCGTCGCCCCACAGGACTGATTGAAAAACTCACAGGGGTGGCATCGTTCCGTACCGATGTGAGTGGCACCATCGATCAGGGTAACAGTTGGCAATTGCCAATGCTATTGGCGCATCGGTTGCATCACAAAAAGCGGTTTCGTCAATCTGACGCAAAACACATGATTTGGGCCACAGGACAAGTTGATATTAATCAAAATGTCACCCCTGTTCAGCATATTCGTGAAAAGCTGGCTGCAAGCCAGACGCTGTTTGATGATCTGATGGGTAAGGGCATTACTGTTCATCTGGTGATGCATCCAGACAATATGGTGGAATGCGAAGACCTTAAATCCAAAGGGTTTATCTGTCATGCTGTTCGCGGAGTGATAGAAATTGATCGCTTACTGATAGATGCCGCCTTTGCTGCGCCTTCTGATCCAGTTGTCCATAAATCAGCTTTGAGCCCATGGCAAAAAGTATTGCGGCAAGGTGTATCTTGGTGCTGGCGCAGGCGCCAGATCATGGGTTATGGCCTAATAGCATTGATGGTTTTTGGCCTTTATCAGCAGACGCCTTGGAAGCCCATCCATGAAGCAATGATGCTAGAAAAACAAGGCCGTCTTGTTGAACTGATCCGCATCTTAAAAACCTATCGTCAAAATCCTGATGTCATGTCGCGTATCAGCTTTCGTCTGTTTGAGGAAATGGCCTTGAAGCGTAAATCTGACCGCCTCATCCGTAATTTAGAAGTTCATCTTGTCTGGGCTGTTCCAGGCGATGGACTTGGTAGTTGCGACAATAGTGACATGCGCTGGCATAAACATTTGGTGGATGGTGAAACTTTGCCGCCATTGCCAAGTAACCTTTGCCAGCTTTATCTGGATATCCGGAATATTGGCTCAACTCGTCAAGCGGTTGCGGTTGCTGTGCGCCAGAACCCAAATGAAAATCATGGAGAAAATATGCTGTTGATGCAACCTACGCAGTCAGCGCTTGCCCCAACAGAAAATATGCGCAGCATGCCTATAGCCGCTTCATCACAGCCTATGGTCATTATGCTGGCGACATCAGATCACATGGATAATGCTTGGTACCCATGGTTTGAACGTTGGGTTAACCGGCCAACGATCAGTTTTAGTCAACGGTTGCACGACACCGGCATTGGCGCACGCATGGCATCACAGGATATGCCATGATGATGGGGTATCCATGGTCTTAAATGCAACGCGCATCACCAAGGGCAATACGCCCGGATACGCGTCGGCCTTTTACTTGGATATCGTCAATAAAAAGCTGACCTTGGCTAATGGTATAAGACCCTGATACGCGGCCGTTGAGCTGATCTGACCTAGCTGCGTTAAGCAATCCCCCAATGATATAGCTATCGCCAGATTTGCTGAAAAGCTGAACAGGTGTTCCATCGCCAAGTTGGGCTTGAAGGTTGGCCTGATGGGTGGTTTCTTTAGCATCAATATTTTGCCGTGACCGCAAATAAGGAGAATAGAAATTACGGTTAGCAACCTTTACTTTGCCATCACGAATATCATAGAGCTTTCCATTATTAAGCAAATATCCACTTGTCAGACCAAAGCATTGGCGCAGAATGACAGCAACTTTTTCACGGTCGGATTTATTGTCTGGCCAGAACAGCTCAAGTTCAAGTTTTTCATCTGCTTCATCCATCTGTTTCATCGCGTGTTGCCGGTCTTGTCCAGAAGCTGTCATGGTCACAGGCACTTGGTTTATGGTTAAGGCGCTATCAATGCTTGCAGATATGTTTGGCAATGGCGTGATAGGGATATTTGCCGCCGCCGTTGTGACCACAGGCTTTGGTAATGGCTCCAGCACAGGCTTTATAGGCGCAAATTGAGATGCCTTATCTTTTTCAGGAAACGCCGCGAGGTTAGGTTCAGCCTTTAGTTCAAGCATAAGGGGTTTAGGCAATAGCCTAGCTGGGGGAGAGGTGATTTCTGCTGTTTCCGTCGGGTTCATTGGCACGATCACGGAAGGGGCCGCGGATGGTTGAACTTGTGATCGTTGAAGCAGGGGTCCCGGCAAAAGGTTTTCGGGCTTTTCCAGATGGATTTCTTGCTGGTCTTTTGGCGCATCAGTTTCGTTGATGGCTTCTGCTGAGGGAGGAAGATATTCAGAAGGCAAAGTAACGAAACGGATGCTGGCCAAAACTTCATTAGCTGATGCTTGATCCTGAGCATCGACAGGGGGCACCAGCGTGTCTTCTGCAGGCGCATGGGTTTGCTCAGGCTTCGCGGTCTTTGGGGGCGTGTCTGGCAAAACCTGTTGGGGTTCAAGCCAGACCATCGCCAAAAACCCAAGCACCAGAATTACTGAAGCGAGGCGCATGATTAGATACCTGATTTCTCAAGATAGAATACTTGCATATCCAACATCAATTTACCAAGGTCTTGCTGGCGTTCTGCAGGGGTCATATACCGCATTCGCTCATTTACATTTGCGGTATCAAGGCCTGGGGCAACCATGTTTTCCTGATCAGCTTCTGCTAATTCAGCAAACGCATTAGCAATATCGATATCACTCACAGGGGGGTCTGATTGTTCCACTAATATAACAGGCTCAACTTTTGAGGTGTTGGTTTCAGCATGAGGGACACTTGCCGGACTGACATTGCTATTTGGCAAAGGGGCAATCATATCTTTGGCCTCAACTGTGGTTACGGTTGCCGCGGGTGTTTGCATGTCTTCCAAAAGCGCATTCAGGCTTGAAACCTCAGCTTTAAGCGACAGAATATCCTCGCGCAATTGCTCTGTCTCTGATGGTGTTGCCATCACATCGGCTGTGATCTCGGCCATCAGTTCAGATGCTGTTTCGGCTAACCCGTGATGATCGATGTTGTCTTTGCCTTCTTGCATCACTTGGTCAACCCCTGCGACAACTGTTTTTGATGTGCCCGTTAACCATGAGGAAAAGGATTGATCTGGTGAGGCTGTGAACAAATAGCCCAGACAAGCGAGAACACAAATATTGAACATAAGGAAACGCATGAATTATTCTCCTACAACAAGAGGGTTAGCGTGATGGGCAGGACGATCACTGCTCATTACCGTGGCATTAATAAGGATCAGGATGGTGCGAAGCACAGCAGATACCGGCAGGCCAACCACCGAAGTCATAAAGGCCATACTGAAATGTTGTGTCAGGTCAGCAATAACATCATTGATCGTGTCAGGTGTTAACCCCCCATGGGAAAGTGAACCAATACCAAGAGAGATGCCCAGCAAAGTAAAGGTAAGGGCAATGGTAGCAATGCCGTTACAGGCTTGCAGCCCACTCAATAACCATTTCCGGCGAAAGCCATCAATAGCTTCAGATGGGTTCTCCCCTCGGGTTTCCAGCAATTTCATGCCGCTAAAGATGCTGACCAGAATGAGGATCATGGTTAAAGACACAAAGCCCAAACCAAGCACATCCATAATCCAGTTAAAAATGGCACTTGCCGGAAGACTGCTGGCAAAGGAAAACCCTGCCAGCAGGATGACTATGGCGCCCATCACAAAGGTAAAAGCGCGTCCACCTAATCCGATATTGTTATGCCAGATAGACCAGCTCATCTGCCTACCCTCGACACCAGAAGATCACTAGTAGATAGGCCAACGGTTTCTGCCCAATGCTGTGTAATTTTCTGTTTCTTTTCTGCTGAAGCATGGCTCAGAAACGTTAATTCATAGCTATTAAACGCACGCAGGGCCGCGGCAGGTGAGTTAGATTTCAGCGATTTATCATTAATGACAATCTTTTCCAGATCGGTCAGCCGACGCCAAGACGCCATCATGTATTCAGACCGCTGAGCAACAGAAATATCTGCGTTCAGCATCTTAGAGATAGCAATGGCGCGTTCGCGTTCCAAATTTTCAAGCGAATCTGCTTTAGCCTGGGCAAACACCCCAGTAAGGCAAATCACAGCGGCAGAGAGAGCAAATAAACGTTTCATGGGAATATCCTTTCGCATAGGGTTGCTTAGCGATTAATAAAAATTTGCAGGTTATTAGCAGGTGAGTTGTAAACAGCAGGCGTATATCCATCGGCGCCATACTGATATTCTGCCAGATCAAGAGAAAAGGCCTTGGCATCAAGTGCCACCAATTTAGCCATATAGCCTAACACCTCTTCTTCCATATCAAGGACAGCCAATTGCGATTGGATATCATGAATGGTCAGCCGCAATTCTTCTTCACGACTCATAGGTTCACCGTCAATGGAACTAGAGTTTTGCTGAGATGGGTGGGTGTTGATGGCCTCAACCAATTGGCTGATAGCGGCCTGATTATCAGCATAAGCTTTGGCAAAATCAGATTCAGGCATCATGGTGTTGGTGAATAAATCTTCGCGCAAACTGCTATCAACACTATTTGCCCGATTGATAACCGCATTTCGTGCAGCATCAAAACTTGCGCTTTGGCTACTTTCTGCTGCCCCTTGGCGCGCTTTCCGCATGAGGCGTTCATAAATCTCAAGCTTCACCGCCAAACGCTTTTTCTTGAGGTCAATTTGGGTGCCCATCATTTCGATATAATCGCGTTTCCCAGCGATCAGCTGATGCCGAGCTTCTAGCCTTTGTTCCCCTTCATAGAGATCAAGATCATTCTGAACCTGTGATAAGAAATTGATCTGGCTGGAAATATCTGTTTCCAGACCGCCCAACTCTGATGCCAGAGGTGAACGATCAAAATCCTGTTCGATTGCGGTTTCTAGGTGCTCGGATGGCAACATTAGGATTTTCTCGCTAATGCTTGGGCTCCACCCTGTTTGGCTAGCCATAGCAGGTAAGCTTGTCAGGGCAGTTGCAGCCAGAAGCGCGGCGGAGAAAGTGTTACGGATCGTTTTTTTCATGGTGTTATTTCCTTTCCAGACGCATTGGCCTAGTTGTTTTCCCAGTACCAAACGCGGCGTACTTCATCCTTAACCGAAGGTTTGGCATTCATGGATGCGAGGTTAAGTAAGGATTTTTTGTCGCTATGGGTGTAGGAAAACAGCACATCATAAGTATCCGTGAATGAAGTGCCATCGGCATAAATTAGGTCTTTGCCTTGGAACGTCGTCCTAAACTTTTCCAAATTCATTTTGGCTTTGGTAACATCACCGCCAATAAAATAATTCTGGATGCTAAGCGCATAAACTTTCATCCGTTGGTCTTCAGGAACGAGATGGGTGCCATCAATGACATGGTACTCACATCCTTCAAGAATTTCCGCGCTCGACAGAAACTGCGCTGGATCACCATTATCCCTTGCCATGCTGTCACGGGAAATGCCTTCCTCAACACAGCTTTCAAAATCATTTATGGTCTGCAGATCACTAAGCCGCATTTGGTGAAATCCCACCACATCTGCTGTTTTGTTGCTGCCAAGCGTGGCAGGGTTACAAGCAGAAAGGGCGGCCACAGCACAAATGGCTGGCAAAATCATAAGGGTTCTCATCATTCTTCCTCACAAACAGTTGGTTACTGTTTAGGCAATGGAAGGATCAGATGAATTTTTGAAAACAGCTATGGCTAAATAGAGTGCACAAATAAAATATCTTGAGAAATACTCTATACAAAACCCTAACATACGGATTAACATAATCTGATATAAGATTAATTGGAGGAAATAAAATGATTCGTAAACATGTTACCGCAGTTGTTGCTGGTGTTGGGATGCTTGCTGCTACCAATGCTTATGCAGCAGGTGAATTAAATATTTTTAACTGGGGCAATTACACCAGCCCAGAGCTGATCGAGAAATTCGAAAAGACCTATGATGTCAAAGTGACCATCACAGACTATGATTCCAACGATACCGCTTTGGCGAAGGTTCGTGCAGGCGCTCATGGGTTTGATATGGCCGTTCCATCAGCCAGTTTCATGCCAATTTGGATTAGCGAAGGCTTGTTGCTTGAAACAAACCCAACCCAAATGTCCAATTACGGCAATGTCAGGGATGAGTTCAAAAGCCCAGATTGGGACCCAGGCCATAAATATTCGGTTCCTTATCAGTGGGGTACGGTAGGCGTTGTTGTTGATACATCGGTTTATAACGGCGATATCAACACATTGGCCGTTATTTTCGATCCACCAGAAGAGCTTAAGGGTAAGATCAATGTTGCCCCAGAAATGCTCGACTTAATTAACGCGGCGCTGAATTATACAGGCAGCGAGCAATGCTCAAACGATAAAAGTGAACTGAAAAAAGCGCGTGATGTTCTGATTAATGCTAAGCCGCATTGGCTTTCCATGGATTATGGCGTGATTGAAAAGTTTGCTGGTCGTGATCTAGGGGCATCACTCTATTGGAATGGCGCCGCCTTCCGCGCAAGAGAGAAAAACACGGATGTTCGCTTTGGCTACCCAAGAGAAGGGTATCCGATGTGGATGGACGCGGTTGTTGTGCTGAAAGATGCTAAGAATGTCGAAAACGCTAAGCTTTTCCAGAACTTCCTGATGGAACCTGAAAATGCAGCTTTGGCTTCGGCTTTTGCGCGTTATGCAAATGGAATCAAAGGCTCTGAGCCCTTCATGCCAGATGATATGAAAGGCGCGCCAGAAATTGATATTCCTGCTGAGTTTATCCCTATGGGTTATTTCAGCGAAACCTGCCCACCTGAAGTTCAGGAGATGTATTCCGCGATCTGGACAGAATTGCAGAAGTAAATCTGTTTCTTTGTGATCAAAGTTAAGAAAAGGGGCAACCTATGGGTTGCCCCTTTTTTATAGCTTCGTTATCCCCTCGAAAGAAAAGGGTCAATGCAGTTGCTGGATCAATTCCAACTGTTTGGGGTGCCAAGGCGCGGCTTCTTCGAGATCAGCGGCTAACCCCATCAGCATCTCATCTTCTCCAAATGCTGCCGCAAAATGCACCCCAACAGGCAGATTGCCTGGTGCCCAATGCATCGGCAGTGAAATAGCAGGCTGACCAGATGCATTAAATACCGCCGTATAAGGCGAATAACTAAATACTCCGTCAGGGCCATTACGATAATCCATGAAATTGCTGTTATCAGGTTTGTAGCGGCCAATTTTTGCTGGTGGTTCCGCTAGGGTGGGGGTTAAAAGCACGTCAAAATCCTGAAATAGAGCCGCCATACGGCGTCCAAAACTATGGACGGTATTGATGGATTGCAGATAATCTGCCCCACTAACCGTCTGGCCTAATTGCACCGCACCATAGGTGACGCCGTCAACATCTTCGGGCTTTAACTCTGCAATAGCTTTTTTGTAACGCACAGACAGTTCTGTTCCTGAAGCCACAATTTTGGTCCAAGCTAGCATCATTTCGCGCACCTCTTTGGCGATTGTGGTTTGCCATGAGATCACCTCATGGCCTAACCCTTTGAGCAGACCCGCGACTTTATAAACCGCCTCACGGCATTCGGCATCAATCGGGTTGCCAAGGAAATCTGTATCTAGCACCGCAATCCGTAACCCTATGGGCGGAGTTTTCATGGCTGCGCGATAACCTGATTTGAGAGGCGGAGCATGATAAGGCGCCCCAAGATCAGCGCCATGACACAAATCCATCATCAATGCCGTATCGCGCACAGAACGGGTAAGAAAGCCATCAATCGCCATACCTGCCCAGCCTTCACCTACACCGGGGCCATCAGGAAGACGAGCACGGGTAGGCTTAAACCCAACAAGCCCACAACATGACGCAGGGATTCTAACAGAGCCGCCCCCATCCGAGCCATGCGCCAAGGGGACAATTCCTGCTGCTACGGCAGCACCAGAACCACCAGACGAACCGCCAGTGGTATGATCCGTGTTCCACGGATTACGGGTAGGTTTTCCATATACCCCTGCTTCTGTTGTCGGACCAATGCCTAATTCGGGCGAGGTGGTGCGAGCAAAAGGAATTAATCCTGCGGCACGCATGCGGGTATAAATTGAGGAATCATATTTATAAACAGTATCACGATAAAGCCGTGAGCCATTATGTGACGGAAAGGCGATGGCCTCTGCCCCTAAATCTTTGAGCAAAGTCGGCACACCAGATAAGGGCGCATCTGCTGGTGTCTCATCACAGAGTTTTTCAGCAACTTCTGGCTGTTCATGAACAATAGCATCCAGCGCAGGGTTAATCCGCCGGCTTCGCGCAAGAGAAGCTTTTAACATATCCTTTGCACTGATCGCGCCTGATGCAATATGTGCCGCAAGTTCTGTGGCATCACATTCAAATAATTCATTCATGGTAACTCTCCTTAATATGATCGCATTATCCTGCCATGATCTGACATATTAAACTAGCATCTAAAAAAACCACTATTTGACATAGGGGATGGCTTGGATAACAATTTACTAATTATAATATGAGCAGGGGAGTAAGCAGTGAAGTCTTATAAAAATAGCGAAATACCGCCTCCAATTATGCAGGGGTTCCCCTCTGATCAGTTTATGCGGTTCCCGCGGATGGATTGGGATAGGCCGCCATGGAATCGCTGGACCTTTCAGCATATTAATGAGTTTATGCCGACCGCCAGAGTCTGGCGCGGGTCTGGCCCAGCACGGGTTTTGCCACGTCAAGAAGAGACCATCACAGATATTAGCTTTGTCCGGTCAAATGGCCAGAAACAGACCATTGCTGGTTTTCTGGATGATAGTTACACCGACGGAATGCTTGTGATGTGCGATGGTAAAATCGTGCATGAAAGTTATCACAACGCCATGCGGCCAGAAACGCCGCATCTGATGCAATCAGTATCCAAATCTATCACCTCTACTGTGACAGGGATTCTTATTGATCGGGGGCTTATTGATCCTGCCGCACCGGTTGTGACGTATTTGCCTGAAATTGCGGAAACAGCATGGCGAGATGCCACAATCCAACATGTTTTGGATATGACCACAGGGGTTCAGTATAGCGAGGAATACACGCGTTTGGATTCTGATGTTGGTAAAACCGACGTGGCGTCAGGTTGGCGTCCGATTTCCCCTGATGCTGATCCGGGTATTGATTGGCCTGAAACCATCTGGGATCAGATTTTAACCTTGAAAACATGTGACGCCAAACACGGTGAGCGTTTTCTTTATAGGTCAATTGAAACGGATCTGTTGGCCCATGTCATGATTAAGATAACAGGGCTGCCTTTGCATGAATTGATCAGCCAAGAATTATGGCAACCTATGGGAGCAGAAGAGGACGGCTTTTTCACGGTTGACCCTAATGGGTATAGTTTAGCTAGCGGCGGTTTTAACGGATGCTTGCGAGATTTTGGTCGCTTTGGTCAGCTTTATCTGGATGACGGAATGTGCCAAGGCAAGCGCATCATCCCTAGCGATTGGATCACCGATGTTCGGCGTGGC
>Ga0181579_10002300_pt1 | contig 15489 bp, 11 predicted proteins | sample 071ome_24_FD_132996 | JGI IMG/M metagenome (GOLD analysis project Ga0181579, IMG submission 132996) | Coastal salt marsh microbial communities from the Groves Creek Marsh, Skidaway Island, Georgia - 071402CT metaG (megahit assembly) | ecosystem: Environmental > Aquatic > Marine > Intertidal... | reverse complement strand
GGCACTACTGTATATCCATTCAGTAGTCCTCGCAAGCGACCTTTTCAACATTTTATGCGCCACGATTATCCCCACGGTAACCGGATGTGTTGCGCACTTAGAGCACTTTCCGCTCACGGCTAACCTCCTCACACTAGCCTGACCGTAAGCTGACCTGCTGGGGATTTAACACCACTCTGTGTCGTCTGTGATGTGGTCGAGACGGTTACTGGTTGACGATTCTTTGCTCGGTGTAGTGTACTGCTCGTTCTGTTGTGCTCATGTGTTGGATACCGTGAGTTCTGTCTATTTGCCTTGGAAACCTCATGCCTCCCAGCAAGCCAGCTGCACCGGACCATACGGATGCCCTGACCCCAAACCCGTCAGAGAAACACGCTTTTGAGCATGGATCCCCGGAGCAGGATTCCCCGGCGCAGGATTCCCCGGCGCAGGATTGCCCGGAGCAAGATTCCCCGGAGCAAGATTCCCCGGAGCAAGATTCCCCCAAGCAAGGTTCTTCTGCTGAAAAGGCCACTGCTAAAACGCAGCTGACCCCCATGATGCAGCAGTATTTGTCCATTAAAAGCGACCACCCGGATGCCCTTTTGTTTTATCGCATGGGTGATTTTTATGAACTGTTTTTTGACGACGCGAAAGAGGCAGCCGACCTACTGGACATAACGCTTACCGCCAGAGGGCATACCGGCTCTGAACCAATCCCCATGTGCGGCGTGCCTTACCATGCGGCAGACGGATATCTGGCCCGATTGGTAAAGCTCGGCCGCAGCGTGGCGATTTGCGAACAGGTAGGCGACCCAAATGCCAGCAAGGGCCCTGTGGAACGACAAGTAAAGCGCATCGTGACGCCGGGGACTCTCACTGACGATGCGCTGCTGGAGACGAAAAACGACAGCGCCATCGCCGCGGCTTTTTTTGCCAGACGCGATGATGACAGGGACTCAGCCCCATGCATTGGTATTGCGCTTCTCAATTTATCCAGCGCCCAGCTGCAACTTCAGCAGCTAAGCTCCGCTGACGGCTTAGTTGACGCAATATCTGCCCTGCGCCCTGCGGAAATTCTCTTGCCTATTGAGGAGGCAGACGCTTGGCAGCGGCCTCTGGAGACCATTGCCGCGGTCACCTGCCTAGAATCAAACCGGTTCCAGCCCCAACGAGCAGCGACCTTGTTGGACCGGCACTTCAATCGCGACGTCGCTCAAATCGCCGGTCTAGAGAAAACTGCCGAATGCCTTGTTGCAGGTGAGGCTGCACTCGCCTATGCCAAGGCTACCCAATGTCAAAATCTTGATTTTTTGCAGCATGTCGGGGTCAAAGAGGATCTTCAGTACATCGGCATGGATGCCCAATCTCGCCGCAACTTGGAAATTGATGTCCGCACCAATGGCGCAACGGATCACACCCTGCTGAGCTTAATGGATACAACGGTGACGCCGATGGGCGGCAGGCTGCTCCAGCGCTGGCTTCACGAACCCTTGCGTGATCTTGACCAGGTGAAGGAACGCCAGCAGTGGCTGACCGATGCGCTAACCGCTCGACACACCGATACTGTTCGGGCGCAGATCAAGCCGATTGGTGATATGGAACGCATTCTGACCCGGGTCAATTTAGGCTCCGCCTCACCTCGGGACATTGGCAAGCTGCGGGACGCCCTCAGCACCCTACCCGAGGTCAAGCAGGTGCTGGCTGAACTGCCCGGCACGCTGAATCAACGCTTAATCGAGGATATGGGCGATTTCGGCCAGCTCCATCAAGGACTGCAGGCGGCGCTGGTAGACGAACCACCCGTTACCCTGCGAGAAGGCGGGGTTTTCGCCTCAGGCTATAGTGAAGAGCTGGATCAACTGCGCAAACTTACCACTCACTCGGCCAACTGGTTAGCAGACCTAGAGCGCGAAGAACGCGAGCGAACAGGCATCTCGTCACTGAAGGTCGGCTACAACCGCGTTCATGGGTATTACATCGAGACCTCAAAGGCCGCCAAGGGCGATATTCCCGAGGAGTACATTCGCCGGCAAACGCTGAAAAATGCTGAGCGCTACATCACCCCGGCGCTGAAGAGCTTCGAGGAGGACGCCCTGCGCAGTCAGAGCAAGTCACTGCAGCTGGAACGTCAATTGTTCGGCGACTTGCTCATTAAACTCGCTCAAGAGGCGGCTCTTTTGCGGCGCGCCTGCGATGCGGTTGCGCAAACCGATGTCTTGGCCTGCTTGGCGGAGCGCGCCTACGCCTTGGGCTTTAATCCGCCTAGCTTCGTCGACAACCGCGGCATAGCCATTGATCAAGGCTGGCACCCGGTTGTCAAAAACAGCTCAACCGACGCCTTTATCGCGAATGATTTGATGCTGTCACCCCAGCAGAGCATGCTCGTGGTAACCGGGCCAAACATGGGGGGCAAATCTACCTATATGCGCCAAACGGCATTGATATGTTTGCTGGCTTACGTGGGCAGCTATGTACCTGCGGCGCATGCAACCCTTGGACCCATTGACCGCATATTCACCCGCATCGGCGCTGCCGACGATTTGACCAGCGGGCGCTCTACCTTCATGGTCGAGATGACGGAAACCGCCCACATTCTCCACAACGCCACAGCCAATAGCTTGGTGCTTATGGATGAAATTGGCCGGGGTACCAGCACCTACGATGGTTTGGCCTTGGCATGGGCTTGTGCGCAGAACTTGGCCCAAGGCAGCCACGCGCTTACTCTTTTTGCCACCCACTACTTTGAACTGACCAGCTTGCCGGTTCAGTGCCCTAATGTGGGCAACATTCATCTAACCGCCCGGGAGCACCGAGGCGACATCGTCTTTCTTTACCAAGTGCAAGCTGGCGCTGCCAACCAAAGCTACGGCATTCAAGTGGCGAAGCTCGCTGGCGTGCCCAAAGAAGTACTGGACATTGCCCGCGCCAGACTGCGGGGTTTCGAAAAGCACGCTGTGCTTGGCGAAGCCATAAATACCGGTCAATCTGATCTTTTCGTGGGGCCGGAACCCAGCGCCGAGGAAATGATGCCAGACGAAATTGCCGATATGAGTCCGGACCAGCGGCAGGCTGCGGCCACGGTGCTGACCCAACTGCAGGCGCTCGACATCGACAATCTGTCGCCGCGGCAAGCGCTGGATATGCTGGATCAGCTACAGAACACTTTGGAAAACGGCGATTAAGTCGAGCCACACACGCCGACAATCACCGTTTTCGTCCTGATGCCGCAAACTTGACGCACTGGAAGGCGCTTTCAAAAGCTCCCTAGAAAGATCTTGGACTCCCTAGACAGTTGGGAAGCATCCGTTAGAATACCGCGCTTTTCCGCTTCACTGGGCCACAAGGAATTAAGATGACCTTCATCGTTGGCGAGAACTGTATCAAGTGTAAACACACGGACTGCGTCGAAGTCTGCCCGGTGGACTGCTTTTACGAAGGACCAAACATGCTGGTCATTCACCCCGACGAATGTATCGATTGCGCCCTGTGCGAGCCGGAGTGCCCAGTAGATGCCATCTTCGCTGACGACGAAGTACCCGAGGATCAGGTGCCCTTTATTGAACTTAATGCGGAACTGGCAGAGGTTTGGCCCAACATCACCGAGATTAAACCAGCCCCCGAAGACGCAGAGGAATGGGACGGCAAACCCGGAAAAATTGCGCTGCTGGAGCGCTAACTCTCTAGGGTATCAACGTTTGGGGGTTGATCGGCTTGCCCTTACGCCGTAGCTCAAAGTGCAGAGTCTGGCCCACGCCGGGACGCGGCAATATCTGGGCTATTTCCGCCCCCCCTCTCACTCGCTGTTGCTCTTCAACCAGCATTTTGCCGTTAAAACTGTAGGCGCTTAGCAGATCGCTGGAGTGCTGAACAATGATGAGTCGCTCGAAACCCGCGATGCCATTCCCTGCATATACGACCTTGCCGCTGCGCGCGGCCCTGACGCCTGCACGAGACCCAATCGCATAATCCAATCCCTTGTTGTTGCTACCAAATGGCACATCAGGCTTTCTCGGTAGCGGCCGATACCAAGTAGTGTCGTCGCGCCGTGACGTTTGAGACGATCCAGAGCTTCTAGGCGCGGCCTTCTGGGTTTTAGCTCCTGCCTGCTGGGTTACTTGAGTCTTGGTTCTGGGTTTGGCTTGGGGCTTGGTTTGAGATCTTGACTGAGCCGGCCGCTGGCTTGATTGAGAGGTCCCGGCAATCTTATTCGCATTGGTGTTTGCCGATGTCGGCGGACGTTGTTCACTCAACCGCAACCGCTGGCCGGGATAAATCGTAAAAGGAGCACCGATCTTGTTAGCCGCCGCCAACCGTTGATGATCCAAGTCAAAGCGCCAGGCGATGGAATATAGGGTGTCTCCCTTCTTAACCACATAGGTCCCACCTTTTACCTTGGTGACCGAGCGCTCGGTCACTACAGGTGTGCCTGGCGCCACACACCCCGACAAGTTCATTATCAGGCCGATGGCTAGGGCAACGACTGGGGCTTTGGGCATCCGCCAGAACGCCCCGGCGCATCTCGCCATTATCGCGGGCTGAACTTGGACAGCAGCCATACGCCAGCGCCCCCAATGACAGCAGCAGCAAAGGCAATCCAGACAAAATCCGCTCCAACCTCAGCCGCGTACTGACTCGGCCACAGCAGCGGAGCGGACGGGTTTTGCCATCCCCCATCGGAACTCAATGCGGATTGCTGCCATGGCCAAAGTTTAATCAATGCCGTCGCCATAAAGCCGGTCAGCAATGCCAGTAATGGGTCTTCATAATGTGCAAGCAACCAGCTAAGCCCGCGGGTAAAGAGCAGCAGGCCACTAGCGCAGCCAGCGCCGAGCACGAGCAAAAAGGTCAGATCAAAGACATTTACCGCGGCAATCACATCTGCGTAGAGACCCAGAAGCAGTAACACAAAGCTGCCTGATATCCCCGGCAAGATCCATGCACATACCGCCACCATTCCAGCAAAGTACAGGGCAATCAGGGAGCCAGATAGGTTTTGCGCCGGCAACGACAAGAAGCCTAGCCCCAGCATCAGACCAAGACCGCCGAAGGCCAGCAGATTCTTGGTATGTCGAGCCGAGCCAATTTGATATACCGATACGATGATGACGCCCGCAAAAAAGGCCCACAAAACCGGCTGGGCGTGCTCCATCATGTACCCAATCAGTCGAGCAAAAGCGGCAATGCCGATGCCCATTCCCACGCCAAGGGCGAGCAAAAACGACAGCTGGTGATGCTGCCAAAACACTCGGGGATGCCGCAGCAAGGCTATGGATCCCACACCAAAAGATGCCAACGCAGCAATCAACCGATAGTAGATACCGCTGATAAAAGCCATGGTCCCGCCGGAGACGCCCGGCACCAATTCGGCCAAGCCCATCAGAATGCCTCGAAAAAGCACGCCTGAGATTCGAGGCTTAACTTCAGGATCGTTACCAACCGGTTGAGCCTCATTCCCCCGCATAGGTTGCCCCGATATTTGTTAAGACCACTGTGCGCGTCATCGTCGGAATCATGGCCGCTGTCTGTCTTAGCGCCACTCGATGCCGGCAACCAAGGGGACAAAATGCACTTGCTCCATTATGGTCTCCGTATACCCCGCCTCAGTGCGATCGATCACTTTCAAAGACTGGGATTGGTCTGTGCCCACGGGCACGATCAGACGACCGCCCACGGCCAATTGCTCTTGCAGTGCAACAGGGATTTCCGGCGGCGCTGCGGTCACCAAAATTCCGTCGAAGGGCGCTTTCTCCGACCATCCCGCGTAGCCGTCGCCGTAGCGAAGCGTGACATTGCGCAGCTTCATGGCTTCCAAGCGTTTCTTCGCCCGAGGGACTAAGGCCTCAATGCGCTCAATGCTGTACAGCCGCCGGCACAGCGAGGCCAAAACTGCGGTCTGGTAGCCGGACCCTGTACCAACCTCCAGAACTCGCTCTCGGGGCGAGACGTTCAACAACTGGCTCATCAACGCCACTATAAAGGGTTGTGAAATGGTTTGTCCGTGCCCTATGGGCAGTGAGGAGTCTTCGTAGGCACGGTGACTCCATGCTTCGTCGATAAAAATGTGTCGCGGCACCGACCCTATCAACCGCAGCACGGCTTCATCTTCAATGCCCTGCTCTCGTAGCCTCGCCACCAAACGGTCGCGAGTGCGCTGGGAGGTCATGCCAATACCCTGAAGGTCGAACTCGCTCATAACCTGTGTTCCACACTCTTATCCTGCAAATCAAAGTGGTTGGCCAACATGACCGTGGCATAGGCGCCCACAGGTAAGCTAAATGACAGGGTTACCGCTGACGTAGCGCGTTCACATTGCACGTCCCAAGGTACTACCGCCAGGGGGCGTTGACCACGATCAACCCCAGCATACTCCAGAGCCTCACAGACCTCACCCAAGGACATTGTTTCGGGATCGTTTAAATTCCGAGCCAGACCGCTATCGGCCAAAGCAGAAGCCGCCAATGTTTGCTGCTGCCGACGAAGGGCTTCGCCGGATAGGGTCTCGCGGCCTCGCCCCCACAGGGGACCGGCAGGTACTTCGCCCCCGGAACTGGAGCACGGTGTAAGGACATCGCCCTCCAAAACCTCTTGCCACGTACCGTCAGTAACCCGGTCCGCCAACAGCTGATTAAAAATCCAGCTTCGAAGCACCGACAAGTGCCAACCCCGAACTTGCTGAGAGACCTTGCGCCTGCGTCGATGACGCAGCCACGCCAGTGCATCACCCAAATTGTGACGACCGAATCGCTGAGGGCCGAAATAGTTGGGGAACCCTGCTTGTATTTGCTTAGCAAAGGCTTGGCAGTCAATAGCAGAATCCGGTTCTCTGAGCGTGATGCGAAAACGGTTGCCTTGATGCTCACCCCGCCGCAGCTTGCGATGGTGCCGGTGACTGGCCAGCACTTTGATCTGCTCATCACCCTGATTGAGCATTAATTCTTGGACATCCAATCTCCCGGCCAATCCCGGCTGCCGCACGCTAAACCACTGTCGGGTCAACGCGTACTTGTCTTTCATCCCCGCGTAACCCACGTCTATCAAGGGAATCTGAAACCTCTCGGATAGCCATTGGGCCACAGGGATCGTGCTCAGACAGCGCTTTTCTACGTACAGATACGCGTGCTCGCCCTCTTCTCGAAACCCCCGGTCGTAGATTTCAGTAACCTGCCAGTCTTCTGGGTAGGCCTTTATCAAGGCGCTTGGTAAGGCCCCGTTTTGCCGCCTTGGCATGGGAAATCGAACTGGCTGCACGTTAGCCGTCATCCTCGGGAATGAGATAGAACACCTCGCCGTCTTTGACCATGCCCAACTCGCTTCTCGCCCGAGACTCGAAAGCCTCCGCATCGTTTTTCAGCGCTAGAATCTCAGCGGTCATCTTGGCGTTACGCTGGATCAACATTTGCGTGCGCTGCTGCTGCTGCGCATGCCGCTGGGCCAAGGCTTTTCGTTCAAAGTAGCCTGAGTCACCAAACCAAATCTGCTGCTGCATGATCGCAAGCACCAAGATCAAGAGGCCTAGCGTGATTTTCATTGGCCCATGCCTTTCGTCACACCGGCACACCATGGAGCCATCTGATCTTGTCTGCGCCTGACCTCGTTCATGGTCTAGCCTTGGGCGAAAATAGCCCCGCGGCCGGGATAATGCGCTGCACTGCCCAATTCGGCTTCGATGCGCAGTAGCTGATTGTACTTAGCCACGCGATCCGAGCGGCACAACGAGCCTGTTTTGATCTGGCCAGCACCAGTGCCGACTGCGAGATCCGCTATGGTCGTATCCTCGGTCTCCCCGGAGCGGTGAGAAATGACATTGGTGTAACCGGCCTGCTTCGCCATGTTTATGGCTTGGAGCGTCTCGGTCAGGGTTCCAATTTGGTTGAACTTGATCAAAATCGAATTCGCCACGCCACGATCTATGCCCTGCTGTAAAATATTGGTGTTGGTGACAAATAAGTCGTCACCGACCAACTGCACATCGCGTCCAATACGGTCCGTTAACGCCTTCCAACCATCCCAATCGGCTTCATCCATACCATCTTCCACAGAGACAATGGGAAAACTGTCGCAGAGGCTGGCAAGGTACTCGACAAAGGCTGCAGCATCGTACCGCTTTCCTTCGCCTGCTAAATCGTATTGCCCATCCACATAAAATTCCGATGCTGCACAGTCCAAGGCCAGCGTCACATCGCCACCCAGGGCGTAGCCTGCATTGGCGACAGCTTGCTCTATCACTTCTAGCGCCTGGGCGTTAGATGCCAAGTTCGGCGCAAAACCCCCTTCGTCCCCGACTGCGGTGGAAAGCCCCATTGACTGCAGCACCTGCTTAAGATGATGAAAAATCTCGACCCCACAGCGCAACGCCTCTCGAAAAGAGCCCATGCCGACGGGTTGGATCATGAATTCCTGAATGTCCACGTTGTTATCGGCGTGGGCACCGCCGTTTAGGATATTCATCATCGGCACCGGCATGCTCATATCACCACCGCCGGCCAGCTCGTTTATGTGGGCATAAAGCGGGCGATTTTGACTGGCCGCCGCTGCCTTGGCCGCTGCCAGAGAGACCGCCAGCAGACCGTTGGCGCCCAAACGCGCCTTGTTCTCGGTACCGTCCAAGTTTAACAGCCGAGCATCCAGATCCAGCTGGTTGCCGGCGTCCACACCAAGCAGAGCCTGACGAATTTCACCATTGACGAAGCCAACCGCCTTCTCAACCCCCTTGCCCATGTAACGTTGGGGATCGCCGTCCCGAAGCTCCAAGGCTTCGCGGCTGCCGGTGGAAGCACCCGAGGGCGCCGCCGCCCGGCCGTACCCGCCATCCTCGGTGCGCACCAGAGCCTCAATGGTTGGATTACCCCGGGAATCCAATATTTCCCAGGCCGCTACTGCTACTATGTTCGCCTTCGCGCTCATGCTATTCGTTCCCTTTTGACTAATCCTATGTGTCTGCTTTAGTGCAAGTCAGACAACTTATCTACGTGGTTAACTCTAATAATCTGACGATCAGCCTGCCGCTGCGACAACAGCAACTAAACCGATACTTGGTCTTCCAGCCGGGGCGATGCCTTTACCGTGGCATCAATGGCTTGAAGCTGCTGCAGCAACTGGCTCACCAGATCCAGAGGCCAAGAATTTGGGCCATCAGATTTCGCCTCCGCCGGATTGGGGTGACACTCCATAAACAAACCGTCAATACCAGCGGCTACCGCAGCCCGCGCTAACACCGGCACCATTTCACGCTGCCCGCCGGAGGTGCTGCCCTGTCCGCCCGGCATCTGTACCGAGTGCGTCGCGTCGTATACCACAGGACACTGAGTCTGCCGCATCAGCGCCAGCGAGCGCATGTCAGAGACTAAGTTGTTGTAGCCGAAGCTCGCGCCCCGCTCACAAACCATGACCTGAGAATTGCCGGTCGACAGGGCTTTTTTCGCCACATGCAGCATGTCCAATGGTGCCAAGAACTGGCCTTTCTTGATATTCACCGGAATGCCCTGCTCGCACACCCGAACAATGAAGTTCGTTTGCCGGCACAAAAAGGCCGGCGTCTGCATAACGTCAACGACGCTGGCAACCTCGTCCAACGGCGTATCTTCGTGCACATCGGTAAGGACCGGCATCTGCAGTTGGGTTTTTACCTGCTGCAATATCCGCAGCCCCTCTTCGATGCCGGGCCCGCGATAGCTGTCAATGGACGAACGATTGGCCTTATCGAATGAGCTTTTGAAGATGATACCGATTCCAAGGTCTTCGCCAATTCGTTTTAGCGTCTCAGCGGTGCTCAGGATTAGGCGTTCACTTTCGATGACACAAGGTCCGGCGATCACAAACAACGGCTGTCCGTCACCAACAGTCATATGCGCAAGTTGCATGGCTCTAACTTCTCCGCGTGTTCTATGTCCCAACACTCTGGGTGCTGGCGCTCAAATCTTTTCCGCCTCTGAGGCGGCTGCGGTAACAACGCCAGCCTGTGCTAGGCCGGCATTAATAAACCCGGTGAACAGCGGATGTCCACGCCGGGGTGAAGAGGTAAATTCCGGGTGGAATTGGCAGGCGAGAAACCATGGATGATCTTCAATCTCCACCATCTCCACAAGTTCACCGTCCTCAGACCGTCCCCCGATAACCAGTCCACTCGCACTGAGTTGATCGACGTAGTTGTTATTCACCTCATAACGGTGCCGATGACGCTCGTAAACCACGTTCTCACCGTAAACCCGCTGGGCTAGGCTGCCCTGATTGAGCACACAGGCCTGTTCCCCAAGGCGCATGGTGCCACCTAGGTCCCCTTCTTCCGAGCGCTGTTCCACCTGACCGGACTGATCTGTCCACTCGGTGATAAGCCCTATCACCGGATGCTTCGGCTGGTCCAGAATTTCTGTGGTGTTGGCACCTTCCAAACCGGCACGATGACGGGCGAAGTCGATGACCGCCGCGTGTAATCCGTAACATATGCCTAGGTAGGGAACTTTGTGTTCTCGCGCATAGCCCGCGGCCAAAATTTTGCCCTCAAAGCCACGTCCGCCGAATCCCCCGGGCACCAAAATCGCCGCCGCGCCGGCCAGTCGCTCAGTACCGTTTTTTTCCAATTCTTCGGCGTCGATGTAATCAATGTGGATCTTAGTTTCAGTTTGAATGCCCGCGTGGGTAATGGCTTCAATTAGCGATTTGTAGGCATCGAGCAGTTCCAGATATTTGCCGACAAAGGCTATTTTCAACTCATGCTTGGGCGCCAGCTGGGCCTCCACCACTCGACGCCAATCGCTAAGATCTGCCGGTGGGCAGTCCAGCTGCAACTGCTCAACCACAAATTCATCCAAGCCCTGTTCATGCAGCTCAAGCGGTCCCTGATAGATCGTATCGATATCGCGCATACTGACCACGCCCCGCTCCTCAACATTGGTAAACAGCGCGATTTTGCCTCGCTGGGATGCGGGTATGGGCGCCTCTGAGCGACACACCAAAATGTCCGGCTGCAGACCAATGGAGCGCAATTCCTTAACCGAGTGCTGGGTGGGCTTGGTCTTGATTTCACCCGCTTTGCGTAAATAGGGCACCAACGTCAGGTGGATAAGCAGGGACCGTGTGCGGCCCGCTTCCATGCGCATCTGACGAATGGCTTCCAAAAACGGCTGTGACTCGATGTCCCCCACGGTGCCGCCTACCTCGACGATCAGTACATCCACATCGTCTGCTGCCAGGCGCGTGCGTCGTTTAATTTCGTCAGTGACGTGGGGAATAACCTGAACCGTACCGCCTAGGTACTCGCCTTTACGTTCCCGGCGCAGGACTTCTGCGTAAACGCTGCCGGTAGTGAAGTTGTTTTTACGGCTCATGCGGGCGTTGGAAAAACGCTCGTAGTGCCCTAAATCGAGATCTGTTTCCGCGCCATCAGCGGTCACAAATACCTCACCGTGTTGGATTGGGCTCATGGTCCCGGGATCCACGTTGATATAAGGATCCATCTTCAGGACGTTGACCTTGAGCTGTCGAGCCTCGAGCTGAGCTGCTAAGGAGGCGGTTAGGATGCCCTTACCTAAGGACGAAACCACACCACCGGTAACAAAAATATATCGCGTCATTGAACCCCATCTTTAGCCGCTCGGCGCTAGCGTGACCACTTCGTTGTGTTGCCACTAAGCCGTTTTGTTGACGTTAAAACCGTCCCAACGGGCTGGGCAAGATGGACGGATAATCTAGCAGCTCGCCCCTATAAGCTCAATCGCCGAAACCTCAATTCGGCCGAGTATTTGCGAATAATGACAACTTCGCTCATCAGGCCTCGACCTTCTTGGAGTTAAGCCATCGGATCGCGCAATACCCTGACAATTTATCGGCCTGGGCCGATGTTTCGCGCTGCCAAATACCGGGGACGCACACCAACCCCTGCTCGTCGCACACCAGCGGGTAGCCGGACCGCCGCCAAGGCGGAATTTGGCCGCGCTGAAAGTGCTTTTTCAGTCGTTGAGCCATTGCGTCATCCATTTCGATCAGTTGTTCACGGTCAAGCATACGCAGCTGGCCCGTGTAGCCTACGGCGCCCCGCGCTAGATTGTGATCAGCCTCAATCTCCAGAATCTGTTGCCTCCAGCGCACACGCCAAGGCAGCGGCGTGCCAGCGTCTGGCCACGACATCCGGGAACCATCCTCCGCCCTTTCGTAGTACAGCTCATTGCGCCAAGCGTGAAGACTTGCTGCTCCGTCCGAGTCCTGGGACTCCAGTGCCATGAAAGCTCGACCACTGTCCTTTTGCTGCCGAAAATATTCGTCAATGGCCCCATCGGTAATCCGGTGATGCCCCCGGCTCGCGAGAAAGGCGCGCAGCCAGACCCGGGCTTCGATTCGGCTGTGCGGCACCAGATCAAAAGACACTTGATTCGGCAGTGCCGCCACGTAGCGCTGCACGAGCGCAGCTTGCGCACCTGCATCTGCGGATACTCGGGCAAGGGCTTGAACCGCGCCGGGCCATCGCTGGCTCAGAATTGGCAGCAACTCGTGGCGCAAATAATTCCGGTCAAAATGGATCTCACTGTTGCTGGGGTCGTCGACCCAGTCCTCGCCAGCCGCCGTTAGATAGTCAACCAGTTGTTCCTTGGGTAACGATAAAAACGGCCGAATAAAATGACCCTGACCCAGGCGGCCGTAGTAGCGCATACCCACAGCGCCTCTGCCCTGCAGAATTCGCAGCAACAAAGTTTCCGCCTGATCTTGCTGATGATGACCAAACAACAACACGTCATCGCTGCTCAGGTGCCGGGCAAAAAAACCGTAGCGCGCCTCCCGCGCAGCCGCTTCTAAATTTCCAACCTCCGATACCGCCACAGACTCGACCTCGAGAGGCACTCTCAGTCGCCTGCAGAGCTGCCGGCAGTGCTCGGCCCATCGGCCAGATTCCGGATGCAGCCCATGATCGGCATGCAGGGCTAGGACGGTAAAACGATTACCGAGATACCGACTCACAGCGTGCAACACAGCCGTGGAATCGGCGCCACCGCTTAAGGCAACGACTAACCGAAGCGGCCGGCCAGCGCCGCCCGCACCCTCGACCGCCGCTTGCTGCCAGGCGTAATCTATGGCGCTTTCTAAGGCCTGTGCCAACGCCTTGTCTGGAGTTTGGTCGGGATCTGAAGACATGTATCGCCGGCAACGCTGTGTAATTTCGGATTAGATTTTTATTAAGTTGTATTCACAACTTATTGATTTTTATTGTTATTAATATATAGGCCCGATGTCTGCAGCATCGAAACTGCGATTTAATACCTGCAGCAGCTCCTCACTAATCAGAACTCGCCAATCGTTACCCAAAACGATTTTCGCCACCGCGCCAGCTTGAGGATAAAGCACCTCAACAGGGCAATTTGCGACTCCGCCAAATTGAGACGAGAGGTGGCCGCAGATCAACTCTTTCAACCGACCAGAAAAATTCTCAGGCAGCCCGCAGGACGAGAAATCCAACCGCAAACCCCGAGCAAAGCGCTGACGCGCCTCATCAACGGTCAGGATCCGACTGGCGCGAAGCGCTGTGCCGCCATTGTATTCGTCGTGTTGAACCTCACCCTCCACGACCAAGAGTTCGTCCTTGCTGACCTTCCCACCGTACTGCTCAAAGGCCTCGCTGAAGAGGGAAACTTCCAAGCGTGCCGTGCGATCATCCAGCACCAAGAAACCCATTGAGGTGCCGCGCTTGGTTTTCATCACCCGCTGACTCACGACCATACCCGTGACCCATTGGCTTTGCTTTCCTGTTCGCAGATCCTTAATTGGGGTGCGGCAAAACTGACGTATCTCCGACTCGAAACCGTCGATGGGGTGGCCGGTTAAGAACAGTCCTAGCGTCTCTTTCTCCCCATGGAGCCGCTGCATGGAGGTCAGGGGGGGCACCATCACGCTTGCCCCAGCATCATCTGATTTTGGCTCGGCGATACCACCGAATAGGTCCGTGATGCCGACTTCGGCATCTCGGGCCACCTGTTCAGCACCTTGAATCGCCTTGGGCATCTGGGCTTTCAGCCGAGCGCGAACCTGATTGAGGTCCTCATTTTCAAGAGCAAAATCATCCATGGCTCCGGCGTTGATTAGGGCTTCCAGCACACGCTTGTTAACTTTTTTACTGTCCAACCGCTGACAAAAATCCGCTAGGTCTTTGAAGTCGCCCGTGGCCCGCGCCTGCACAATCGCTTCCACAGGCCCTTCTCCTACGCCTCGCACGGCTCCAAGGCCATAGATGACCGCACCATCTCGGGCACAGAAACGAAACTCGCTCTTGTTTACACAGGGCGGCAACAGCGCCAGCTTCATGCGCCGCACCTCGTCAATTAACACCACCACTCGGTCTATGTTCTGCATGTCCGCAGACAGGTTGGCCGCCATAAACTCCGCGGGATGATGGGTCTTCAGCCAAGCCGTTTGGAAGCTCAACAGCGCGTAGGTGGCCGAGTGGGACTTGTTGAAGGCATAGCCGGCAAATTTTTCCATAAGATCGAAGATCTCATTGGCTAACTGAGCCGATACGTCGTTCTGAGCCGTTCCGTCCAGAAACTGCTCACGGACCTTGGCCATTTCCTCGGCCTTCTTTTTGCCCATGGCACGCCTGAGCAAATCCGCCTGACCCAGACTGAAGCCGGCGAGCACCTGAGCGATCTGCATAACCTGCTCTTGATACAGCACAACACCGTAGGTGCCCTCCAAGACTGTATCCAAGGATGGGTGCGGGAAGCTCACCGGCTCCTTGCCATGCTTGCGGTTGATGTAGTCATCGACGGCACCCGACTGCAGAGGTCCAGGTCGAAATAACGCCACTAACGCTATGATATCGTTGATATTATCAGGCAGGAGACGTCGAATAAGATCTTTCATGCCACGGCTCTCCAACTGGAAGATTCCCGTGGTCTCAGCGCGACGCATCAACTCAAAGGTCGCCTTGTCCCCAAGCGGTAGCTCCTCGATCCGCAGAGCCTGCTCACTGGGGTCCCGCTGGGCGTTGATACTCTTCACCGCCCAGTCGATGATGGTTAACGTTTTCAGCCCCAAAAAGTCAAATTTGACCAAGCCTGCCCGCTCGACGTCGTCCTTGTCGTACTGAGACACCAAGCCAGAACCTGCTTCTTCCGTGTATAGGGGCACAAAGTCGGTGAGCGCTGAGGGCGCAATGACCACCCCACCGGCGTGACGGCCAACATTTCGGACAATGCCCTCCAATTTATAGGCCATGTCCATGATCTCGGAAACTTCGTCGTTCTCAAGAACGAAATTGCGTAGGTCCTCACTTTCGTCCATGGCCTTGGCCAAGGTCATGCCAACTTCAAAAGGAATCAGTTTGGAGAGCTTATCCGCTAAACCGTAAGGTTTGCCTTGGACCCGCGCGACATCCCGCACTACGGCTTTTGCCGCCATGGTGCCGAAGGTAATAATCTGACTGACAGCCTCGGCGCCATAGAGCTCACTGACATGGGCGATCACCCGGTCACGACCCTCCATGCAAAAGTCCACGTCGAAATCTGGCATGGAGACCCGTTCGGG
>Ga0181579_10002298_pt1 | contig 15507 bp, 16 predicted proteins | sample 071ome_24_FD_132996 | JGI IMG/M metagenome (GOLD analysis project Ga0181579, IMG submission 132996) | Coastal salt marsh microbial communities from the Groves Creek Marsh, Skidaway Island, Georgia - 071402CT metaG (megahit assembly) | ecosystem: Environmental > Aquatic > Marine > Intertidal... | reverse complement strand
GTGTTCAAATCAAGTTCGATCTGACGCAGCAGATTCAAAATATCCTCATCCGAATAACGCTTCCGAGCCATAGCCAAACCAGAAACTAAACAACTTCTGGCACAGTTTTAAGGGGCAAGGACAATATTAAGAAGCTCACCGATATGGGGTACTTGGAACAAGAGCGTTCAACCCATGATAAACGGTCTGTACGGATCAAATTGACTGAAAAGGCACTGAATGTTGTTGATAAGATTCGCACGCTCGAGGAGTACAACGCCGATGAACTGGCAAAGCAGGATATTGGCGATGAGGACATCGAATCCGTTTGCCGCTCATTGAGGCGGTTGGAGAGGACATGGGCCGATTATATCAATTACGGCGGCCGTTAAGCCGTATCTTTCAAGCGGTAAATACTATTTCAAAAATGGGATAATGCTGAGCGCATCAGCAATTGAGTCGCCACCATGCACTTGAAAGGTTTCCGATTGCACGGCGAGGGCGAGTTCGCGTTCGCCATCATGGTGTCCGTGTCCTGTTAAAACATGAATGCTGCCCTCGAGACCGGCCCGTTGACCTGCCATCATATCGGTTGCGTGGTCACCGATGATCCATGATGTTGCGAGATCAATCGTTAATTTTTCTGCGGCATGTAATAACATGCCGGGATTGGGTTTACGGACAGGGTGATCAGGATGTCCATAAGGCGATTTCCCATTGGGATGATGAGGGCTCGCCATCACCGCATCAACACGCGCACCGTCTCGAGATAATTCCTCTAAAATTCGATCTTGTGTTGCGACAAAGTCCGGCCAATCATAAATATCCTGACTGATGCCGCCCTGGTTGGTGACAATCACAACAGGTATTTTATTTTCATTCGCACGTTTAATAACAGACGCTGAGCCGGTAATAATTGTGACACCATCCGGTGTATGTAAATAGCGTTCCTCAACTTCCTCGACGATCACGCCGTCACGATCCAAAAAGAGTGCCGGCCGTTTTTCAGCACTTTTCGATTCAGTGAGGAACTGCGCCCAAAGACCGTTCGGCTCGATCGTCGCACCTGGGGGCGGGGTGAAATCAGTCATGTAGGTCTCAATAAGTTTTTTGTATGTTCATGGTTTTTCTTGTTTCGCTGCCTAAAATACCTGTTTAATGGTGGAGTGAAACATGTTTTTTTGGCGGTTTTCCGCGAGTTTTGAAGTTTTTCTCGGGATACAGAGCCTAATACACTAAAACTATTACGCTATGGCATCGCAACAACCACTGACACCACCATCTGCAGAGCCGCCACGGCCGTCACAGGTAACCCATTGCACGTTGCGTTGGGCTTTGTTGGCGTTCGGCTGGCTGAACGTCGCTCTTGGTGTTATCGGCATTATCGTGCCGGGCATGCCGACGACAGTGTTTTTGCTTATTGCGCTGTGGGCTTTTTCGAAATGTTCTGAACGGTTTCAAACGTGGCTTTGGAATCATAAGCGGCTTGGCCCGCCGGTTCGTGCCTGGCATGAACATAAAGTCATTCCACCGGCGGCGAAGGCGTTTGCCGTGATAATGATGACGTCGAGTATTGTTCTTGTCGCCGTTTTTGTTGCGCAAAGTTGGCTCATGCCGACAATTATGGCGCTCATTATGCTGCCGATCGCCTTTTACATCGTAACGCGCGCCAGCTATGTGCCGTCTGAAGTCACTGTTAAAAGCGACCGGCCAGCATGAGCGCGGCACGCTGTCTTTTTCGATACTTTTCCTGCGAAAACAGTTAAGGTCTTGTCATGGTTGATGCACACACAGCCGGTCCCATAACTTTTAAGGCAGCTGAATGGTCCGTCGGGCTCAGCTATGACAGCATCCCCGATGATGTTGTTGTTTTTGCTAAGCGCTCGATCCTGGATGGGATCGGTTGCGCCATTCGCGGCCTTGCGATGGAAGCCGGCGGCCTGATCAGCAATTACGTTCATGGGGCTGAAGCCTTACAGGCTGAAGCCACGATTTGGGGTAGCGGACAAAAACAAAGTGCCCGTTTGGCGGGTCTTGTAAACGGCACGACGGCGCACGTTCCCAACATCGGCGATTCGTTCAATGCACACCCTATTCATATCAATTATCTCATGCCGCAGGCTGCCATTGCTGTCGGTGAGAAAGAAGGCGCAAACGGGCGCGATATCATCACCGCCTTTGTTGCCGGTACGGAAATTACCACCCGGGCGGGTCTAGCGACCCATCTCAGTGATGAAGGGGGGTATTTTGACGATCAAGGCCGGGGCTGGCAAACCACGGGGGCTGTTGGCGGTATCGGTGCATCCGTGACGGCAGGCCGCATGCTCGGGCTGTCTGTGGATCAGATGGTGCAGGCATTGGTTCTCGGCGGCACGCAGATTACCGGTGTATACCGCCCGTCTGGGGCGTATATGGGCAAGGCGCTGTTTGCCGGCAAAGCCGTCGCGGCGGGGATTGAAAACGCCTATATCGCTCAAACGGGATACATCGCCGGCTACCGCCTTTATGAAGACGGACTTTGCTTCGGCACGGGAATTTTATCGCCGAATTTTGATCTTGAGGCTGCCGCCGCCGGTTTGGGTGAGGTATGGCAGTCTTTGAATGTCGATTTTTGTATCCACCCGGCGAAGAAAACCTATAACGCCAATATTGATGCGTTACTTCATATTTTAAAAATGGAAAGTTTAAAATTCACCGAGATCGATCGCATCAACATTCTTTCGGCTTACGCGGGCGCGCACGCTCATACCGATTTCGTAAAGCCGGAAAACTCGACCGAAGCGTTTAACAGTTTGCATTATATCGTTGCCGCCGCCGCGCATGACGGCGATTATGGCTTTGCGCAATTGGAAGAAGAAAAATACCGCAATCCGGAGATTCTCGCGTTTGCCGAAAACAACGTTTCATTTATTCACGATGAAGAATTGGCACCCTTGGTGAAGCAATCTTGGCCCGGCGGCATGGAAGTCATTACGAAAGACGGTCGCTCGCTGGTAAAAAAATTCACGGCGCATAAAGGCGAGATACACAACCCGCTAACGAATGAGGAACTGGAAAACAAATTCCGGAACATGACCGAAGGTTACGATGCGGGAAAAGTCGAAAGTATCATCGATATCGTTAACCGTCTCGATGAAGTTGATGACATCCAGGACTTAACTAACCTGCTTTAAAGATATTCCAGCACCAGACTTGCCGACGTCATCACCACCACAAACAGAATAATGACTTTGCGCAACGTTTCATCGCCCATGTTTTTATAAATACGAATACCGAGATTGAGGCTGGCGAGATAAACCGGAACGAGCGCCGCCAGCCACCAAGCATTAGGGACATCATGTGTGGTGCCGAAGAAAGCAATGCCGATGGCCATAAGGCTTGCATAAAACGCCCAAACGTTAAAATTTGCGCGCCCTTGTTTGGCAGTGTCTTGTCCTGCTTGCAGGAACAAACCCATTTGCACGGCAATTGATGTAGCGCCAAGAACCAAACCACTGGATGCGCCGAGCATCGTGTAGCCGAAGAAACTCATTTGTTTGCGATAGCGCCAACCCGACATCAGCACCAATGCGCAAATTAGGATCACCGCGTTAATCACCGTGCGCGCAATCGTCGGGTCGAGAGTGATAAGGGCATAGCCGCCGAGGGGAAGCATCGGAATAGTGCCGATCGCAAGCGGGACCGTCGCTTGGTTGGTTTTTTCCCGCCAACTGTCGGGTAACAGCTTGATGTTGCCGATAAAGTTAATCAGCAGCACGACGACGATCGTCGTCGCCGGTGGGTGAAACAAGTTGAACACCGGCACCATAATAAAGGGTCCGCCAAAACCGGCGACGCCGCGCGCGATTCCGGCCAGCACGGTCACGGGAATAATTGCAGCATAATAGAGTAGCCATTCGGGCACGGGTTTACCTTTAAATGCGTGGCGGGTTTAGAAGAAGAGGGCGGGAGTGTGCCCTTTTACGGAGGCTTGTTCAAGGTCGGGGCGTTCGCTAAAGTCTCGGGCAACGTCAAATAATCAAGGAACACGCCCGTGGACGAAACATCCCGCAAACTTGTCGACTTTACCCAAAACCTGAAATTCGAGGATTTATCCGAGAAAACCCGGCACGGCGCGAAGGCGCGCATACTCGACGCCTTTGGTGCGAGCATGGCGGCTTTCGAAACGGACTCGGTGCCGATAGTGCGCAGGCTTGCGCAACCGGTTTCGAGCGGGCCGTCGGCGCGAGTGTTCGGCGATTTGACGGCAACATCGGTCGACATGGCAGCGTTCATCAACTCGTGCATGGTGCGGTGCTTGGACATTAACGACTCCTGCGTGTTCGCGAGCGGTGGCCACCCGTCGGACGCCATTCCCGCCGTGTTGGCGGTCGCCGAGTCGCTTGGCGTATCAGGGAAGGATTTTCTGCTCGCCGTCGTAATCAGTCATGAAGTGCAATGTCAGTTCCTTCAATTCGTGCCGGTCGAACATCGCGGCTGGGATCAAACCACGAATGTTGCGCTCGGCTGCGCGATGGCGTCGGGCAAACTCATGGGCTTGAACGACGAGCAGCTTCATAACGCGCTCTCGATCGCGGTGGTGCCGAACTTGGCGCTTTACCAGACGCGCACCGGCGCGCTGTCGATGTGGAAAGGTATGGCGGGGCCGTATGGTGCGCGCAACGGCGTGTTTGCCGCCATCCTCGCGCGCGAAGGCGTGTCCGCCCCCGACGGCGTGTTCGAAGGCGAGTTGGGCTTATGGAACCAGGCATACGGCGGCGACAAGTTTCCGGTCGATCCGCCGACGGATTTCGCCAATCACACGTTCGCGATCGAAGAAACGACGATCAAGACATGTCCGATCCGGACCGGCATTCATATTCCGGTTTATGCCGCGCAAAAGTTGCGCGAAAAGATCGACGTTAAGGACGTGGTCGCGCTCAAGGCCGAGCTGGTGCGTAAAACGTTCGTGAAATGGGTCGATAAGCCGGACTCGATTAATCCGACGAGCCGGGACGCGGCAGATCACTCGCCGCATTTCTGTATCGCTGCCGCGCTCATCGACGGCAACATCACGCCGGAAACGTTCGAGAAGAAGCGCTACAACGATCAGGACATCAAGGACATGATTGGTAAACTGACGATTGAGCTACCCGACGAGTTCGCCGACGAAACGCTCGAATTGTTGAACGCGCGCCTGACGGTAACACTCAAGAACGGCGAGGAGGTCTCGGCCTCGCAGCGTTGGGTGCCTAAGGAAGAAGCGCGCAACACTACGCGCGAGAAGATCGAAACCAAGTTCCACACGCTGGTGAAGCGTTTCCTGCCCGATGATGCACGCAATAAACTCTGTGAGTTAGCGTGGGATTTGGAGAATCTCGGCAAAGTGGACGAGCTGATTTCGCTCACGGAAAAAAAGTAGCGCCAATATCGTTTGCGCCAAATCCGGCTTAGGTCCAATCCACCGGCGGGCGGCGGTTGGCGAAGTCGGTCGCGTCTTCGAAGGCCTTGGCGATGCGCAGGATTTTGGCTTCGCCGAGACGGTCGCCGACGATTTGCATGCCGATGGGAAGGGTGCCGTCAAACCCGGCGTTAATGGAAACGCTCGGCAGGCCGAAGTAACTCATGGGGATATTAAAGCGCCGGTGATTGCCCGATAGGTCGGGCGGATCGTCGAGCGCCATGTGCATGCGCGCAAACGACGGCGTAAGATAAGCATCGACGGTTTCAAATGCCTTGCCGATATCTTTTGAATGTTCGGCTTTTTCGGCGATGGCTTGATCATAAGACTCTTTCGTCGTTGCCAGGCCTTTTTTCATATCGGCTTGAACGATTTCGCCGAACATATCCGCGCCGAATTTATCGTAATCTTCACGCAGCGCTTGGTTGAACTCGTAAAAAATGATGTTGGCGAGGCTGGGCGCGTCGAGGACGTTGCTGAATACCGGAATGTCGACGTCGACGATCTCCGCACCCAGCGATTTAAACGTTTCAATGGCGTCTTGCATGGCGGCGAGGATCGGCGCGTCCAAATCTTCCAGGGAAAAGTTATCAATGAGACCTAATTTCAGGCCTTTGATGTCCTGTCCGAGATCGCGGGTGAAGTCTTCATCCGGCGTGTTTAACGAAATCGGATCGGCCGGATCGTAACCAGCCATGGCGTTCAGCATCAGGGCAGCGTCGTGAACCGTGCGCGCCAGCGGGCCGATGGCTTCGAAGCTCCAGCAGCGGGGGTAAATGCCGACCTTGCTGACCCGCCCGAAGGTGGGGCGGATCCCGGCGATGCCGCAGCGCGCGGCAGGTCCGCGAACCGAGCCGCCCGCATCTGTGCCGGTGCCGGCCAGGGCGAGATGTGCGGCGACGGACGCGCCGGTGCCGCTGGAGGAGCCGCCCGGTTCGTGATCGAGCGACCACGGATTGCGGGTATCGCCATGGTGCGGGTTGAAACCGCCGCGTCCGCCGGCGGCAAATTCATTCATGTTGGTTTTGCCGAGGATCACCGCGCCTGCGTCCTTAAGGCGTTTGACCACGGTGGCGTCTTCTTCGGGGATGCGATCGCGGTAAATCGCCGAGCCGACGGTGGCCGGATACCCGGCGACATTGGTATCGTCCTTGATGACGATGGACATGCCGTGCAGCGGGCCGCGGTCGTTGCCGGACTTCAGCTCTTCATCCATCGCGGCCGCGGTGCGCTCGGCCATGTCGCCGGTGATCGTGATGAATGCATTCAATTGCGGCTGCAGCGCTTCGATACCGTCCAGGCAATGCCGGGTAAGGGCCGCACTTGTGAGCGTGCCGTCGCGAAGCCGTGCTGCTGCATCGGCGATGGTATCGGGCCAGTCGGAAATGCTTTCGTTCATAATGATAATTTCAATCGTTTACAGGTCGAGGACTAAGCGTTCGCCTTTTTTGGCGCGCGAAATGCAGATCATGATTTTTTTGTTTTCTTCTTTTTCTTTTTTGGTAAGGACTGAGTCCCTGTGCTCCGCTTCACCGCTGAGCAAACGCGTCTCGCACGTTCCGCAAATGCCGTCTTCGCAGGAAAAGTCGGTCGGAATACCGGCACGCTGCACGACCTCGAGAATGGATTTATCCGACGGCACGGTGAGGATCTTCTTGTGACGCGAGAGGGAAATTTCGAATTCTTCGTTATTCCAAACCGTGTCTTCTTGTTTGGGCGAGAAGTATTCGTAATGAACCGTTTCATCGGGCCATTTGCGCGCCGCGACGTCGATCAGCGCTTCCATTAACCGGACCGGACCGCACATATAAAGATGCGCGCCGTCGGGGCGGTTGTTGAAGTGTACGTTGAGCTTAATCCCCTTGGCCGGATCGCCGCCGTCGTGATGAAACGTCACGCGTTCGCCAAAAATTTCTTTTACTTCATCCATAAAGGCAGTTTGTTCGGGGCTTTTGGTGCAATAGTGCAGGGAGAAATTCGCGCCCATCTCTTTGAGACGGTGGCCCATGGCGAGCATCGGGGTGATGCCGATGCCGCCGGCGACGAGAATATGTTCGTCAGCGGATTCATCGAGCGGGAAGTTGTTGCGCGGCGGGGAGGCTTTAATCGTGCTGCCTTCTTTAAGGGTTTCATGCATCCAGATCGAGCCGCCACGGCTGTCGGTTTCGCGCAGGACGCCGATGACATAACGATGCCGTTCGCTCGGATCGTTCGCCAGCGAATAAGACCGGCGCTTGTCGCCGGCGGCGTAAACGTCGATATGCGCGCCCGCTGTGAAGGCGGGAAGTTCGCCGCCATTTTCCGGCACCAACTCCATGATTTTGATGTCGTTCGTGTCTTCGCGAATGGACGCGACTTTCAGCGTGAGAATTTGCTTCACTTCGGGCTTGGGAAACTTGAGGCTCGGTTCCAGAAACAGCCGGTCGACTTTTTCACCCTTGATGATGTGGCGGTCGAGAATTTCGTCGATGTCGGTCTTGGTTTCATAGTGATACCACGTACCTTCCGGGTAGATGACCAAGGCCGGGCCGAGCTCGCACCGCTCTAAGCAGCCCGCCCCGTTAATGCGAATATTCTCGATCCCAAGTTGCTTGGCTCGGGTTTTCATGTAATTGCGCAGTTCGATGGAACCGCGCGCGGCGCAACAGCTGCGCGGGTGATCCGGTGCGCGGGTGTTTTCGCAGCAAAAAACGTGGGTTTGGTAGTGTTGGTCAGGGTCGTGGGCTTTAGCGGTCATCGTCCTAATATTCCAAACGGCCCAAGATGAGGGCCGCAAACATCTGTATAGTTCTTTTTGGCGTTTGTTTGTAGGTTTCTATTATAAGCATTAATTCAGCTCGAACCACCGCGCCTTGCATCGGATAAAGCTGCGTGAAAGCATTGAAATGGAAGAATTAGCCTTTAATCCGTATTTAGCATTCGGCTGGTGCGTCCTGGCGGGGTTCATAATGTCGATGGGCGGCGGCGGCGGCGGTATCCTCGCCGGGATCGGGCATATTTCCATTCTCGGGATCGGCGACCCGAACATGATCAAGGCGGTCAATCAGATACTCGAGATCGCCAGTCGTATCGTCTCGGTTCCTTTCTATCACAAGCAAAAACGGATCGTGTGGCCGCTGGCCGTCTGTTACGCGATCGGCGCGCCGGCAGGGGCCATTCTGGGATCATGGCTGTCGAGACATTATTTGACCGACATGTCGGTTTATAAGCCCGTGTTCGGCGCATTGGTTGTGATCGTTGCCATCCGGGTGATGTATGAGGCCTGGTCGCGCACGCATCGAAATCAACAGGCGGAAAATGCGCTCGCCGCCTCGGAAGAAGCGCGACGGCAATATAATGTTGCCCGCGCACAGCAAAAAAAGGGCCTGGAGACATCTGAAACGCACACAGGACCGAAAACCGCTTTTAAGACATTATATAAAATCCGCATTTTATTCGGCGGCCATGAATTCGATTTCAACCCTATTCATGTCGCCTGTGGCGCCTTTTGTATTTCGTTCGTCAGTTCCATCGTCGGCGTCGGCGGCGGATTTATGACAGCACCGATGTTGGCCTCACTGTTTCTGTTTCCCATGTATCTCGTCACCGGAACGGCCCTCATCGCGGTCGTGCTGCCCGTTGCCGCCAGTGTGATCACGTATATCGCGCTGCACGTACAGATGGACTGGTGGCTGGTCGGTATCGAGGCCGCGGGGATCATGGCCGGCTCGTTTTTGGGGCCGGCGCTAAACCGGTACATGAACGAGCGGTTGCTCAAACTTTATGTTGCGATCGTGCTGCTTGCGATCGGCATTTATTATCTGTTTTGAGCTGCTCGCAAACTTGCACCGGCACGGTTCGGCGCATAAAGTGTCCGAAACAGCCAACCAAAGAGGGATTGTTATGGATAAACCCGTGATTGCACAAAAAGAGCCGTATGAATTCAAAGTGACGGCCGGTGAAACGTATTTCTGGTGTTCGTGCGGCTTGAGCGATGATCAGCCGATTTGCGATGATGCGCATGAAGGCACGAAATTTGAGCCTGTCGAATTTAAAGCCGAAAAGGACGACACGGTCTGGCTTTGCGGGTGCAAGCACACGAAAAATCCGCCGTTTTGCGACGGATCGCATAACGACCTTTAAGACTTCAACTTCTTCTGCATGAGTTTATAGATTTCGGTCATGTCGCTGCCGGGCATGGCCTGGTCGGCGTCTTTCCACAGCGCGTCGATTAACGGTGCGAGTTGTCCCTTCAAGCCGGCCGCTTTCAAACCTTCGTGAAACAGGCCCACATCCTTGCTGAGCAGAGCGGTGTGGAAATTGGCGTCATAGGTTTCCGTCAGCACGCGCTTGGGGAATTTGTCCTGGCTCGCCACATTGGCGCCGGTCGAGACGTTGACCACATCGAGCATGGTCTTGAGGTCCATGCCTTGATCGACGCCGTAGGCCATCGCTTCCGACGTGACTGCGAGGCCAGTCGCCGCCATAAAATTGTTGATCAGCTTCATGGCCTGACCCTTGCCGGGTTCGTTGCCGAGATGAAAAATGTTGCCGGAGATCGCTTCGAGAGCGGCCCGGTGTTCTTCTAGTAGATCTTTCGACCCCGCGCACATGAGGGTGAGCGTGGCGGCTTTTGCGCCCGCGACCCCGCCGCTCATCGGCGAGTCGAAATAGTTCACGTTGATGGGTTTCAGCATCGCATCGATTTCCTGCGCCATCGGCATGCCGATGGTCGAAAGTTCGATGACGGTCGAGGTCACCCGGTCGTTGCATTCGAGCAGACTTTGCAAGGCGGATTTGCAGTTATCGCCTTTCGGCAAACACAGGAAAACCGTTTCGGCCTGGCGCCACACATCGGCCGGTGTCGCGGCGACGTGCGCCTTCTCGGGCGCGCGGTTCGACGGATCATCGATGTCGTAAACGATAAGGCCGATGTCATTTTTCGTGAGGTTTTCGGCAATCGGCACGCCCATGTTGCCGAGGCCGATCAAGCCGTAAGGAAATGTCATTTTAACTCCGCGTTCTTATCCGAAGGCTTTGGTGCGACCTTTTTCCGACCAAATGCCTTTTTCGAGGCGTTCGTAACGCCGCTTTTTGGTGCCGACGTACCAACGGTAGGTTTCGATGGTGCCGCCGCTCGCTTCGGAAATATAAAGATTGCGTTCCTCTTCGGAAAGCTCGCGGGGTTTTTCATCGACCGTGTAGCCGAGATCGCGCAGTTCCGGCCCGATCAAGCCGGCCAGCATGGAGATATCGTCCGGCTCCAGGCGGTTTTTGTGAAAACCGATGTAATCCGTCGTGATCGGCTGGGCGACATAGGCATGACAGGCTTCGCTCGCCGACCATTTTCCGGCTTCCGGCGATGAGTAGTACTGCAGCATTTCCGGCTCGTAATCGACGCCGAGGAATTCGCAGATTTCACCGAGTTTCTTCGGCGGATCACTGACCATGTCCTCATAACGGATTTCCATCAGTTGCTTGTCGTTGAGTTTTTTGCGCCACGGCTTGACCGCGTTGGTGTGTGCTTTCCATTCGAGCGCGGTCGAGTAGATATTGTTCGGCCAATCGAGATTGTCGACCCAATCGATGGCGACGTCGCGTCCGTCCCGGAAAATGTGCAGGAATTGCGCGTTGGGGTAATCCTCGAGGATTTGACCGATCCAATAAATGTCGCGCGGCGATTTTTCGCCCCAGCGCACTTTTTCATGGTGCGCGGCCCAACATTCATGGACGGCGGTGTTCACGCCGCGGAAATTGCGTTCCTGAACCCGCGCGAGGATTTCCTCGGCGGTAAACGTGACACTCCAGATTTTACTGTGATGAAATTCGACGACGTCGTCGACAAACGCGCGCAGGTTCGCATCGTCGTCCAGATCGCCGTAAGTATGCATGAACGTATGGAAATGCGCGTACATGAAACCGGGTGGGGGGATCGAAATTTTCGAATGTGTGTTGAGCAAAAGCCGCAGCAGTGTCGAACCCGAGCGCGGCGAGCAGATGATAAACATCGGCGGATGTGTTTCCCAATCGAAGGCCATGTTCCATTCCCGTTATGCCGTTGACGATGATGCCTGCGGATCATGTCACATTGGTTTGTGTTTCGTATAGTACCAGTATCCGCTAAGTATCTGGTTCAAAGTGATATTTTTACTATATTGCCTAAAAAATAATCATTAGAATGTATAAGATTAAATATTAGGCATTATCTTAAGCCATTCATAATCATATCATAACAACAAATGACATCAAGTCATTGAATTTATTGTTCATTTTCTTGTCATACCGATTTGGCACGCGGATTGCGCTGTCACTGCTGAGTGCAGTGGCAAACAAATCAGGTTTGCCATTCAGAAACGTTGAACAACAGCAAGAAAGGAGACCGTCATGACCATATCAAGACCGGAAGTGAAGTCACGCAAAGATAAATGCCTTGCCATCCTTTCACAGTGGGTGTGGCCGTCTGCAACGGCAGCCACAATTTTCGTGTTGATGGAATCCGTTTCTCAATCCGTATTTTTCTAGGAGGTGAGACGATGAGTGCATTTAACGATCCCTTTGATCCGAAGAAAAAGTTGATCTCCGGTTGCCCATGCGGTCAGCACGCTACCATGGCAGAACATAAGGCGGCCAAATCGTCTGATGCTATTTCAGACGCGCCGGACCAGCATGATACCGAAGATTTGGTCGCACGCTGTGTTGAGACCGCCGTTGTCAAAGAAGTGTTCGGCGGTGATGTTGCGCGGCGGCATTTCTTAGGGGCTGTCGGTGCGGGAACTGCGCTTGCGGCTTTGTCACAAATCTTTCCGCTAGGTGCGGCGAAAGCCTTGGCAGCGGAAATGAAAGGTAAACTCGAAAAAAGCAAACTAAATGTCGGCTTTGTTCCGATTACCTGTGCAACGCCAATTATCATGGCGCACCCCATGGGGTTTTATAAAAAACACGGCCTCGATGTGGATGTCATCAAGACGGCCGGTTGGGCCGTATCGCGCGATAAATCTTTATCGGGTGAATATGACGCGGCACACATGTTAACACCCATGCCCCTAGCCATCACGGCAGGAGCGGGGTCAACGAAGGTTCCTTGGACAATGCCGGCGGTCGAAAATATCAACGGCCAGGCCATCACCTTGCACGTTAAGCATAAAGATAAACGGAATCCGAAAGACTGGAAGGGGTTTAAGTTTGCCGTTCCGTTTGATTATTCCATGCATAACTTTCTGTTGCGCTATTACGTTGCCGAACATGGTCTGGATCCCGATAAGGATATTCAAATACGCGTGTTGCCGCCGCCTGAGATGGTTGCGAACCTTCGCGCTGAAAATGTCGATGGATACTTAGCGCCGGATCCGTTCAATCAGCGTGCCGTCTATGACGGTGTCGGATTTATTCATATCCTTTCCAAAGAGATATGGGATGGCCATCCGTGTTGCGCTTTTGCTGCCAGCCGTAAGTTTGTGACGGAAATGCCGAATACATTTCTGGCACTATTTAAGGCCATTATCGAGGCCACGGCTTATGCTTCGAACAAATCCAACCGAAAAGAGATCGCCAAGGCCATTGCGCCGAAGAACTATCTCAATCAACCGGAAACTGTTGTCGCGCAAGTTCTTACCGGGACCTACGCCGATGGGTTGGGCAATGTGAAAAGGGTGCCTGATCGCATCGATTTTGATCCATTCCCTTGGCATTCCATGGGCGTTTGGATTCTCACGCAAATGAAGCGGTGGGGGTATCTCAAAGGCGATATCAATTACAAACAAATCGCGGAAGAGGTTTATCTCGCAACGGATGCCCAAAAGGTCATGAAAGACATGGGCATGACCCCACCCACAAAAACGTACGAGAAATACACGGTCATGGGGAAAACCTTCGACCCCATGCAAGCTGAAGCGTATGCAAAAAGTTTTGCGATCGGTCGTGTTTCTTAAACCAAGTATCGAATCCTGGCAGGAGCAGCAACCATGGCGGCATCGCCAAAAGTTAGAGCACTGATTCTTTCGACGGTTATTTTTACGGTATTTGTCTTTGCTTGGCATTTATCTGTTCAAACCAGTGCTGGGGGCGGTGTCGCCATGGACCCTGAATATGCGGCTCTTATGGGAAAGGCTGCGAAATCGGGCGGCTCAGCTATGCCGGGTCCGGTTGAAGTGGGAAAGGAACTTTGGAAGCACGTTCTCGATCCGTTTTATGACAAAGGGCCAAATGACAAGGGGCTAGGAATTCAGCTCGCGTATTCATTAGCACGTGTGTTGATCGGTTATTCTTTAGCAGTCTTGATTGCGATACCGCTTGGTTTTGTGATCGGCATGTCGCGGCTTCTATATGATGCCCTCGATCCGTTTATTCAAATTCTCAAGCCGATCTCGCCGCTCGCTTGGATGCCGTTGGCTCTATATACAATCAAAGACTCCGGCGTCTCTTCCGTATTTGTGATTTTCATTTGTTCCGTGTGGCCCATTCTCATGAACACGGCCTTTGGTGTCGCATCGGTTCGTAAAGAATGGCTCAATGTTGCCCGCACACTGGAAGTCAGCCGTTTGCGTAGTGCACTTAAAGTTATTTTGCCGGCCGCGGCCCCGACAATCATGACCGGTATGCGTATTGCCATCGGCATTGCCTGGCTCGTGATCGTTGCCGCCGAGATGCTCGTCGGCGGTACGGGTATTGGCTATTTCGTTTGGAATGAATGGAACAATCTTTCTATCACCAGCATTCTTGTCGCCATTCTGTCCATTGGTTTGATCGGCATGTTGCTCGATCAGGGGCTTGCACGTTTAACCAAGCTTGTCACTTATTCGGAGTAATGTTCACATTATGAAAGAACAGCCGATTATCAGTATTGAAGGTTTGAAAAAAACATTTTCTGCAAAGAGAGGAAGCGATCAACTCACGGTTTTTAAGGATGTATGGTTCAGTATTCAAAAGGGCGAGTTCGTTTGCCTCATCGGCCATTCCGGTTGTGGGAAGACGACACTCTTGAACATTTTGGCCGGCCTCGATCAGGCAACCTCGGGGGGCATTGTTGTTAATGGCACGGAAGTAACGGGTCCCAGTTTGAACCGTGCAGTCATTTTCCAAAGTCATGCCCTTATGCCGTGGATGTCGGTCTATAAAAACATCGCCTTTGCCGTGAAATCGAAATGGCCTCAATGGGACCGGGAAAAAATTCGGAAACATTGCCAAAAGTATATCGATATGGTTCACCTGACGGGATCAGAAGACAAAAAACCGTCACAGCTTTCCGGCGGCATGAAGCAACGCGTCGGTATTGCCCGAGCGCTCTCTGTCCAACCCAGTATCCTTTTAATGGATGAACCGTTTAGCGCGCTTGATGCGCTGACACGCGGGTCACTTCAGGGCGAAGTTTTGAATATTTGCGCCGAGACGCAGCAAACAAGCTTCATGATCACGCATGATATCGATGAAGCAATTTTGTTGGCGGATAAGATCATCCTTATGACCAATGGTCCCGAGGCGCAAATTTGTGAAATTGTCGAAAACACTTTGCCGGAAAACCGAAGCCGGCACGATATGCACAAACATCCGAATTATTATCCGATGCGGAATCACTTGATTGAGTTTCTCGTGAACCGCTCGAAGTTATTTGCCGAAGAATTGGCTTCTTCCGAATACGATTGCCGCAAGCCGCCGATAGCTAGGCCTTGTAATGATGAATTTATTGAAACAACGGTTCACCCTTATCAACAAGCCGCCCAATAACGCTTGCTCAGGATCAATATGAAAGGAGATCAATCATGATGAGAGCCGAACTAACCGAGAAGATCATGGCCACGAAAATCCATTCCGGGATGAAATGGTCCGAAATCGCCGAAAAGGTCGGCCAATCCAAGGAATGGACGACGGCGGCCCTGATGGGGCAAATCTCGATGACGAAAGAGGAGGCGACGAAAGCCGGTGAAATTCTTAACCTCAGCGATGACGATATAACGCTTTTACAAGTAGTGCCGTATCGTGGTTCGTTTGATGAAGATGTTCCGAAAGATCCGCTGATTTACAGGCTCTATGAAGTCGTCCATGTATACGGCACGACGATCAAGGCATTGATCGAAGAGGAATTCGGCGACGGCATCATGAGTGCGATCGATTTC
>Ga0181579_10002294_pt1 | contig 15520 bp, 15 predicted proteins | sample 071ome_24_FD_132996 | JGI IMG/M metagenome (GOLD analysis project Ga0181579, IMG submission 132996) | Coastal salt marsh microbial communities from the Groves Creek Marsh, Skidaway Island, Georgia - 071402CT metaG (megahit assembly) | ecosystem: Environmental > Aquatic > Marine > Intertidal... | reverse complement strand
CATGGCCCCTTGCGCTGACTTTTGCGACACCTTTGCGGCATTTCGTATTGCCCGAAAAACAGCCCGCCCGGACCGCGTATCGGCCCGAGCGAGTACTACCCATCGGCCCCTTGATTGAGGGCTGAATGATCTGCCGTCGCCTTGAGAGTCGCCTTGAGAAAGGTCAGTGCAGATTGTTTTCTGATTCAATGCGTCCCGCGATGCTCCGTAAACCGGCCGCAATCGCGGCCCCAGATTGACTGTTTTGGGCGACTTTAACGAGTTCCGCTGCAAGAACCTCCGCAATGAGGCCGGCCTCTATCCAATGGTTTTGAGCCTCGCGCACGCCTTTCGCGATGGCCTCGTTTGCGGTTTTTCGATCTGCGGCCTGAGCCTCGTCAAACAGCGCCTTGGTGCTTTTTTGCATGGCAACGACTACCGCTGGCTCTAGGCCATGGCGGTTTCAAACAAGCTTTCGTATTCCTCAGCCGAGCAAGGCCGAGGATTGGTGAAGGTGCAAACGTCTTTCGCCGCATGGCTGGCTAGGTCCGGTATGGCTTCGCGGCTCACACCCATTTCCGAGAGATTGGCGGGTAATCCGATTTCCGCGTTCAGCTCGCGGATAAAGTCCGATGGGTTGGCGTCGGCCGCGATACCTATGGCGGCGTTTAGCCGCAGGTACTTATCGCCGACATGATCACGATTGAAGTCGAGGATGGTTGGCAAAATCACCGCGTTCAGGGTGCCGTGATGCAGCCTTAGGTTCTGATCTGCGCCGCAGGCGTGGCTCATTGAGTGAACAGAGCCCAGTCCCTTGCTGAAGGCCATAGCGCCTTCAGCCGCCGCCATCATCATATGCCAGCGCGCGTCCTGATCCGCGCCGTCCTTTACGGCCTTGATCAAGTGGCCGTCGCGAATACCGCGCTCGATGCCGTCACAGGCGACGGCTTCGGCGGGCGGATTGATTTGTGGTGACAGCAGCGCTTCGATGCAGTGAGTCATCGCATCCATGCCTGTCGCTGCGGTTAATAGCGGTGGCAAGCCCAAGGTAAGATCCGGATCACAAATTGATGTGGCGGGTACCAAGTGGCGGCTGGCGAGGATCAGCTTTTCGCCGTTTTTCATGATGATAACCGCTCCGGAAGATACCTCGCTGCCCGTTCCCGATGTGGTTGGGATGGCGATAAGCGGCGCAACGGTGCCGATCTTACCGGCTCCGCCCAACCCGGCGGTGTATTCGAGCAGGTCGCCCTCATGGGTAACGGCAAGCGCAACGGCCTTGGCCAAGTCCATGGACGAGCCGCCGCCGAGGGCGACAACACCGTCGCAGCCGGCGGATCGATACAGCTCAACCGCTTCCTCAACGGCCATCTGCGTCGGATTTTCAGGGGTGCCGTCGAATATGGTGAGCGCGGCGTCATTGCCCAAATGAGAAACCAGATCATTAACCATGCCCAGATTGACTAGACCTTTGTCGGTGCACAGAAGGGGGCGTCTGATGGCGTGGCTGGCCAACACCTGACCAAGTTGGGCGCTGGCTCCATGGTCGAATATTGTTTGGTTCATAAAGGTCAAATTAGCCATGGCGGATTCCTTATTGCATGTGGCGATGAGACGGTTGTCTCAGATAACTTTGGTCTCAGATAACTTCGGTGTCAGGTAAATCGGCAGTAGCGGCAATGTTACAATATAACCATATGCTTTTCTAAAGAAATCAAAACCATCCAAGCCGCGACTGGGCGCCGGACGTCCCCATGGTTGAGCAAATCGAACCGTTCCCCGGTCTCCGGTCCCCTGGACGCCAGCGGGTTCTGCCAGATCCAAGTGGACATAACGGCTGCTCCGCCGCAACGAGCTGATTAAGCGACTAACACTGTGGTTATCGGGCTGGCGCTGTATGTTAAGTTGGTCGGAGTGAGAGGATTTGAACCTCCGGCCCCTACGTCCCGAACGTAGTGCTCTACCAAGCTGAGCTACACTCCGAAGCGCGCATTGTAAAACTCGTCAGCCCTTCCTGCCAATCTTAGCCGGGATTACCACTTAAGCACCGCTAGGGCCGCTGGCCGTGCCCGATAGCGCTCGTCCCATGCCCGCAGCAAAGGTCGGTCGCCAAATACATCGGCTTCGACGAATCGGGTGAATTGCAGGAACGACTGTAGGGTGCAGTCTGCCACGTTGACGTGATCGCCACCGAGCAGGGGACGCCCATCGGCTAACAGGTTTTCCAAGTAATCTAAGGGTGTTTGCATGGACGCTAGATATTGGGCGGCTTTTTCTGGTTCCGGTGGTCGCCCCAGCGGTGAGTTGGTGGCGTGTCCGAACGCGCCCATGGGACTCCCCAATTTAAGATCGATAACGCGCTCTAAGTCTCGGGCCTTGCCTCGTTCTTCCGGTGTGCCTTGGTACATGGTGTTTTCCGGAAACTTGTCTTCAAGGTAGTGGACGATGGCCAGTGACTCCACTAGGTAACTGCCGTCATCCAGCTCCAGCGCGGGGACGGTGCCGAACGGGTTGCGGGCTAGGTGTTCAGGTTCTTTGTGCCGCCCCTTTACCGTATTCACAACGATTTGTTCGATGTTCATTTGAACACCCAGTTCTGCGCGTTCGGCAATGTACAGCATCACCTTGGTGGGGTTGGGGGCAAGTGGCACCATGTATAGCTTCATTAAAGGGCTCCTGTGATGTCGATAATTTGTTCCAGCAGTTCATAGCGGGCCGGACCGATGGGTCCCGCGCTGTCTAATCCAAGTTTCAACGTGGTCACACCCGAGTCACGATAGGCGCGTAGGCGCTGGGTCACTGTGGCGGTGTTCCCCAATGCCTGAAACTGCGTGACCATGGCGTCGGGTACCCGGCGGGCGGCTTCGTCTCGCTTACCGTCCAGCCAAAGTCGCTGAATTGCTATGGCATCGTCGGCAAAGCCCGCACGTTTAAACGCATCGTTATAAAAATTCGTTTCTGCCGAACCCATGCCGCCCATGTTGAAGGCAACGGCGGGTTTGCGTTTGGCAATCATGGCGTCCAGATCGTCTCCTAATTCCACTCTCACCGAAACGCACAAATCCAGATCGCTCAGTGTGCGTTGGGCTGTGTCGGCACCTTCTCGCAGATAATTTAGGTGCGCCTCGGGTTGGTCCGGTGAAAATGACGTGCCGAGCCAGCCGTTAGCGGCTTCACCGGTATATCGAAGGGCGTTTGGTCCCAAGGTGGCAAGGTAGACGGGAATGTCCACGGGTTCGTGGGCAACCTTTATTGCTTTGCCCTCGCTGTCGGGCAGTGGCATCTGGAATACTTTGCCTTGGTACTGAACTTTTTTGCCGGCGAAAATCATGCGGCAGATCTCGACGGTTTCACGTAAGCGCGCTAGGGGGCGGTCGTACCGAGTACTGTGCAAACCCTCCACAACTTGGGGACCGCTGGCGCCCAAGCCCAGAACAAAACGCCCTCCGCTCAGGTCGTGCAGGGTCAGAGCGCTCATGGCGGTCATTGCCGGGGTTCGCGCTGTGGTTTGCATAATGCCCGTGGCCAGCTTGATGGTCTGGGTCTTGTCGGCGAGATAGGCAAGGGGGGTAACTGCGTCGCTCCACCAAGCTTCGGCTGCAAAAGCCATGGTCACGCCGCGGCTTTCAGCAAACTGCACCCACTCAACGGTTTGCTGGATCTTATCCGGCGCGATGGGGCCCATTTCAATGGCAAGTTTCATTTATTAACAGGGTTCCTAGCGAGCGGCTAACTGGCGGCTACGCTGTCTAAGGTAGGCAGCAAGTATTGTAAGAATGCCTTGGGATTCTCGCTCATGGGAAAGTGGCCAACATTTTTCATTTCTTGAAAAGTGGATCCGGGAATCGCCTCGTGGGCGGCGCGGCCCAACTCTGCGGTGCCGCTGCAGTCGTACTCCGCCGACAAGATGTGTACCCCCAAACGATTGGTGTCGATCTCGCCAGCGACTGCACGCAGGTCATATTCCTCTAGGTAGTAGTTGAGGTCGCCAAGAAAAACCGGTGGCCAGCCACAGGAGTACACGTAGGAGGTTTCCTTGCGATAGCGTTTTGGTGACGTAGGAGACATCAGGGCATCCATAAGCCGAGCCTTGTACTCGTTATTTACCTGCGGATGCCACAGCTCGGTGTTGTGCTCAAGTTGGCCCGGTATCTCAAGCGCGCCCTCCAGCGAGATCACGGCTCGGAAATCGTCCGGGTGCTTATGGGCCAAATCCAGAGCCAACAGCCCGCCTACGGAACAACCGATGAATACCGGGCGATCAAGGCCCAGAACCCGACTTAGGGTTAGCGGGATGGAGCGCAGAAACTCGCCTTGCAGCAAATACTGTTCGTCCCACCAATCTTCTTCCACCGGCGGAAGCGATTTGCCGTGATAGGGCAGATCGTAGGCGATGAGCCGAAACCGGTCTGTGATCTCAGGCATCTCGAACAGGTGTCGCCACTGGCTGCTGTGACAGCCGGCGGTGTGTTGCAGCAGAACAGGGATGCCGCTGCCCGCTTCTTCAAAATAGATGCGGTGTTTGGCGCCGCCTAGCTCGAGCTGCACGTAGCGTCCTACCGGCGCGCTAAAGGTTCCCTCGGGTTGCAGATCATGGGCCATGGGCTCGCCGGCTTCTGTGTCGGGCCGCAAAAGCTCGATGGCGCGGGCAACCGCTGCAAAGTACTGGCCGAAGACAACGGGATCAGCCTGACGCTCCATGCCTTGGCCCTGCATGATGTTGGCCATAATGTCGTTGTGAAAGCGCTCGGGCACCTCGGCTAAGACTTTGTCCCACACACCGGTCGGCGCGGATAATTCGATGACGCCGCCGGTCATAGGCACCGTACTGTCTGGTTTGCCATTGTTGACTGGAAGGCTCAAAGCCTCATCACCGATATTGAGGGTCAGACCCCCGTTCCAGTAGCGGGCGGCGAGCATAAACTCGCCGTCGTTCAAACAGCGTTCAGCCCACTGTGTAGCGTTTGGTAATTGTGCAGACATAATTGAACTCCCCTTTCAACGACGTGCCGTGGCGATAAGCGCCAGCCGATGGTGCTTGGTTTCTGTTATTTTTTCCAGCACCCCGCTGGGGTCACGCAGCCGCTGATAATCCGCTTTCTCTGCTTGCTGACGCGAATGGATCGCTAGTTGGTCAGTACCAATTTGCCGAGGATGTTGCCCGCCAGTTGATCGGTCAGGGCCTGCCGGTAGTCATTCATGGGTCGACTTTGTACCGCAGCGGGGCTCATCTTGCCCGCTTCGATCCACTGCATCAGCGTGGACATTAGCTCGTCGTTGATGGCTGGGTTAGCCCGCATTTCACCGCCCCAGTCTACGCCGACAATGGCTGAGCGCTTCAGCAGCGGCAAATTTAGCGGGATTTTTGGGATCTCGCCGGCAGCAAAGCCCACAACAAGGAATCGCCCGCCGGGTGAGAGCGAACGAAAGGCTTGTTCGGACTTGCTGCCGCCAACGGGATCGTAAACGAGATTTAGGCCTTGGCTGCCAACGATGCCTTTGAGCTGTTCCCGCCAGTTCTCGGCGGTGTAGTCCACGCAATGGTCTGCTCCGAAGCTCAGCGCCGCTTGGCGTTTTTCCGGGCTGGAGGCGGCGGCTATGACCGTTGCCCCCATGGCCTTGGCGACGCAGATCGCGGAACTGCCGACGCCGCCGGCGGCACCAAGGATGAGGATGGTTTCGCCGTGGCGTAATTGTCCGCAGTCTCTCAGGCCGTACAGGGCAGTGGCGTAGTTAATAAAAAATCCGGCGGCGATGGTCTGGCTGAGGTTTTCAGGTAGCTTGACCAGCTTGTTGGCGGCCACGGCGACTTGGTCGGCAAAGGCGCCACTGTTCGCGACACCCAAGACGCGATCACCGGGGGCAAGGGTCGAAACGTCAGAACCAACGGCGGCCACCACACCAGCGAATTCGCTGCCTGGGTAATAGGGCAGGGGTGGTTTGACCTGATAAAGGCCCTGCACCATCAGTCCGTCGACGAAGCCAACCCCCGCTGCTGTCACATCCACTAGGGCCTCACTGTCCTTGGGTACCGGGGCTTGAATGTCAATGCGTTCCAAGGTTTCCGGAGGTCCGAAGTTCCGACAGCAAACGATTTTCATGGCAAATCCTTGTTGGGCGGTGGTGTAGTCGAACGCCGCAGGTTAACAACATTCTGCGCGACAGAGGTGAGTAAAAGCAGCAGCATCAAGACCGCCGCCGGCGGGGCAAGGGAGGTGTTGAAAACCACTTGGGTGGGGTAGGAGACGGTTCTCTCTATGGCGGCTAGTTTGTAGATGTGGGCGTCGGTGAAGGCAGGATCCGCGGCGAGCTCCATCAGATCGCGTCGGCTGCGGTAACGCATCATGGCCGTAGCCGAAAAACTGACGTTGTCGTCAGCGTTCCAGGAATCCACATGGCCGCCCACGGTTCGCGCTTGAAACACCGGGTGCCCCCCACGCCGCAGCAGGTCGACGGTGAAGGGTGCAAGGTATTCGGTGAGCAGCGCGCGTCCATCCACCAACTCGCCAGTGACGGGGTGGGGCACAGGTCGTTCATGGATTTGCACTTGGTTGAGCATGACGAAGCCGCGGCCATCGTCTTCCTCAAAAAAACGCCGCAGAGTCTCTAGCGACGTTTGCTCGCTGCCTGTTTGTGGCTCGAAGGCTGCGAAAAAGCGCTCTATTTCGGCCTGCGTTAACGGACCTTGCCAGTTGAAGTACCACAGAGAAAAAACGGCATAGAGCACGGGTATGCTAATCCAGATTTTCCAGTTCATCGGTTTCTCCTAAAATTCGCGGCCGGCAGGGTGTGCAGGGAAAACTGCTTTTAACGTCGACTGAAGTGCGGTGTGCGGGCAGCGCCGTTTTATCAAAAGAGTTCGATACGCGGGCCTCTGGGTTTGGGTTTTTTTTGATCGTCGGGCAAGTTGCACAGCCGTTCCATGCGAGTGGTACTGCCATCGGCGTATTCCCAAACTAAGTTGTCCCCGTCCAAGTATCGTTTTACCACAACAGGCCCCCAGCCAAAGACGTGGAAGTTCAGCACACCGTTTTCCCATGTGGTGCCCGCCGACGTGCGCGGACAATACTCTTTGTCGCCGACGGTGAAGACTACTAGGCCTTCGGTGTCGTTACTGGTTAATCCAGCGGTGGCGTTGGGGCCCAAATCATGGATGATTCCACTGCTGGTGACGACGACTCGTTCACCGCACTGCTCTACCCGCTCCACGTGGCCTACTTTGCCGCTGATTCCTCGCCACAGACCCCGGATGTCGGCTGCATTGGCGGGCAGAGATTCGGTGCATTCCTGCAAAATGGGTAAGGGGAAGTGGTCGTAGGCGCAGCCCGGCGTATTACCCTTGGGGATATCTGCGGCCAGTTGTGCCGAATTATCGAGAACGGGTAAGTCGCAGTAATTCACGGTACTGCCGTCGCCGGCCAAGATTGCGGGGTCCATGGTCAGAGGCGGGCGGCTGGAGAAAAACGCCAACCAAACTATGGCAATGAGGGTGAGCGCAACAAGCGCCAAGGCTTGAGTAAATCGCCGACGAAGGTTTTTCATGAGTCCTCTGATCCCCTAGACATAAACTAATGAATAGCATTATTGTATCAGGCTGTCGACTTCCGGATGGCCTGTCGGCAGGGGGGCGGCAAGTTTCACTATTACCCGCCCATGGCTCAAAGCCGTTTTTTTATGGTCTGGCGGTAGTCAGTCAAAAATAGAGGTCGATCGATGAATGCAAAAACTCAGCCGCTGCCTTTTGATCCCGAAGCCTTAGGCCGAAAATATCAAGAGGAACGAGACAAGCGCCTTCGCGCGGACGGTAATGATCAATATTTAGAAGTGAGCGGCGAGTTCGCTTACTTTGTGGAAGATCCGTACATCGATCGTGAACTCAAGCGCGATGCTATCGAGGACGAAGTTGAAGTGGTGATCATCGGTGGCGGTTTTGGCGGCATGCTGGCTGCTGCGCGGCTTCACGATGCCGGGATCACCGATTTCCGCATCATCGAAAAAGGCGGAGACTTTGGTGGAACCTGGTACTGGAACCGCTATCCCGGTGCCTCCTGCGACATTGAGGCCTATGTCTATTTCCCCTTGCTTGAAAAAACCGGTTTTGTACCGAAGCAAAAATACACAAACGCGCCAGAAACTCTGGAGTATTGTCATGTCATCGCAAAGACCTACGGGCTGCATGAACGGGCCTTGATGCAAACCCTGGTGACCTCTACCGACTGGGACGAGGAGCAGGGGCGCTGGACGGTATCTACCGACCGCCAAGACCGGTTAAAGGCCCGCTTTGTTGTGCACTCCAACGGACCGCTAAATCGTCCAAAACTGCCCGCCATTAAAGGCATCAACGATTTCAAAGGCCACACTTTCCACACCAGTCGCTGGGATTACGGTTATACCGGGGGCGACTCGAATGGCGGTTTGGAAAAACTCTCGGATAAGCGGGTGGCGGTGATCGGCACAGGAGCGACGGCGGTGCAGTGTGTTCCGCACCTTGGCGCCGCTGCGCAACAACTGTATGTGTTTCAGCGCACTCCTTCGTCGGTGGATGTGCGGAACAATCAGCCAACAGATCCCCGCTGGATTTCCAGCCAGCCTCAGGGATGGCAGGACGAGCGCCGTCGTAATTTCGAATCCCTGATGACCGGTGCTCCGGTGAAAGAGGATCTGGTAAACGATGGCTGGACTGAAGCCTTCCGTTTTCTGTTCGGCAATTTACGCGATAAAGCCCCATCAAAGGCCCGCCTGTTTATGTGGACTCTGGCCTCGCCGTTCTCGCCTGAGCTGTATCGCCTTGGCCTGAAGAAGTATCTCACCAAAAAAGCAACCACCTACATGGACTTGGCTCGAGAGATGGAGCTGGCGGACTACCAGAAAATGGAGCAGGTTCGTGCGCGGGCAGATGCCGTTGTGGAAGATCCGCAAACCGCAGAATCACTGAAGCCTTATTACCGGCAGTTTTGTAAACGACCGTGCTTTCACGATGAGTATTTACCAACCTACAACCGGCCCAACGTGACCTTGGTGGATACCGATGGCCGAGGTTTGGACCAAATCACTGAAACCGGCATCGTCTTCGACGGCAAAGAATATCCGGTGGACTGCATTATCTTTGCAACCGGTTTTGAGGTGGGCACAGATTACTCTCGTCGTGCCGGTTACCAAATAAATGGTGTGGACGGTCTGTCGGTTTCTGAAAAGTGGTCTCAAGGCCTCTCCACGTTTCACGGCATGCACACTCGAGGCTTTCCTAATGCCTTTTTCTTCGGTCCTGCCCAGTCCGGGTTTACCGCCACCTATACCTACTCGTTGGATGAGCAGAGTGTGCATCTTGCGCATATTCTCAGCGCAGCCAAGAAGCGAGGCGCGACCCGCATAGAGGCCAGCGAAGCCGCCGAGCGGAAGTGGGTGCAAACCATAATCAATAAAGCCCGGCTGACGGCGGATTTCCAAGAAAAATGCACGCCGGGGTATTACAACAATGAGGGGATGGTGAACACCAAGCCGCAAAATAATAACTACGGCGGCGGGCCTATCGAGTTTTTTGACCTCATGGCCAAATGGCGATCCAAGGGGGATTTGCAAGGCTTAGAGCTACGCTAATCCTGTTCTAAAACGCGCCTGCTCCGCCACCGCGCTGAGCAGGCGGCTTGTTTTTGTAGCCCGTTTTACTTGTCAAAGAACCACCCTATGACTGACGAAATAACCGATCGTCAAAGACGCTATACCCTCTTCATGCTGGTTTTGGTGTATACGTCGAGTCATGTGGACCGACAAATTATGGGTATCTTGGGACAGCCCATCAAAGAGTCTCTGCTAATCAGCGATACCCAGCTTGGGTTGCTGACGGGTATCATGTTTGCGGTTTTTTACGCCACGCTGGGAATGCCCATGGCGATGTGGGCGGACCGCAACAATCGCCGCAATCTCATTTCGTTTTCGGTTTTTCTTTGGAGCTTAATGACAGCGCTGTGCGCGGCCGCGACGAATTTCATTCAGCTGCTGCTGTTGCGAATCGGCGTCGGTGTCGGCGAAGCAGGGTCCAATCCGCCTTCCCACTCCATGATCGCGGATTTGTATCCACCGGAGAAACGCTCAACGGCTATGGCGATTTTCGGCACCGGTATAAATTGGGGAATCTTGATCGGTTTTCTAGTGGGCGGCTGGATTAATGAATGGTATGGCTGGCGCATAGCCTTCGTTGTTGTAGGTTTGCCGGGAATTTTGTTGGCGCTGTTGGTGCGTTACACCGTAAAAGAACCGCCTCGGGGTTATTCCGAGTCTTTGAAGCAAGAGGTTGCTGCGCCGGGTTTTTGGGAGGTTGTCGGCTTTATCTGGCGTAGCTCGGTGTTACGACACATTGTTGCCGCCGGCGCGCTCGTATCCTTTGCCGGTTATGCGTCGGTGATTTGGATACCCATCTACCTAGTGCGTATTCACGGCATGGGTACAGGAGAGGTGGGCAGCTACCTCGCGTTGCTGATTGGGGTTGGCGGCGCCATTGGTATTTATTTGGGCGGGCGGATAGCCGATTTCATGTCGGCCCGCCGGGGAGAGCAGTGGCTGCCTTGGGTGGTGGCGTTGTCTTCTCTGATCAGTTTGCCGATGCTCTTTCTGACGTTTATGGCGTCAACGCCAATGATGGCGATTGCCGCCTATGTGTTACCGGCGATGTTAGGCACGCTCTATGTGGCGCCCGGATTTGCCTTGATCCAAAATGCCACACCGCTGGAAATGCGTTCCGTTGCGGCAGCTATAAACTTATTTGTCACCAACATTGTGGGACTCGGCTTAGGGCCGTTTACCGTTGGTTTTTTTAGTGATTTCTTTGCGCAAAGCTATGGCGAAGACGGACTTCGGTGGGGCCTTGCGACAACCATCGTTATTTTGCTCTGGGGTATTTTCCATTACTGGCGTTGCGGGATAATGATTAAACGTAAAAACGATCAGGGTGTCCTGCAGGGTGAACCAAACTAAAACTGGGCTGCAAATCGGGACCATGAACTCAGCAGGTAACAGGCCTCGAGTTGCCATGGTGGTAGACCCATGGCATCACCCCTTCAACGGGACCGTGGTATCCACGCGACGCTTTGTTGGTGCTTTAACGGATCGATTTAAGTTTCACATTTTGGTTGCGGAGGAAGCGGAGCAAAGGCTGGACGAGGGCTGTGTCGCTTTCCCCCGCATCAGCATTCCCGGCGTTAACCGAATCATTGACCGTATGAAAGCACCCTTGGCAAAGCCTCATCGCCAACAGTTGGCTCGAGTGATTGGGGATTCGGATTTGCTGCATGTGCAGTTTCCCTTCTTTCTGGGGCACAGCGCTATTGCTGAAGCGAGGCGGCAGGGGAAGCCCGTGGTCGCATCATTCCACGTGCAGCCCGAGAATATCCTGAACAATCTGCACCTATCGTCGCAATGGCTAACAGCCGTCCTCTACAAATTTTTCGTCTGGCGGTTTTACGCTCGTGCCGATCGCGTCATTGCGCCTTCCCAGTTCGCTGCGGATTTGCTGGCCAAGGCGGGTTTACAGGCGCCGGTCACCGTATTGTCTAACGGGGTGACTGAGGATTTTTTTGTCGACCGCCCGGCTACTAAGCATGAGCCGCCCTTTCATGTGGTGAGCGTGGGTAGGCTGGCGGCTGAAAAGCAGCAGCACCAGCTGATTGAAGCCATCGCCGGAAGTCGTTTCAAACAAGATATAGAGGTGTCGTTGGTCGGCACAGGGCCGGAACAAAAGCGTCTCGATGAGCAAGCTCGCCTTTTGGGCGTTCGAGCCAATATCGGCCGCGTGGGTGATGAAACCCTGCGGCGTTTGTATAAGACCGCTGATCTATTCGTTCAAACCAGTGCGGTAGAGCTTGAAGGTATGTCGGTTTTGGAGGCGATGGCGGCAGGTTGCCCGGTGCTGATAAATAGGGCCAGTACCAGTGCGGTGCCAGAATTCGTCAGCGCCGACGAGGCAACTTACAGCATGAACAGCGTGGCGGAATTAACCCGTAAGTTAGACGCGCTGCTGGCCGACGGTAAACTGCGCGACGCGGCGGGGGCGGCAAACCGGCAAATCGCTCAAACCCGCAGTCATCAACATTCGGTGCAAAGGCTAAGCAATATTTACAATCAGTTGCTCAACCGCTCAGATTGTTTGGACGATGAGTACGCCAACAAATCCTAATACCGAGCACGCCCGCGGTAGCGGCAGCGCTTGGATAGCATGGCTCAGCCGGCATAGCGGGTCGGTATTGCTGATGGGTTTGTTGCTGTCCTTAGCCTCTTTGGGACTATTTTTTCAATATGGGGCGCTCAACTCGGATTTGAGTAAGCTCATCAAGCCATCGGATTCCTTGGTTTGGTATCAAGATAACGAGCGCTACAAAGCCGCTTTTCCCCAGTTTCAGCAAACCGCCGTTATCGTGATTCGCGGCACCGACTACCGTGAGGTGCAGGCTCACACCAAGTGTTTGGTCCAGGGCTTACCCGAGGAGACGTTGGGCGATGTGTTTGCGCCCGGAGTAGATCCGTTTCTTGCCGCGCGCAAGCCCATGTTCTTGACGCAAGAGCAGCTTGAGCAATGGTTAAAGGGTGCGGATTACAATCAAGGCCCCTTGCTGCGGCTAATGGACGAAGCGAGCCTCGCCAACGTTTTGTTCACCTACGCTGACTTTGTCAGTGCGAATCCCGGACAAGAATTACCGGTGTCTCTTGAGTCTGTCAGGCAAGGCATCGTCGGCGGGGATTTGTCCTTTCAAGGTTACTATCCGCTGCAGCCCGAGGGTAATGACTTCACGGAACTGATCATTGTCAGCGGCCAGCAGCAATTGGGCGAAGCCTTGCCCAATGCGGCGATCGTGTCATCGCTTCGTCAGGCAATTGAACGTCACCCGGCTCCCGACGGCGTAGCGGTTGCACTCACCGGAGAAGTTGCCCTTGCTCACGAGGAAATGAGTGCTGCCTTGGGCGGGGTTGAGCTAGCCGGCCTGCTGTCCCTGATTTTTCTTGCCCTGATTTTGCATCTGGGCATTCGCTCGGGGCCTATTTTGGCGGCCATTGGCGCCATGCTGGCCATGGGGGTGAGTCTGACTCTGGGCTTCGCCACGCTGGCCGTAGGCGAGCTGAATACGCTGTCTATGATTTTTGTGGTCCTCTTCTTCGGCCTAGGCGTGGATTTCGGCGCCCACTTTACCCTGCGGGTTCAGTCCTGCTTGCGAGGGGATATGCGGCCAGCGCTCATTCAGGCTCTGCATGAGACCGGGCCGGCCCTGATCCTGTGCACGCTGACCTCGGCGGCCAGCTTTTTGGCGTTCTTGCCAACCGACTATCGGGGCTTTGCTGAGCTGGGCTTAATCAGCGCTGGCGGCATTGTGATCGCGCTGTCTCTTACCTTGACCGTAATTCCAGCCGTGCTCTTGCGCTGGCCGCCACGGCCTCAGGATCCCGCGCGTAAAATGCTCGTTACCCCGTTGCTGCGCAGGCTCCGGGCCAGCATAGACCGGCTGCCCAAGCCCGCAGTGGTGGGTTTTTTCGGCCTCGTTTCGTTGGCATCGGTTTGGTTGGCCAAGGACCTGCAGTTCGACTACAGCGTATTAGCCATGCGTGATGCGGATTCTCCCGCCATGCGGGCATTGTTGGATTTGCAGCAAGATCGGCAAACAACGGATTACAGCGTGCACGTGCTGGCGCCAGATGCTGCCGCTGCGGGCGACCTGAAGGACCGACTGCTGAGTCTTTCAACGGTTGGCGGGGTGACCACGCCGGCGGATTTTGTGCCCACGGCGCAACAGGCCAAGGCCAATTTATTAGCCGCACGATACGATTTGCTGCCCGAGTTGGAAGCGCCTCAAGTTGTGGTTGCCGAGGACCCGGAGCTGACCGGGTTAGCGCTGGAATATTTGCGGGACGTTGCCGGCGAACTGCAAGGGACTGCGGGTCAGCAGGCCCAGCAGGTGCTCGAAGACGCCCGAGCGATGGCGGACGATCCTGAGCAGGTAGCCAAATTTGAAGCACAGCTGTTGAACCAACTACCCAAGGCTTTGGCGGAACTGAAGGCGCTCATGGCCGCCCAGCCATTCACGCTGGACGACGTGCCGGAGCATTTTCGTAGCCGCCTCATCACATCCGGCGGTCAGCAATTGGTTTCGGTGAATCCTGCCAGTCAGCTAAACGACCGACAGGCCACCGATGCCTTCATTGCCGAGGTTTCTTCAACGGCCCCCAACGCTGCCGGGCGCAGTGTGGTGGAGTGGGGCATCGGCGCTGTTGTCGTCGAGTCGTTTCAACAGGCGACGGTCACTGCTTTTGGCAGCATCTTCGCGCTGCTGCTGGTGTATTTTCGGGGCTGGAAATTCCCTCTATTGGTGCTGACCCCCATTGCCATGACCGTGGTGCTGACCTTTGCTGTGTGCGTGCTTTTGGGCGTCAGCTTAAATATGGCGAATATCCTGATGGTACCGCTGATTCTGGGCCTAGGTGTGGATACGGGCATTCATATCGTGCATCGACATCGACAGGCCCAGTCCGGGGCTGAAGCCATGGATCCGGCCATCCGCCGAGCAGTTATGATCAGCGGCCTCACCACCGTTGGCACGTTTTGTTCCCTGAGCCTTAGCCCCCATCAAGGGGCTGCCTCTATTGGTTTGCTGCTTACCGTGGCGATTGGGCTGCTGCTGGTGATCAGTTTGGTGCTCATGCCTATTCTGCTGCGATGGTTCGCTCCGGTCTCCGAACCGTCTTACAGCGCAACTGTCAAGCGCTAGCGTGCATTGTCAACGCGCCGGTTCCTTCGTATAGTTCGCCCGTCGTCGTTAAGACGAATTCTCAGGGCGGGGTGAAAGTCCCCACCGGCGGTAATCGCATTCTGCCTTGCGCAAATGTGCGTAGCCCGCGGGCGCTCTTGGTTATCTCGACAGAGGTAAACAGGAGGACAGCAGACTCGGTGAGATTCCGGGGCCGACAGTTAAAGTCTGGTTATGAGAATGAGGTGAAAGCCAACGCTGTCCGCTGACAGTGAAAGCCCGTAACTTCGTTGCCCTGTTGTTTAACCCAACGATAGGAAAGCAACAGATGAATAGCTTCAATTCCAACTTCTCCGATACTACCTCCCGAACCCGCATCGCCTTTGTGCAGTCGTGCTGGCACCGCGACATCGTCGATCAGTTGCGGGATTCTTTTTTACAAACTCACGCCGAATTGGATAACCGGGACGTGGATTTATTCGAAGTGCCGGGCGCTTTTGAGATTCCCCTGCGCGCGAAGTTGCTGGCCAGCAGCGGCCACTACGCGGCTGTGGTGGCAGGAGGGCTGATCGTCGACGGTGGAATTTATCGCCATGAGTTTGTTTCCACAGCGGTCATCGATGGACTGATGCGCGTGCAGATGGATACCGGCGTTCCGGTCTTTTCTGCGGTACTGACACCGCAAGATTTTCTCAGTGAGGGTCAGCCGGAGTTTTTCCGTGAGCACTTTGTCACCAAGGGTGTGGAAGCGGCCCATGCCTGTGTTGAGACCATTGGTGCGTTGAAACGGCACCAAGTGGCCTAGGACGCTTCTG
>Ga0181579_10002293_pt1 | contig 15522 bp, 14 predicted proteins | sample 071ome_24_FD_132996 | JGI IMG/M metagenome (GOLD analysis project Ga0181579, IMG submission 132996) | Coastal salt marsh microbial communities from the Groves Creek Marsh, Skidaway Island, Georgia - 071402CT metaG (megahit assembly) | ecosystem: Environmental > Aquatic > Marine > Intertidal... | reverse complement strand
TTCAGAGATGAAGCGTGTCTCGTTCGGCGGCCCGAGGCGCAACGAGTCATCATATTTAACTGCGACTATCTGGGCCCCAGAGGCCCGCATTAATTGCCCCCTGGGCCAGTGACCCCGGCACTTCGCCTCAACGGACGGCACCATCCCCTCGAGTGGCCTCTATTGACGCAGATTGACCTTGCGGCTGTAAAAACGCGCGACATTAGCCCAGAAAGCCCGTGATGCCGGCGCTTTTCCCTTGAAATCCCGTTCCTGGCCCCCACATCACCCCCAGAATGGGGGACCGGCTCCTCCGAGAGCAGCATTGGAGTGGAGATATCCCATGGCAAAAGATAAATCAGAGCAGCCCGGCGACATCGAGGATCTCGCGGCGCAGCCGGCGTCGGACGGAAGAGAGCCATCCGCCGAACAAGAGCCGTCCGCAGAGGGCGAGACCGGCGCTGACGCATCGACCCCAGAGACGGGCCCAGATGGCGCTGACGTCGCGGCCGGCGACGAGGATGCCGCGCGCGACCTCGAAGCGGAGCTGGCGGCGGCACAGGACGCCGCATTGCGGGCGCAGGCCGACGCAATGAACGTGCAGCGTCGCGCGGAGCAAGAAATCGATAAAGCGAGAAAGTTTGCCCTTGAGCGGATCTGTGGCGACTTGCTCAGCGTTGTGGACAACCTCGAGCGGGCGCTGGAGTCCGTTGGTGACGAATCGGGTCAGGCCGCGTTGGTGGAAGGCGTCGAGTTGACGAAAAAGGGCTTTATCGACGTGCTGACGAAATACGGCGTGACCGCGGTAGAGCCGATGGGTGAGCCCTTTGACCCCGAGACCGCGCAGGCGATGAGCATGGTTGAGCAAGCCGATGTTGAGCCGAATTCGGTCATTGCGGTGATGCAGAAAGGCTACACGCTAAACGGCCGCCTGCTGCGGCCCGCCATGGTCATGGTGTCGAAGGCGCCCAGTGCCTGAACGCGCACCCAAAACCGAGATGACGATAGCCATGATGAATCGCGCGGTGAGCCAATAAAGAGACAAACAACGGGGTAATTGAGCACGAAACTGACGCTTGAAATCGGGACGACCGCCCCCACATTGACAAACAAGGATAGAGGCCGGCGTCGAAAGGACGGGCCACAGGAGATAGAGACATGGGCAAGATTATTGGTATTGACCTGGGCACCACGAACAGCTGTGTATCGGTGCTGGAGGGCGGTAAGCCACGGGTAATTGAAAACGCCGAAGGCGGCAGAACGACGCCTTCCATTGTCGCCTATACGGACGACAATGAAATTTTGGTGGGTCAGTCCGCCAAGCGCCAGGCGGTGACGAATCCGCAAAACACCCTGTTCGCGGTCAAGCGGCTCATCGGTCGTCGGTTTGACGACGACGTCGTGCAGAAAGACATCAAGATGGTGCCCTACAAAATCGTCAAGGCAGATAGCGGCGATGCGTGGGTGCAGGTCAACGACGACAAAATGGCGCCGCCCCAGGTGTCAGCGGAAGTCCTGCGCAAGATGAAAAAAACCGCGGAGGAGTATCTCGGCGAGCCCGTTACTGAGGCGGTCATTACCGTACCGGCATACTTCAACGACTCCCAGCGTCAGGCAACTAAGGACGCGGGCCGCATTGCGGGCCTCGAGGTCAAGCGAATTATCAATGAGCCGACCGCCGCAGCGCTGGCCTACGGCATGGATAAAGCACAGGGCGATCGCACCGTGGCGGTCTATGACCTCGGTGGTGGCACGTTTGATATCTCGATCATCGAGATCGCAGAAGTCGACGGCGAGCACCAGTTCGAGGTGTTGGCCACCAACGGCGACACGTTCCTGGGTGGTGAAGATTTTGACCTGCGACTGATCGAGTACCTCGCGGGTGAGTTCAAAAAGGAAAACAGTATCGATCTGCACAACGATCCCCTCGCCTTGCAGCGTCTGAAGGAAGCGGCGGAGAAGGCCAAGATCGAGCTGTCGAGTTCACAGCAGACCGAAGTGAATCTGCCGTACATCACAGCCGATGCGACCGGCCCCAAGCACTTGGTGGTAAAGCTGAGCCGTTCCAAGCTGGAATCGCTGGTCGAAGATCTGGTCAAGCGATCTCTCGAACCCGTGAAGACAGCGCTGCAGGATGCCGGCTTGTCGCCGAGCGAAGTGCAGGACGTGATTCTGGTCGGTGGACAAACTCGCATGCCGATGGTGCAGCAGGCGGTCGCTGAGTTCTTCGGCAAGGAAGCGCGCAAGGATGTGAACCCCGATGAAGCCGTCGCGATGGGGGCGTCTATCCAGGGCGCCGTATTGGCAGGAGACGTCAAGGATGTGCTGTTGCTCGACGTGACACCACTCACGCTGGGCATCGAGACAATGGGTGGTGTCGCCACGCCGCTGATCGAGAAGAACACCACGATCCCGACTAAAAAATCGCAGGTGTTCTCGACGGCTGAAGACAACCAGACCGCAGTGACCATTCACGTGGTGCAGGGAGAGCGAAAGCAAGCGACGCAAAATAAATCACTGGGTCGTTTTGATTTGGCGGATATCCCGCCGGCGCCACGCGGAATGCCGCAGATCGAGGTGACCTTTGATCTCGACGCCAACGGTATCCTGAATGTATCGGCAAAGGACAAGGCCACCGGCAAGGAACAGTCGATTCGTATTACGGCGTCTGGCGGCTTGTCTGAGGACGAAATCGAAAAAATGGTGCAGGATGCCGAGGCCAACGCGGAGGCGGACAAGAAGTTCGAGGAAGTCGTCGCGGCGCGCAATACGGCAGACGGAATGGTGCACGCAGCGAAAAAGACGCTCGAAGAGGCGGGAGAGCACGCCACAGAGGAAGAGCGAGCGGCGATCGAAGCGGCGATTACCGAGGCCGAGGATGCCATTAAGGGAGATGATGCCGCTGCGATGGAAGCAGCGACGACTCGCCTGACCGAGGCGACTGGCGGTGTGGCGCAGAAGATGTATGCCGCGCAGCAGGCGGAAAGCGCAGCTGCCGGTGAGGACAGTGCCGAGAGCGAGGCTGATCAGGGTGATGTGGTCGACGCCGAGTTTGAAGAGGTTAAGGAAGACAAGCGCGCATGACCGTAACGATCTGAGGGGCACAGGGAAGTTCCCACAAACCCTTCTGCGGAGGGGAGTGATTGAGGCGCGGGCCATGGTGAATGCCATTGTGCCCGCGTCCGTTTTTTAGGGAGGATGTGCAGCGTTCTTGAGGACGCGCACCAAAACTATGTCGAAACGCGATTATTACGAGGTACTTGGGGTCGATCGATCGGCCGACGAGCCTGATATCAAAAAGGCGTATCGTCGGATCGCGATGAAGTATCACCCGGATCGTAATCCGGACGATGCCGACGCTGACGCCAAGTTCAAGGAGGCCACCGAGGCCTACGAAGTCCTCTCTGATGCGCAAAAGCGCGGTGCCTATGATCAGTTTGGTCATGCCGGGGTTGACCCCTCGATGGGCGGCGGCGGTTTTCAGGGGGGCAGTTTCTCTGACATTTTCGGCGATGTTTTCGGCGATATTTTTGGTGGCGGCGGTGGACGGCGGCAGGGACCCCAGCGCGGTGCTGACTTGCGCTACACGCTGGAGGTGTCGCTAGAGGAGGCAGTCCGCGGTTCAACTGCAGAAATTCGCGTGCCATCGTTACAACACTGCGAGCCCTGTGACGGCAGTGGCGCCAAGCCCGGCAGTAGCCCTGTCACGTGCGGCAGCTGTGGCGGCAGTGGTCAGGTCAGAACCCAGCAGGGGTTTTTCCAGGTACAGCAGACCTGCCCCAAGTGCCGGGGCCGTGGCCAGACGATTTCGGACCCCTGTATAGAATGCCGTGGCCAGGGTTTGGTTGAAAAAACCAAAACGCTGTCGGTCAAAGTGCCACCGGGTGTGGATACCGGAGACCGTATTCGCCTCAGCGGCGAAGGAGAAGCTGGGCCTGCGGGAGGCCCGCCGGGCGACTTATTTGTGCAGATTGCGGTGCGTCAGCATCCGCTCTTTGAACGCGACGGGCGCAACCTGTATTGCGAAGTACCGATCAGCTTTGCCGACGCGGCGCTCGGCGGAGAGCTGGAGGTCCCTACTTTGGATGGCCGGGTAAAGCTCAAGATTCCTGCGGAAACGCAGACCGGCAAGCTGTTTCGACTGCGGGGTAAAGGCGTGAAGCCTGTTCGGGGTGGCCCGGTGGGGGATTTGCTATGCCGGGCAGTGGTGGAAACCCCCGTTAATCTCACCAAGGAGCAGCGCGCTTTGTTGGAAGAGTTTCGCGGAGGGTTGAAGGAAGGCGGTGAGCAACAGTCACCCCGCCAGACCAGCTGGTTCGAAGGGGTGAAGAACTTCTTCGATGGTATGACCGGATGACCGTGCGCATCGGCATTACGGGCGCCGCCGGACGCATGGGCCGGATGCTCGCCGAAGCGATCGCAGCGGCGGAGCCGAAGTGCCAACTCGTTGCCGCAATTGAGCGCCCTGAATCCTCCCTGCTGGGTGCGGACGTTGGCGAGCTGTTGGGCGGCAATTCCACCGGGGTGAGCGTGACGTCGGATCTGGTCTCAGTGATTGGAAATATCGACGTGTTGATTGATTTCACCGTACCCGAGGCCACGCTGGCTAACGCGTTGCTGTGCGCAGAGCACGGCGTGCCCATGGTGATCGGTACCACGGGGTTCACCGACGAGCAGGCAGGGGCGCTGGCTGCATCAACGGCGAGTATCGCGCGATGCCAGTCGACGAATTTCGCGCCCGGCGTCAATCTGACCTTTCGTCTGGCAGAAATTGCTGCACGCGCGCTGGGGAACGAGGTCGATATTGAAATTGTTGAGGCGCATCATCGTCACAAAATCGACGCGCCCTCGGGCACGGCCTTGACGTTGGGTGAAGTGGTGGCTGACGCATTGGGTCGCAATCTCAAGCGAGTCGCGGTCTATGGTCGCGAGGGCCGCACCGGCGCGCGCGCCCGCGAAACCATTGCCTTTCAATCGATTCGTGCCGGCGACATTGTCGGGGATCACACCGTGATCTTCGCGAGCGAAGGCGAACGGCTCGAGATAACGCATAAAGCCAGCTCTCGTATGGCCTTTGCTCAGGGGGCCGTGCGCGCGGCCTGCTGGCTCGTCCATCAGCCTGCCGGTGACTACAGCATGCAGGATGTTCTCGCTGATCAGGAGTCTGATTCATGAACGCAGCCGCTCATATCGTCGACATCGACGAAAGCAATGCCCAGCAGCTTCTGATTGAGGAATCGCTGAAGCGGCCGGTGGTCGTCGACTTTTGGGCCGACTGGTGCGGTCCTTGTAAGCAATTGATGCCGATCCTGGAAAAGCTGGCCGATGAATACAAAGGCGCTTTTCTGCTTGCCAAGGTCAACGCTGATGAGCAGCAGATGTTGGCGCAGCAGTTAGGCGTGCGCTCGCTACCCACCGTCATGGTCATCAAGGATGGCCAACCTATCGACGGTTTTTCCGGGGCACAACCGGAGTCTGCGGTTCGAGAGATGCTCGACAAGCATCTGCCATCACCGCAAGCCGATGCCTTAGCCGAGGCGGAGCAGCTGCTCGCAGATGGCGATATCCCCGCGGCGCTCGCGCTGTATCGCAGCGCGTGGGAGGAGTCCGGACAAAAGCCGGAAATGACCATGGCGTATGCCGGCGCATTGATCAGTGCAAACCGTTTGGATGAAGCCGAGACGTTACTCAAAGAGATTCGCTTGGTGGATCAGGACGCGCGCTACGAACAATTGATGGCGCAGATCGAGCTGGGGCGCCAGGCAGCCCGGTCGCCAGAGGTGGAGGCGCTGGAGTCCGAGCTTGCGGCTGATGAGGCAAATCACGCGGTGCGGGTGAAACTGGCGGTGCAACTCAGCAGTAACGGACAGTACCGAGACGCGCTGGAACACCTGCTGGTGGTACTGCGAATCGATCGCGATTGGGGGAACGGGGAGGCCAAGCGCGTCTATCTCGATATGATCGCCACGATCGGTAAGGGAGACCCGCTGGCCGCGGAGTACCAACGCAAGCTTTTTTCTCTGCTGTATTAGGTCGGCTTGGGCGCATTACCTTGCCAGAAGGGCCAGAAATCGGGGTGCGATTCGGTGCGATGAGTGACCCCGGCCCGGGCCTGATATGAGCGCTTGTAAGGGGGCTGCCCACGGGGTTGCAATGGCTGTTCAAGTCCCCTACATTCTCGTTAGTCAGAAAACATACTCAAAATTCAAAAACACCTTCCGGCTTCGCTGCCCGAGGGACTTTTCGTGTGAGGTGAACCATGGATACCGCATATTCCGCCGAAGATTTGGCGTTTCGTGATGAGGTGCGCAGCTTTTTTGCCGAGGCCTATACCCCCGAACTGCAAAAGCGATTGCGCTCCCCCGACTACAAGAATGCGATCGAGGAGTGGCAGAGAAAGCTCTACGATCAGGGCTGGGTAGCCCCCAACTGGCCTGCCGAATACGGCGGCACCGGTTGGACCGCGACCCAGAAGTACATCTACGAGACCGAGCGTTCCCTTGCCGGCATCCCCAACGTCGTGCCTTTTGGTTTGGTGATGGTGGCCAATGTGATCATAGCTTACGGCACGGACGAGCAGAAATCCTATTTCTTACCGCGCATTTTGAAGAGCGAGGACTGGTGGTGTCAGGGCTACTCTGAACCCGGTTCGGGCTCCGACCTTGCGAGCCTGAAGACCAAAGCTGAGCGCGATGGCGATGATTTCATTATTAACGGCGCCAAGATTTGGACCACCTACGCGCAGTATGCGGATTGGATTTTCTGTTTGGTGCGCACCGATAACTCCGGCAAGAAGCAGGAGGGCATCACCTTTATATTGATCGACATGAAATCTGAGGGGATCAAAGTGAATCCCATCATCTCGATCGACAATCACCATAGCCTCAATGAAGTGGAGTTCAACAACGTCCGCGTGCCGGCCAAGAATGTCGTCGGCGAAGTGGGCAAGGGCTGGACCGTTGCCAAGGCGCTACTCGCGCACGAACGCACTGGCATCGCCGGCGTTGCCGACGTGAAGCGCGCCGTGCGTGTCATCAAGGAAGTTGCCGCCAAAGAAGAGAACGGCGGTCAGCGGTTGCTTGATGATCCAGGCTTCCAGCAGCGACTCGCTGATATCGAAGTGGAATTGATGGCGCTGGAGTTTACCGAGTTGCGCACACTTGCCACGCAGGCGGCGGGCGGCTTCCCGGGGCCGGAGTCCTCTCTCCTGAAGATCAAGGGCACCGAGTTGCAGCAGGCTTCTCAAGAGTTGCTGATGGAAATCGCCGCTTATTATCAGGGCGTGCTGCCGATCGACCTGGATCCCGACGCGCTGGGGCATGCGTTCGCGACGGATGCGCGCAAGTCCTATATGTATGGCCGCGCTGCCACGATTTATGGCGGTTCCAACGAAGTGCAGAAAAATATTATTGCCAAGTACGTGCTGGGCCTTGAGTGAGGATCGCCGACCATGAATTTTGACTTTACTGAAGAGCAACAAATGGTCCGCGACTCGATCGCGCGCTTCGTTCAGGACGATTACGACTGGGATGCCCGCAAAGCCATTGTCGCTTCGGAGCAGGGCATGAGCCGGGACAACTGGCAGCTGTTTGCAGAGCTCGGCTGGTTATCGATTCCCTTTGCCGAGGAGCACGGTGGTTTTGGCGGCAACATCGTCGACTTATCGGTGGTGATGGAAGAGCTGGGTAAAGGGCTGGTCGTTGAGCCTTATTTCCCTACAGTGGTGCTGTTTGGCGGCTTGATCAAGCGCGCGGGCAGTGAAGCCCAACAGGCACAATGGTTGCCGCGCATTATTGGTGGCGACGTACTGGGCGCGTTTGCTTACGTCGAGCGCCAGAGCCGATTTGCACTGCATGATTGCCAGACCACCGCGACGCGCTCGGGTGACGGTTACGTGCTAAACGGCGAGAAAGTCGTGGTGTTTAACGGTGAGCAAGCGGATCACCTGGTGGTATTGACGCGTACCTCGGGTGCGCAATCGGATCGTGAGGGGTTGTCGTTATTTCTGGTCGACGCGGCCGCCGCCGGTGTCGAGAAGATGAGCTACCCGATGATGGATGGGCAACGCGTGGCGAATATCACCTTCAAAGAAGTGGCGTTGCCTGCCGATGCCCTGCTCGGAGAAGAAGGTATTGCGCTACCCGTAGTGGACGCGCTGGCCGATGAGGCCATCATTGCACTGGCGGCGGAGGCGGTCGGCATTATGGGTGTTCTAAATGCCAAAACCCTCGAATACACCAAGACGCGCGAGCAGTTTGGCGTCTCGATCAGCTCTTACCAAGCGCTGCAGCATCGTATGGTCGATACCATGATGGCCTACGAGCAGAGCAAGTCGCTGCTATTTAAAGCCCTGTGTGAGTACAAGCAGGACCCCGCCATGGCGGCGGAAACCGTTCACGCACTGAAGGTTTTGATCGATCGTAACGGCAAACATGTGTTTGGCGAGGCGATCCAGCTGCACGGCGGTATGGGTATGACCGACGAGCTTGATATCGGTCATTACGCCAAGCGTTTGATGATGATCAACACCACCTTTGGCGACGCGACCTATCATCGCAGTCGTTATATCGAAACCGCCTACGCGGCCTGACCATGGAGCTCCGCGATAAGGTCGTTGTCGTAACCGGTGGGGCCAGCGGTATTGGCGCCGGGCTCTGCAGACGCTTTCGCGAGGAGGGGGTGCGGGGCCTGGTCATTGCTGACCTCAACGGTGACGCCGCAGCCGCATTAGCCGCGGAGCTCGGCGGCAAAGGCCGCGGCGTTAATGTCTGCGAAGAATCGGCAATCGCGGCGCTGGTCGCCGAGACCGAGGCCGAATTTGGCCAGATTGATTTATTCTGCTCAAACGCCGGTATTCTCAACCTCGATGGTGGGGACTACTGGGCGACCTCGAGCGAGAACGATGTCTGGCAGCGCAACTGGGAAGTCCACGTGATGGCACACGTTTATGCTGCCCGCGCGTGTTTGCCGGGCATGATCCGCCGCGGCGAGGGCTATTTTTTACACACGGTTTCTGCGGCCGGTTTGCTGAGTCAGCCTTACACGGCGGCCTACGCAACGACCAAACACGCGGCGATTGGATTTGCCGAGTCTCTCGCAATCTCTCATGGCGATGACGGCATCAGGGTGAGTTGCCTGTGTCCGCAAGCCGTGGATACCGCGATGCTCGGGGGTAGCGACGGCGGCAGTGCGGGCCTCGATGGCATCCTGAGTCCAGCTGAGGTAGCCGAGGCCGTCGTGCAAGGATTAGCTGAGGAGTCGTTCCTGATACTGCCGCACGAACAAGTGCGTCAGTACCACCTTAACAAGGCCCAAAATTACGACCGCTGGATTGGCGGTATGCGGAAATTGCGCCGCAACATGCCGCCCCCTAAACTCCCCTGACATTTGCCGGGGAGTTCCCTGTGGACAGACAGCAGCGTTTTGCCCGGGTCATCCTGAACGGCTTCTACGCCTATTTTGCCGAGTTCGAAAACATCACCTTGGCCGCGCGCACCCGATTTGAGCAGGCCGAGTGGTCGAGCATGCAGGAGATCTCGAGTCGCCGTATTGATATCTACAAAGAGACCGTCATGGAAACCCTGAGTGTGGCGCGCCACATCGCCGGTAAGCACATCGACGATCTCAATTTCTGGTCCGGCACGCGCAGCATTTATGCGAGCCTGGTGCAGGGCATGACGAATTTCGAGATCGCAGAGACTTTTTATAACTCGATTTTCAACTCCCACTTTGGACACCGCGCTATTCGCAACGAATACGCGTTTGTATTTTCTCCTCAGGGGGATGTGCCACCCGTGGATATGGGGCGGGTGGTGAATCACTACCCGGTGGCGGGCGATCCTGCGGGTGCCTTCGGCCGACTGCTTGACGATTACGCCTTCAACATTCCCTTTGAGGATCAGGCGCGCGACGTAGAAAGTATTTGCGCCGCGATCAGCCGGCATATGAATGTGCATTTCGATATCGGCCGCCCAGGCGTTGAGCTGCAGGTTCTCGAGCATCACTTCTTTCGCAACAAGGCCAGCTACATCGTCGGGCGTCTTTACTGCGAGGGCGAGCAAATGCCCTTCGTGCTGCCCGTTCTGCACAATGACGATCTGGCTCAGCCGGCGGTTTATGTCGATGCGTTTTTGTTCGGGTCTGACCAGGTGAGCCTGTTGTTCTCATTCACCCGCAGTTATTTCATGGTGGATGCGTCGATTCCCTCCCAATATGTGTTGTTTCTGCAGCAGTTGATGCCGAAAAAGGAAATCTCGGAGATCTACAGCGCTATCGGCCACTTTCGACACGGCAAGACGTATTTCTATCGCACCTCAACCCGGCATATTCGCTCAACCGAGGACCAGTTCATTGTGGCGCCGGGGATCAAGGGCATGGTGATGACCGTGTTTACCCTGCCGTCCTATGAGTATGTCTTTAAGATCATCAAGGATCGCTTCACGCCCCCCAAGGAAGTGACGCACCAGATCGTGAAAGACAAATACCACCTGGTAAAGCGCTGGGATCGCGCTGGGCGCATGGCCGATACGCAGGAGTTCAATAATCTCGTCTTTGACGCCAACCGCTTCTCGGATGAGCTGATGGAGGAGCTGAACGCCACTTGCCCCTCGCAGATTCGCGCCAACGGTCGAGCGCTGATCATCAAGCATTGCTATGTCGAGCGACGCATGAATCCGCTGAACCTCTACCTGCAGGATGCGACGGACGATGAAGTGAATGAGGTGATGAATGATTACGGCAATGCGATCAAGCAACTCGCCGCCGCCAATATTTTCCCGGGCGATATGCTGTTGAAAAACTTCGGCGTCACCCGCCATGGCCGCGTTGTTTTTTATGACTACGACGAGATTGAACCCTTGTTGGACTGTCATTTTCGGCGTATTCCGCCGCCGCGGGATGAAATGGATGAGATGTCGGGCCAGCCCTGGTACTCGGTTGGGCCCAAGGATATTTTTCCCGAGGAATTCCGGCTGTTCTTTTCCGGCAATAGCCGGGCGCGCGCCGCGTTTGACGCCCAGCATGCAGATCTCTACGACGCGGACTTCTGGATTCGCTTACAGGACAAGTTGCGCGAAGGGTTTGTCGAAGATTTTTATCCCTATCCGCGACGCGTGAGGTTTTCCCGACGGCAGGAGGTCGCTTAGTCATGGCATCGCTTTATTTGATTCGACATGGGCAGGCCTCATTTGGCAGCGATAACTACGACCAACTCTCCGCGTTGGGACAGCGGCAGGCTGATGTATCCGGGCGCTTCTTCGCCGATATAGGACTCCATTTTGCGCAGGCGGCGAGTGGCGATCTGTCACGCCAACGCGAGACGGGCGAGCGAGTGCTCGCTAGTCAGCCGGCGCCGATTCCCCTCCACGTGGATCCTCGCCTGAACGAAGTTGATAACGAGGGACAAATTGCGGCGTTGTTACCCATTCTTTGTGAGCGAGATGCCGCTTTTGCCGAGCGTGTGAAGGCCGGGCGCTCCGATAGCAAGCAGTATCAAAAAGTGATTCAGGCGGTATTCAATGCCTGGGTCTCGCCAGACTGCCCCGCCTTAACCGATACCGCCTCATGGCCGGATTATCTGGCGGGGGTGAAGGGCGCACTGGAGGACGCCATGGCGCGCGCGGCCAGTGGCAGTGACACGGCGATTTTCACTTCTGGCGGCACTATCGCGACCGCAGTGAGTTGGGTGCTGGGGGTTCGCCACGATCAAATCTATGGGTTTTACGAGCCCGTGTTTAACTGCTCGATCACTCGGCTGATTTTTTCCCGCGGCCGCATTTCGCTCTCTAATTTTAATGACACCGCGCACTTGCAGTTGCTGAGCCAGCAATTGGGTGAGTCGTTGGTCACGTATCGGTAATAGCGCTGTGGCGGATATCTGGCTGGTGCGTCACGGCGAGGCCGCAGCGGGCTTTGGCGAGGATGTTGATCCGGGGTTATCGCCGCTGGGGCATGAGCAGGCGCACGCCGCCGAGCGATTGTTGACCCCGGTGGTGCCCGCATCAGCGAGTTTGCTCAGTAGCCCCAAGCGGCGCGCGCTGGAGACGGGTGCGCCGCTGGCCCGTTTACGCCAGCAGCAGCTGGTCACTGATCCTCGCTTTATTGAGTTGCCTTCGCCGGGTGCGCTGGACGAGCGCCATGCCTGGATACAGTCGGTATTGCAAGCCAACTGGAGCGAGCTTCCCAGCGCTGTCTCAGCCTGGCAGTCGCGTATTTTTGACGCTTTGGCAGCGTGCGGCGGACCCACGGTGATCTTTACCCATTTTCTGGTGATCAATTCGCTGGCGGCGAAAATATCCGGTGACGATACTGTGCTGCAATGCATGCCCAGTAACGGTTCGGTGCATCATCTCTCCGTCTCAGGGGGTCAGTGGGCTTGGGTGAGTCGAGGAGAAATGCTGGAGAGCATCGTCAACTAGCGACGCTTGGTCCGCACCAGCGACTCTTGCGCGGTGGATGCTAACAGCGTGCCATCTTGCGCCCATAAAAATCCGCGGCTGAGCCCTCTACCGCCGCCCGTCCGCGGCGTGTCACAGTCATAAAGCACCCATTCATCCATTTTGCCCGGGTGGTGAAACCAGATGGCGTGATCCAGGCTGGCGGCCATAAAGTCCTTGAACGGATTGCTAGAGGGGTGCGGATAAAACACGGTGCTGAGCAGCGAGTAGTCGGAGATCATCACCAGGGCCGCCTGATGGATCGCTTTGTCGTCGGGGAGGGACCCCACCGTGCGGAACCAGGAGCGGCCGATCGGGGGCTGAGCTTCCGCGCGGTATTGGGTGACTCGCTGTCGTTCGATCTGGTACAGCTCAATGAGGTTGGGGTCCCCGGGTTTCGTGGTTAACCCCACAAAGGTGGATAGATCGTCCGCCTCAGTTTTCGGTGCCGCGATGTCCGGCATGTCAAAGCAATGGGACACGCCTTCTTCATCGACGTGATAACTGATTGAGGTATTAAAGATTGCCTCGCCACGCTGGCGCGCAACCACCCGGCGCGTGGAAAAAGATCGCCCGTCGCGAATGGGGTCGACATCAAATTCAATTGTGATAGTGGGATCGCCGGCGCGTAAAAAATAGGCGTGCAGGCTATGAGCATCCAGGGAGGGCGGGACCGTTTGGTTGGCGGCCATCAGACACTGGGCGACCACCTGACCGCCAAAAATGCGACTTTGCGGCATCAGGCTATCACCGACGAACGTCAGCTCGCCCGTAGCCCGCGGCGCGATGTGCTCCAGTACTTCAATAAAATTCTTCACGAATGTCCTTAGGCGCGTTAGGTGGTCTCGAGTCCCCGGAAAAAAACCGAGAAATAGTCGTCGGCACTCTGTTCAATGGAATCAATCGACTGCCACGCGTCGAGATCCATGGCGGCATTGAGGGCACCAGTCAATAACTGAATGACGATGCCGGCGGGCACCGGTCGAAATGTCTTTTCAATGATGGCTTGTTCGATAAAGCGCTCGAGCGTGCCGTGTACGGCACTGAGACGGGCCAGCAGACGCTGTCTGACCGCAGGGGGTAGCGATGTGATGGCATTAAAGTGCACCAGCGGTCCCTGATCTGAATTCTGCAGCGCAAAAATTTCTCGGCAGGCCACCTGAAGCTTGATCACGGGTGATGCCTCCATCGCGACAATCCCTGCCATCAGCCGTTCCAGTTGATCTAGGGTGTAGTCAAAGCATTGCGTGAGCAGCGCTTCTTTATTGGCGAAGTGGTAATAAAAGGCGCCTTTGGAGACTTGCAGCTGTTCGGCGATTTCATCGAGGGATGTCCCGCTGAACCCTTTCTGATTGAAGCAGCGCGTACCCGCTTTGAGAAACGCCTGCTGCTTGAGCCGATTCTGGGATTCGCGATCAAAGATGTCGTCTTCAACGGCGAGCACGTTAATGGCCGGCGGCCGGGCGTCGTCAAGTGCTGTGGGTGCGACAAGTAAGCCGCGACTAAAAAGATCTTTGAGGGCATGACTGACCGACGCGGCATCCTCGCGCGGCATTTCGTACAGCCAGTAAAACGACCAGTCCAGGGCGCCGAGAATGGCACGAAGGGTGACGACGGGGTTGCAGGGTTTGATGTCACCGTGAGCGATGCCCTGATTCATGAGGTCGATCAACCGTCGCAGCAAGCGTCGGTAATCGGTTTCCAGGGCCTGACGGTGTTCTGACGCGAGTGAGGCAACTTCCAGCGGTGCCGCGTAAAAATCGCCTTCACCATCGAGCGACCGAAGCGTGGTGGCGATCTGACTCTCCAGGAAGAGAAGCAGCCGCTCCAGCGGGGCATCACTCGCCCGTTCTGCGGCATCCAGTTGCGTATGAGCCTGCTTGACGTTGGCGTCATAGCACTGGTAGATCAAATCTTCTTTGGTGGCGACATAGTAGTACAGGCTGGTTTTGGTCAATCCCAGCCGGCTGGCGACGTCTGCCAAGGTGGTCGATCGCGCGCCCTTGGTATTGAACAATTTCGCGGCACAGGAGAGCACCGCCGCGCGCTTGGTTTCGCGCTGCAAGCCACGGCTAAACGGGGATCGCTGTTCGCTGGTGGTGGTATCCAAAACGCGGGGCCTGATGCAGGAAATTCTCAAAATTCGATAATTTGAACTTTAAGTATTTTTACTGAACCTGTCCATGCATGGGTGCGGGTTGGGGTTGGTCGGGGTCTGTGACACACTCCGCCCCCCAAAGCTGGTTCGGCAATCGTTGAGTACCGTGTCCGAGACTATTTTATTTGAGCAAGAGCGGGGCATCGCCACGCTGTCATTCAATCATCCTGAGCGCCGCAACGCACTGGGCACACGCGAGATCGACGCGATCGAGCAGGCATTAGGCGCGTTGCACAGTGACACCCGGGTCTTGGTCATTACCTCGACAGACGCGCGTATTTTCTGTGCAGGCGCAGATCTGACGCAAATTCTCGATGGGACGCTCGATGGCAACCGTTTTCAAGCGATGACCAATCGCATCGCTGCGCTACCGATTCCCACCATTGCCGCGCTCACGGGTAATGTGTTCGGTGGGGGCGCTGAACTCGCGCTGAGCTGCGATTTTCGGCTGGGTCGGGAGGGCATCGTGATGCGCATTCCCGCAGCGGCGATAGGCCTGTGTTATCCGGTCGAGGGCATCGCCAGACTCACCCGACGCCTGGGTATCGGCCTCGCCAAACGGGTGCTGGTTGCCGCGGAAACCTTGTCAGCTGAGCAAATGTTGTCGCTGGGATTGCTCGACGCCTTGCACCCAGAAGAGGGTCTGGAGCAAGCGGTTGCCGACTCGGCTGCAGCGCTTTTGGCGTTGGCGCCGATGTCCGTGAGTAGCATGCTCGAGATTATCCGCCAGCTTGAGCTGGGCACGTTAGATCGTCAGCGTGCCGAGGCGCTGGCCAATGCTTGCAGCGCGTCCGACGATCTACAGGAGGGTCTGTTGGCGCAGCGCGAAAAAAGGCCGCCGATCTTTCGCAATCGGTGATCCGGATTCCGCTATTCTCACTATGCTAGTGTTGTCCTTGTCCCCAGTGCACTCATCGCCATGTCCATAGCCCAGGAAAAACTCGAGCAGAT
>Ga0181579_10002291_pt1 | contig 15535 bp, 12 predicted proteins | sample 071ome_24_FD_132996 | JGI IMG/M metagenome (GOLD analysis project Ga0181579, IMG submission 132996) | Coastal salt marsh microbial communities from the Groves Creek Marsh, Skidaway Island, Georgia - 071402CT metaG (megahit assembly) | ecosystem: Environmental > Aquatic > Marine > Intertidal... | reverse complement strand
GGCTGGAACGAGGCCGGCATGCATTGCTCGATGGCCAAATTCATCGTCGATGCCGAACAGTGCGCGATGGGATACCGCATGGCCGAGGGGCTGAACTGGGATGATTTCGACGAGGCGCTGGCGGCGGTGCGTGATATCGGACCCGGTGGGCATTATCTGGGACATCCGCACACGCAGGAGAGATTCCAGCAAGCCTTCTTCATGCCGAAACTGTTCGACAACAATTCCTATGAACAATGGATGGCCGAGGGCTCGCAGGATGTAACCGCACGGGCGCTACAGACGGCGAAATCGCTGTTGCGGTCATATGAGGCACCGCCACTCGACCCTGGCATTGACGAGGCGCTTTGCGATTATATCGCCCGCCGCGAGACCGAAATCCCGGCGATGGATGCGCTGAATCAGGAATTCTGACATCACGGCACCTTTCCCGTTGCAACATTTTCGTGGTTTCACATGGCCGGGTTTTGCGGTTTCATGGCAGCAACAGGTCGCCAACAGGGAACAGCGTGATGATCCGTACAGGGCAGCAATATCGGGACAGTATCCGCGGCACGCGGGAAATCTACATGAATGGCGAGCGGGTGAAGGATGTCACCACGCACCCGATGTTCAAACCGATTGTCGATATCCGCGCCCGAATCTATGACATGCAGCATGAGGCCGCGACGCACGATCTGATGACGGTGCGTGACGGCGATGAGGTGAATGCCGTCGGCAACGCCCTTCCCTTCACGCAGGAGGATTGGTGGGCGAAACGCCGGGCCAGCGACCTTGTTATGGAGGATGTTGGCGGAGTCGTCACCCGCGTTGGCGACGAGACGGTTGGCGAGATGTGGTCGCTCTATGACGGGCAGGATGTGCTGAACGAGGTCGACCCGCAATTCTCCGAGAACATCAGGACACATATCCACAAGGTGCTTCGCGAGGACCCGTTCCATGTGTCGGCAAACACCGACCCGAAGGGCGACCGGTCGAAAGCCCCGCAGGACCAGGACCCGGACATGCTGTTGCATGTCGTGAAGGAGACAGATGAGGGTATCATCGTGCGCGGCGCCAAGTTCGAGACCGCCGCCGCCTATGCCAACCAGGCCTTCACCAAACCGACCATCGCCAACTGGGGTGACGCCGCGCTGTCCGACTATGCGGTCGGCTTTATCTGTGATCTGAACTCGCCAAATCTGAAATTCATCTGCCGCGGCGGTTTTGCCGGGGCCAGTGGTGGCTGTCCGCGAGCCGACCAGCAGGACTACCCGCTGGCCAACAAATTCGATGAGGTCGACACCATGGTGATCTTCGACGATGTGTTGATCCCGTGGGAGAATGTTCTGTTCTACCGGCATACCCGCGCCGCCGCCTTCATCCGCGCGACGCTGCATCGCTATTCCGCCTTCGCCTTTGTGCAGCGCACGCTGAAGCTTGCCGACATGATGATCGGCGCGGCGCTGTTCAACGCCCGCCAGACAGGTCTCGAACAACAGCCGGCGGTGCAGGAAAAACTGTCACGCCTCGCCATCTGGCGGGAAAATATCAACGCGCATCTGACAGCCGCCATCACCCTTGCCGAGCCGTCCCCGGCCGGGCTGCTGATGCCGAACCAGTCGCTGCTGTTCACCGGCCGCTGCGCGGCACTGAACCAGCTGAATGAAATGATGCATATCGCGCGCGAGCTGTGTGGCGGGCAGATCTGCGTCACGCCGAACATGGCAAGCTTCACCGCACCGGACACCAAGCCGTGGATGGACAAATACTACACCATCAATGACGAATGGCAGGCCGAGGACCGGCGCAAGCTTCTGGCCTATGCGCGCGATCTGCTGAATTCCGACTATGCAGGCCACCGGCTGACCTTCCAGCTGTTCGCGCAGTCCGCGCCCTTTGCCCAGATGGGCGCCGTCTATCGCAATTTCGACTGGGAGGCGACGCTGGATTTCGTTAAGAAATCGGCCGATCTGTCCGACCGTGTGCGGCCCCCGCGTGATTGCCCGGCCGGTGACCCGTCTGTTCGGCAGTGGTTCAACCGCGACCGCAAGGCCGCCGAGTGACCAGCCAGCACGGCGCGCGATGACCGGCCATTCCGCGATCCGACATTGGTATGAAATCATCGCCGAGATGGTGATGGCAGAAGGCGTGCGCGATATTTTCGCGCTTCTTGGCGATGCCAACATGCATATGGCAACGCATCTTGCCTCACGCGGCACCAGGCTGATCCATGTACGGCATGAACATTGCGCGGCGGCAGCGGCGATGGCATATGCCCGCAAGTCCGGCACGGTCGGCGTGGCGACGGTCACCTGCGGCCCCGGGCTGACCCAGCTGATGACGGCGCTGCCGGCAGCGGTGCGGGCGCATATCCCGCTGGTCATCCTTGCCGGCGAGGCGCCGCTTCGCAGCGGCTGGTACAATCAGGGGATCGAACAGGCACCTTTCGTGACCGCCACCGGCGCCGCCTATCACAGCCTGCATCATCCGGACCGCTTTGCCATCGGCATCCGCGATGCCTTTCTTCAGGCGCGAAGCGAATTGCGGCCTGTCGTGGTCGGCATTCCGTTCGATCTTGCCGAGAGCGCAGCCAACAAGGATGCTGCCCTGCCGCCAGCATCGGCTGAGACAATGCCGGCAGCGTCGCCGCTGCCGCCGGACCCGGCCGCGACCGGCGCTGCCAGGGACATGATCGTGGCGGCGGACCGGATCATCATCATGGCCGGGCTTGGCGCGGTGGCGGCAGGGGCCGGGCCGGGCTGCGCCATGCTTGCCGACAGGCTTGACGGGCTGCTTGCGACAACCCTGCCGGCACGCGGCCTGTTCCATGATCATCCCTTCAACCTGAATGTCGCCGGCGGGTTCTCATCCGAGATTGCCCGCGAATGTTTCGCCGAGGCCGACCTCGTGATCGCCGTTGGCGGATCGCTGGCGCGGCATAATGCCGACAACGGAAAATTGTGGCCATCGGCGAAGCTGCTTCAGATCGACATCGCCCCCGCCATGCATGTTCAGGGACGCCGCGCGGCCGATGCGGCGATTCGCGCCGATGCCAGGCTAGGGGTGGAGGCGCTTCTTGACATACTGGATCAACGGCCCGCGACGTGGCGGACCGACGCGCTGGCCACCGACATTGCCACGCGTCCATTCGACAGCACCACATTCACCATTGATGATGGCACGCTGGACCCGCGTGAGGTGGCGGCGGCACTGGAGACGCATCTGCCAGCAGACTGCCAGCTTGTCAATTCATCCGGCCATTGTTCCTGTTTCTTTGCGCATATGCCGTCGCGGCCGCATACGCATTTCCTGACCATCCGCGAGTTCGGCGCCATCGGCAACGGCATCAGCTTTGCGATCGGCGTGGCGGCGGCGCATCCACAGGCGCCGGTCGTGCTGTTCGATGGCGATGGCAGCCTGATGATGCATGTGCAGGAGCTGGAGACGATCAGACGAAACAGGCTGCGGGTGATCATTTTCGCCATCAATGACGGTGCCTACGGATCGGAGATCCACAAGCTTCGCGCCGACGGGCTGCCCGATGCCGAGGCGGTGTTCGGACGACCGGATTTTGCCGCCATCGCCAGCGGATTCGGCATTGCCGGCCATCGTCTTGCCAATCTTGCCGACCTGCCGGCGCTTGTCGACGATGTCATGGCGTCGGGTGGGCCGGCGGTGATCGACGTTCCGGTGTCGGACAAGGTGATCTCGCCGTTGATCCAGCGCTCACATGGCTGAGCGGCGCACCTCGCCGGCATCCGCCAGCAGCGCGGCGAACCGATAGATGGCGTGAACGAATTTCGAGAAGGGCAGCACCAGGAAAAACGCGTAGACAACGCCGAGATGCACTGCCAGCGCCAGCCCCATATAGCCGGTCTCGCGCAGCGCCAGCAGCAGCAATCCGGTCGCGCTGACCCAGAACAGCAGCCAGATGAACGCATAATCCATCCCGAGGCGCGACAGCGACCGGACAGCCGGTTCCATGCGCCGCTTCTCGCGCCACAGCCCGGCCGTGCCAACACACAGCATCACGCCGCCAACCGTTCCCAGAACCACCGGAAGCTCAAAATAGCCATAGGGCGCCTCTCGGCTGAGGACGTAGTGATAGAGCGTGCCGGTGCTTGTCGAGGCAAAACAGAGCATGAAGCCATAGAAGGTCAGGTGATGGTAATGCCGCCGGGCAAGGCTGGTGCGGTCATCCGCGCCGGGGCAGCCGCCACCCTTGCCATTATTGTCGCCACCAAGATTGCGCAGCGTGGCCGTGGCGCGAAACGCGTCCGAAAGCGCCGGCATGCCACCCCACCGCGCACCGGTAACCCGCCAGTAGCGCCGCCAGCCAACAATGAAGGAGAGGATGACAAAGGCCGAAATGGCCAGGGGAATGCCAGCCATGACCGCATGCGGCATCAGGACATAGAACGCCCCCTCGCCAAGATGCACGCCCCAGAACAGATGCGGCGCGATCATCGCCAGCATCAGGCCGACGGCCAGCGCAAGCCCGGCCGTCGTCACCATCGCCACGACAAGACCATTGCGGTCGAACAGGCCGGCAAGCGGCCCCGGCCAGGCGAATTCCCGCCAGCTTGCGGCGCGGCGCTCGGCAAGGGTGAGCGGAACATTGACGGCGAATTCATGCGGCGGCGCATATTGACAGGCATGGTAGCAGGCACCGCAATGATGACAGAGATTGGCCAGAAAGGCGGTATCCCCGACATCGAACAGGGGGCGGCGTTCCATCGCCGGAAAGACCGCACAGAACCCCTCGCAATAGCGACAGGCATTACAGATCTGCATGATCCGCGCGGTCTCTTCATGCGATCTTGCGCTGGCAAGGCTGGCGAGATTCAGATCATCCATGGGTGACGGTCCTCTTTCATATGTATCAGCCGCGGTTAAGCTGGCGTGATGCCTCGGCACCGGCGATGCGCCCGAACACGGCGCCAATGGTCATGCCGATGCCGGCGAGGTAGCCCTGCCCGAGAACGTTGCCGGCCATGATCTCGCCAGCGGCGAACAGATTCGCCGACGGGCGGCCATCCTGCATCAGGATTTGCGCCGATTCATTCACCTCGACCCCCATATAGGTGAAGGTGATCCCGGGCCGCAGCGGAAAGCCGAAGAAAGGCGGTGTGGCGATTGGCGCCGCCCAGTTGGTTTTCTCGGGCGACAATCCGCTGGTAGCGCAGCCATCAAGGATCGACTGGTCGATCGGGCCTTGCGGACAGGCGGCGTTGAATTCGTCAACCGCAGCGCGTGTCGCGGCAGGATCCAGCCCCAGCTGTCCGGCCAGTCCCTCGATACTGTCATCGCGGATCGGTGTGAAGACCGAGGGCATGAAGCGGTCAACGCCAATCGAATCGAGGATGGCATAGGCAATCTGGTCAGGCTGCGCGGCGACAAGACGGCCCCAGATGGCATAGCGCTTTGGCCAGAAATCCTCACCTTCATCATAGAAACGCCTGGCGTCGCGATTGAGAACGATGCCGAACGGCACGCCGTCAATGCGGCTGGCGATGCCACCGTCGAATTTCGGCGCCCGCGCATCGATGGCGACAGCGTGGCACTGGTCAAGCGCCCCGACCGGCCGTGCGCCATGATCAAGCAGGCTTTTCAGCACCGTGCCGGTATTGTAGGGCGTTCCCCGCACAAGGAAATTGCGCGCCGACTCTCCCCACCCCTCGGCAAGCCAGTTGAGATTGGCCTCGAACCCGCCAGCGGTGGTGATTACCTTCTTGGCCTGCAGATCCCGGCCATCCGACAGCGTGACCCCGTCGCAATAGCCATCCTCCATTCGCAGCTCCGATACCTCGGTTTCATACAGGAATACGACGCCCAACGCCTCGGCATGGCGGCACAGGCTGTTCAGCAAGGCCCGCCCGCCACCAAGAAAGAAGGCGTTGGTGCGCCCGAGATTGAGCGTGCCTGACAGCGCCGGCTGGAACCGCACCCCGCGGGCGCCAAGCCAGGAGGTCAGCTCGGCCGATTTCTCAAGTGTCAGGCTGGCAAGCGATTCATTGGTGATGCCGCGGGTTACGCGCATCAGATCGTCATAATATTCCTCGAAACTGTAGGCATCGGTCAGCACATCCGTCGGTGCGTCATGCATCGCCCGCAGATTGCGCGTGTGGCGCGTATTACCGCCCCGCATGTCACGACCGGCCACCTCGATGACCAGCACGCTACATCCGGCCTCGGCGGCGGTGATGGCAGCACACAGCCCGGCATTGCCGGCACCGATCACCAGCACGTCCCACAATTGCGAAAGTTCGTTGTCGGGGTCTGTATACATATGTATACAGGTAAGTGATGGAACGTATGAAAGTCAAGAACCCTGACGGTATTGACTGGCAGCGGATCGGGGACAGCCTGGCTTCGCAGGCAGACCCGAAGGGCGCTGCGCCGGCACGGCTCCGCCGCCTCATCCTCGCCGCTATCCAATCCGGCGCACTGTCGCCCGGCATGCGGCTGAAAGAGGTCGATCTTGTAACGGCGCTGGCGGTCAGCCGTACCCCGCTTCGCGAGGCGCTGACGCGGTTGCGTGCCGAGGGAGTGCTCGAGCGTGATGAGGATGGCCTGCGTGTACGGCGCCTCGACTGGCGTGATGTCCGCAGTCTATATGAGCTTCGCGGCACGCTGGAATCGATGGCCGCAAGGCTGGCGGCGCGCAATGCAGCCGAGGCCGAGCGCCGGGTCATTGCCGATATCTGCCATGCCGAGGCAGCGCTGATCACCGACGGCGCGATGCCGGAAGAGCTGGCACGCCATAACAGGCAGTTTCACAACGCCATATGGCAGGCGGCAGGCAACCACTTTCTCGCCGAAAGTCTGGAGCGTCTGTCGCGCCTGATCGTGCTGCTTGGTGCGACGGCCTATTCGATGCCGGACCGGGTTGCCGCCATCCGCAGCGAACATGATGTCATCAACGATGCGATCCAGACGCGCGATCCACAGGCCGCCGCCGAAGCCATGCAGCGCCATCTCGACACCGCGCTGGCGGCGCGGCTGTCGCTTCTCAGCCTGCCTGTCGATACCGAGCCGGACTGAGATGGCAACGGCCCCCTCCATCCTGCCGTCCTGGCTGGTTAATGATATCCGACGCCTCGCCGTCACCTTTGCCGTGGCTCTGGCCAGTGGCTGGTGCTTCCTGCAGCTTGGCTTCCCGGCCCCCTATCTGATGGGAAGTCTGTTCGGTGTCTGGATCGGTGGCGGGCTTGTCACGCGCCTGCAGCCGCATCTTGGCGTCGCGCGCTGGTTTCACAAGCCGGTGGTGCTGGGACTTGCCGTGCTGATCGGCGCCACCTTCAACCAGGCGGTCCTCGAGCAGGCGGAGAAATGGTCACTGACGCTTGTGACAATGCTGGGCACAACCATCATTGTGACGGTCATCGGCTATCAGTTTCTGCGCAGATTCCGCGGATATGATCCGCGCCTTGCCATCCTGTGCAGCTTGCCGGGTGGCCAGGCCGAGGCCCTCGCCATGGCCCGCGAGATGGTTGAGCGCGACTATGTTGTCGCGCTGTTCCATCTGGTGCGGGTTGTCATTGTCTTTCTGACGACTCCGCTGCTGCTGCGCCTCATCGAGGGGCAGGCGGCGGTCGACCGGTCGAATGTCGCGCTGCAGACGATGCCAAGCATATTCGATCTGCCGGCCGCGGATATCATCACCTTCATCCTGCTTGGTGCTGTCGGCATGCTGATCGCCCGGCAGCTTCGCATCCCGATGCCCCACCTTCTGGGTCCTATGGGTCTGTCGACGGTTTTTCACCTCCTGGGATGGGCCGACCTGCCACGCGTCAATGAATTCGTGATCCTGGCACAACTTGCCATCGGTGGCGCTGTTGGCGCGCGGCTGGCAAAGGTGCCGTTTCGTGAATTGCTGGACTATCTGAGGGATGCCTGCGCGAACACGGCAATCATTCTCAGCGCCTATCTGCTGGCCACACTGGTTATCGTCAAGGTGACCAGGGTCAGCTTTCTTGCCGCCTGGCTGGCCTTTGTGCCGGGCGGTCTCTATGAGGTCACTTTGCTGGCGCTGATTTTCGGCTTTGATGTCGCCTTTGTCGCCTTCCACCATACGGTGCGGGTGATGCTGATCTTCCTGTCGCTGCCGGCACTGGCGTTGCGACTTGGCGGTGAGTCCGGCAAGACCGGCGACAAGGTCAGCGGTCCACCACCTCGGGATTGATCATGTTGATGGGCGCGCCGGCATGCCAGGCCACCACCTGATCGAATATGTCGGCGAACTGGATCTCGAACTCATCCTCGGTCACGAAACCGATATGCGGTGTCGCGACAAGCCTTGGGTGTGTCGCCAGAGGGTCGTTGGCCCAGCTGATCGGTTCCTCATCAAACACATCAATCGCCGCCTTGCCGGGACGACCCGCATCGAGCGCCAGCTTCAGCGCCCCGGCTTCGATCAGCCCGGCACGCGAGGTGTTGACCAGAAGCGAATCCGCACCCATGGCCGCCAGGTCGCCGGCGGTGATCAGCCCGCGTGTCTCCGGTTTCATCCGAACATGAAGACTGACGATATCGCTTGTCGCAAAGAACGCCTCGCGGCTGTCTGCCACCTGTTCGCCATCGTCGGTGGCGCGGCTGCGTCCGGCCTCGGACCCCCACCAGACAACACGCATCCCGAAGGCGCGCGCGTAATGCGCCACCTGTCGGCCGATCCGCCCATAGCCATAGAGGCCGATCTGCCGGCCATGCAGGGACTTGCCAACCCCCATCTGCCAGGTGCCGGCATGAAGGCTGGCCATCTGCGCCGGGATATCGCGCATTGCCGCGAGGATCAGTGCAAAGCTGTGTTCGGCGGCGGCATAGGATGGAGTGCCGGCATGCATGTTGGAGCACAGAAGAACACCATGGTCGGTGCAGGCCTCGACATCGACATGCGGATAGACGCTTCGCTGCGAGATCAGTTTCAGTCCGGGAAGCCGGGCGATCAGCTCGCGCGGGATGGCAGTGCGCTCGCGGAACAGCACGATGGCATCGAACGGCGCGAGGCGTTCGGCAAGACGGTCAATATCAGGCTGATGATCGGTAAAGACCGTGACATCGATGCCTGAAAGCCTGTCGAAACATCGCAGGGTGCGGAGCGTGTCGAACCAGTCATCAAGTATGGCAAGCCGCATCATGCGTCCCCGTCCCAGACCGACGCCGGCACGAACAGCCGCCCCTCGGCAAGCTTGCGCGCGGTGCGGACGAGCCCGGCCGAACGATGCCGGAACCCCTCCTCATCAAGCTCATAGTCAATCATCACCTGCATTTCGCCCATCGGGTGATGAAGTGTCACCGCACAGGGCACCTCGTTCGGGCGCTCCATCATTCCGTCGGCGACCGTCCCCGGGGTCAGCGCGCAGGAGGCGATACACTGGCTTCCGGTCACCGCCATCGTCGGGTGCGTGGTCCAGGGCATGAAATACCGGGTCACGATATGCCCCGCCTTGTCGGCGGGCGCCAGCAGGCCGAATTTCGGCGTGACCGACCGGCTGCAGTCACCAAGCCCCATCTTGTGGCCGGCCTCGAGACGAACCGCCTCCATCGCCGCGAAGAAATCACGGTTGGCGTCAAGCTCCTCGCAGCTCTCATGACCGGTCAGGTCGAAATCCGCCGCGCGGGCGATGACCATCGGCATCGCCACATCCATGCAGGTCACGGTGATGCCGCCAATTTCGTCGGTCGTGCTGCCGGTCGGCAGGAAAGCACCGGTCGAGGAGCCCGCGACATCCATGAAATTGAGTTCCACCGGGGCGGCGGTCCCCGGCACCCCGTCAATCGCAGCGTCACCGTCATAGCTCACGGCACCATCCGGTGTCTGCACACGCGCCAGAATGCGCGCGCCAGTGTTGACGGCGCGGATCCGCACCTCGGTCTGCGCCCCGCCGGGCCCGATCAGCCCCATTTCCAGCGCTGCCGGACCAACAGCCGTCAGGATGTTGCCGCAGGTCGGCTTGAAATCGACAAGCCTGTCCTCGACGCTGACCTGGGCAAAGAAATAATCGATATCGGCCCAGTCATCCTCGGACCGCGACAGCATCGCGACTTTGGTTGTCACCGCATTGCCACCACCGATGCCATCGATATTCAACGGATGGCCCGATCCCAGCGCGGCCACCAGCACCTCGGCCAGACTGTCACGATCCTCCGGCAAGTCGGCCCGGTTCATGTAAGGGCCGCGCGAGGACCCGCCCCGCATGAAGAAAAAGGGAATGGCTGTCTGCGTCATGCTGATCCCGATCCGGTTCCAAGAAGGTCACAAAGATAGGCCGCGAACGCCGCGCAGCCAAGTGTGCCGCCGACATCGGTGGTGCGGGTTTCGGGGCTGGCGAGTGCCGCCGTCACCGCCGCGTCGATGGCCGACGCCGCCTCAGCCTCGCCAAGATGTGCCAGCAACATGGCCGAAGAGAGGATCAGCGAGGTCGGGTTCGCGATATCCTTTCCGGCGATATCAGGAGCCGAGCCGTGCTGCGCCTGTGCTGCCACATGGCGCGTGCCGACATTCAGCGACCCTGCGAGGCCGAGGCTGCCGGACAATTCAGAGGCCAGGTCGGACAGGATATCGCCGAACATGTTCGTGGTGACAATGACGTCAAACCGGCCCGGATCACGGACCAGCATCGCCGCCGCCGCGTCGACCAGCATCTCGTCATAGCAGACGTCGGGATATTCGGCGGCAACCGCGCGCACACTATCCAGAAACAGCCCGTCGGACATGCGCATGACATTCGCCTTGTGGATCGCTGTGACATGTCGTGCCGGTCGACGCGCCGCCCACTCAAAGGCTGTGGCGGCGATATTGCGGCTCGCCTGCCGTGTGATCCGCCGCACCGACAGCGCCACACCATCGACCGGGCTGAACTCGCCATTGCCCTCGAACATGTTGCGGTCGGCATAGAAGCCCTCGAGATTTTCGCGCATCACCACCAGATCAAGCGGCGGTTCGATGGGGTGCGGCAACCCGTCATGGCTCCGCGCCGGCCTGATATTGGCGTGGAGATCAAGCGCCTTGCGCAGCACGCCGGACGGATTCAGCCCACCTTCGGCGACAGGCGGATAGTCGTTATGCGAGACCGGTCCAAGGATCACCCCGTCGGCGGCTCTTGCGGCGGCAATCACGTCATCGGGAATGGTGGTGCCATGGGCCGACAGCGCGGCAAGGCCAATCACGCCATCCTCGAGAATCGGCTCCCTCGCCATCAGCGGCGCGGCGGCGGCGAGAACCTGCCTGGTGGCCGCCATGATTTCCGGCCCGATCCCGTCACCTTGAAGACACAGAAAATGGTGCGGCATGCCTGCCTCCTCAGGTGAGCGGCCAGGGAAGATCGAAATAATGCTGCAGCAGGCCGGGCGGGAAATCGCGGTTCAGAAGCCGGGCCATGAAGCACATGAAGGCAATGCCGATACCGGTCAGCACAAGGGAACGTGCCCAGGCAAGCCCGGCCCTCAGCCGGAAAAAGGCCAGCAGGAACCCGCACAACGCCAGAATGAACCCGAGAAGCGAGGTGGCCAGAAGCAGCGCCGCGAACCAGGACAGGGTCGGCCACAACGCAAAACGGTTATCGGCATCCTCGCCACCTGTCTCGCGATCCGCGAACAGGGCATCGGACTCGGGTCGCAGGCGCATCTGCACCAGCAGCACCAGCCCGCAGAGCAGAGACGCCGAGGCGATGGTGACCGGGAACACGGCATCGACAAAGGCGTAGCCGGGAATGGTCGCGGTGTCATACAGCGCAAAGCTGACAAATCCGATCATCGTCAGCAGGAACAGCAGCGGCGCGCGCTTGCCACCGGAGGCGACCTCGCCCTCGGCACGGATGTTCTTTGCCTGTTTCAGCCCGACAATGACCGACACAACGGTGATGACAAGCAGGGTCAGGACAATCGGACTGGCGATGTAATCCATGCCGGCCTCGAACCCCTGACGGAAGCGGATGCCGGCGATCTGGTTGGCGTTGTTGGAATAGTTCTCAACCGGGTTGGCAAGAACGAAACCGATCAGGAAGGCCGGGCGTGACCAGTCGAATCGCCGCATCATGATGCCAAGGAAGCCGATCGTGAACAGTGCCGCAAGGTCCATCAGATTCTGACCGGACTGGAAGGCGGCAAAGGAGATGATCATGAAAATGAACGGCGCGATCAATGCGAAGCGGATATTCGTGATTCGCGCAATCTGGCCGGACAGCGCGATACACAGGATCGTTCCCATGACATTCGCCAGCGCCAGCAACCAGACGATGGCGTAGGTGTAGTTGAGGTTGTTTTTCAGCATCACCTGGCCAACCTCCAGCTCGCCGGAGCCGAGAAGCGACAGCGCCCCGATGAAGATCGCCATCGATCCCGAACCCGGAATGCCGAACAGCAGCGTCGGCACCAGCCCGCCACCTTCCTTGGCGTTGTTCGAGCTTTCCGGCCCGACAACACCGCGCACATCACCCTTGCCAAAGCCGGAGCGGTCCCTGGTCGTCTGCACGGTGTGACCATAGGCGATCCAGTCGACCACCGAGCCGCCAAGCCCGGGAATCACGCCGACAATCACCCCGATCAGCGCACAGCGCATCGACAGCCATTTATTGGCCCACCAGTCGCGGACCCCGGCAAGCCAGCCGGCGCCAAGCGATGTTCGTTCCGAGATTGCCTTGTCCTTGCGAAGCAGCGCCACGATTTCAGGCACGGCGAAGATTCCCAGCCCGACAATCACCAGCTTCAGCCCATCCGCCAGATAGGGGAAATCATAGCTTGCCATCCGCAGCTCGCCATTGAACGGACCTTCACCGATGGTCGCGACAAGCATGCCGACCCCGGCCGCCATCATGCCCTTCAGCGCCACCCTGCCGGCAAGGATACCAACCATCGACAGGCCAAAGGCGGAAACCATGAGAAGTTCCGGCGACTTGAATTCAAGGACGATGGGCCGCGCCACAAGAATGAAGAAGGTCAGGAAGAAGGCGCCGACAAGACCACCGAAAAGCGATGAGGCAAAGGCGGCCGACAACGCGCGCGCCGCAAGCCCTTTCTTTGCCATCGGGAAGCCGTCAAGCACCGTCGCCTGCGAGGCCGAGGAACCGGGGATCCCCATCAGCACCGAGGCGAATGTGTCGGAGGTTGGCACCACCGCCACCATGCCGATCATCAGCGCCAGCCCGTAAGACGGCTCCAGCCCGAACATGAAGGGAAGAACAAGCGACAGACCGGCAATTCCGCCAAGCCCCGGAAAGACGCCGACGGCAAGCCCCATGGTCACACCAAGAAGCAGATACATCAGCACCGTCGGTTGAAGAATCAGGCTCCAGGCATCGGCCAGTGCCGGCAGGGCCAGGCTGAGGATATCCATATCATTACGCTCTCGGAGCGGTGAAAATCGAAAACCAATGGCCCCTGCCCGGCAAGACCGGACAGGGGTTTGTCATTCTGCGACTATTTCAGCGAAACGCCAAACTCGGCCTGCAGCCAGCCTGTCACATAATCCTTGGCACTGTCCGATACGGTAATCGCGCCGGCAAGGGCGGATTTGGAATCAGCGCCGACATACATCGGATATTTGCCAAGACGCTTTGCCGAGATCTCGGCAAAGTCGGAGCGCGCGGCGATGGCCGCAAACGCCTTGGTATAGGCATCCATGACATCCTGCGGCGTGCCGGCAGGAAGGAAGGCGATCTTCTGGGACGGGAAGCCGGCAATGAAGAAGGCTTTCCACGCATCCCATGCCGGACCGGAGGTCTCACAGCCATCGGTGGCGTCGCAGACTTCCTTGAAGGTCGGAATGTCCGGGAAGGTCGGGTCACGGACAATGTCGCCGTTCGCGCCAAGCGCGCCCCAGGTCATCATCGGGACGGCCTTGCCTTCCTCGACAAGCGGGGTGACGTTCTTCAGGAATGCCGAAGAGGTCTGGTAATCGACGGTGGCTTCGCCGGATTCGAACATCTTGCGGCCATCCCCGCGGCCCTTGACGCCCATCACATGCTCGACATCCATGCCAAGCATCTTCCAGGCCAGCGCCGGGATCAGGTCGAGACGGGTCGCACCCTGGTTGCCATAGACGAATGTCTTGCCCTTCAGATTGTTGGCGGTGCCGTCAAACTTGGCGCCATCCTCGGCATTCAGATAGGCCACACCGCCAGTGCCCGATGCCATGACCGGGTTCCAGTCGGCATATTCATAGCGAACGCGCGGGTCACCAAGAAGATACGGGAACTGGGTCGATCCAGACGAACCGAACATCACGGTGCCGTCAGTGTGCTTCTGCTTCTGGAACCAGTTCGCACCCTTTGTCGAGCCGGCGCCGGGCATGAACTTGACGACCACGGTCGGCTTGCCGGGCAGGTTTTCCGAGAGAAGCGGGGCAAAGAAATTGGCCCATTTGGCCGAACCGCCCGTTTCCGAGAACGGAATGGTCCATTCAATGGTCTTGCCGCTGAAATCAACGGCGGCTGCCGGCAGACTTGCCGCTACGGTCAGACCGAAAGCGACAGTTGCACCGGCAACAAGGTGAGTGAGTTTTTTCATCATTTCCTCCAATGCAGAGATAGGCTTGCCGAACCGGCTACCACTGTCCATCATGGCAAAGCGCCGGAAAGGCAATCCGCAGACCCTAGGTGACGTAGCTTTCATGAAGCTTACATCCAACAAGGAATCCCGACGCCATGCGCATTCTAGCCATCGAGGACAATGAACCGCTGGCACTGGCGCTGAAGCACCGTTTCGAGGATCAGGGCCATGCTGTCACCATCGTTCATGATGGTGAGGCGGGTCGGCATTTCATCGCGCAGGAAAGCTTCGATCTGTGCATCCTCGACATCAACCTGCCACACCTGTCCGGTCTCGACATCCTGACCGAGGCGCGCCGGCTTGGCCAGCAGCTTCCAATCCTGATGCTGACCGCGCGGGACAATCTGGCCGACCGGGTGGCCGGACTTGACGCCGGCGCGGATGACTATCTTGTCAAACCTTTCGAGATGGAGGAACTGGACGCGCGGGTGCGCGCGCTGCTGCGGCGCAAGGGTAAGCCGACTGAAGGTAAAATCCATTTCGGCAGGTTGACCATCGATACGGCTCGCCGGTTCGCCGCGCATGACGGCGTCGATCTTGAACTGGCGCGCAAGGAATTCGCCGCGCTGGAATGCCTTGTCGAGCGTGATGGCAGGCTGATCCCGAAAGCGCAGCTGATCGACCATGTTTATGGCATCGGCACCGAGATCAACGACACGACCATCGAGGTGCTGATCTCGCGGCTTCGCAAGAAGCTTGCGCCCTGCGGGGTCGAGATCAAGATGGCGCGTGGCCTTGGCTATCATCTCCGGACAGCCGACTGATGCTGTTCCTGAGTTCACTGCGTCTGCGCCTTCTGACCCTGATCCTCGTTCCGCTTCTGGTCGTTTCCGTCGGCGCGATGACCTGGCAATACCGGCAATCGGTGCAGTCCGCGCAGATCGTGTTCGAGCAGAAACTGTCGATCATGGCGCTGGCGATCTTTCGCGACCTGCTGGCCACCGACGGAGAAAATCTGTCACCGGCGACAAGGGCGTTGTTCGAGGAGGCGTCGGGAGATCGCTTC
>Ga0181579_10002290_pt1 | contig 15536 bp, 13 predicted proteins | sample 071ome_24_FD_132996 | JGI IMG/M metagenome (GOLD analysis project Ga0181579, IMG submission 132996) | Coastal salt marsh microbial communities from the Groves Creek Marsh, Skidaway Island, Georgia - 071402CT metaG (megahit assembly) | ecosystem: Environmental > Aquatic > Marine > Intertidal... | reverse complement strand
TATCGCATTCGTGCTAAATGACGATCCCGCAAAAATAAACCTGAATCGCCGAAGCGATTCAGGTTCTGAACTAATATGGTTGATCTATTGAAAGTGAGCTGAGCTAACGCCTGCTTCTGTCGCTTCTATTGCGTCGTAACTCCATCTTTCAGGTATTTGAAGTAGTCACTTTCGGGATCCACCAGTAACACGTCTCCCTTGGAGCTGAATGTTTCCTTGTAAGCATTCAGGCTGCGGGTAAACGCATAGAATTCCGGATCCTTGTTGAAAGCATCGGCATAGATCGCTGTTGCATTTGCGTCGCCTTCACCACGAATTCTTTCCGCATCGCGATAAGCTTCAGCTTCAAAAATAACGGCCTGGCGGTCTGCATCCGCCCTGATGCCAATGGCCAACTCCTCACCTCTTGAACGCAGTTCCTGCGCTTCACGGTTTCTCTCCGTGATCATTCGATCATAGACCGAAGATCGCACATCATCAGGCAAGTCGATACGCTTAACCCGTACATCGATTACTTCGATGCCGATATCAGAAGCAGTGGTCTGGTTGAGATCTGTGGTGAGAGCGGTCATCAATTCGTCACGCTCTCCAGCCACGACCTCGATAAGAGTACGAGCACCGATCTGGTCCCGCAGTCCGTCATTAATACGTTCGGCCAGCAGGCTGCCGGCTGTGGAAACATTGCCACGGGTGGATACATAGAACTGGCCCACATCGAGGATGCGCCACTTGGCATAGGAATCCACTTCCAGCGCTTTCTGCTCCAGCGTAAGGAATCGTTCAGACGGGGAATCCTCAGTCTGGATGCGTGCATCAAACTTGCGCACCGTGTTCACCCAGGGAATTTTTACGTGCAGTCCAGGCTCGATATCGGCATTCACCAACTCGCCAAACTGCAACATCACCGCGCGTTCGGTTTCCTTCACCACAAACAGTGAATTGCCGGCGATCAAAAGGATCAGGAAGACCAGTCCTACAGATACAAAGCTCTTCATTGTCGACCTCCTCGTCCGCTGCCAAGGCGGGATCTATCCACGGTGTTGGAAGTGCTGGGAGCTGGCAGGTAAGGAGCCAACTGGTTGGCCAGGTCCCGCAGCTCCTGCGTTGACCCAGTATTGAGCCTACCGGCTGCGCCGCCCTGCTCCATGATCTTATCCAGTGGCACATAAAGCATGTTGTTGCCGCCTTCCACATCAATCATGATCTTGCTACTGGCTGTCATGACTTCCTGCATAGCATCAATATACATGCGCTGACGTGTCACTTCCGGCGCCTTTTCATACTCAGTAAATAGTTGTTCAAATCGAGATGCTTCACCCTGAGCCATTGCGATGACTTCTTCTTTATAAGCATTTGCTTGCTCAATCTGTCGTTGCGCCTCACCGCGAGCTTCCGGAATACGCTGATTAGCGTATTGCTGCGCCTGGTTCTGTGCACGCTGCTCATCCTCTCGAGCTCGAATCACATCATCGAACGCGGGTCGCACCGCATCCGGCGGCTGAGCATCCACCACGTTCACTCGAGCAACCCGAATGCCAGTGTTGTACGCACTCATATATTCCTGCAGTCGTTCTTCAACTGCTGCAGCCATTGCTTCACGGCCAGTAGTCAGAATCTGGTCCATAAAATTGCTGCCAACTTCGTGTCGAATAGCTGACTCAGCCGCATTATCGAGACTTCGTTGCGGGTCTGAGACCGCAATCACATAGTTAACAGGATCTTCAATGCGGTACTGCACCGTTACAACGATATCAATAATGTTTTCATCGGTAGTCAACATGGCGCGGTTTTCGTAAGTTTTGGCATTCAACTCGGACACGTTCACCAGACTCACTTCATCCACGATAGGAGGATTCCAATGCAGTCCTGGCTGCACCACTTCGTCCAGCACACGGCCAAATCTGAGTACCACTCCTCGTTCCGCTTCGTCGACCATGTAGAAGCCCATGAAACCCCATATGACTGCGGCAACCACAATCATGCCTGCGAACAGACCGGGCGACATGCCAGAGGGTGCCCGGCCAGTACCACTACCACCAGCATTCCCGCTGCCACCACCGCCAAACAGGCTGTTGAATTTCTTGGTCAGATTCTTGATGACTTCGTCGATGTCGGGTGGACCCTGGTCCCCACCACCTCGACCACCACCCCAAGGGTCGTTGTCTTTGCCATTGTTTCCAGGTTCATTCCAAGCCATTGGTTTCTCCATAGCTTTTTTCAGAGGCAGAAGATCGATTCTAGCGAATAATCACTGGTTAACACAGTATTTTGCGGATTCAGTGACGCTAAAAGAGTCCTCTGCAGAGTCTTCATTATTCGGGTCAAATTCCGGTTGATCGCTCGATTCCGGATCCATATTTACACTTAGAGCTGGCTCTGCCTTTAACAGTCGTTCGAACTCGCTGCGCGGTAAGCGCAGCGTGAGGCAATAGCTTCCTGCCTCGTCGACAGACTCACTTTCTACAAATTCCTTTTCATAAAGTTGACTACGCAGGCGAGCCTGTTTCGGTTCCAGCACGACGGTTTTGAGTACCTGTGAGCCAGCGAGAAATTCTGCTATCGCCGCCTGCAACAGATCCAGTCCAGCACCGGTGCTTGCCGATACCCAAACGCGCATGGGCTGACCTTGCGCATCTCTTTGCACCCGCGGCTCTTCGCCAGGCAGCAAATCAATCTTGTTGAACACCTGCAATTGCGGTACGCCTTGCGCACCAATTTCGCCTAACACGTCCTGCACTTCATCCATCAGGTGTGTGTGTTCTTCATTGGCCGCATCGACAACATGTAACAGCAAACTGGCTGATGCGGTTTCTTCCAGCGTGGCGCGAAAGGCTTCCACCAGTTGATGGGGAAGGTGGCTAATGAAGCCGACCGTGTCGGCGAAGATCGCAGCACCGAAATTTGGCAGGCTAACCCGGCGCAGTGTTGAGTCGAGTGTGGCGAACAACTGATCCGCCGCGTAAGTCTGCGCCTGTGTCAGTGCATTAAACAGAGTCGACTTGCCCGCGTTGGTATAGCCGACCAGTGACACGGTCGGAATCTCTGCTCGCTTGCGCGCGCGCCTGCCTTGGTCGCGTTGTCCACGTACCTTGTCCAGACTTTTGTTAATCGACTTGATACGCTGACGAATCATGCGCTGGTCAAGCTCGAGCTGGGTCTCACCAGCACCTCGTAACCCGATACCGCCTTTCTGCCTGTCCAGGTGAGTCCAGCCACGTTTCAGTCTGCTGCTTAGATGCTGTAACTGCGCCAGCTCAACCTGCAGCTTGCCTTCGTGGCTGCGTGCACGCTGGGCAAAGATATCCAGAATCAGCCCGGTGCGGTCGAGCACGCGGCACTTCAGGTGTGCCTCCAGATTTCTTTCCTGGCTCGGCGAGAGCGCGTGGTTGAACAACACCAGCTCTGCTTTGTGAGCACGCACAGCGGCGGCAATCTCTTCGAGTTTGCCGCTACCGACGAAATGGCTGGGTGATGGCTGGCGCCTTGTGCCAGTGATGTAATCCACCGGCATGGCACCTGCCGAAAGGGCTAGTTCTTCAAATTCAGAAGGGTTGTCTCGTTCCGATTCTGAATCAATCGTGAGATGAACAAGAATTGAAACTTCGCCAGAGTCTGGCCTTTCAAAAAACAATCAGAACCTCGAATCAGGAATTCCCTGGTTCGCCGACTCCATCATCGCCTGCTTCATTCTGACCGTGCATGGGAACCTTGACCATACGAGCCGGCACAACGGTGGAGATGGCGTGTTTATAAACCATCTGGCTAACAGCGTTCTTCAGCAAAATAACAAACTGGTCAAAGGATTCGATCTGTCCCTGCAGCTTGATACCACTTACCAGATAAATTGACACCGGAATGCGCTCTTTCCTCAGTACATTCAGGAAGGGGTCTTGTAGCGTATGTCCTTTGGACATTCTTCTTCTCCTTAACTTTCTAACCTGACAATAAAGGCTGTCATGAATCCATCGACTTGGTGAACAACCGGTTCAAGGGACTACTCAGTGAACTGAGACCGCCAAATCTGGCGCAAAGTTCAAGATCTGTCTTCCTTGCGCGGATTTTCCACACACGACCCGAACCCTCGATATCAACCTCGGCAAAGGTTTATATTGAGATGGAATCCACGTATTTCAAGATGCTTGCGATGGAATCGGCCGGAGACTCGCTCAGAGGTCGCAAGTTAGGCCAACTGCGTAACCAGGTCAGTTGCCGCTTGGCGAGTTGCCGGGTGGCAATGATACTCCTTTCCACCATCCCGTCATAGTCCAAATCGCCATCCAGGTATTGCCAAACTTGCCGGTAACCCACTGATTTTATTGCAGGAAGCTCAGGATTCAGGTCCGGCCTCTGATGCAAGCCAGCCACCTCCTCGACGAGTCCATCGGCCAGCATCTGACGAAAGCGGGTCGCGATCCTGTCATGGAGTACGGCTCTGTCCCCAGGTTGGATTGCGAAGAAGTGCAGATCGTAGGGTAAAGATTGCCCTGCCGCCTGGCCCTGGGACTCTTGCTGGTGATGCTCGGTGAGGGATTTCCCGGTCAGCAGGTAGACTTCCAGCGCGCGTTGCAGACGTTGTGGGTCATTGGGGTGAATTCGTGCGGCCGCCTCCGGGTCCACAGCGGCCAGGCGCGCATGCACTGCCTCCCACCCCGATTCATCTGCCAGTGCTTCTATCTCTTCCCGTATTGCCTGATCGGCCGTTGGCATGTCTGCCAGACCGTCGCGCAGTGCCTTGAAGTAGAGCATGGTGCCGCCGACCAACAGGGGAATCTTTCCTGTCGTTCTCACAGCTTCTATCTGTGTAAGTGCATCACGACGGAAGTCAGAGGCGGAATAGGATTGGGCTGGATCAAGAATATCGATCAACCGATGAGGATATCGCTCCAGCTTCTCGGCATCAGGTTTACCGGTGCCGATATTCATACCTCTATAGATCTGCGCCGAATCGACGCTGATGATCTCCCCATTGAGCCGATCTACCAGCTCCATGGCCAGCGTGGTCTTGCCCGCAGCTGTAGGACCAGCCAGGCAAATTACCGGAGGAGATGCAGAGATATTTTCCGTCTCCGACTCTGGAGTGGCAGACATGGATTACTGTCCACGCATGAAGAGCTTGTCCAGCTCATCCAGGCTTCTGTAGATCCAGGTAGGACGTCCATGATTACACTGCCCACTGCGTTCGGTAACTTCCATGTCACGGAGCAAGGCATTCATCTCCGGAATGGTGAGATGCCTGTTGGCGCGCACCGATCCGTGACAGGCCATGGTGGAAAGCAATTCATCCTGGTGGGCCTTAATGCGCTCGGAAGTTCCATATTCCATCAAGTCCGACAACACATCACGTGCCAGTTGTTCCACATTGGAATCTTTCAGGATGCTTGGCACCTGTCGAACGAGAAGAGATTCGGCCGCCACGCGCTCGATACCAATTCCAAGGTCGTGCAATGCCTGTTGCTGCTCTTCGGCACAATCCGCCTCCGCCTGGCTCACCGCAAGGGAAACCGGAACCAGCAGTGGCTGGGTTTTTAGTTCTTCCTGCGCACAGGCGATCTTCATTCTTTCGTAGGTAATGCGCTCATGGGCAGCATGCATGTCGACAATGATCAGACCTTCTTTATTCTGCGCGAGGATATAAATGCCATGGAGTTGGGCAATGGCATAACCCAGCGGGGGTATCTCTTCATCGTCGCTGTGTAGCCTGGCCAGGGACTCGAGCTGGTCGGCGATGGCTCGTGAATTGTTGGCGCTGGCTTGCGTCACGGGGCCACGGTCAAAACTGGTATAGCTCGCAGGACTGTCACGCAATCCCAATGCCGCCTGCGTATCTGAGAATTGCGATGGCATGGTCTCGGGCGACAGCGAAGCTTGTTCGCCGGCTGATTCAGAAAACTGATCGGAGGGAGTTACTTCCGCAAGGGCTTTGTGCAGGGCGCTAAACAAAAAGTCATGTACCAATCGACTATCCCGAAACCTGACCTCATGCTTGGTGGGGTGCACGTTCACATCGACAGTTTCCGGCGCTAACTCCAGATAAAGCACGTAAGCGGGATGGCGACCATGGTAGAGAACATCACGATATGCCTGCTTGATGGCATGGGCTACCAGCTTGTCACGAATTATGCGCCCGTTGACATAGAAGTACTGCAGGTCTGCCTGGCTGCGCGAGAAAGTCGGCAGGCTCACCCAACCCCAGAGTCGCAGCCCCGCTCGTTCGACATCCACTGCCACCGAGTTCTCGACAAAGGCCGGGCCGCAGACCAGTCCCACACGACGCTGTTTGTCACCGTCGCTCCTCGCCGGCAACATTTTGTGGATTGCACGCTGATTGTGATTTAGGTCGAACTCCACATCGAAGCGACTCAGGGCAAGCCGTTTGACCACTTCATCAATGCGAGTGAATTCGGTTTTCTCCGTCTTGAGAAATTTCTTGCGCGCAGGAGTGTTGAAGAACAGGTCCTTGACCTGCACCGTTGTGCCACGCGGGTGTGCAACAGGCTCCATGCGGGCAGCCATATCCTGGCCTTCCACCTGGATCTGCCAGGCAGTTTCATTCGCTTCCTCCGCCGAGTGCGACTGCATCTGTAATCGGGCCACCGAAGCGATACTGGCCAGTGCTTCACCGCGGAAGCCTAGACTGGCAATGCTCTCCAGATCCTCCAACTCGCTGATCTTGCTGGTGGCATGACGGGACAGTGCCAGCTCCAGGTCGTCTTTCTGGATTCCGACACCATCATCGCGAACCCGCATCAGCTTGCTGCCGCCCTGCTCCACGTCAACAACGATCTTGTTCGCACCCGCATCGAGACTGTTCTCCAACAGCTCTTTGATCACGGACGCGGGTCGCTCAACCACTTCACCAGCGGCGATCTGGTTGGCAAGTCGAGGATTGAGCAGATTAATGCGCTGCATTGAAACCAAACGGGGAGAAACTTTAAAGGACACCCATCCAAAATTTTGGGGACACCCAATTGTAACACTAAGCGGCGCGCGACTTGGGCGTGGGTTGAGAGTTTTACAGCGTGGGAATCTTCAGGGTCTGGCCGATCAGAATGCGATCATCGCGCAGATCGTTTGCTTCCCTGAGGCTGGCGGTACTGACTCGATACATCTGGGCAATTTCGGACAGGGTTTCACCCCGGCGAATGGTGTGTTCGGTTGTCGCCAATGGCGCTCCGCCGGGTATGGTCAGTTCCTGACCGATATGAATAGTGTTGGAGCGGAGATTATTCGCGGCTTTGAGGTCAGCGAGAGCAACACCAAAACGCTGCGCAATAACCGACAGGCTATCGCCCCGCTTCACCGTATAGGCGCCGGGCACGATGCCATTGTCTTTCTGCCAGGCGATCAATGTGCCTTCGGGCGGCGCGTCGTAAAAGTAGTTCATCACGCCCTGGGCGATGGCCGAGGCCATACGATCCTGGAATCCTGAAGTGTTGAGCTTGCGCGCCTCGTCTGGATTAGTGAGATAACCGGTCTCGATCAGGATCGAAGGTATATCCGGCGAGTTGAGTACCTGCAGGGAAGCCTGTTGTACCTTGTCGCGACGAATCGTGGTGATGCCGTCCAGACTCTCCAGCACCCTCGTGCCCGCCAACAAACTCTGCTCCATGCTCCACGCCATCTGCAAAGAAACCAGGGTAAGTGCGACATCATCATCGAGCGCACCGAGGGTGAGATCGCCTCCGACACCGCCGAGCAGGTCAGAACCATTTTCTTTTTGCGCCACTCGCGCGGAATTTTCCCTATCTGCACGATCACCGGAGAGAGCATAGATGGTTACGCCGCGGGCACGGGAATTCCTGTACCAGTCAGCATGTATGGCGACAAATAAGTCAGCGCGGTTCTGGCGCGCTATCTCCGGGCGGCGCTTGAGCTCTACATAGTAGTCGCCTTCCCTGATCATCACTGGTTTATAGCCAGGCATGGCATTGAGCCTGTTAAACAGTGCGCGGGAAATAGCCAGGGTGACATTCTTTTCCTTCAGTCTGCCGTCATAGCCAATCGAGCCTGGATCTTCGCCGCCGTGTCCGGCGGAAATCGCCACCACGATGTCTCGCTTCTCATTACTGACCGGTGTCGTGGTCGGCACAATGGCAACCGGCGCGGGACTGGTCGACTGCTGGTACAGATCCACCACCAGGCGATCGCCGAACTCGCTGTTGGGTACCAGTGTGAAACTGGAAGGATCGACCGGTGCGTTGAGGTCCAGCACCACGCGCAGGGTATTTTCGCCACGCGTACCCGTGCGCAAGCTCCTGATTGGGCTGCCGGTGAAGTCGAGCCCATTGAATGGCGAATTTGAATGGGTGTCCTCTAAATCGATGACGACACGGTCGGGGTTGTTGAGGGTGAAGAGTTCGTAGGAGATGGATGCACTGAGGTCGAATACCAGGCGGGTGTGGTCCGGCGCCTGCCACATGCGGATGTCCTGCACCTCAGCCGCGCGCAGGCTGGCACTGCCGACGAGCAGTAACAATACAGCCGAAATTGTGAGAATCCTGCGCAACATCTTGATTTAACAATCCTTTAAGGGTGCTTCTCCGGGTTGTCTATAGATTTCGGCCTCAGGCCCACAATCTTTTGGCTATCAGCTCACCCTTTTCAGTCATGGTTTGACAGTGAATCTCCCGACCCGTTCCGGTTCCGCTGAGGGTGATGACCAGATCGGGATCGGGAATCTTCCCGCGGCCCTTCTCGGCCCACTCCACCAGGCACAGCTTGCTATCGGCAAAATAGTCATCCGTGCCCAGGTAGGACACCTCTTCAGGATCACCGAGACGATAGAGATCGAAATGATAAATGTCACACTGCTCGAAATTATAGGGCTCCACCAGCGTGTAGGTTGGGCTCTTCACCGCACCCTGGTAACCATAGCCGCGCATGACGCCCCGGGACAGTGTGGTTTTGCCGGCGCCGAGATCACCAAGCAGGTGAACAATGCCGCCCAGTGAAGGACAACCCACCGAATCATTTCCAGGAGGGTCCTGATCAGGCTGCGCAAAAGTGGCTCTTGCCAACCGTTTGCCGAATTCGATGGTCGCTGCTTCATCCGGCAGCTGCTCTGAATATTGATTGCCCATCTCTACTATCCTGAGTCCCTGATTCGCGAACTCAACGATTGGCATTAACCAGTTGTCGAATATACGGCAACAGATCGGTGGCGATAGTCCCTCGCTGACCAGATTCTGCTGCCAGGTCTGCTGCCTCACCATGGATACACACACCGGCACGCAGTGCACGATCGAGACTGAGGCCCTGTGCCACCAGCCCGGCAACCAGCCCGGACAACACGTCACCCATCCCACCGCTGGCCATGCCCGCATTGCCTTCGCTACAGAGGAATGTAGCAACTCCATCAACACCTGTCGCAATCAGGCTGCCATGCCCTTTAAGCAGGCAACATCCTCCCCATTGATGCTGCATACTGCGCACAGCCGCAAACCTGTCGTTAGAGATGTCTGCCGTCTCACAATGCAATAGTCTGGCCGCCTCTCCTGGATGGGGCGTAAGTATCCAGTTGTCCCTTTTTATCTGGGTTTTGTCTGTTTGCCTTTCGGCGAGCAGACTCAACGCGTCGGCATCGACTACCAGGGGAATGCCGCGGCTGAGTTGCGCCGCAAGCGCCAACTGCAGTTGTGCGCGAGACCAGTCACCTGTGCCCAGGCCCGGGCCAACAACGATAACTGTCGCCCTGTTTATCAAAGCCTCGGCATTGGCATTCTCGTCTTCGGTGCCGTGTACCATGAGTTCGGGCCTGCGTGCGAGTATTGCGCTGCGATGCTGACTGCGGGTCAGCACACTGACCAGGCCTGCGCCGGCACGCTGAGCCGCCTCTGCTGCCAGTAGCGCGGCGCCGCCGAACCCGTAGTCACCACCGATGACCAACACATGGCCAAAGTCTCCCTTATGAGAGGCAGGCATGCGCCCACCCAGGTGCCTGGCGGCACTGTGTATATCTATTCGGATGGCTTCCGGGTCCGGCGCATCAGCATCGGCATACACCTGTTCCGGCACATCGAGATCGCTGAACAATAACTTGCCCACATAGTTTCCAGCACGACCGGTGAGCAGTCCCTGCTTCATGCCTATAAATGTCACCGTACAATCTGCATGGACGGCTTCGCCCATGGGCATACCGGTGTCCGCGTTAAGACCCGAAGGTATATCAATCGCCAGCACAGGAGACGGGAATTCATTGATACAGGAAATAGCTTCGGCATATTCGCCACTCACTTCCCGATCCAATCCCGTACCAAACATGCCATCCACGATCAGGCAGTGCTCGGAGTCGTTGTTTCCGTTGTGGGTGTAATCCCTGAACGGTGTGATATCGACTTGTTTCTCCACTGCGAACTGCCAGGCAAGCTTGGCATCTCCTTGCAGGTTTTCAGGATCAGACAGGGCCAGTACATGAACTCCCAGACCCTGCTCCCTGGCGAGCGCTGCAACGATATAGGCATCGCCGCCATTGTTGCCACCGCCGGCGAAAATAATCACTCGCCTGACTTCCGGCCATGCCATCTGCATGGCCTCGAAGCAGGCGGCCCCGGCCCGCTGCATCAACTGAAATCCGGGGATGCCGAATTTATCGATCGCGATGCGATCGAGCTGTTGAACCTGTCCGGCCAGATAGAGTTCACGCGGGAGAGATGGGGTGGATAAGGCCATGAAAATTGCCTAATTGAATTTCTTGATCAGGCGACGGACGAGACGTAAGCCACTTTCGAGTTCCTCGATAGGAATATCTTCAGTGGTTTCGATAGCCCAAGGGTCCTGCACTTCGCGCAACATGTTGTAAATATGCTTCCCGTCCTCACTCAGTGTCACCAACATGGATCGCTTGTGTTTCGGATTGGGCTCATAAACGAGCAACCCGTCTTCCACCATGACATCGGTAATGCGCTGCACAGCCTGCCGCGACTGTCCGAGTACCCTGGCCACTCCTGGCACCGTGAGCCCGGAGTTTGACAACGCGATGGCACCGATCACTTTCCAGCGCGCATGGGTGAGACCGAGCTTCTCGGTCATCGCATCACCCTCGGCAATGAGCAAGCTGTTCAGGCGAAAGAGGGACAGCACCAGGTCAAGGAATAGAACACGTTTTGGGGAATGCACCAGAGGACTCCAAAGTGTCGACTATGCCAGCATGTTGTCATTGACTGTGCTGTCAGTCAATCGCGAGGCCCAGAATACCTGCGGGCTGACTCAGCGCACTGTTAACCAGGACAAACTTTTCTGCAGGAATCTGCGTCTAGAATAACAGGCACAGCTTGTTCCCAATCCAGCGGCATCGCCAGCAACGGGAAACGAAACTGCCACAATCTGCGAGGCCAATCTCTCCGCCATAGAAGGAAACAAACATGCGGCAATCGATGTTCTTACCTACCTTTCTGTTGCTTGCCGGGGCGCTGGTATTTTTCCCGGCGGCTGCACAACCGCAACTCTCTGGCACACCAGATGAGCTGAGGGGATTCTTATTTCCTCGCCCCAACACCATTAACATTTCCGGAGATGCAGAACTGACTGCATATAAGGACGTGGCCCGGGTCAGTCTGCTGGTAACCACGGAAGCCAGGGACCTGAACCAGGCCATGGCCGACAACCAGGAATTGCGACAAAGGATGATTGAGCAATTCATCGCCGCAGGCATTCCCGGCGATGACATCAATAACTCCAAGTTTTCCAGTTCACCCCAGTATGGTCTGTTTGGTCGCAACCCGAGTTCGTTTGAAGTCAGCGCCAGACTGGATGTTGCCGTTTCCGCGGAATCGCATCTGCAACTACTCGCCGCTGCTGCCGATGATAACGACGATGTCAGCTTTGAGCGCATCGAGTTCGAACATAGCGAGGAGGAAAGCTTCGAGCGCCAGGTGCGGGATCTCGCCCTGGAGGATGTCATGGAGCAGAAGGCATTCTATGAAACGACCCTTGGCCTGGAACTGCGCGCAGTAAACTTCTTCTATGGCGGTATCCAGCAATTTGCCCGCGCCATGCCCATGGCCATGGCGGAGGAATCGATCGCCGTTGATGCAGTCCGGGGCTCTACTACCGCCATGAGCCAGGCCGCCGCACCCGCTGTTGCCCCCAGTTTCGATGAAGTAGAATATCGAACATCCGTTACGGTGGTGTTCGAAATTGTCAGCGAGAGCGAAAACTAGAATAAGAGTTGCTCGGTTGTGGGTGGTGTGGCTGCTGCTGTTTTTGCTGAGCCCGCCCGCTCTGGCCGATGCCATTGCTGACGCAAAGCAGCTGTTGCGCGTCAGCAATACGGAAGATCATTTTCAGGCACTGGCTGCCGATCAGGTGCGCGACATCATTCGCACCTATTCCAGCATCGTTTCCATGACAGTGGATGTGAGACTTCCCCGGGAAGTAACCAGCAATATCGCCGATTGCTATGCGCGGGTTTATGCCTGGGAAAATTTCGAACAGGGCATCGCAGAGATTATCGCCGAGCAACTCAGCCAGAAAGAAATTCTGTTGCTCACCGATTTCTACCAGGACCTGAGCTTGCCGCCGATGGAGATCGACACTTTCAAAGGCGCGATCGCCAAGGCCCCGCAACTGGAACGAGTCTCTGCAGACTACATTTTCTCCCACAGTGGCAACTGTGTAGAACACTCGTCGCTTGCCATACGTCGCTACCTTTCAGAGCACTACGACCTGCAGGATCTGCTTTCGGCCGATAGCTAAGCAGCTCTCATGACAAGCAGTACGCTTCCAGCGCAGCCTGCGGTAGTATGCGGAATCGGCGCCAATCCTACTACGGCGGAGCGCGAATGAATAAACAGCTCAAACCAGACCCCGGCATCCAACAGGATAAGGAAGAGTGGCTAGAAGCGCTCGCCAATATCCAGGAAGACTTCGGTGACGAGGGTGTCAGGGAAATTCTGAGCAGCCTGACCGCCTGGTGCAAAGATCAACTGATTGACACCCGACAGGTGGTTGTCAATACGCCCTACCTCAACACCATTCCCGCAGGGGAGCAACCTGCCTACCCGGGCGACAAAAACATTGAGCAGCGATTGGAAAATATCCTGCGCTGGAACGCCATGGCCATGGTGTTGCAGGCACAGGATTCCGGTGCCGGTGTGGGCGGACACATTGCGACTTACGCATCTGCTGCCACCATGATGGAAGTCGGGTTTAACCACTTCTTCCGCAACAAGTCGGAAAACTACGGCGGTGACCTGGTTATCCTGCAGCCCCATGCCAGCCCGGGCGTCTATGCACGTTCATGGCTTGAAGGTGAACTAGCGGAAAGCCAATTGAAAAATTTCCGCCGCGAACTACAGCCGGGTGGTGGTGTCACTTCCTATCCGCATCCACGCAGTATGCCCGACTACTGGCAGGTACCGAATGCGTCCATGGGACTGTCCACACCCACAGCCATCTACCAGGCCCGCTTCGCCAAGTATCTGGAGAATCGTGGCTTAAAAGAAAAGCTGGGCGGCAAGGTCTGGTGCTTCATTGGTGACGGGGAGGCGGATGAGCCAGAGGTGCTGGGTACGATCAATATCGCCTCGCGTGAGCAGCTGGACAACCTGATCCTGGTGGTGAATTGCAACCTGCAACGTCTGGATGGACCGGTACGGGGTAATGGCAAGATCATCCAGGAACTTGAAGCTTCTTTCTTCGGCGCTGGCTGGAACGTGATCAAGGTTATCTGGGGCAGCGGTTGGGACAAACTAATCTCAGAAGATGAAAACGGCACGCTACGCAAACGCATGGAAGCCTGCGTAGACGGTGATTACCAGCGTTACTCGGTCCTGCCCGGCAATCAACAGCGAGAGCACTGGGTTGCAGGCAACGCCGAACTCGAGCAGATGATGAATAGCCTCAGCGATGAGGAAGTGAAGCAGATCAAGCGTGGCGGCCAGGACGTGGAAAAGATCTATGCCGCTTTCGCGCGTTCAGTGCGCAGCAACGGCAAGCCCACTGTCGTGCTGGTGAAAACGGTGAAGGGGGATGGCTTGATCGACGCCGCCGGCAGCAACACCGTGCACCAAAAGAAGAACTTCGATGGCGATGAAAGAGTCGCGATCGCCCGCAACTTTGGCATTCCATTAAAGGACGAGGCGATACGCCAGGCAGCGTTCTACAAGCCCAATGACGACAGTGATGAAATTCAATACCTGCGCAGGCATCGGGCTGAACTCGGTGGCGCTATCCCGAAACGAACCGCAGACTGCCCGAGCATCTCCCCTCCGCCGCTGACCAGTTTCGAGACTCTCACCGCCGGCAGCCAGCGCCCACAATCGACAACCATGGCGCTGGTTCGCATCTTGTCTGTGTTAATGCGCGAGAAGTCCCTCAACAAATATATCGTCCCTATCGTTCCCGATGAAGCGCGCACCTTTGGGCTGGAAGCGCTGTTCAAGATTGCCGGCATCTTCTCACTACAAGGGCAACACTACACTCCTGTCGATGCCGATACGCTCGTCGCCTATCGCGAAGCTGAAGATGGACAGATCATGCAGGAAGGAATTTGCGAGACTGGCGCCATGGCTTCGTTCCTGGCGGCCGGGACAGCGTATTCAATTCATGGCCTGCCGATGATTCCGTTCTATTTCTTCTACTCCATCTTTGGTTTCCAAAGAGTTGGCGACATGATCTGGACCTGCGGCGACATGATGTGTCGCGGCTTCCTAGTCGGCGGTACCGCAGGTCGCACAACGCTCAATGGCGAAGGCATACAACACCAGGACGGGCATTCCCAGATTATTGCCAACACCTACCCAAACCTTAAAAGTTACGATCCCGCGTTTGCCTATGAACTGGTCGTCATCGTTCGTGAAGGTATTCGCCGTATGTACGAAGAACAGGAGAATATCTTCTACTACATCACTGCCTATAACGAGAACTACCAGATGCCGGCCATGCCGGCAGACGAAGACACAGCGACAGGCATCATTGCAGGCGCGTATCACTACTACGCCACCGAATCGAGAGAAGCATCGCAAGTCCACCTGCTCGGCAGTGGTTCGATCATGCAACAAGTACTGGCAGCGAGAGACAAGCTGGAAGATTTAGGATTCTCGGTTTCCATCTGGAGTGTCACCAGCTATAACGAACTCTACCGTGAGGCAGAATCATGTGAGCGACACAATCGACTGCATCCAGCACAAGAAGCCAAACAGTCTATCGTCGAGAAGCTCTTTGCTGCCACCAGCGGATGTTATGTAGCCGCTACCGACTACATGAAAGCGCTGCCCAGAAGTATCGCCGCGTGGATGCCGGACATCTACCTTGTCCTGGGCACCGATGGTTATGGGCTAAGCGAATCGCGAGAGAGCTTGCGGGAATACTTTGAGATCAATGCGGACCATATTTGCCACGCAGCCCTGGTGGGGTTGCAGCGGAATCAATCGATCGACAAAAAGAAGTTCAATGCCTGCATGAAAAAAATACGGGTCGAATCTGACAAGATCGATCCGATGACCCGCTAGATTATCTAACCAGGATTAGTGGGTAAGCGAGTACATCAGATAGTTAATACCCAGCCTGTAGGCATTGTTCGCATAGCGCGTGGGGTA
>Ga0181579_10002281_pt1 | contig 15580 bp, 13 predicted proteins | sample 071ome_24_FD_132996 | JGI IMG/M metagenome (GOLD analysis project Ga0181579, IMG submission 132996) | Coastal salt marsh microbial communities from the Groves Creek Marsh, Skidaway Island, Georgia - 071402CT metaG (megahit assembly) | ecosystem: Environmental > Aquatic > Marine > Intertidal... | reverse complement strand
GGCACTTTCCCCCGAAGATAAATTCCGCTTGCGAGAGACGACGCAGGCGATAGCTATCGATATGGAAAGCCATATCGTAGCCGCGATGGCGTCAGAGAGGGGATTGCCCTGGCTGGTCGTTCGGGCGATCGCCGATGACGCGGGGACCGGTCTGCCGCGCCTTGCGCTCGACGCCATTCGGCAAGACGGAGCGGTTTCCGCCCGCCAAATGGCGGCGGGAATATTAAAAAGGCCTTATAAAATTCCGGCGCTGATAACGCTTGGGCGCAGGAGCGCGCCCGGACTTCGGGCGTTACGCCGCGTTGCTCCGCTCTTTCTCGGCGGCCATCTTTTCTGACATCGTCTGGACGACATCTTCGAAAATAAACTCGGCCGGCCGCTGGTCATCCAGCGATATCTCGGGCGCCATCGGTTTTTCCGTGTCGACACCCCGCATCCAGACACGAAGTGCTTTCAACGGGTTCGCTACCGTGTCGGCGACAGCGGTTGCTTCATACCCGCAATGCACCATGCAATCCGCGCATTTTTCATACTTGCCGGTACCGTATGAATCCCAGGCCGTTTCCTCCATCAGCGACTTGAAGGAATCGGTGTACCCTTCCGACAGCAGGTAGCAGGGTTTCTGCCAGCCGAAAATATTGCGCGTCGGATTGCCCCACGGTGTGCAGCGATAATCCTGATTTCCCGCCAGGAAATCGAGGAAAAGGGTGGATTGGCTGAACCGCCATTTCTTGCTGCCGCCGCCCATCCGGAAAATATTGCGGAAAAGTTCCTTGGTATTGCGGCGGGCGAGAAAATGATCCTGATCAGAGGCCCGTTCATAGGCGTATCCCGGCGATACGGTGATCCCCTCGACCTGCAATTCCTCCATGCAAAAATCAAAAAATTCCGTCGCTTCTTCGGCCGTCATCTGATTGAACAAGGTGCAATTGACATTGACGCGAAAGCCACGCGCCTTGGCGGCCTTGATCGCCGATACCGCGCGTTTGAAGGTCCCGGGCTGGTCGACCGCCTCATCATGATGCTTTTCCAACCCGTCGAGATGAACAGAGAACGTCAGATACGGGGTCGGTTCGAACATATCGAGCCGTTTTTCGAGCAGCAGGGCATTGGTGCAGAGATAGACGAACTTTTTCCGTCCGGTAATCCCGTCGACAATCTCTTTTATTTCCTTGTGCAGAAGAGGCTCACCGCCCGGGATGGAGACCACGGGGGCGCCGCATTCATCGACGGCCTTCAGGCACTCCTCGGCCGAAAGCCTGCGGTTCAGGATGTCGTCCTCATAATCAATCTTGCCGCAACCCGGGCAGGCCAGATTGCAGCGGAACAGCGGCTCCAACATCAGGACCAGCGGGTAACGCCGGTTTCCCGCCAGTTTCTGCTTGAAAATATAGCCGCCGACGCGCAGCTGCTGAATTAACGGAACGGCCAAGGGGCACCTCTTCAAATTTCGGACAACGTAATGTTTCGCCATCCCCGCGGCAAGTAGCGCGATTCCGCGTCGATTCGCCGATATATACTGGCGTTGCCGCCGGACCGATATTATGCTGCAACAATTCTATCAAAAAACTGAAATAATTGTTGAAACGATGACGGCGCTCGTTACGGGAGCAACAGGATTTGTCGGCGCGGCAGTGGCGCGAAAGCTGGTTTCCGAAGGAATCACGGTGCGGGCGCTGGTCCGCGAGGCGGCCAATTTGGGAAATCTGCAAGGGCTTGGCGCTGAATTGGCGGTCGGCGATCTGAACGACCCGGAATCGATCCGCCGCGCGGTCGCGGAGTGCGACGTGGTTTTTCATGTTGCGGCTGATTACCGGCTTTGGGCGCGAAATCCGTTTGAATTGCTAAAAACCAATGTCGAAGGGACGCGAAATGTCATCCGGGCGGCCTGCGATGCCGGCGTTGACCGCATCGTCTATACCAGCAGTGTCGCCACGCTCGGCATTCACCCGGACGGCACTCCGGCGGACGAAGAGACACCGGTTTCGCTTGCCGACATGATCGGGATTTACAAGAGATCAAAATATCTGGCGGAGCGAGAAGCGGAACAACTGGTTCGCCAGGACGGCGCGCCGGTTGTGATCGTCAACCCCTCCACGCCGATCGGACCCGGTGACATCAAACCGACACCGACCGGGCGTATCATTGTCGAAGCCGCGACCGGAAAAATACCCGCTTTTGTCGATACGGGGCTCAATGTTGTTCATGTGGATGATGTCGCGAACGGGCATATTCTCGCCTGGCGGAAAGGCGTCATTGGCGAAAAATATATTCTGGGCGGTGAGGATATGACCCTCGCGGAAATTCTTGCCGAAATCGCCCACCTGAGCGGCCGCCGTCCGCCGACCGTCAGCCTGCCGCATAATGCTGTTCTACCCATCGCTTGGTGCGTCGAACAATGGACGCGCATGACAGGCGGCGACAACCCGTTCGTCACGGTGGACGGCGTAAAAATGGCGAAGAAAACGATGTTCTTTTCTTCCGACCGGGCCCGCCGTCAACTCGGCTATAGCTGGCGACCGGCCGCGGAAGCGCTGGCGGATGCCGTCGCCTGGTTCCGGGATCACGGCTATCTGGAGCCCCGCAAAGCCGCCGCCGGAGCCTGAGTATGATTGCGCTGATGCTCGCCGCCGGTGTCGGCCGTCGTCTCTATGGCGGAAACGACGATCAGCCGCCCAAATGTTTGTTGAGGTTTGCGGGTGAAACCCTGCTGCAGCGGCATATCACGCATCTGAGGGAACGCGGCATTTCCGGGCTGGTGATGGTTGTCGGTTATCGCGCCGACGATATTCGGTCGCACGTCGCCGATATCGGCGCGGAAGATTTCGTCCGCTTCGTCGAAAATCCCCGCTTCACCGAGGGCAGCGTCATTTCAATGGCGGCCGCCTCCGATGTGCTGACAAGCGGCGAAGCGGTTTTTTTCATGGATGCGGACGTGCTTTATGACGCCGCGATCATGGACCGGATGCTGTCGCTCGGCGGGTATACGGTGTTCCCCTATGACAGCGAGTTCGAGCCCGGCGACGAACCGGTGAAGCTGTGTCTGAGCAAAGCGAAGCCGGTAGAGTTTCGTAAAATTCCCGATGACGTTCCGCATGACGCGGTGGGGGAATGGATCGGCTTTATCAGGCTGGCGCCGGATTTTGCCGCGGCGTTGGCGGAACGGGCAAGCGCCGATTCCGAAGGTCCCACAGATGCCCCGTATGAAGATTCGGTCAGGCATCTTCTGCTGAACGGATGGGCCGAAAAAACCGTCACGGTGGATATAAACGGTCTGGCCTGGATTGAGATCGATTTTCCCGAGGATGTCGTCAAGGCGGAACAGCGGGTGTTGCCCCGCGTGTGACCGCCGCGCGGGCGAGGTCAGACTTTATAGACGTATTCGCGCCCTTCCTCGCGCTCAACGTCCGGCGGGAAGTTCTTGCGCTTGTCGGCGTAATAGCGGTCAAGGTGATCGCCCTCGGCCGCGCGATTATAAGTCGCGAAATAAAGCCGTCGGGTCTTGTCCGAATTGTTGGGCGCGGACCGGTGCGGGGTATAGGCGTCAAACAGAACCACGTCGCCCGGCTTCGTCGGGTGGGATAGGAATTCCATTCCCGCCAAATCGTCGTCGGTCAGCGGTTCCATGCCGCGCAACAGCCCGCGTCTGTTTTGACCGGGAGCAATTTCAAGGCAGCCATTTTCGACCGTCGCCGCATCAATGCAGACCATGACATTAACGAAGTTGGAGGCATAATCTTCCCATCCGGCTTGCGAATCCTGATGCGGTTCGAAACCGCCGCCGCCCGGCATTTTGAAATTGATCTTTTCCTTGAACAGACATGCCTCTTCGCCCAGAAGCTGTTCCACTGTGTGGCACAGCGTTTCGGTCAGCTTCGCGAAGCCGTCGTGAAACGGCGCGATATATTCTATCCGGTTAATCAATCGACTGCCGTCTATGCGGCTTTCTTCGTGAAAAACCCAGTGCCGTCCGGGTTCTTCGGGAAGGTTCTCAACCTCGCGCGCCCATCCGTCGATTGTCGCCGTGTCTTCCGCCGAAAAGGCGCCGGGAAGAACGCAGTACCCGTCGCGCTCGAAATCCGCAATCTGTTGATCCGTCAATACAGGCGTGGCAACCATGGAGTTTCCGGCATTTTTGTTGTCCAAAAGTAATATTGGCCACATGCCGCGCCGCCGCAAGACGGCGAAAAGCCGCACAGCAAAGAGGAAAATTTTGAATGATTGAAGCGGACAGCTTTCTGAACCCGGCGCTTGAGGCGGGGTTCGATTTCTACACCGGGGTTCCCTGTTCCTTTCTGACGCCGATCATCAATCGCGTGATCAGCGCGCCCGCCGTAAATTATCTGGCGGCGACGAGCGAGGGCGAAGCGGTGGCCATCGCGGCGGGGGCCTGGCTGGCCGGCAAGGGACCGGTGGTGATGTGCCAGAATTCGGGTCTCGGAAACGCGGTTAACCCGCTGACCTCGCTCAACTACCCGTTCAGGATCCCGTCCTTGCTGATCGTCACCTGGCGTGGCGGGCCGGGGATCGAGGACGAGCCCCAGCACCAGCTCATGGGACCTATCACGCCGGATGTACTGGATGTTATCCGCGTGCCGCACGGCATGTTTCCCGCGTCCGATAACGAAATCGCGCCGGCCATCGCCGCGGCGAAGGATAAAATCCGCGAGACCGATTTGCCGTATGCCATGATCATGGAAAAGGGCGCGGTTCGCGATGACGGGATAGGGGTTTCCGAACCGGAAAAACCCGCGCCGGGTAAACGCGTCGATTTGCGGGGGAAGTCCGCACCGCCGGGCCGGGTCGCGGCGATGGAAATATTGCTGGAGACCGTTCCCGAAAATGCCGCGATTGTTGCCACGACCGGCTTTACCGGACGTGAACTCTATACGCTTGCCGACCGGGATCAGCATCTCTACCAGGTCGGATCAATGGGATGCGCCGCCGGTATGGGTATCGGCGTCGCAGTCAATGTTGATAACCCGGTCTACGTGCTGGATGGTGATGGGGCGGCGCTGATGAAGCTCGGTACCATGGCCACGGCTGGTGCGTACCGGCCCGAAAATTTCATTCATATCGTGTTCGATAACGGAACTTATGAATCGACCGGCGGGCAACCGACCGTTGCGCCCACGGTGGATTTTGCTTCAGTCGCGATCGCCTGCGGCTACCGCTCGGCTTCGGTCTGCGACAGCATCGACGGGTTCGCCGAGGCCTTGAAGCTTGCCGGGGAAGGGCAAGGGCCGTCCTTGATCCATATGCGGGTGGGACGGGGAACAATCGACGGGCTTGGCCGGCCCAGGATCGCGCCGGAAGATGTCGCCCGCCGGTTCAAGGCGTTTCTGGCCAAAGGCTGAGTTACCCCGCTTTCAACGCTTCCGCTCCGAGTCCCTTGGCCGACAGATATGCCGCGATTTCTTCCAGCGCCCAGGCGATATCCTCCGGTCCGATATCGCCGATACAACCGATGCGGAATGTTTTTTCCTGCGTGACCGCGCCGGGATAGAGGATGATTCCCTTTTCATTCAGCGCGTCATACATATCGATGAAATCGAATGCCGGATCGGCCGGGGTGCGAATGGTCACGATGATCGGGGCCTGCAATGAGGACGGCAGGAATAACTCGAACCCCATTTCCGTGAGGCCCGATACAAGCCGGTCGCAATTGGCCTGGTATCGACTCCCACGGGCTTCTATGCCGCCTTCTTCCGCCAATTCCGCCATCGCCTGGTCAAGAGCCGCCACCACATGGGTCGGCGGGGTGAAGCGCCACTGGCCGGAGCGGTCCATGTACTCGGCCTGATCATGCAAATCGAGGCTGAGAGAGGCCGCATTGTCTTTCGAAGCCGCCAACGCGGCGTTTTCGATAATGGCGTACCCCAACCCCGGCGCACCCTGCAGACATTTATTTGCCGACGCAATCAGCGCGGTCGCCCCGAGTTCCGCCAGGTCAATCGGCAGAGCGCCGAAACTGCTCATCGCGTCGATAATCAGTTTCCGGTCGAATTCGCGCGCAACGGCTGCGATTTTCCGCACCGGATTAAGAATGCCGGAGGTGGTTTCGCAATGAACCATCGCGATAAGAGAAATTTTCTCATCGGCGGAGAGTATGTCGGAGACCGCCTCCGGATCGGGCGGCGTGTCTTCGGCGGTTTCATAAACCTCATAAGCACGTCCCAGATAATCGCAGATTTTGGCCATGCGCTTGCCATAGGCGCCGTTGATCAGGATCAGACACTTTCCATCCGCGCGCGGCAGCAACGTGCCAAGCGTTGCTTCCACCGCGAAGGTTCCGCTGCCCTGAACCGGGATGCAGCTATAGCCTTCTTCGGCGCCCGCCAACCGGCAAAGTGTTTCGCGAATTCGCGCCGTCATGGCGATAAACGCCTTGTCACGCGATCCCCAATCGCGGGTCAGTGCCGCGCGCACCCTGTCGGACGTGGTTAATGGTCCCGGTGTGAGAAGAATCTGGCCGTGTCTGGTGTTCTTGTTCATTTGTATCCGTCCTTGCCTTACCGGGCCCCGTCATGCATGAAAACCGGACCCGGCGCGGCACTTTAGGGTGCCGGGGCGGGGTCTGTCGATAACGCGGGAGGAAGTCATCAGCCACAATACCTGGGTTCACAGGATCGTCCGGACAGGTGTGACGCCGCTTGCCAAGACCCCGATACATCCCAACCATCTGACAACGCTCCGCCTCGTCACCGGGGTCGGTGCGGCCGTGCTGTTCGCGCTGGGCGATCCCGCCTGGCGCTGGGAAGCGATCGCGCTGCTGGTGGTTTCGCTGCTGTTCGACCGCGCGGATGGCGAACTGGCGCGCCAGACCGGACGAACCAGCCGCTTTGGCCATGTCTATGATCTGTTTGCCGATGGCGCGTCGAACGCGGCGTTGTTTACCGGAATCGGGCTGGGCTTGCCGGATTCGGCTCTCGGCGGTTGGGGCGCGGCAATCGGCATCGCCGCCGGTATTGCGGTTGTGGGCGCGGAATTCCTGGTCATGCGGGCACATGACACGGGCGCTCAAAACACCAAAGATATGGGTAATTTTTTCGGATTCGATCCCGATGACGGCATGTTTCTGGTTCCCGTGGCGCTTGCTTTCGGATGGGATGCGCCATTGGTCGTGGTGGCCGCGATCGGGGCATCGATTGCCGTATTGATACTTTTTATGATTCTGTTGCGCGGTCCGAAACCGCCCATGAGCGCGGCCTGATATGTGGACGCGGCTTCTTGGCAATCTCGCCAACAGGCTCGTTTCCTTCTCCGTCAGGCGGGCCTGGCTGACGGTCGCCGCATCTCTGCTGCTGACGGCAGGCGCGCTTTGGTATTGTGTCGCGACGCTCGAGATCGATACGGATAACGCGGATCTTCTTTCCGCCGAATTGCCCTTTCGTCAGGATGATCGCGCCCTCAAGAAATCCTTTCCCCAGCTTTCGAACAATATCGTTGTCGTTGTGGATGCCCCGACACCGGATCAGGCCGATGACGCCGCGCGCCGCCTGCTGGAAGGGCTGAAAAAACAGCCTGATCTGTTCCCGGTGATTTTCGATCCCATGTCCGAGCCTTACTTCCGGAACAGCGGCCTGCTTTTCCTGGAAGAAGAGAAGCTTGCGGAATTACTTGAACAGCTGGTCGACTCTCAGGCCTTTATCGGCAGGCTGGCGGCTGACCCGAGTCTGCGCGGTCTGTTCGAGCTTCTAACGCTGGCGGTGACCGAGGCCGAAAAAGGGCCCGGTACGGATAGGCTGACACCGTTTCTGAAAAAACTGACCGAAGCGGTACGGGCGCACAATGAGGGGGCGCAGACGGTATTTTCCTGGCAGGACGTGATGGGCGGCGGAATCGCGGAGGCATCGAAGCCGCGGCGGTTTCTCGTTCTTCAACCGGCGTTGGATTATGGTTCGCTGGCGCCCGCCGGTGCGGCAATGACGGAAATACGCCGTTTGGCTGAAGATCTGCGCCTTACGACCGATAACGGTTTTCGGGTGCGGCTGACGGGCGGCGCCCCGATGGAGCAGGAGGAACTCGCCAGCGTGGCCGAGGGAATGGGGCTGGCCGGCGCAGTGTCTGTCGTGCTGGTGATTACGCTTCTTTTTGCCGCCTTCCGGTCCGGCGCGATGGTGGTTGCCGCTATTGCCGCGTTGTTTGTCGGGCTCATATGGACGGCGGGTTTCGCGGCGGTCGCGGTGGGCCGGTTCAATCTGATTTCCGTCGCTTTTGCCGTGTTGTTTATCGGGTTGAGTGTCGATTTCGCGATCCATCTGGCCTTGCGGATTCGGGAAGAAATGGCGGGTGGCAGGATTTTTGCCGAGGCCGGTCCGGAGGCTGCCGGGAAAATCGCCGGGGCGCTCGGGCTTTGCGCGCTGGCCGCGGCGATTGCGTTCTTCAGCTTTTTACCGACGGATTACGCCGGTCTGGCGGAACTCGGCATCATTGCCGGTGCGGGTATGTTTATCGCCCTTATTGCCAACCTGACGTTCTTTCCGGCTCTACTTGAGATTTTGCCGATGGGAAAACCGCCCCGTGCCGCCGTCCAAACGGCACCAGCCACCGGCTCTGTCTGGCAGGTGCGGCATGGTCGGACAATCGCTTTTGGGGCGGCTGTTTTGGCCGCTGGTGCCGCGATCATTGCAGCGGATGCCCAGTTTGATTTCGATCCCCTCAATCTGCGAAATCCTGAAACCGAATCCGTCGCGACTATGATGGAACTGATGGACGATGCGGAGGGTTCGCTTTATTCGGCGGATGTCCTTGCCGCGAACCGCGATGAGGCGATAGCGCTGATCGGGAAGCTTCGCGACCTGTCGAGCGTGGACAGAACGATTTCGGCCGCCAATTTCGTGCCCGGCGATCAGAAGGAAAAACTGGCCCTGATCGAAGAAGCGGGATTCCTTATCCTGCCCGCTCTCTCGGCGCCCCGGAAACCGGTTCCCGGCCCGAAGGGAAACCGCGTTGCAATTGACCGGTTTATCGATGCGGCGAAAAAACTGGATCAAAAGGACGATGCCGGGCTGGCGGCGGCGGTCAAGGCGCTTGCCGTGCCGCTGGCGAAAGCCGGTCTGACAGGCGATGCTGGGTTATTGCGGCTGGAGAAAAATTTGACGGGTACGCTGTCCGGCAGGCTGGACGCGCTCGCCGACGGGCTTTCTGCCAGGCAAGTCGGGATCGCGGACCTGCCCGCCAGTGTCCGTGACCGTTATATCGATAGTGACGGTCGCTGGCGGATAGAGGTGTATCCGGCGGGCAATGCTCGGGATGCGGCGGTGCTGTCACGCTTTGTCGAGGAGTTGCAGTCGGTGGCGCCCCGGGCGACCGGATCGCCGGTGATTATCGTCGAGGCGGGGCGAGTTGTGATTGGGTCGTTTGTCACGGCGGCCGTGATTTCCGTCGTGGCGATCTCAACCCTGGTGCTTGTGTTGCTGGGCGGGATCGGAAATGTACTTCTCGTGTTTGCGCCTTTGACACTCGCCGCTCTCTTGACCGGCGCTTTCAGCGTGCTTGTCGGCCTGCCGTTCAATTTCGCCAATATTATCGTTCTGCCGTTGCTCTTCGGATTAGGGGTCGCCAGTGCAATCCACCTGGTCATGCGGTCCGGCGATGGTTCCGGGACCGCTGCGGTTTTTGGAACAAGCACGCCGCGCGCGGTGTTTTTCAGCGCGCTGACCACGATCGGTTCCTTCGCCAGCATCGCGCTGTCGAGCCATCCGGGCACCGCGAGCATGGGGGTGCTTCTCGCTGTCGCAATCGGTTTTACCCTGGCCTGTACGGTTATTTTGCTTCCCGCGCTGTTGTCCCTGCGCGGACACCGGGCGAAAGGCGCGTAAATCCGTGGCTATGCTTCGCATCGTTTTTCTGCTGATCGGCGTGGGGTTGTTCGCGGCGATTATCGCCGCGACCGATGTCGAGGCGGCGCTTGCTCTCATCGGCCAAATGGGGTGGGGGCTTGCCTGGGTGACCGCGGCCTACGGGCTGGTGTCGTTCGGCGATGCGCTGTCCTGGCATGTGTTGATGCATCAGATACCCTTAACCTGGCGGCGTTTTCTTAGCCTGTGGTGGATTCGGCTGGTTGGGGAAGCCTTTAACTACGTACTACCCGCTGGCGGTATGGGCGGAGAGCCGGTTAAGGCGGTTATGCTGAAACGGCAGTCGGGGATGGATTATCAGGAAATCACGGCGTCTCTTTTCGCAGCGAAAACAACGAATGTCATTACGCTGGTACTGTTTTTGTTGGGCGGTTTCCTGTTGATGCAAGGGGAAACCCGTGTTTCGGGTGACTATCGCCTGGCGGCTGGAATCGGGCTGGGTTGTCTAGCTGCCGGTATCGCCGGCTTTTTTCTGGTGCAGCGTCTCGGCGTTTCATCCGCGCTGGCCGGGCGGGTCGTGAGAAAGCGCGAAGGACGTCTTGCGCGCGCGGTCGAAATCGTGGCGCAGGTCGAACAGCGGCTTTACAGCCATTATCGCGAACGAAAAGGCCGGTTCGCCGCCTCGCTGGCGATTGCATTGGCCGTCTGGGTGGTGAGCGTGGTGGAGGTCTATCTGGCGCTTTATTTTCTTGGCCATCCGGTCAGTTGGGCCGAGGCGTGGATCATAGAATCCGGCGCGCAACTTGTCCGGGCGGGTACGTTCTTCATTCCGGCTAATCTGGGTGCCCTCGATGGCGCGTTTGTGTTGCTGTGCAGTCTGTTTACCGGTTCGCCCGTGGTCGGGGTGGCGGTGGCGCTGGTCAGGCGGTTTCGCGAAATCCTGTGGGTCGCCTTTGGGTTGGCGGCGGGTTTTTTCAGCCGGGGCGGGGGCGAGGACCTACGGGGCGGGAAGCGCTGACTTTTGCTCCGGTCCCAACATCGCCCGGGTTTTTCCTTCCAGCATGGCGGTCAGCGCGCCGGTTCCGCCTGATTTGAGTATTGTTCGATATTCCGAACGCCGTGTAGCGATTTCGCTGATGCCTCCGACGAGGAGAATATCTGCGATCCGCCAATCGGCTCCGGTTTTTCGCATCACGTAAGAGATTGCGACAGGGTCACGGTCCGGACTCTCGATCTGCGTATTTACGATACGGGTGCCGCGCGGCCCCTCTGTTACCGATCGTGTGGTGAATTTCTGTCCGGAAAACCCGTCAAACCTGCTGGCATAGTTCGCGGCGCTGAAATTACCGAATGCCTCGACCAGTTTGCGCTGTTCCGATTCCGGCGCCTTGCGCCAGTAACGCCCGCTGGCCAGCGCCATCATGAGTTTAAGATCGAACAGCGCTTTCACCTCACCCTGCAGCGTGTCGAACCGGCCTTTAACGCCTAGTGAATCCGCGGTTTTCATGACATTGAGCAGTTTTGCGTGAAAGGCTTCGATCCGCGCTTCTGGTGATGACGCACCCGCGAGCCCCGGCATGCCAAGAAACATGGCGCAGATGACAAGAATTTTCAGCCGCATGGCATAAGCCTCGGAAAACGATCTGTTACAACCCAAGTAGGGGCGGCGGCCGGAATTCGCAAGAATTTTGCAATAGTTTTCAGTTAAATCATTGAATTGGTTGGCATTCTATTTGCATTAATTCATCGGGAAACCGTTAACCAAATCGCTTAAGCGATTCTATTGATTTGGGCGGTATCGTTGACTAGTATTGCCGCCACGGGTTGGTGATGTTAAGTCATTGTACTGATTAACGAATGGGGTCTTGGGGGTCTCCATGCGCCGCAAGGACCGAGAACGAGAGATGCGATCTCATTTCAGGATTTTGAGCCCGGTTGTGAGGATGGCGGCGATTTTTTCGCTATTGGCCGTCATTGCCGCGCCGCAACTCCACGCGGCGGACAAGTATTCCCAAACGCGTGCCGCGCTGGTCGCGCAGGCTGGCGCGACCGACGTCAATGACCCGCTTGAAGACGTTAACCGTGCGATTTTCGAATTTAATGACTTCTTTTATGCGCTCTTGCTGCGTCCGCTCGGCGAAATGTACCGGACATTCCTGCCGGATATTGTTCAGGACGGGATCCATAACGCGCTTAAAAACCTCAACTCACCGGTCATCCTTGCAAATGATTTGCTGCAGGGGGAATTCGACCGGGCGTGGGTAACCACGCAGCGCGCGGTGATCAACTCCACCGTCGGTGTCGGTGGCCTCTATGATGCCGCGGACAAGTTCTGGGAAATTAAGGGACATAAGGAAGATTTCGGCCAGACACTCGCGGTCTGGGGCGTCGGTGAAGGGTTTTATCTGGTATTGCCGATATTCGGCCCGTCCAACCCGCGTGATGCTGTCGGGCTTCTGGTCAACGCCTATATGGACCCGTTTTCGCGTTATCTGAACAACATCCATGAAGAAGACGCGGCGATGGCCCGGTTTGTGGTCGCCGGCGTTGATGAATTCGCCAATGTCATGGACGATCTGGAGAAGCTGAAAAACACCTCGGTCGATTATTATGCCGCGGTGCGCAGTATTTCCCGGCAGAAGCGGGCGGTTGATATCCGCAACAGCACGCAGACCGAAGGAGCGCCGCTTCCCGATCTGCAATATGATCTGAACGCCGAACTGGCGAATTAACAGCGCCTGTTTCGGGGTTCTGACCCTCTAATTCCTTGACTTTTGTCCGATATGGACAATTTTGACCCTGTATTTTCGACAGCCGGGCAGGGAAAAACATGTTTATTCAGACAGAACCGCTGGAAATCGAGACCAGCCTGAGATTTTTGCCGGGGCAAACCGTTTATCCCGCTGGGCCGGTCACGATTGAAAATGGCGGTGACGCGGCCGGGTTTCCTCTCGCGGCGCGCCTTCTCGCGCTCGACCATGTTCTATCGGTAACGCTTGAGCCGGAATCGCTGGTCGTGGGGCGGTCTGACGATATCGAATGGGTTCAGCTCAAGCCCGCCGTGCTCGGCGCCATCATGGATCATTTCGTTGCCGGTCTGCCGGTTTATGAAGACGTGTCCCCGGGTGTTTCGGCCGCCGATATTGATGAGTCGGAATTTTTGCCTCTCGATGAAAATGACGCGGTAGTTGGAGAGATTAAGGAACTCATTGAGACCCGTATCCGCCCCGCCGCGACCCAGGGCGGCGGCGACATCGTTCTTCGCGGTTACAAGGACGGCGTTGTCTATCTGCAGTTCGAAGGCCAGGCCTTCCAGTTGGTCAGCGGTATTGAAAACATGCTGCGCCATTATGTGCCGGAAATCGAACGCGTTGCCGATTACCGCGACGCCATTCCCAAACCGGGGCTCGACACGCCCGAAGGACGGGCCATCAGAGACGTTCTGGATACGCGGATTAATCCGGCGGTTGCCGGCCATGGCGGGCATATCAGCCTGATCGATGTCGACGGCCCGCGCGCCTATATCCGGATGGAAGGCGGCTGCCAGGGGTGTGGTATGGCCAACGCGACGCTGAAGGACGGGGTTGAGGTCGAGATCAAGAAAGCGGTGCCGTCAATCCAGCAGGTTCTGGATGTCACCGAACACGCCGAAGGGACCAACCCCTACTATCAACAGAACTAGGGTTTACCCCGCCGCCTTTGCCTGTTCCGCCGCCAGACGCGGTACAGGCTTGTCGTTGATCGGCAGATGCATGATCGAGGCGACCAGCCCGGCCCCGATGATCATCCACCAGGCATAGTCATAACTGCCGGTGTGATCGTATATGATCCCGCCAAGCCAGACGCTCGTAAAGCTGCCGACCTGATGGCTCAGAAACACCACGCCATAAAGCGTCGCCAGATAACGCGGCCCGAATACCTGCGCGACGATGCCGGACGTCAGCGGTACGGTCGCCAGCCATAACACGCCAACCGAACAGGCAAAGGCGATGACCGTGAATTCGGTCTTGGGCACCAGGAAAAAGGCGAGAAAGACCAGGGATCGCGCCGAATAGATAAAGGCCAGCAGGAATTTCTTGCGCATAAACCCGCCCAGGAAACCCGACGCCTGCGTTCCGATCATGTTGAAGAAGCCGATAAAGGCGATGGCGGTTGCCGCCATGGCGCCGCCGACGGCGGTCGCATTGAGGTAGTTTTCCAGATGGTTATTGATGAACTGCACCTGAAACCCGCAGACGAAAAAGGCGGTGGTCAGCAGCCAGAAACCCCCATGGCCGCCGGCTTCCTTGATCGCGTCCCCCAGGCTTTGCGTATCCTTTTTGGAGAGAACACCCTTTGCCGCGTGCGAAATCGCGAAGGAAAGAGGCACCACCATCAGCGCCATCGTCGCCAGCACGATAGTGGCATAGACCCAGCCCTTGGCGGTAATCATGTAGTGGCTCAGCGGCACGATCAGCATCTGCCCCGCAGTGCCGCCCGAGACGACAATCCCGAGCCAGAAAGTACGCCATTTCTCCGGCGCCACCCGGCCAACGATGGAAAGCAGCATGGGCAGTGCGATCCCCGCCGAGCCCAACCCCATGAACACGCCGACATTCAATACCAAACCGAATTCGGTGGTCGATTGCGACATCATGAACAGCCCGAATGCGTAGAGCAGGCCTGACAGGATCAGGACCCGGACGGGGCCCCAACGATCCGCCGCCGCGCCGAGAAAAGGCGCCGCACAGCCGTAAATAAGCAATTGAAGCCCGGTCGCGAAGGACATAACGGACACGCCGCCAAGATCCAGCGCCTCTGATACAGGACGGAGGAACATTCCCATGCTCTGACGTCCGCCATAGGCAAATAGAATGATGCCGACCGCGCACATCAAAACGAAAACCGGGCTGCGCCAGAATGCTGCCTTCATGGGTCAATTCTCCAGAATAGCGGGGGCGCGGAATGTGCCCGAAACCGCTGAAATATGGCGGAAATATTACGCCGGTTGGGCGAGTCGCGCCACCGGCTGCTCCTTGATCGGAAGGTGGAAGAACGCCGCGAGCGCACCGCCCAGGATAATCACCCACCACCACATGTCATAGGACCCGGTGGCGTCGCGTACCACCCCGCCCATCCAGGTGCTGAGCGCGCCGCCGACCTGATGGCTGAAAAAGGCGATGGCGTAGAGCGTCGCCATATAGCGTGGGCCGAACATCGTGGAAATGATACCGGCCGTGAGCGGCACGGTCGCCAGCCATAACAGGCCGATACAGGAAGCGAAGATATAGACGGACATCTGGCTGATCGGCGCCAGAAAGAAGGCCATCATGACTAGCGACCGCCCGACATAGAGAAACACCAGAAGATTTTTTTTCTGAAAATGCCCGCCCAGCTTTCCCGCGATCGCGGTGCCGATGACATTCGAAAGGCCGATCAGGGCGATGGCGTGCGCGCCGATGGTGACACCCGTGCCGGTGTCTTCCAGGTATTTGGGCAGATGGGTCACGACAAACTGGACCTGAAACCCGCAGGTAAAGAAGCCGAGGCAAAGATACCAGTAGCTGCGCGCCTCGCGCGCTTCGGAAAGCGCCTGGCCCAGCGTCTGGGTGTCTTTTTTCTGGTCCAACGCGCCGCCGCTCGCCTTGCCGACGATCATCGCCATCGGGACGATCGCGAAGATAAAGGCCGCCAGAATGACCATCGCGTCGGTCCAGTCCATTTGCGACAGCAGATACCCGTTCAGCGGGACGAGGAACATCTGACCGCCCGTACCGCCGGCGGAGACGATGCCAAGC
>Ga0181579_10002280_pt1 | contig 15585 bp, 14 predicted proteins | sample 071ome_24_FD_132996 | JGI IMG/M metagenome (GOLD analysis project Ga0181579, IMG submission 132996) | Coastal salt marsh microbial communities from the Groves Creek Marsh, Skidaway Island, Georgia - 071402CT metaG (megahit assembly) | ecosystem: Environmental > Aquatic > Marine > Intertidal... | reverse complement strand
TTCTCGGATTTCGGGAACCGCTTGTCTCCATTTTTTACCTATTGGCTATTGGGCTGCTTAGCTGGCATTTGAGGCATGGACTGGTCAGCATGTTCCAGTCGGTTGGTTGGCAGACGAGAACCTGGTCTAAGGCTCTGAACCGGATCGTCATGGCAGTGTGCGTTCTCTATTTTCTAGGCAATGCATTGATTGTTGTGGCTGCTAGGTACGAAAAGTTAGGTGTTCTGCGTATCCAAAACCCTAATATAGCGAGCTATACTTGCCGGACGGAATGCGAGATTTGCGGGCTTCGCAATGCGGCAACGATAGCGGAAACCGATGAGACCGCTGGCGATAACCAATCCTAAGCTTTTTCCCAACCAATGATACTGGATTCAAAAACACCGTCGGGCCCCTTGGAAAATAAGTGGGATAAGCACATAATGGACGGGAAGCTAGTCAACCCGGCCGACAAGCGGAAATACGATATTATCGTTGTCGGGACAGGGTTGGCTGGAGCCTCGGCGGCATCGACGTTGGCGGAGCTCGGTTACTCGGTGAAAGCGTTCACCTTCCACGACAGCCCGCGCCGGGCCCATTCAATAGCGGCCCAAGGTGGCATTAATGCTGCCAAGAATTACCAAAACGACGGCGACAGCGTGTATCGACTTTTTTATGACACGGTGAAGGGAGGCGATTTTCGCTCCCGGGAATCGAACGTCTATCGCTTGGCCCAAGTCAGCGCGAACATCATCGACCAATGCGTGGCCCTCGGCGTGCCGTTTGCCAGGGAGTACGGAGGCCTGCTGGCCAACCGCTCGTTTGGAGGAGCCCAGGTTTCGCGTACGTTCTACGCTAGAGGGCAAACGGGGCAGCAGCTATTGCTTGGGGCCTATTCTGGACTAAGCCGCCAGATCGGTTTGGGCAATGTCGAGCTTTATGCGAATCACGAAATGCTCGATTTGGTTGTCATCGACGGTCATGCCCGAGGAATCATTACCCGGAACGTGATAACCGGTTCAATTGATAAGCACTCCGCTCACGCGGTTGTATTGGCTACGGGAGGATACGGCAATGTATTCTACCTTTCGACCAGCGCCTTGAACTCCAATGTCACGGCAGCGTGGCGAGCCCACCGGAAAGGAGCGGCATTCGCCAATCCTTGCTATACGCAGATCCATCCGACCTGCATACCCGTCTCTGGAGATTATCAATCAAAACTGACCTTGATGTCGGAGTCGCTGCGAAATGACGGACGCATTTGGGCTCCCAAGAATCCAGGAGACCAGCGCCCTGCTGACCAAATTCCGGAAGAGGAGCGCGATTACTATCTTGAACGGAAGTATCCGAGTTTCGGAAACCTGGCTCCACGGGATATCTCTTCGCGATCCGCTAAAGAGGTGTGCGATGAAGGTCGCGGGGTTGGCGAAACTGGGCTCGGTGTGTACCTGGATTTCAAGGACGCGATCGATCGTCTTGGCGAAGACGTTATTCGCGAGAGGTATGGCAATCTTTTCGACATCTATCACGAAATCACGGGCGAGAGTGCGTACAAGCAGCCCATGCGTATTTATCCAGCGGTTCACTACACGATGGGCGGTCTTTGGGTGGACTACAATTTGATGAGCACGATCCCCGGATGTTTTGTGATCGGAGAAGCGAATTTCTCGGATCACGGAGCGAATCGCTTGGGCGCTTCAGCCCTAATGCAAGGGCTCGCGGATGGGTATTTCGTTCTTCCATACACGATTCCTCACTACCTAGCGGAAGTGCCGAGAGAGCCGGCTCCTCCAGTGGATCATCCCGAGTTCACCAAAGCCGAGGAAGACGTGGTCAACCGGACGAAGGCTTTGCTCGAGAACAACGGAAAGCAATCGGTTAACAGTTTTCACAAGCGCTTGGGGAAAATCATGTGGGACAAGTGCGGCATGGCTCGCAACAAGAGCGGCCTCGAGGAAGCCATACGGGAAATCCCCGCGTTGCGCCAGGAATTCGAAGAAGACGTTCGCGTTCTGGGAGCGGGAGACAATCTTAACCAGTCGCTGGAAATGGCGGGACGGGTTGCCGATTTCTTCGAATTGGGCGAATTGATGTGCCGGGATGCCTTGGCTCGGGAAGAGTCGTGTGGCGGGCATTTCCGAGAGGAGCATCAATACGAAGACGGAGAGGCGAGACGCGACGATGAAGGCTTCGCCCATGTTTCCGCTTGGGAATGGAAGGGCAAGGACCAGCCCCAGGAACACCATCAGGAAAAGCTAGAGTATGAGCGCGTAAAGATGGTTACGCGTAGCTACAAGTAGAAGATAGTCGCGAGCAAAGGATTTGGAAAAGCAATGAAAGTAACACTACGTGTTTGGCGGCAGAAGAATGGGAATTCCGCTGGAAAATTCGAGGAATACACAGCGGAGGGTTTAAACTCGAACATGTCCTTCCTTGAGATGCTCGATGTGGTGAATGAGGATCTTATTGAAAAGGGGGAAGAGCCGATTGCTTTCGCCCATGATTGTCGAGAAGGCATTTGCGGGACCTGCTCCTGCATGATCAACGGCAAGCCTCACGGTCCAGAGAGCGGGGCTACGACTTGCCAGACCTACATGAGAAGTTTCAAGGATGGCGACACCATTGTCGTCGAGCCCTTTCGAGCCAAAGCCTTCCCGGTGCAAAAGGATCTTGTCATCGACCGGTCGGCATTTGATTCGGTCATACAGGCTGGTGGCTACATTACTGCTCGAGCGGGGAGCTGCCAGGATGCCAACGCCATTCCGATTCCAAAAACGGTTGCCGATCTGGCGATGGATGCGGCCGCTTGTATCGGATGTGGTGCTTGTGTGGCGGCCTGCAAGAATTCTTCGGCTATGCTTTTCGTATCCGCGAAAGCCGGTCAGCTGAATTTGCTGCCTCAAGGTCAGCCGGAAAAGGATTCACGGGTTTTGAACATGGTTGCAGCCATGGATGAGGCTGGATTTGGCAATTGCACCAACCAGTACGAGTGCTCGGCGGCCTGCCCCAAGCTGATTAGCGAGGAATTCATCTCCAAGATGAACCGCGACTACCTAGCGGCGAGCGTCAAAGGGCTCTTCGCAGCGAAAGCTCTGTAGGCGATGAGAGAAAGCAGGTGGGCTCGCGGCTAAGCGTAGGCGTGAGATCGTCCGCTTATCAAGCTGGACTTAGAACAGCTCCAAGGCTTGGGCGCTTTCAACCACGATCCAAATCAGACCGACTATCAGCGACCAGGCGACCAAGGCTGAAACGAGCTTTTTCAATCGCTTGGTTTTTTCGTGGCGATTCAATTGATGGTGCCGGAACCCGCTTTTCTGCAGAAAGCTGACGAATTGAGCGTTTTGCATCCGAAAGTCTTCTGAACTGCGATCCAGCAACGCATCGTTTCGCAAGCGTTTTTTGTGAAGCAGGTTAGACAGGAAGCGGCACACAGATGTAAAGAAAGGCGTTACTAGCCCTCCATCAAGCAGATAATAGTCTGCGCGGGCCCCAGAAATCAAAAAAAGGCAAATATATTTATCTATGGCATTAATTTTTCCCAACTTGATTCGAGGGTTGTTGCCAGAAGCGCCTGGCTGATCGTAGAAAACCGTTATGTCGAACAGTAGGCGGGTAGCAATATGCGGGGCCGGCGCATGGGGAACGGCGATGGCTTTGCATTTAGCCCGTCAAGGTTGCCAAGTGTCTTTGGTGCCGCGCAGGCCAGAGCAAGCGCGGACGATCAGCGAATCGCGAGAGAATGAATCCTACCTGCCGGGATTTGCCCTGCCGGATGAGGTTCAGGTTTCGTTACTAGAAGAGGCGGCAATCGAAGATGTCTCAGCGGTCTTTTTGGCGTCGCCGTCCTATGCCCTCAAGGATTGGCTGGAACGGATAAAGTCGATTTCGCCAGGCTCTGGGCAGCGGATCTTTGTCAGTTTGGCGAAAGGGTTAGACCTAGATTCTCTGGAAACGCCGTGTCAGATGATTGCGGAAGCGCTACCGGGCTCTATGGTCGCCAGTTTGTCAGGCCCGACATTCGCTGGCGAGGTAGCCGAAGGCAAGCCGGCTGCTATGACCCTGGGATGCGAATCCGACAATCCTTTGGTTAGCGAGATACAGTTGTCTTTGAGCGGGCCGAGCATGCGCATCTATTTGAGCCATGATCTGATTGGCGTCGAATTGGGCGGATGCTTGAAAAACGTCTACGCTATTGCGGCAGGCTGCTGTCAAGGATTGGGGCTGGGGGACAATGCTCTAGCCGCGCTGTTGACGAGAGCGTTGGCGGAAATGGTCAGAGTGGGCGTTGCCCTAGGGGCTAGAATGGAGACGTTCTACGGGCTTAGCGGGTTTGGCGATTTGGTGGCGACTTGTCATGGTGAATGGAGTCGTAACCGTACTTTTGGGGAGTCGCTTGCTCGCGGAAAGTCCGCGGGAGAGATTATCTCATCGCAACGCACGGCGGTAGAAGGCTACCGCACTTCTCGATCCTTTCAAGAAATGCTCAGCAATAAAGGAATCGAAGCCCCGATTCTTGATCAGGTTTACCGCGTTCTCTACGAGGAGAAGCCACCCATCGCGGCTCTGGATGATCTGATGCGCCGAGAACTGAAGCGGGAGATCGATTGAAGCGAGGCGGCCGATTGAGGACAAGCGTCCCTGCCAAGGGCGAAGTGGGCTCTGAGCCTAATCCCTGAATTGTACGCGGGATTCAATTTGAGCTCACTTGCGCAGTAGCGGTATCGAGGGCCGCTTTTGCATTGTCTTCGAGGGTGGAACTCGACCTCGGGGCGAGTTCTTGCAGGCCAATATTCGATAAGCATCCCCAGCATCTGCGAATCGCGAAATATTTGAATCTTTATCCACTGAGCGATTGGTGATCATGCGAGAATCGAGAACCGCAAAACTTGCCATCCGAAACTAAATAGCGTTTCCATGGTCATGGTGATCTCCGAAGGCAAGCGGCGCATATATTCCTGGATCTGTTTCGATTTCGCGAATTCGGCCTATGGGACGATTATCGGGACCTTTGTCTACGCGACTCTGTTCACTACGCGAATAGCGTTGGACGAGGCAAGCGGCACCTTTATCTGGGGGGTTGCTGCAGCTATCTCATCGGTTTTGATTGGACTGCTGTCGCCGGTTCTGGGAGCGATCGCGGACGCCTATAGTTGGAAGCGGAGAATGATGGGGGCCTGCTTGGTTCTTTGCTCGATCGCTTCGTTCGCATTATTCTTTCCTCTGCCGGGGCAGGCCATATTGGCCGCGATCATATTTTGTGTAGGCACGATCTCCATCGAGCTCGCCATTGTATTCAACAACGCCTTCTTGCCAGAAATCGCTCCTCGGAAATCCCATGGCAAAGTGTCGGGTCAAGCGTTCGCCGCGGGTTATTTGGGAGGGCTGATTTGCTTGGGGCTATCGCTTTTTGGATTTGTCGATACAGATACTCCTTGGTTTGGCTTCTCAAAAGATGCTGTGCAGAACGTTCGAGCAACAAGCTTGCTTGTCGGTGTTTGGGTATTCGTCTTTAGCCTCCCCATGCTTTTGCTGGTACGGGAGAGGCAAACGCCACGACCATCCCACGGAATGGGCGAAGTAGTCGGCAGCGCTCTGGGCAGGCTCGCGGAAACGTTTCGGCACCTACGCTCTTACAAGAACATATTTTGGCTCTTCGTCGCTCGTGTATTCTATAACGATGCTCTCGTAACCGCTTTTACGTTTGGGGCCATTTACGCAGCAGGAACCTTTCAGTTCGCCCCAGAGCAGATCCTGGTTTTTGGGGTGGCCTTGAATGTGTTTGCCGGTCTAGGGGCCTTTGGGTTTTCGTTTTTGGAAGACCGTATTGGTAGCCGTAAGACGATTATTGTTTCCTTGATTTGCCTTTCCGCGAGCAGCGCAGCTGCGGTGTTCGTTGAATCCAAAGCAGCATTTTGGGCCTGCGCCATCGTATTGGGGATCTTTATCGGACCGAATCAATCAGCTAGCCGGGCCTTTCTGAGCCGCATCGCCCCGGAGGAAAAAGTCAATGAGTTCTTCGGATTCTTCGCGTTTTCCGGGAAAGCGACTTCATTTTTGGGACCGCTCTTATGTGGAGCCCTGACAGCTACCTTCGGCAGTCAGCGGATCGGAATGGCCGTTGTCCCCGTTCTATTCGTCATTGGCTTGCTCGTGCTGGTTTTTAAGACCCGTCCCTTTGCGGGAGAGGGAGAGTAATGCAACTGACGAAAAGGTTCGATCATATGTCGCTGGTCCGATCGAGAGCGGAGCCAGGCTAGAAGCCTGGGCTACGTAGCCCTAGCAAATCCCGGTTCTTCAATAGCTTACGCCGGGCAACCAAGTGACCAGCTTGGGGAAAACGACGACCAAGCCCAACGCAATGAGCTGTATCACAATAAAGGGTACAACGCCTCGGTAGAGATGCTTTAGCTTTATCTCAGGCGGACAGACGCCCTTAATGTAGAAAAGGGCGAACCCGACAGGGGGAGTCAAAAACGAGGTTTGCAGGGCGACGGCGCACAAGATGGCGAACCAGATAAGGGCGGGCTTGGAAGAGGCATCCATACCGCTATCAGCGAGCCAGGCGAGATCCATGCCCGCTATGATGGGAGCGACGATCGGCAGCATGATCATGGTGATCTCGATCCATTCTAAAAAGAAGCCAAGCAGAAATATGATGGCCAGGATGACGAATATAGTTCCGTAGTCGCCCGATCCTACTCCGAGGATGGCGTTGGCGATCATTTCGTCGCCGCCGAGTCTCCTGAGCACTAGCGAGAAGCAGGTGGCTCCAATCAGGATCGCCGCCAAGAATCCCATTGTGCTCATGGTATCACGCAGCGATTTACGGAAGCTATTCAAATTGAGCCTTCGGTTTGATAGGGCCAATATCATGGCTCCGAGGGCTCCCATCCCGCTCGACTCCGTAGGCGTCGCGATTCCGAAGAAAATCGAGCCAAGGACAAGCATGATTAAGAAAAGGGCGGGAAGGATGGCCAAAGCGGAATCCATCCAGTCGCGGGCCCTGAGTTTAACCACCTCCTTCGGCTTCGGCGCTGCAGATGGATTTAGCCGGGCGTAGACCACGATGTAGACCAGGTAGAGTCCGGAAAGCACGAGTCCCGGGAACACGGCCCCCATAAATAGATCGCCTGTGGACACGTCCAACTGGGTGGACATCAATATGAGCATGATGCTCGGGGGAATGAGAATTCCCAGCGTCCCGGCGCTGCAAACCGTTCCTGCGGCGAAGGCCGGCGCGTAGTTGACTCGCATCATTGCGGGAAGGGTCAAGGTGCCGAGGAGGACCACGGAAGCCCCGATGATTCCCGTCGAGGCGGCTAGCAGGATTCCCATGAGGGTGACGGCGAGGGCAAGCCCTCCAGAAACGCGGCCGAAAATCTTTTGCTGGGCCAACATCATCTTCTCAGCTACCCCCGAGCGGTCGAGGATGTTTCCCATGAGGATAAACATGGGCAAAGCGACCAGCACCTCGCTTTTCATGATGCCGAAAACTCGGTCGACAGTGATTGAGAAGCGCAAGTAGCTAAGTCCGGTGTAGATGCCGAATACCTCATCAAGGACAACGGCGATGGTGGTTACCGCCATTGCGGATCCGCCAAGAGAGAAGCCGACGGGCACGCCGAGAAAGAGCAGCCCGATGAAGAGTCCCATGAGGACAAAAATGAGTATCGCGCTAGGATCCATGGACCTCCGACGGATGTATATCTTCCTTGTCGAGCAAGATCAGAACGAGACGGGCTAGCGATTCGATGATAAGCAATAGGCAGCTCACGGGAAGCAATCCCTTGACAATCCATAGCCATGGCATGCCGCCCGGGTTCGGAGAGCTTTCGTCGATGATAAAGGACTTAACTGCGTAGTCCCAGCCGTGCCACATGAGAAATGCATACATAGGGATGAGAAACAGGGCGATTCCAACCAAATCGACGATACGCCTCGTTTTCTCCGTGTACCGCTGATAAACGAAATCGACCCTTACGTGGCCATCATGGGTCATCGTGTAGGATAATCCCAATACGAGAGTTGCCGAAAACAGGTACCAAAGCGAGTCCTCGAGACGGGTATTGGTAATGCCGAAGGCGTATCGCAGCAGTACTTGGATGACAATCGCTCCAAGAAGTATGGCCATCGACCATGAGGAGAGCTTTCCAATCCAGGTAATCGCATTCTCAATACGATGAGCGAGGTTTTTCATCTTTTGGGAGACGAAGGGTGCTATTTGAGAAAGGCTCGATCCGCCCAGATAGCGTATTCGGCTCGGAACGCTTGCAGATCGTCCCACACTTTCTTGAAGAACGGATCCTTGGCCGATTCTTCCGCGGCGACCTCTTCCCAGGTCTTCCGAAAAATCTCTACCATTTCAGGCGACCATTGTTTGGCTTGCACCCCACGTTCTTCATTCCGTTTCATGGCCGCAGCCTGGATTGCCGTGCAGTAGGCGATCGAATGAAGGATACTGGATTTGCAGGCGGTTTCGATTTGGGCTTGCTGGGTATCGGAGAGACGCTCCCAGACACTCTTGTTGATGATCAGCTCGTGAGTAGTGGATTGCTGGTGCCATCCGGGGAAATAGTTATAGTTAACGAGCTTATGGAAACCTTGGCTTTCATCCACCGTAGGCAAGGAATACTCGGTCGCATCGATCACGCCTTTCTCCAATGCAGGAAAGATCTCACCTCCTGGTAGTACGGATACGGATACGCCAAGTTTTCCCATAACAACGCCGCCTAGGCCAAAGAACCGCATCTTCAGGTCTTTCAAGTCGTCGACGGAGGTTATCTCGTTGGCGAACCAGCCGCTCGTTTCAGGCGGGATGATGGCGCAGACCAGCACTTTGACGTCGAAGCCATTCCTGTCGTACATTTCTTGGTACAATTTCATCCCGTTGCCCTCGTAAAGCCAGGATAGAAACTCGGACGAATTTGGTCCAAAGGGCACGGCGCAGAAGAGCGGGGCGGAGGGAATCTTGCCTGCCCAGAATCCGGCAGCTCCGTATCCCGCATCCACTTTCCCGTCCGAAACGGCATCAAGAATTTCTAAGGGACCTACCAGCGCGTTTGGCTCGAATAGTTCGAAGGTTACGTTGCCGCCGCTGACGCGATCAAGCTCATTGGAGATATGGGTGAGCTGTTCGCCGATCACGTTGACCGAGACGGGAATGAAGGAAGCGAGCTCGATCCTGACTTTCCGATCTTGAGAAGGGCCTGCCGAAGCGTTTTCCGAGTGTGGCCCGCCGCAACCCGCGAGAATTGACGCGACGAGAGCAGACGTGAGAATGAGAATTGATTTAGTCATGGGGAGCCTAGAAATCCTGTTTTTGAGGGCGGCTTCAAGCGATCCATACAATCAAGGCATTCACTGAAAGCATCGGAAAGTATGCTCGGCGGCTCAAAGGGCCACGGCAACTTCTTTTTGCCGTTATCCAGGAATCTGCTAAGGGCGAGAGCGGCCAGCGAAGCCCCGGATCGGCTCCTGTCCCAGCCCTACGATCGAGACGCCGCTGCTAGCCGCTGTTGCATAGCTTTGGTAAGTGCTTGCGGGTCATCGTATTGGGCAATCTCGCAAGCACTCTTAAGAGGTTCGATAGCATTCGGCTTCTCTACAAAAACAGCTGGGAGCTCTGCCTGTACTTTTGGATACTTCTCAGCGAACTCGTTGCGATGGAGGAAGGTCTTTTCGAACTCCAGCTCGTCGATAAAGTCCCGCAATTCGCTCCGCATGCTGGTCATTCCATAAGTGATGTAGCATAGATGGCACTGGTAGGTCGAGGGCGACAGCGCCTTGTGGATGGCGTCTGCCATAGCGTTGAATAGGCCAGCGTCGGCATCGTGGACGAAGATCAACTTCATATTTTTCCTTCTGGTAAACGATTTAAGCGGGGCGTTGCGTTGAATGATCGCGAAGCCCGAAAAATAGCCTTCTCTCTCTTCAGATGGCATGGCTGATTGCCGACCTAAAGGATGGAACGACATAATAATTGGGTGGGTTTACAGGCCCACTCGTATCCGGAATCCGAAATTATGAAGGCAATATTGGAAAGCGTTAGAACAGGGCTACTTCTCTACTTTGTAATCCCCGTTCAAGCGATTGTCTGGACGGAAAGCCAGAGAATTGGAATTCGCGTCAATGAAGGGGACTCCGTTTCTGGCATATTCAACTTAGATCATTTCGATCCGCTGTATCATACGATCTCGTAAGTTGCGGTCTCGTTCGCGTTCTCGGATGGAAGGCGTCGGGAAGATCGCTTTGGCGATTGGGCGGATGACTAGGTGGGAACGGATTGGATTTGGTTGGGTAAGCGCGAGCTCAAATAGTTACCTTCTAGCGGATTTACGGCGGGACGGCTCTATAGGCTACCTTGTTCGGGCCAGAGACTTCCCAGGTATGAGCAGTACGAACAATTTCCATTTAGAAAGAGCCAGGATTACGGCCTTTGGGAAAGGGAATCTGGCTCATCACAATGTTCCCGATGGTGGGCACAGCCTGACTTTGCTCGCGCTAGGATTGATTGCCCTAGCGGGTGGGGCTCGTATCGCGAAAAATCCGCAGCTTGGGTTGAAGCGGTGCTGGGTCGCCGCTCTCGGCGGTTTCTTCGAAACCTGATCGACGTTTTTGCGTGGTAGCAGCCGATCTCCGAGTGGCCACCCTTTTTCAGATTACTGTTTATGGCCGTTCGGAGATCAGCCGCTACCATTTGCACGTTTGTTATCGCTAGCCCTCAGTGATCTTCACTTGGAAGCCACGAAAATCGCTCTTTGGGGGCCGGGGTAGCCTTCGATGGTCTTGGAAGGATCTTCAGGATTCAGAAACGTTTCGAGGGAATCGAAATGCATCCATTCGGTGCTCCGCTGTTCTTCGGGGGTGGTCGATGAAACATCGACGAGATTGATATCTCGATAGCCGCAGCGCGCCAGCCAGCTCTCCAAAGTTAGGCAACTGGGGATGAACCAGGTATTTCGCATCTTGGCATAGCGCCCTTTGGGCAACAGGGAATAGCCTTCGGGCCCATCGACGACCAGAGTTTCCAGGACAAGCTCTCCACTGGGAGTTAGAAGACTCCCGAGTTCTAGCAAGTGATCAAGGGGAGATCGCCGGTGATAGAGAACTCCCATGGAAAACACCGTGTTGAAGACGGGGATCGATTTAGGAAGCTGCTCAATTGAAAAAGGGAGAACCCAAGCCGGTACCGTGTTGGGCAGGTATCGGCGGGCGAACAGTGATTGGACCACGTAGAGGAGATAAGGATCGATTCCGAGGACCAGCTTGGCCTGCTCGCCAGCCATTCGATAGCTGTAGTAGCCGTTGCCGGATCCGATATCGAGCGCGAGTCGATCTTTTAGCGGGGAGATGGCCTGCCTTAATCGATCCCACTTCAGGTTGGATCGCCACTCGGTATCCAGTTCCATGCCGAAGTAACTCCATGGCCCCTTGCGCCAAGGGTGAAGAGACATGAGCGAATCTTTTAGGATGCTCCTTTGATCCTCTTTCAGATCGTCTGCATGTCCGATGCTGATAGCGTCTTGGTCAAGGTGTAGTCGAGTGGGAGTTGCCTGAGGCATTCGCTCCAAGGACTGAATCCATCTAGGAAGGTGTCCGTTGCTCGACGAGCAAAGGTTGTCTCGAATTCCCTGGGCAACATCATCGAGCCATGGATGCAGATCCGTAGACCGGATTTGATCGTACAAGGGCTGATAGATTTGTTCGAACATTCTTTAGCTGGCTACGCGAATTTGATGCCTATTTAATTGCCAAAATGGATACGAAATTAAAGCATTGTAGCCAGACTTCACAGTGGCTGAAACCCGCTTCTCGAAGGCGAGATTTGTGCTCGTCGATGGTTTCGGCAATCAGCACATTTTCCAGAGAAGCCCGTTTTTGACTGACCTCCATATGGCTATAGCCATTCGATCGCTTGAAATCATGATGAAGCTCAAAAAGCGAATCTTGGATACGGTGATCTTTGAACTGGACTTTTTCCGATAGCAGCAGGGCCCCGCCCGGGTTCATCCCCGCGACGACCTTTGCGAAGAGGGATAGGCGTTGGTCGACGGGCACGAATTGCAGAGTGAAATTCAAGAGCGCCACGGAAGCATTCGAATATTCTGTTTCCAGAATATCATTACAAATAAGTTCCCAAGTCTGCTCTAGTTTCGCGACTCTCAAATTTTCCCTGCATCGATTTAGCATAGGTTGAGCATTGTCGATTCCGAAAAGCTCCATGGAGGCGGGCAGGCCATCCGCGATGGCAATCAATCCGGCTCCGATCGAACAACCTAGATCGTAGGCTCTGGTTCGCGGTTGGCCAAAGCGTTTAGCGATCAAGGGCATCAATGAAAGGGTCATCCCATACCCGGGAACCGATCGGCGTATCATGTCATCGAAAACTTGGGCTACGGAATTGTCGAAGACGAACTTTCCAATCTGCTCGATTGGCTTGGCGAACAGTTGGTCTTTGGGACCGTCGGGTGGGTGCATGCCGTCAAACAATCTTTAGGGGTTCGATTCCGCAAGCGGTTTTACGGCTTGTCGGGGGGAATGATTTTTGCGGTAAATGGTTCCATGGCTAAGAACAATGGAAAGTGGGTTGTGGGAATAATTTTACTGGCGGTCGCTATTTTGGCCTTCATTTCGACGCGATTAAAGCAGGATATGATGGACCGGACTCCCAAGCCTGAAGCGCAGGCTACGGGAACTCCCTAGCAAGAGTGCGATCAGGTTCTTCCTCTTGTTATCGAGCGGGCAAGGCTTATCCAGAGAACGCGCATGGGTGTCAATATAAGCGAATTTCGCCGACTAGTTGGTGTAGAAAGCTCGCTTGCGAGCGAAGGTATTCTTGGATTGGCCCTCGTTGTTCGCTCGCAAGCGAGCTTCCCACATAGCTAATAATTTAGGTCGGTGTCCGTTCGCCCCTGCTGGAGCAAGGTCATGTTGACGCTCGAACGGAGTAGATAGTCTATCCAAATTATGATAAGATCGGGACTTCTTCTTGTTTGACCTGGGGGAGGGAACCCCTATCCCGTTGGGGTCCTCGTAAAGCCATGAATCGAGTTTTCATCAAGACCTACGGTTGCCAAATGAACGAGCGAGACAGCGAGCAAGTCGCCTCCTCGCTGCGGGATCGTGGCTACTCGGTAGTGGATAACGAGTTCGATGCGGATGTAGTCCTCCTGAATACCTGTAGCGTCAGAGACCAGGCGGAGCAAAAGGCGATTGGCAAGGCGGGCTATTTGGCCAAGCGCAAGAAAACCGATCCGAGTTTCATGATAGGGATCATGGGCTGTATGGCCCAGAATCGTGGGAGCGAGCTTTTGGAAAGACTCCCCGATTTGGATTTAGTGGTAGGAACGCAGCGTTTCCACGCTGTGCCGGACCATTTGGACAATTTGGTTCAGAGCTACGCCGCTCAAGGTCCGAGACCCTCTTCGATAGTGGATCTGGATGAAGAAGCGGATTCCCAGAATACGATTCGGGACCATTTGCCCAAAGATAATCAAGTGCGAGCCTTTGTATCCATCATGCAAGGATGCAATATGAACTGCGCTTTTTGTATCGTCCCCAAAACCCGTGGAAGCGAGCGCTCGCGCCCGATGGAGCATATCGTCGAAGAAGTCGAAGAGCTGGCGGATAGAGGCGTTAAGGAGGTGACCCTTCTTGGGCAAATCGTTACCAGCTATGGCCGACGCGAGTTCCCTGTCGTTGGCGGGAAGTCGCCGTTCGTGCAGTTAATCGAAAAAGTAAACGATGTGGCGGGCATTGAGCGAATTCGGTTCACGTCTCCCCACCCCCGAGGATTCAAGCAGGACTTGGTCGAGGCTTACCGGGACGTTCCCAAGCTGTGCGAGTACGTGCACCTGCCTCTTCAGGCGGGTTGCAACAAGACTCTGAGGGCGATGAATCGTCCGTACACCAAGGAACGCTATGAGGAGATTGTGGGATCCTTGCGAGCGGTGGCCCCGGACATGTGCTTCTCCACTGACATTATCGTTGGATTTCCAGGCGAGACGAAAGCGGACTTCGAGGAGTCGGCGGAATTTTTCGAGGAAATTGGTTTTGATATGTCTTATATTTTTAAATACAGCATTCGATCGGGCACGTTGGCAGCGGATATGCAGGACCAGGTGCCGACCGAAGAGAAGGAGCGCCGCAATCAAGTCCTCTTGGATATCCTCTCGAAACGTTCATTGTGGAGAAACGAGCAGCTAGTTGGAAAAACGGAAGAGGTGCTGGTCGAGGGACCGGCGAAAAAGGGCGGGCGATTCACAGGCAAGACCCGGGGTTACCGAAATGCGCTTTTCGAGGGCGACGAACGGCTCATCGGGCAATTGGTTCAATTGAAGGTAAACCGGGCGACGGCGAGTTCCATATACGGAGACCTGGTTTTGGCTGGAGTGGATACAGACTAATCTTACAATAGATGGAATTAACCTTATTTCAATCAACCTTACTGGCGGGCTTGCTGCTTATCGCGGTGGGAACGCTATTCGCTTCAACTAGCAAGCGCGTCGCCGGCCTTGTGAAATCGTTTCCTAGATCGCGATTGGCGGCTTACGTGACTATGGGGCTTGGCGGCGTTTGGACTCTGTACGAAGTGGCCAACCTAGGCGAGGCCAACTATGGCGAATATCGCCAATATATTTTTGTCGCTTTCGCGGTAATTGGGTTACTGTCGTTTAAGTACGCTCCCGATTTCCTCTCGGTCAGAGGCGGTTGCATTATTTACCTGCTTTTGGCCAATTTGATATTGGGAGGAGCCTTCGGTCGTTATGAAGAGCCTTTGCGATTGTTCATGGTGGCTCCGATTTATTTCGGTATAGCCCTGTCACTGTACTTGGGATATTCGCCATTTCGAATGCGGGACTTCTTTTCTTGGCTATTCGCTACCGATGGCCGCCCTCGAAAGCTTGGGCTTGCGTTTTTGATTTACGGCGGGTTCGTCAGCGCCCTTGCATTCGCGTACTAGGATAGCCGAGATTTGCCAATTTTTGTACCGAATAGATGGATGTCACTCCCGAAACTGAAGTTGCTCTCTTATTGATACTGGCGGGACCCGCTGGTAGTGGGAAAACAACGCTCTGCGATCGTTTGGTGGATGAGAATGATCGCGTAGAGCGTGTAGTGACGTGTACTACGCGGACCCCTCGTGAAGGGGAAACCGATGGGTTGGACTATTATTTCCTTTCGGATGCCCAGTTCGACGCCAAAGTCGAATCTGGGGAATTTCTCGAGTGGGCTCGCGTGCACACTTATCGCTACGGCACCTTGAAATCCACTATCGAAACCAAGCTGGAAGACGCTGTGGATCTGGTCATGAATATTGACGTCCAGGGCGTAGCTTCGATTCAGGAGGCTGCTGGAAAGCAACCGGCCATCGATCAGCGACTTGTGACCGTTTTCCTTATGCCCTCGAGTTTCGAGGAACTGAAGGAACGCCTTCGAGGGAGGGGTAAGGACGACGAGGTGGAAATCGCTCGTCGGATCGAGTCCGCCGAGAGGGAAGTCGGACAGTGGCGTTCGTTTGATTACCTCATCTGTTCCAAGTCAAAAGCAGAGGACTTTTCGGCGATCACCAGCATTTGGCAGGCGGAAAAGCGTCGAGTTGCCAGA
>Ga0181579_10002276_pt1 | contig 15593 bp, 17 predicted proteins | sample 071ome_24_FD_132996 | JGI IMG/M metagenome (GOLD analysis project Ga0181579, IMG submission 132996) | Coastal salt marsh microbial communities from the Groves Creek Marsh, Skidaway Island, Georgia - 071402CT metaG (megahit assembly) | ecosystem: Environmental > Aquatic > Marine > Intertidal... | reverse complement strand
TTCCAACGACCAACTCCGGGTCATGCCGAACATGGCGGATTTCGCAGCCCCATAGCTGGTGCGCGTGACACGCCCCAGGGCCGCCCGGCTCGAGATATTGATGATCCGGCCCCACTTTTGTTTGCGCATATGCGGCAAGCAGGCCTGCACCATCTGCACGGACGCACGCAGGTTGATTTCCATCACCTGATCGAACTGCTCGAGGGTAACGTCCCAAATCATTTGCGGATTGGCGAGCCCCGCGCAGTGCACAACTTTGTCGACCTTATGATCGGTCGTGATTTGTTTCATCACGGCGGCAAGGTTTTCACGATCGAGCAAGTCGACTTTGTAAACATCGCCGGGAAAGTCCGGATCATCGTTGCGCGCAAGCGCAATCACATGGTGACCGTCTTCGGCTTCCATATCGGCCGTCGCCCGGCCGATGCCTTTGGTCCCGCCGCTGATGAGTGTCGTTCGTTTGGTCATAGAGTTCCTACCCTTCCGATGTCAGCAAGGAAACGCCGAGTATGGCGCGGCGAATGAGCCACGGGCTCGGGCGGTACCGGGGATCGCCATAAAAGTCATAAAGTCCGCGCAAAATCGCGAGGATGGTATCGGCACCTAGCTCATCGCCAAACTCGAGCGGTCCTTTAGGATAGTTCAGCCCTAACTTGACCGCCGTATCGATATCGTTCGGGGTCGCGACCCGTTGCTGGGCGATATTGCACGAAACGTTCACGATCAGCGCAATAATCCGCTGCGTGATAAATCCGGGGCTGTCGTGAATAACCGTCACCGGGTTTTCGTCACCGGCCAGCAACCCATGAACCGCATCGCGGTGTTTCGCGTCCGTCACCGGGGTCGTCATGATCGTGCGCCGGCCTTCACCATTAAAGAGCATATCGACGGCAACCGTGCGCTTGGGATCGAGTTTTTCTGCAACCGCGGCGGTTGACGCATCCATGCCGATGGGCGCGACGACACAAACCGAGTCCTTGCCCGGTGTTTTGTCGCTATCGATATCCGCACCCGCGTCTTTAAGAATTTTACTGAGTGTTTTGTGCCCCGCTTTGTTGGCTTTGCTGATCCAAACTTTCGTTTTGCCCGCCTTGGGTGCCGCGGCTTCTTCAGGCACGACCGGCTTGCCGTCTTCGTAAGCATAAAACCCAGCGCCCGTCTTGCGGCCGTGAACGCCGCCGTCCTTGCGTTGCTGGCCGATCACCGAGGGCTTGTACATCGGTTCTTCGTAGTATTGGTGATAGATCTCTTCCATCACCGAGTGCGCGATATCGATACCGACGAGATCTAGCAATTCAAACGGACCCATCCGGAAACCGGCGGCTTCCTTCATAACCCGGTCAACATCGACATGCTCGCAAATGCCTTCACCGATGATACGCAGAGATTCAGGCCCATATGCGCGGCCCGCGTGATTGACGAGGAAGCCCGGCGTATCCTGGCAGGCGACCGTGTGTTTACCCATGCGCGTGCCGATCACCATCAGGGCATCGACGACGGATTGATCCGTGCGCAGGCCACCGATCACTTCGACAAGCTTCATCAGCGGCGGTGGGTTAAAAAAGTGCAATCCGGCAACACGTTCGGGGTTTTCCGTGCCGGCCGCAATCGATGTTACTGACAGAGACGACGTATTCGTCGCCAAAATGCCGTCCTTGGCGACGATGTTATCCAACTCGGCGAAGACTTTCTTTTTAATATCCAAGTCTTCGATGATCGCCTCGACCACCACATGACAGTCCTTGAAGCCATCCAGTCCATTGACGATTTCAATGCGGTCCGTTGCCGCTTTAGCGTCTTCCGCACTCATGCGGCCCTTCTCGGCGGCGCGATTGAGCATGCCGCCGATAAACTCGGCGGCTTTGTTCAGTTGTTCGGTGTTGGTGTCGAAGAATTTGACCGACATTCCGGCGACGGCTGAAACCTGAGCGATACCCCGCCCCATGGTTCCCGCACCCAGAACGCCGATGGTGAGATCGGAGCGTTGCGGATCGAGCATCTCTTTTTACTTTCCTTTATATGTTGGTTTTCGTTTCTCGATGAAGGCTTTGACACCTTCTTGCTTGTCTTCGGTTGCAAAGAGGAAATAGAGCGATTTCCGTTCGAGCTTGAGACCGGCATCGAGCGGCCCGTCGAGCCCCGTCAGCACGGTTTCCTTGATCATGCGCATGGAGAGCGGCGGCATCTTGGCGATTTTACCGGCAAGCTCGAGCGCGCGCGGCAGCACTTCATCATCCGGCATCACTTCACTGGCAAGACCGATGTCGGAGGCTTCCTGGCCGGAAATAAACCAGGCCGTCAGCATCATCTTCATCGCTTTGAATTTCCCGACCGCGCGCGGCAGCCGCTGCGTACCCCCGCCGCCCGGCAAAATGCCGATGCGCGCTTCCGGCAGACCCATCTGCGCGCCTTCGCCGGCGATGATGATATCCGCCGTCATCGCGAGCTCGAGGCCGCCGCCCAGGGCATAGCCGTTGATTGCCGCGATCACCGGCTTCGGAAACTTGGTCAGTATGTTGTAGTAGGTTTCGTTTTTGCGCATGAACGCATCGACCGGCGTCGCGTTTTCCATTTCCTTGATATCGGCGCCGGCGGCGAAGGCGTTTTCATCACCGGTCAAGACCACGCAGAGCACGGACGGATCGTCGGCCAGGCGGGTGTATTCTTCCATGAGGCGCGATTTGACCTCGGCATTGATGGCGTTGCGGGCTTCCGGGCGGTTAATCCGCAGGAGAACGACGCCCTTTTCGGGCTCTTCGACGAGTAAAACGGACATGATTTTATATTCTTGGTTTAAAGGGTGAACCGAAGGTTTAATGTGCGGTTGATATTAGTGGCGGGTCTATTGTATTGCAACGTCACCACGCATCATCTCCACACAACTGCGATAAACCAAAATTATGGCTCTCGATCAAGAAACTCTCGATCAACTCATCGACACGGTTCAGCGGTTCGTCCAAGAACGCCTCATCCCGAATGAACGAAAAGTCGAGGAACTGAACGACATTCCGCCCGATATCATGCAGGAGATGAAGGATCTTGGACTATTCGGCCTCACGATCCCCGAGGAATTCGGCGGCATGGGCCTCGGCATGGAAGAAGAAGTCCGGGTTATTAACGAAATCGGCCGAGCGCACGGCTCGTTCCGTTCCGCTTTTGCCACCACCATAGGTATCGGCTCGCAAGGAATTGTCATCGACGGCACGGACGAGCAAAAACAAAAATATCTGCCCCGCATGGCGACCGGCGAATGCATCGGTTCGTTTGCGTTGACCGAACCGGACTCCGGATCGGACGCGGCCTCGCTCCGCACCCATGCCAAAAAAGACGGCGACGATTACATCATCAATGGCTCCAAACGCTATATTACCAATGCCACACGAGCGGGCGTGTTTACCGTCATGGTGCGCTCCAACCCGGACGAAAAGGGTGCCGCCGGCATCACAGCATTTCTGGTCGAGGCCGGCACCAAAGGTCTTTCTATTGCTAAACCGGACGAAAAACTTGGCCATCACGGCACGCTCACGAGTGATGTGAACTTCGATGACGTGCGCGTGCATAAATCCGCCATCGTCGGTGGCGAGGAAGGCATGGGCTTTAAAACCGCGATGAAGGTTCTGGATCGCGGACGGTTGCATATCGCCGCCGGGTCCTGCGGGGCAGCCAACAGGCTGATCGATGAATGTCTGAATTACGCCATCGACCGCAAACAGTTCGGTCAACCCATTGCCGATTTCCAGCTGGTTCAAGGCATGCTCGCGGATTCAAAAACCGAGTTGTACGCCGCCTGGTGCATGGTACTCGATGCCGCTCAACGACGCGATAAAGGCGAGCGCATCACGGTTGAAGCGTCGTGCGCAAAATACTACGCGACTGAAATGGTCGGACGGGTCGCTGACCGCGCCGTGCAGATTTTCGGCGGTGCCGGTTACATCACCGATTATCCCATCGAACGATTTTATCGCGATGTTCGCCTCTATCGCCTTTACGAAGGCACCTCACAAATCCAACAGCTCATCATCGCGCGCGACATGATCAAAAAAGCCCGCGAAAAAGCAGGCATGTAAGCAAAGGAAACACGGAGAGAAACATGGCAGAGAAAAAAGCACCACCGCCGCCAGAAAATCCGGGGCCGGAATATCTTTATCAGGAAGGCTTGAAGAACGGGAAGTTCCTCATCCAGCAATGCGATGATTGTGGCACGCATATTTTTTACGCCCGCCTGCTCTGCCCGTCCTGCGGCTCGGACAAGGTCAGCCAAATTGAAGCCTCCGGCGGCGGCACGGTCTATTCGACCAGCGTCGTACGTCAGCGCCCGGAACGCGGCGGCGACTATAACTTGGCACTCATCGATCTCGACGAAGGCCCGCGAATGATGAGCCGGGTCGACGGCATGGAACCGGCTGAAGTCGCCATCGGGATGAAAGTTAAAGCCAAAATCGACGACAGCGGTGACGAGCCCCTCGTCATCTTCGAAAAAGCGTAAGGAGGAGAACATGACAAACAGTTTAAAAGGCTCCTCCGCGATTGTGGGCGTCGGCACCGCCGGGATCGGCGAAGCGCACGGGCGCACGCACCTCGAAATCATGGCCGAAGCCGCCAACAATGCCTTGGCAGAAGCCGGCCTTAACATGCGTGATGTCGACGGATTGTTCTGCTCGACGCTCGTCAACTTCTTCCCGACGCTCACCATCGGTGAGTACTTCGGCATCCAACCGAAATACGTCGGCGGCACAAGTTTAGGCGGCTCGTCATTTGTAAAATATGCGATTGATGCTGCAGCCGCGCTACAAGCAGGCTTGTGTGATGTTGCGCTGATTTGTTACGGCTCCAATCAGCGCACTGCCGGCGGTAAATTGGCGACTATGTCAGACCCGCCTGTATCCGAAATCATGTACAAACCACGCTACCCGATCATCGCGTACTCATTTGCGGCCGCGCGTCACATGCACGAGTTCGGCACCACGCGCGAACACTTGGCCGAAGTCGCAGTCGCCGCCCGTAAATGGGCGCAACTAAACCCGGAAGCCTACATGCGCGATGATCTCACCATGGATGAAGTGCTGAGCGCGCGCATGGTGTGCGATCCGTTAAGCGTACGCGATTGCTGTCTCGTCACCGATGGTGCGGGCGCCATCGTCATGACCCGCGCCGATAAGGCCAAAGACCTCAAAAAGAAACCGGTCTACTTCCTGGGTGGCGCGGAAGAACAATGGCACCGCGCGATCTCGGAAATGCCGGACGTCACCACGACGGCGGCGAGCAAAAGCGGCGAGCGGGCTTACGCTATGGCCGGGCTGAAACCGTCCGACATCGATGTGCTCGAGCTTTATGACGCCTTTACCATCAACACGATCATGTTCCTCGAAGACCTCGGCTTCTGCAAAAAAGGCGAAGGCGGTCCGTTCGTTGCCGACGGCGGCATCGCGCCCGGCGGTAAAATCCCCGTCAATACCAACGGCGGTGGACTGTCATACTGCCACCCCGGCGCCTACGGCACGTTCTTGCTCATTGAAGCCGCACGTCAATTGCGGGGCGAAGGCGGCGACCGCCAGGTCAAGGACGCGAAAACCGCGCTTGCGCATGGCAACGGCGGCACGCTGTCCTCTCAGGTGACGGTGCTGCTGGGGGATGAGTCGACCCTGTAACTTGACCCGTGCAACGCTGGCACATTTGGTTGGCCTGACAGGTGATCGGGCAGTAGTATAGCTGGTATATATTTCTACTCGTCTAAAGTTCTTTATATAAACCTTTCAAAAAGGAGCTCTCAATGACGATCACCTCGTTCAAGGGCGGAAAACCCCTGCACACATTTATTGTGGCAGCGGTGTTAGCGGCGGTGCCCTTCACCCTGCCGTTCAGTCAATAATCCGCACATGCCGCGAATTTCAAAGGCAAGAAAATCAACTTCATCGTTCCGTTCCGTGAAGGCGGTGGCTCAACACTTTAACGCCCGTTTTCTCGCACCGCTCATCGAAAAGCATCTTCCGGGCAACCCGACGGTTCTGATCCGCAACATGCCGGGCGGCGCTTCGGCGCGCGGGATCAATTATTTTACCCGCAACGCCAAGGACGACGGCATGATGATCACGGTGCCGACCGCCAGTTCGCTCATTCAATTTGTTGTTGGCGCCAAGGCCGTGAAATACGACTTTGCCGATTTTGTACCCGTACTGACTTCGCCCCTCGGCGTCATCATATACAGCTCGCCGAAACTCGGCGTTAAAACCGGCGAAGGCGAGAAGCTGACCGGTAAGAATCTCAATTTCGGTAGCCGCAAACCAACCGGTTCCGAACTGCCGATTATCGTCGGCTTCGATCTGCTCAATTATAAAATCAAATTCATCGGCGGTCTCAGCCGGGGCAAGGCTCGCCAGGCATTCGCGCGCGGTGAAACCAATCTAAACTACGACACCACTACATCATGGTCGAAGAAAGTCGTGCCTCTGGTAAACAAGGGCAAGGCCGTGCCGCTATTCACATACGGCTTCCAAAATCCGGACGGCACCATTGTCCGTGATCTGGCAATTCCGCATGTACCGACCTTCTTCGAGATTTACAAAAAAGTTCACGGTAAGGAGATCGGCGGCCTTGAGGGTAAAACCCTCAAGGCACTGTTTAATGCCCGCGTTATGGCGAGCAAAATGATTGTCCTGCCGAAGAAGACCAAAAAGGACATTCTCGAGGCCTATCACGTTGCCATGGCCAAAGTCGTCAAGGACCCGGTCTTCACCTCCAAGCAGGGTAAGAAAATCATGGGGCCCTTTACGCAATTGCTGCGCGACGACGCGATGCGAGCCATGCAAAACGCCGCCACCCTTGGCCCCGACACCAAAAAGTGGCTGCGGAATTGGCTCACGACGAAATACGGCGCGTTCCTGAAGAAAAAGAAGAAGAAAAAGAAGAAGGAATAGTCGTAACCGTTTTAACGTTCATCGATAAAATAACCGGCGGCCCCTCTTCAGACGGGCCGCCGAATTTTTATGTACTCACGATCACGGCCCCGGTGTGTCGGGGAGCGGGATGAATTCGGTTTCGTCCGGGACCGGATCGAACTTGCCCGCTTGCCAATCGGCTTTGGCTTGCTCGATACGTTCTTTGTCGGACGACACCAAATTCAACCAGATGTAACGCGGGCCGTCCATGGCGGCCCCACCGAGCAGCATCAACCGGCTTGGCGCGCCCGCTTTAATGGTAGCCGCCTCGCCCGGTTTCAAGACCGCCATCGTGCCGGCCTCGACTTCGGTGCCGTCGATCTCGATACAACCCTCGACGAGATAAACCGCGCGTTCTTCAGCATCAGCATCGAATGGGATCGACGCCCCACCGTTCATTGCAACATCGGCGTAAACCGTTTCCCAATGGGTTTCGACCGGGGATGTTTCGCCGAACAGCGTGCCGGTGATGACGCGCGCGGTGACGCCCGGTTCCTCGATTTGCGGCAAGACATCGGTCGTATAGTTCGCGAATGCGGGTTCGGTTTCCTCGTGGCTTTTCGGCAGCGCGACCCAGGCCTGAATGCCGAACAAATTAAATTCCTTATCACGATACTCATCAGACGTACGCTCGGAGTGCACGATCCCCTTCCCAGCCGTCATCCAGTTCACTTCGCCCGGCAGAATTTGCAAAGCCGTTCCCAAACTGTCGCGGTGCATGAGCTCGCCGTCAAAAAGATAAGTAACCGTGGAAAGGCCGATATGCGGATGCGGGCGAACATCGATACCATGGCCCGCTTTGAGGGTATTGGGCCCCATTTGATCGAAAAAGATAAACGGCCCGACCATTTGACGTTTGGCAAACGGCAGCACGCGCATGACCTCGAAGCCGCCGAGATCGCGTTTGCGGGGTTTGATTTCAAGTTCGATGATATCGCTCATGGGCTTTCCTTTCTCATCACTAATCAGATAAGAAACGGCCCGAAAGAATTCGAGCTAATTTTTTTGACGATCAACGCGTCGACCGCCGTGGCACCCTGCCCCTTCGCATGCACGATGAAAGGGTTGAGGTCGATAGACTCGATACTGTCTGCGTTCGCCGCGGCAATTTCCGATAACGTGACCAAGGCTTGCGCGAGCGCCTCTTTATCCGCCGGCGGCAGGCCACGCGCGCCGTCCAAAATCGCAGCGCCCTTAATCTCGCCGATCATCTTATGCGCCTCATCAAGGTCAAACGGCGCGACCCGGAACGTCACGTCCTTCATCACCTCGACGAAAATGCCGCCCAGGCCGAACATAACGACCGGGCCGAACACCGGGTCCTGCGACGTGCCGAGGATGGCTTCAACGCCTTTAGGCGCCATCGCCGCGACGATGACGCCGTCCAGTTTGGCGTTGGGTTCGGCTTTGCCGGCGCGTTCCATGATGTCGTCGAACGCGGCCTCAACCTGATCGTCGTTGTTGAGTCCCAGCACCACGCCGCCGATCTCGGATTTATGCTGGATGTCGGCAGACGCGATCTTGAGCGCGACCGGATAGCCGATGTCTTTCGCCGCCATCGATGCCGCTTCGGGAGACGTGACGAGTTTCTCTCCGATCACCGGAAAACCCGCGTTCCCCAAGAGTTGCTTGGCTTCGTATTCGTTGAGCGCGTGACCGGGCAGCGCGAGTTTCGCGCTTGCGCTCGGCGCGGCGCGTGCCACCGATTTCTGTGCAAAAGTTTCTTTATATCCAGCCAAGGCCGCCATCGCATCCACCGCGCGGGTCGGCTCGTCGATCAGGATATAGCCGAGCGCTTCCAGTTCTTCACGGATGTCGGGCGGGATGAACGAGCACAGCGTGATCAGCGCGTCCGGGTGATGGGCGCGCACGTTTTTAAACGTCTCGAACATCGGCCCGCGTAGGGCTTCGGAATAAAAGACGTTGGTGAGAAAGACGACGATGGCGTCGTAACCGCCGTCGGTGAGCATGATATCGAGGTTTTTCTCCAACAACTCGGGCTGGGAGATGATCTGCGCGGTGACGTCGACCGGATTACCAACACCGGCATAGGGCAGCACTTCTTTGAGTTTTTTCGCCGCAATTTCCGGCATGGGGGCGACGTCGAGACCCCGCTCGATGGCCCGGTCCGCCATCAGGATACCGACGCCACCGGAGATACTGGCCGAAGCGAACTTCTTGCTCGACGGAAATTTCTTGAACGACGCCGCGTAGGCGACATCGAAAAACTCGTCGATCGTGTGCGCCCGGTGCACGCCGTATTGCTTGAATACGCTATCGAAGATGGCATCGCCGCCCGACAGCACGGCCGTGTGGGACGCCGCCGCTTTTTGTCCGACCTCGGAGGCACCCACCTTCACGATCACCATGGGTTTTTCGTTCTCGCGCGCCAAGGCCAAGGCCTCGAATAGTTTGTCCCGGTCCTGGCAGCCTTCCATATAGCCCATGATCACGTCTGTCGCGGGGTCGGTCGCGAGATAGGCCAGGCAATCGGAAAATTCCACATCGCAATCATTACCGGTGGTCGCCCAGGCGCTCAGGCCCAAACCGCGCCGCGCGGCCAATGTGTAAGCGTGAGCGGCGAACGCGCCGCTTTGGCTGACAATGCCGATATTCCCGGGCTTGGGCGGATTTTCCTCGACCGCAATCGTAAACGTATTGATGGATTGTCCGAGCGCTTCGCCGTTATCCCCTTCGATGCCCGCGATGTTCATAATGCCGAGGCAGTTTGGCCCTAGAATCCGCATGCCGCTTTCCCGGGATATTTCCGTGATGCGGTTTTGCAGATCGCGGCCCTTTTGCCCGATCTCGGCGAAACCGGAGCTGAAAATGCAGGCCGATTTTACCCCCCGCTCGACACACTGCTCGAGCGTCGGCACGACCAATTCGGCGGGCAGGCAGACCAACGCCTGATCGACGCCTTCAGGCAGATCGGACGCGGCCGCATACGATTTTAACCCCTGCACGTCATCGGCGCGCGGGTTCACCGGATAGATCGGCCCTTTGAAATATTGCTTGAGATAGTGGACCGGCCGACCACCGATTTTAGTCGCATCGGTCGAGGCGCCGATGACGGCAATCGAGCGCGGTTTGAATAGAGGATCGAGAGAGGAAGCAGTCACGGACAGGCCTTACGTATATTAATTTTTTGCATAAGGTATTTTCTATAACTATCTGAAAATATTATATACTTAATACGGAAATTATTGGTGATGGTAGTTACATTCGACAACACCAAAGGCCATAGCCTCACGGTATTGTCAATGCCGGCGCCTTAATATTTTAGCCACCAACATGCCTGAATTTACCTATAGTAGAACCATTACCAATTATAAAAAGAGCCCCGTCATGCGTAAAATTATCTTCCTCTCATTCGTTTCCTTCTTATTGCTGCTTCCTTTTGCCGCGCCGGTTCAGGCCACGGACGGTCTTGTCGTGAAACCGAGCATCCACAGTGTCGGCAAAACCCTCGACCGGCTGACTGCTATCCTCAAGAAAAAAGGCATCGCTGTATTTGCCCGGATCAATCACCGGGCCGGCGCTAAAAAAGTCGGCAAGAAACTGCGGCCGACCCAGGTCCTGATTTTCGGCAACCCGAAACTCGGCACACCCTTGATGCAAAGCGCGCGTTCCATCGGTATCGACTTGCCCATGAAAGTTCTCGCTTGGCAGGACAAAAAAGGCGATGTTTGGGTCGCTTATAACGATCCGGCTTATCTTGCCAAACGCCACGGCATTAAAAACCGTGATAAACTTTTTAAGAAAATGTCCGGTGTACTGAACAAACTCACCAGTAAAGCTGCAAGCCGCTAATGTAAGGTCATTTGTTATGTATAACGCGATCCTCGACTCCCTCTCCCCCTTCGCCGCCGCCTTGCATGCGCTTGCGGCCATCATATGGGTCGGCGGCATGTTTTTCGCCTATCTCGTGCTGCGCCCGACTTTGGGTCATCTCGAAGGGCCGGAAAGATTGAAAATCTGGGCCGGTGTCTTTCCCAAGTTCTTCGGCTGGGTCTGGATTTCGGCCATTGTTTTATTGATTACAGGCTATTGGCAGATTTTCGTCGACTTCGGCGGCCTCAAAGGAATTACCATTGCCATCAAGCTCATGATGGGTATCGGCATCCTGATGGTGTTTATTTTCTTCTATTTGTTCTTCGGCCCTTACGAGCAGTTCAAGAAAGCCGTTACCGCTCAGGATTGGGCGCAGGCCGGCGAACGCCTTAACACCATCCGGAAAATCGTGCTGATCAACCTCAAGCTCGGCCTGATCACATCGGCCATCGGCGCTTCTGGAAGACTTTGGGCGGTTTAAATCTTCAAATTGCTCGCGATGGAGACTTCGGATTCGAGCGTCCGGTGCACCGGGCATTTGTATGAGATGTCGTAGATCTTTTGCCGTTCCTCGTCGGTGAGATCGCCCGTGAGTTCGATATCCACTTCGATCTGATCGACCTTGCCTTCCGTGGTTTCACAAGCCTCACAGTCTTCGGCATGAATTTTATTGTGCTTAAGAGTCACTTTGGCACGCTCGAGCGGCATCTTCTTGCGATCCGCGTACATGCGCATGGTCATGGATTTACACGCTCCGAGCCCGGCGAGCAGCAAATCATACGGTGAGCCGCCGGTATCCGTGCCGCCGTAACTTTCCGGCTCGTCCGCGCGCAACGGAAATTTGCCGCCGATGTTGATGTCTTGCGCGAACTTGCCCTCACCCGCCTCCTGCACGACCACGGTGCCGGGTTCGGCATCGGGTAAGGACGGTTTCGCCGCCACTTCACCGTCACCGATATAGCGTTCGGCCCAAGCCGCGATCACGGCGGCAACGTAAATCGCATCCGGTTTGCGCGAGAGGATATGATCGGCGTCATCAAGTGAAACAAAGCTTTTCGGGTGCTTCGCCATCTGAAAAATGTGCGCCGCGTTCTCGATGCCGACGGTCGCATCGATAGGCGAATGGAAAATCAGCAACGCTTTCCTCATATCCCCGACGGCCTTATCGAGCTTTTGCGTTTCGATGTCTTCCAGGAACTGCTTTTGGATGGTGAACGGCCGCCCCACAAGCGTTACCTCTGCTTCACCCTTTTCCTCGATTTCCTCGCGCGCGCCGGAAAAATGATGGGCGACGTGCGCCGGATCGGGCGGCGCGCCGATGGTACAGACGGCTTGCGCTTCCTCAACGTCTTTGGCCGCTGCCAACACCGCGGCCCCGCCGAGGCTGTGCCCGATCAACAGCTTCGGCGCTTCAAGTTCATCGCGCATGTAATTTGCCGCCGCAATCAGATCGCCGACGTTGGAGGAAAAATTGGTGTTGGCGAATTCCCCTTCCGAGGCCCCAAGTCCAGTGAAATCGAACCGCAAAACGGCGATGCCGTGATCGGTCAGGTTTGAGGCGATCCTTGAGGCGGCAAAGATATCCTTGTTACAGGTGAAGCAGTGAGCGAACAGCGCATACGCCTTCGGATCGCCATCCGGCAGGTCGAGCCGGGCCGCCAACTGATCCCCTTGTGAACCGGAGAAGGTGATTTTTTCGGAACGGGCTGCCATTTACTAATCCTCTCAATCCGGATCATTTCATTGATTTTCATCGGTTGGCCTCGCCCTTCGACTGGCTCAGGGTGAGGCCCCTTATCTCGCGGAAACCCTCATACTCAGCTTGTCGAAGTATGAGGAATCTAATGCCCGCCGCCAGAGGCCTCGCGGCCGTCCTTGCCGAAGTCCGGCTGGTTCTCCGGCTTCGCCTTTTGGAACGCCGGCAGGGTCAAGCAATGGTCATATATACGCTGGATGGTCGGTATGCCGGACAAATCCACATCATAATGTTGTGAAGTGTGGACCTGCGGCACCAGGATGACGTCCGCCAACGTCGGGGTTTCACCATGGCAAAACGTGCCGGTCGCGGGATCGTCTGCCAAAAACGTTTCGACGATGTTTAAGCCCCGTGTCATCCAGTGCTGACGCCAGGAACGGATATCTGTTTCCTCGATATCGAGTTCGTTCGCCATATGGTGCGACACCCGCTGAACACAAAGTGCATGGGTATCGGCCACCATCGCCATGGCGATTTTACGAACGCGCGCGCGTCCCGCCGCATCGCTCGGCAGTAACGGCGGCTCGGGGCGGGTCTCTTCCAAATATTCGATGATTGCCATGGATTGAGTGAGCACCACATCACCGTCCACACCCTCGTCAATAAAGGTTGGTGCCGTGCGCTGGGGATTTAATTTCACGTATTCATCGTTTTCAGATCCTGTGAATTGGGCGCGACGACGATGTAATGCGGCTCGTACGCGAGGCCTTTGAGTGCCAGCGCGATCCGCACCCGGTAGGTTGAACCCGACCGGTAATAGGTGAAAAGCTTCATCGAGCTCAGTTCATCCCCAACTCATCGGCCATGCCGTACTCGGCAGCAAGGCCGGAGAGTTTTTTCCAGGTGTTGTCGTCGATGGTGATGCCTTCCTTGAGCCCCTTCAGGGTGCGTTCGTGCTCGATTTCGCCCGGGTAATAGACTTTATCGTATCCTTTCGCCGGTGGCGTGGTGTTCAGGTATTCGGCGAACTCGGTGATTTCGCCTTTGAACGTTTCGAGATCGCGGAACGCGGCGACATTGAAGACCGCCATGAACGAACCGTCGTTGTGCGGCCCGTCCGGGTTCACCCCGAAGCCAAGCCCCGGCAGCAGGGCGGAGAAAATCTCCACCATCGCCGATAGACCGTAGCCTTTGTAGCCTTCAGAACCACCCAGCGGCAGCAGTGCGCCGCCTTGCTTCAACTGGGTCGGGTCGCTCGTCGGGTTGCCGTCCTTATCGAGCAGCCAGCCGAGCGGCACCTCGGTGCCGCGTGCAACCGCGACGTTGATCTTGCCGGCCGCGGCGGCGGCGGTTGAAAAGTCGATATGAAAGGCCCCGTCCAGGTTTGAAGGCATGGCAATCGCAATCGGATTGGTGCCGAGGCGTTTTTCCTTACCGCCGAACGGCACCACATTCTTTTTCGTGCGCCCCGAGTCGCAGGTCATCATCGCGATCATGCCTTCCTTGGCGGCCATGATCGGATAATCCGCGACCCGCCCGACGTGGCTTTGCTGATAAATCGTGCACGCCGCGACATTTGATGTCTTCGCCTTTTCGATGGTGAGCTTCATCGCCTTTTCCGAGACCACGTAACCGAGGCCCCAGTTGCCGTTGATCACGGTCGTGGTCGGGCTTTCTTTTTCGATCTCGAACGGCGCACCCGGCACGATGTGTCCGTCACCGATACGCGCGATATAGGTCGGAATGGAAATGATCCCATGGGAGTCGTGCCCGGCTAAATTGGCGCCGATGGAATGACGCGCGACGATTTCGGCTTCGTCTTCGGCCACACCGGCCCCCTCTAAAAGTCGTTTGGCTATATGTTGCAGCTTATCGGCAGCGACGGTCGGCATGATCGGTTTTCCTCCAAGTGGGGTGTCATTAAATTTTGATTTTCAGAAGACTACCAAAGCCGCCGGTGATGGGATAGATGAAGAAGTCGCATTGAAACGATTTTTCACCGGAAGATTGTCGATGATAAAGCCCCAACAACCTAACGGCACCGAGATCGAGCCTCCTGACGGCGTCGAAATCGAGAACAAAGAGACCGTCTACGACGGTTATTTCAAGGTCGATAAATACACCCTGAAACATCGCCAGTTTGAAGGCTCCTGGAGCGGCGGCTTCACCCGTGAAGTGTTCGAGCGCGGCCATGCCGTAGCCGTGCTGCTCTACGATGCCGACCTCGATCAGGTCGTGTTAATCGAGCAGTTCCGGATCGGCGCTTATGCCGCGCGTAATTATCATCATTGGGATGACGATCATTCCCCCTGGTTAATCGAGGTCGTCGCAGGTATGGTCGAGGAAGGCGAAAAGCTCGAGGACGTCGCCCGCCGGGAAGCCGTCGAAGAAGCGAATTGCGCCATTAAAGAACTTGTTCCCGTGACCCACTATCTGGCAAGCCCGGGCGGGACATCGGAGACCATGGCGATCTTTTGCGGTCAAATTGACGCTTCGAATGCCGGCGGCGTTCACGGCCTCGATCACGAAGACGAGGACATCCGGGTGATCAGCGTGCCAACTTCGGAAGTGCTCATGATGCTCGATCAGGGGAAAATCAACAACGCGATGACCCTGATCGCCTTGCAGTGGTTCCGCCTCAATCACAAAAGTTTACGCACGAAATGGCGTTCTTGATCGCCCCGAATTTGGCGGCTACTCTGCCGCTCAACCATAACAACAACCCCTTCTCAGGGCTTTCACAGGACATCTGATGGATATACGCGACGGGTTTATCGAGAGCATCGGCAATACGCCGCTGATCAAGCTGCAAAAGGCTTCCGAGCTGACCGGCTGCAACATTCTGGCCAAGGCCGAGTTCATGAACCCGGGGCTATCGGTCAAGGATCGCGCCGCCCTCTACATCGTGCGCGATGCCGAGGAAAAAGGCCTGCTGCAACCGGGCGGCGTCATCGTCGAAGGCACGGCGGGCAACACCGGGATCGGCCTCGCGCTGGTCGGCAACGCGCTCGGTTACCGCTCCGTCATCGTCATTCCGGATACCCAAAGCGAAGAAAAAAAGGACATGCTGCGCCTCGCGGGTGCCGATCTGCGCCAGGTCCCGGCCGTGCCTTATAAGGACCCGAACA
>Ga0181579_10002270_pt1 | contig 15625 bp, 9 predicted proteins | sample 071ome_24_FD_132996 | JGI IMG/M metagenome (GOLD analysis project Ga0181579, IMG submission 132996) | Coastal salt marsh microbial communities from the Groves Creek Marsh, Skidaway Island, Georgia - 071402CT metaG (megahit assembly) | ecosystem: Environmental > Aquatic > Marine > Intertidal zone... | reverse complement strand
TAGCGCGCCGCAATCTGTTGAATTAGAAACCCTCGTTAAAGAATCGATAGATCAGCTACAAACCAGCGCGATAAAGACTTGTCAGTTTAATGTGAATGTCGAGGATGGACTGCCGTCGGTGCAGGGCGACCCAACTCAGTTATTCCAGCTCATTATGAACATTTGTCTGAATGCCCAGCAGGCCATGTCAGGTAGTGGTGTCGTCATGGTTGAGCTAAGCCGCAAGCGCTTATTGACACCAAAGCGGGTGGTTAATGGCGATATTCCTCCAGGTGATTATGTTGAACTGGCCGTTATTGATGCCGGAAAGGGTATTGAACCAAGAGACTTACAGTATGTTTTCGAGCCGTTTTTCACGACTAAGCCTCGAGGCGAAGGTACGGGTTTAGGTCTCGCGTTGGTGTATCAGATCGTTAAATCGCACCGCGGCTTTATCGACCTGAGCTCGGAGCCTGGCGTTGGCACCAAAGTGTCTGTATTACTCCCGGCGTTTAATGAAGTTAAAGATTCTTGCGACGAAGAGGATCTGATTCAAATCTCCAGGGGCGATAACCAGCGTGTCATGCTGGTTGACGATGATGAGTTAGTGCTGGATTCAAGTCAGCAGATATTTAAAGAACTCGGATACCGAGTCACGGCGTTCGAGAGCCCGGTAGTCGCTTTGCGGGAGTTTGAGAAAAACCCTCAATCATTCGACCTGGTGTTTTCTGACATCTCAATGCCTGAAATAGATGGCGTGAATCTGTTAAGACGCTTGCGCGAAATCCGGCCCGATATTCCCGCCATACTATTTACAGGATACCTTGACGCCTATAACCATGACGACCTCCATGATTTTCAGGTGTTAAGCAAACCCAGTTCGACAGCGGAGGTTTCCCAGGCTATTGAAGCCGAGTTGAAGCGATAATCGGGCGCAGCATCCATGCAGCATGACGTGGCGTCGGGCGATACGGCCGCAGGAGAGCTTAAGGCCGGCTGCAATCATTTTTAGTCATTGGTGTTTTCTGCACTTTCGATTAACTTGTCTTGGTTGTCAGTTAAATGCTGCCCGATTCTCCAGAACGATGCAGTGCATACCTGGTTGTCAGTGGTCCGAACAGTTCAAACACCACCGTTGTCCCCACGGTGACTGAAATTATTTGCTCGGCCAACTGAGGAAAGCGCTCGGCGGCGACCAGTCCAAGGCCGAGGGCTACACCCGCTTGTGGCAGCATGCACAGCCCAATCAGTTTTTGCACCGTTGCCGGGAACTGCGCGAGTCTGGCGCCAAAGTATCCACTCACGATTCCGCCGATGATCCTGGCAAAGATATAGGCGCCGCTGATTACACCCAGGGTGCTGAAGCTGCTGAATTCCACACTAAATCCTGCCAACAGGAAGAACACGATCAGAAAGGGTTGCTGGATGTTCTTGATCGCGTGAAAGGGACGGGCGTGGTGGCGCGCGGTGTTGGACACCACGCATCCCATCGTCATGCAGGCCAGCAAATAGGAGAGCCCGAGCAGGCTGGCAGCGCCGCCGCAAACAAATACGAAGCCGAGAGTTTCAATCAGGGTGAGTTCACCCTTGGTAGCGCGCCCGGTTACCCAGGACATGGGGAGTGCCAGGCCAGCGCCCAACAGGATTGAGCCGAAAACTTCCTCGATTCCACCCAGCACCAATAGCAGAGACTGGCTGTTATCGCTAAGTGCTGCAGCCAACGCTGCCAGAATACTAAAAATAATAATGCCCCAGGCATCGTCGATTGCAACCAGGCGCAGCGTGGTATCTGTGAGTGTGCCGCTGGCACCAACTTCTTCAATCACATCGATGGTGGCGGCAGGGGCTGTTGCCGGAGCAATGCCTGCAAAAATCAGCGCTAGCTCTAACTGTACGCCAAACAGCAGCAGGGTCGTGAAGACCATAAGCGAGGTGCCCACAACTTTGAGCACGGAGAGCACCAGCAATGGACGGCCAATGGCCTTGACTGATGCGCCGAAAAACTTTTCTCCCAGTTCAAAACCGACAACACTCAGCGCGGCCTGGGTAACCACAGGAAACCAGCTTGCCGTGCCCTCTGGCACAACATTGAATCCGGCAGGGCCTGCGGCGATGCCGACCAATAGCAGCAGGATCACTCGAGGCACATGGGTTTTGTTTCCCACTACATGGGCAACATAGCCCGCGAGCAGGAAACAGCCGAGCAGCAGCAGTGGATATTCTTCAAGATTAAACAACATAGCGCGGCCATGTTGACGCTTCTCGTGGGTGAGAGTAAATAGCGTCAGATCAACTTTTGTGCGTTAGCCGCTAGAGGTGGGGCTTAGGCACCCTAGTCAGTCAATGATTGCCTGTTGTACCGCGTTCTCAAAGTCGTACTGCGCCGGTCCGTAGGGCTGCTGCAGAAATATAACCGCGGTCAGTTCTTCTGAGGGATCTGTCCAGGAGCGAGTGCCAAAAGCGCCTCCCCAGCCAAAGGCGCCGCCACTGCGACGCGCATTTGATGAGATCGGGTCGACAGTAACGCCAACGGTATAACCGAAACCCATGCCGCTCTGATTTTGCGAGAATCCTCGGTATAGATCTCCGATCTGGTTACTTCCCATCATGCGTACGCTTCGAGGGCTAAGCAATCGATTACCGTAGAGTTCGCCGCCATTGATCAGCATCTGCTCAAACTTCAGATAGTCTCCTGCTGTGCTGGACAGGCCGCCGGACGCAGACCAGTACTTTGTAGGGGGGCGATCAAAGAAGCGTGACATGTCGCGGTCCTCAATGACCACGCGACGGTTTTGATACTCCGGCGGCACATTAAACCAGGTGTCATTCATCTGTAGCGGACCGAAGATGCGTTCGCTCAGGAAATCGTTAAAATCCTGACTGGAAACGATCTCAATAATCCGAGCCACCACATCGAGTCCCACTCCAGGGCTATAAGCCCAGCGCGAGCCCGGCTGGAAATCCAGCGCGTAATCCGCATATTGAGGAATTATGCTTGCCAAATCAGAGTCGGTGTCCCTGGCAGGTCGTTGAGATACGGCTGTGCCCAGACCGCCACTGGCGAGGCCAGAGGTGTGGGTAAGCAAGTCATGAATCGTGATCTCTCGTGCTGCTGGCACCAGGCGGTGGGCTGGAGGGTTTTCGGGGTCGACACGATAAGGGCTTACTTGCTCCATCACCTTGTCTTTCAGCACCGCAACCTGCATGTCCGCAAACTCGGGAATGTATTTCGATACAGGATCTTCGGGTCGCATCAGACCTTCTTCAATCATCATCATGGCAGCGACGCCGAGCACCGGCTTGGTGGAGCTCATCATGATAAATATCGAGTCCTCCTGCATAGGACGGTTATTGTCCACATCCATCAGGCCGTGAGTCTCGAAATGTACCAGCTGGCCTTGACGCGCCACCACAGTAACGGCTCCCTGAATATCACCGGCATCTATGTGTCGCTGCATCACCGTGTTGATACGTTGCAATCGTTCACTGGACATACCCACGTCTTCGGCGCTATTGGCCCACGGGATGTCCTGTGCTGCAGCGAGGCCAGCTGCCAGCGCGGTCAAGCCTATGAATATGCGTCGAAACGAAATACTGAGTAATTTGGACATGATGATCTCTCGCTTGTAATTATATGCAGTCACGATTGCAGGGTGTTTACAGAGACTAACGTAATAACCGTCGAAACGGCAGTCTGGTGACCGCCCGGAGAGACAAGAAGATTTATTTGTCAGACCGGTGTCCTGGTCAGCAAGTCCTTGTCCAAGGTCGGGCTTGAACGAGGCCAAACAACAACGAAAAAGGGCTGCATTTGCAGCCCTTTTTGATTCTTTGTAACTCGCTGGAAGCGAAAGATTTACACCCCTTTCGGGTCCAAGATGGCCTGGTAAAAAAGGCGTCGCGACGTACTACGCACGTCCGGTAGCCCCTGGCCAGCTTGCTGAATCATACCAACGAAAACCACGTCTTCCACAGGATCGATCCAGAACCAGGTGCCAGCAGCACCACCCCAGTAGTACTCACCCGTAGAATAGCTCTCCGCTTCCACTGGGTCCTGGATAACGGCGAAGTCGAGGCCGAACACAGTGCCGTTGCCAGCACCTGACATGGGTCCGGTCAAACCCGCAGGAGTTTGATCTCTGCGCATTAACTCAATAGTGAGTGGTGCCAGGATACGCTCGCCATCCAGTTCACCGCCATTGAGCAGCATCTGGCTGAACCGCATATAGTCGTTAGCGGTGGAAACCAGGCCGCCGCCGCCGGACTCAAAGGTCATGTCCACGGTGAAATCGGCGCCGTCAAACATCTCGCTGGGGATTAGCTCACCCTCGGGGCCATAGACATACATCTGGGCGAAGCGGTTAAGTTTTTCTTCCGGGACGTGGAAGTCCGTATCGCTCATACCCAGCGGCTGGAAAATACGTTCGTCCAGGAATTCACCAAAACGCTGGCCTGACAAGACTTCTACCAGATAACCCTGCACGTCAACGGAAACGCTGTATTCCCAACGACTGCCGGGCTGGTGTTTTAAAGGAATCTGCCCGAGCTTGGCCACAAATTCAGCGTTAGTCATATTGGGATCAAGCAGTCCGGCTTCTACATAGGCAGTGTCCACTGGAGATTGGGCAAAGATGCCATAGCTCAGGCCGCCGGTGTGATTCATCAGCTCCCGGATTGTCATCGGGTGGCCGGCCGCTTCGGTAATCATATTGCCGTCCTCATCGGTACCCGTGAAGACTTGTAGATCCTTGAGTTCCGGGAGGTAGTTCTCAACCGGGTCAGACAGTTTGAACTTGCCTTCCTCGTAGAGAATCATCAGCGCTACTCCGGTAATCGGTTTGGTCATGGAATAAATCCGAAACAACGTATCAGGCGTCATTGGGGCCTGTGCCTCGACGTCCCGATAGCCCACAGATTCGAAGTGCACGATTTGATTATCGCGCGAAGCCATGGTGACGGCGCCGGACAGCTTGCCCTCATCGACAAAGGCTTGCATGGCTTGAGTGACGCGGTCCAATCTGTCCGAGTCCATCCCAACGGCCTCAGGAGCCACTCTTTCGAGTGCCTGGGCAGGTGCGGCAACGGTGCTGACGGCAGCGGATTCTTGCTGGACAGGCGCAGGTGAGCAGGCGGCAAACAAGGCTGCGACCGCAAGCAGGCTTGTTGTTCTCATCCAGTTTGCTGAATTAGGCAGGGAATACTTCACGGGTGGATCTCCAGTTAGTTCTGAGAGCGCCAAGGCTATGTTTTTCATCGGAAATTGTCCAGCACTGTAGCAGGAGATGAAACTTTGTGTGTCAATTGAGGGTGGCAAACTGGCCTTATTGTTAGAATCCGCGACTTGTTTTTTCAGATGTCAGACCGGAACAGTGAGCCAGCCGTCCATAAACCAACACCGCCTACCCAGCAGCAGGCCCCTCGCGCTCCTGACCACTTTTGCGCTAGTGGCAATTCCAGCGATTGCCCAAGAGGAAGTTGAGGAGCAGCGGATTGAAGCCAAGAGTTTCCGCGCGGTTCGAGTAGACACTGCGCCGGTGATGGATGGCGTGCTGGATGACGCAGTCTGGCAGCAGGCGGAAGCAGTGACTGACTTCCACCAGAGCCGCCCCGGCGACCACACTGAACCTTCTGAGCCGACTGAACTCTATGTTGTCTATACCAGCGACGCGCTCTACATCGGCGCGCGCATGTATGACGCTGATCCAGACCTGATTGCGGCACCGACTATCCGCCATGGCCAGGGCCTGCCGTTCGATGACAGACTGGTTGTGATACTTGACCCTTTTAATCAGGGCAGGGCGGGGTACCGATTTGAAACCAATCTCAATGGTGTGCGACACGATGCGCTCTACACGACGCCGACCCAATTTAGTCTGAATTGGAATACGATATGGGAAACCGCGACCAATGTTGAGGGGAATGCCTGGGTTGCCGAAATTGAAATCCCTTTCAAGTCATTGCCATTCGATCCTGCAGTGGATACCTGGGGATTTAATTTCGGTCGCGGCATTCGCCGCAAGAACGAAGAAATGGCCTGGGTGTCACTGGACCGTCAATACAACCCTACTATCATGGGAGAGATGACTGGCATGACTGGCATGGACCAGGGTGTCGGTCTGGACATCGTGCCCAGCATGGCTGCTGTGCGGCAGCGGCGCTTCAACCCCTCCGGCAGTGACGAGCAGTACAACCCATCGCTGGATGCGTTCTATAGGCTCACACCATCGCTGAACGCTGCGCTGACCATTAATACAGATTTCTCCGCGGTGGAGGTCGACAATCGACAGGTCAACCTGACCCGGTTCAATCTGTTTTTCCCGGAGCGGCGCGACTTTTTTAACAATGACTCTGAGCTATTTCAGTTCGGCAATATAAGCGGTATGGCCAGAGGCAATGACGCGACTGGCGGCGCTAGCCGGGAAAATGCACGACCCTATTTCTCGCGCAAGCTTGGACTAGCAGCGGATGGCTCACCTGTAGACATCGAGTATGGCGGCCGCATCAGTGGTCGCGTAGGACGCTTCAATATCGGTACCCTGGCAATCAGGCAGGGCGACACCGCTAGCGTGGCAGCGACAGATCTATTGGTTACGCGAGTTTCAGCTAATGTGCTGGAAGATTCACAGGTCGGCTTCATTTTTACCGATGGCGATCCCACTTCAAATCTGGATAACCGTGTCGCAGGTGCAGATTTCCAGTATATCAACAATAACTTGTCGAACGGACGCAGGCTCTCTGGAAATGTTTTCTTTCAACAGTCTGATACCCCCGGGCTCGAAGGTGATGATTCCTCCTATGGAATCGGCGTGGCTTATCCGTCCAGCATCGGATTTCGTACTCGCGCAGGTTACAAGGTGGTGGAGGAAAATTTTGATCCAGCGATGGGTTTTGTCGCTAATGCCGGCATTGAAGACTTTACTGCCGATGTCGGCTACACCTATTTTTTCGATTCCAGTTTTCTGCAGAGTGCTTTTGGCGGAATCGATATGCAGCGCATCAACCTGTTGGATGGCGGCCTGCAAACGGAGGTCGTTAACTACCGCTTGCTTGAGTTGGAGACAGGGTCACGGGATCGCTTACAGTTCGGATACATTGCCAACAAGGAAGTCATCAGGAATCGTTTTCCGATCTTTCGGCGCACGGGTGACGAAGTCTATATTGAACCCGGCAGCTATGAATTCAATGAGCAGCGTGTGAATTTCAGCACGGCCGGCCAGCGCGAGTTCTCAGGCTCGTTTACCTACCGTAGCGGGGATTTCTTCAATGGCGAGAGGGTAAACCTGAATGGCCAGGTAACCTGGAATCAATCTCGCTATTTCATTCTCTCTGCCAGCTATGACTGGAATGATATTGAGTTGCCTCAGGGTAAGTTCACTACCCGTCTTAGCAGCGTGAACTCGCAGGTTGCATTTTCGCCGACGCTTTACTGGATCACGCTCGCTCAGTACGACAATGTTTCAGAAGAAATCGGCATCAACACGCGACTACAGTGGATTCCCCGGGCTGGCCAGGAGGGCTTTATAGTGCTCAATTATGGCCTTCAGGACTGGGACAGGGACAACAGCTTTCAGGTTGCCTCTTCCGATTTAAGCGTGAAATTCCGCTATACCTTTAGATTCTGACAGATTCTGAGCCGGCTTAGCCCGGAGCCCTTCACGGGGCAGCCAGACTAAAACGTGGTTTGAATGCTCAAGATCAGGCGACGATAGCGGCTGCTGCAGGAATCCTGGATCAGGGCAATATTGCCTTCAATCGTAGTACCCTCGTAGCGCTCGCGATAACGGCAGCGGGATGCGTCCAGGGTGTTGTCGGATTCCAGCCTGAAAACCCAATCGTCGAACCAGATTTTTTGGACAAACAGGTCCAGAGAGCGTTCTCTATCATTGCGAGTCCGGGTAACGATATCGATATCATAATAGCCGCCCCAGATGGAGTGGCTGTATTCAACGCCGTAACTCAGATTTAAAGAAGTAATGTCCTGGCGAAAGTCGATGTTGGCAAAGCCGCGGCCACCGGTTCTAACTTTCTGATTGATAAACGGGTCGAGTATCTCAGAATCAAACAATCCCATTCTGGCTGAGATGATGGCGTTTGGCAGATTGAATTGATTCAAGCGCACGCTGGCTCTGGTGAACCAGCCTAATTGTTTCGCCGGGCCAACATTGCCTGTTGCCGATAGTGGCCGGTCTGGATCAATGGTCGCATTGATGCGACCGATTCGATTATCCACATCGGAGTAAAACAAACTGGTCGCAAGGACGCCGGCATCATTGGGCAATCGATACTCGAGTTCACCTTCATAAGTCCAACTGGTTTCTGGTTCAAGCTCCGGGTTACCCGCCAGGCCATCGATATCCCGATCCTCATTGTTGGCGGTTGCCGCAAAGGATGAAAAGCTCAATTGTGAAACATTGCGACGAACTGTGCCGCGAAAGCGAAAGTTGTCGGCAAAGTTATAGCGATAGTCAAAGCTCGGGCGCCAGAATTGAAAGTCTCTTGTCTTGCTGACTTCTCCAGTTTGCGAAATTTCCGAAGTCTCATAAACGACACTGGACTCGAGTGAACTTTTGTCATTAATCGTCCAATTGTGGAAGGCAAATCCTTCGTAGCGAGTTTCTTCAACATGGGTGCCAGGGTTAGAGATTGAAGGTATCAGGGAGAGGCCGCCGAATTGAGCCGATGGAGGTTCGCTGCCGAAGGGGCTGGCGATAAATAGCTTGGAGTCGAGTTCAGTAATTGCACGCTCTGCGCCTACGCGCAGGGATTGATTGCCGGTTAAAGAAAAATTGTAGTTGGTCTGAACAATAAACTCTTTGGTTTCCCGCTGAGAGTCTATGAAGAGATTCTTGGACAGAGGATCGCTGGCCGGATCGGCCTCGAATCGTTCCCGCACTGAGTTTCGTATTTCATCGTTGGCGACGAACAGTACTGCAAGTCGAGAGCCGTTGGCGAAACCGTACTCATAGTCACCGCCCAGCTCCCAGTTGCTCTCTTCGTTATCTATATCTTCTTGTTGGATACTGTCAATTGCGACGCTATTCTCAAAATCAACGAAGTCGCGTCTTATGTTGCGTGGAAAGTTGCTTTCACTGAGCAGGGCGTTCAGCTGCATGCGGTGCGAGCCAATGCCATAGCTCATATTGGTGCTGACTGTATGCTCGTCCTGATCGCGAATGTTTTCTTCGAATAATGTGCCCAGCAGTTCTCCCTCGGGTGTGACCCGCACCTCTCGGTTGTCGCGATTTTCATAGTTTGGTCGCGCTTCGAGGTTAACCAGCGCCTGGAAGTTACCGATTTGGGTTGACCAGCCGACATTTCCTCCCACCTCATAGGTGTCATCGTGGTTCAGGCGATTCACGAGCTGCACCTGAGTGCTGGAGCGGGACGGCACTTCGACAAGAATAATATTGATAACCTCGCCTGCACCACGAACGTTGAGTTCGCCTGAGGTGTCGCGAATGATCTCTATGCGTTCAACCTCTGCGGCAGTAATCCGATCAAGCTGATCGCGAGCGGAGTTGTCTTTGCCGGCTATGCGTTGACCATTGATCAACAGGTTGCCACCGGTACCGAGACCACGGCCGCCACCACCACGGCCCCCAAACACGTTGACGCCGGGAATTCGCTCAAGCATGTCACTGGCGGTTATGGGGTTGTATTGGTCGAAGAACTCGGCTTCATAGACCACGGTGGAGTCTGCAGCACCAGGGTCCACCGCTGGGCCGCCGTCGACCGGGGCGCCCGGAATGGTTTCCTGAGTCGCTTCGGCTGCAGAATCTGTCTGTGCGGGAGCGCTCTCTGAGACCTGCTGACCCCATGCCGGGACACAGGCCAATACGCTACAAATCGGTAGGATTAGGTTAATTTTGGACTTCATTTAGACTTTATGCCCTGGGCAGAGGCCGAAAACAGGAGACTCTAACAGAATATCGGCTTAAGTTTAGGAACAGACCACGCTTTTGCCCATCGCATTACCGCAAAAACAGCAAAAATCCACGTTTTTCTAGTTAGACAGCCCGAACTCCGCCTGCAGCTCGATGGTGCGGGCGCCAGCCAGGGAGCCCGGCATGGAGTAGTTGCCTTCGTGACAGGCATACTCATAAAGCCTGTCCTCAGTGGCATAGAAGCTCAATTCAGCGGTCCAGGTTTGGCGGTAGATATTGCTGTCTTCCACAATAAACTGATACAGGATTTCGCCGTCTGAGTAGCGACTAAAACGCTCGGTGATCTTGCCCTGCTTGGTGATAGGCACTGAACTCTGGCTCATTTGCTGTGGTTTGATGTTGACGGTTTCTACGACCAGAGCACCATCCTCATACCAGCCCACGGAATCTCCAAACCAGGGCTCCCACTGTGCTGGCTTGCGGTTGGCCCTGGCTTGTTCCGGAGAATCGAAGATTGGAATGATCCTCGCATCGTGCGCCATTTCCACCAGAATCATGACGTAATCGTCGGTCTGCACGAATTGATAGGTATTGTTGTAGAGCGCGCCCATCATGCCGGGGCCAGCCTTATTGCCAAAGCCCAGCAGACAGCGTTCAGAGTTTGGGAAGGCTTCGGGCCCGCTGAAGTCGGCCACACCGGTTGCGTAGCGCGAACCAAAATTGGCGCGATCAAAATCGTATTGCGGGTTTTCCAGGCGCGGCACCCGTCCAGTGGGCGGATCGATTATATAGGAGGTTCGATACTCACCTTTTACCAGGGCAAGATTTGAGCCGGGGTCCACCCAGAAGTTGTTATAGGCACGCACACCAAAATCATCGGCGCCTTCCTGAGGTGTATCATTTACCCCATCACCCTCATCAAGCCCGCCCTCCAGGCCAGCAATCGGGGTAGCGGCGGCAATGCGGCGAGCTTCATCTTCAGGCACCGTGAGCGACTCAACGCCCTGGGGGCGGTTGAGACCGGTTAATGACGCATTGGTCCAGATTCCCTCCAGGTTCGGTCGCTGCGAGTCTTGCGCGATGGCAGACAGGGATATGACGCTGCAGCCGAGGGCAATGTATAGGGTGCGGGCGGTTTGTTTTTGCAGGATAGACATGGGAAACCTCCTGGATTGATGTCCGCCAATATTGGACTTGTTCTTTTTATGCTGGCTTATAGCCACTAAGTTCGGACGACCAGCTTGGACTAGGACAGAATATGCCTGTTAAGGTCGAGAGTAAACAGCGAGACGCCGGTATGTTCGATGCGAAGTGGCCCGCCTTGGCTGGCTTTAAGCTAGTTTTCCAGGGACTCCCACTCTGCATAAGCCGCTTCCAGATTCTCCTTGTTGTCAGCTGACTCTTTCAGTACGGCGTCAATCCGCTGCTGGTCTTGACTGTAGAAACCTTCTTCAGCCATCTTCCCCTCCAGAGCCTCGGCCTGTGACTCCAGTTTTTCAATGCTGCGCATTAGCTTTTCCAGCGCCTTCTTCTTTCTGTGGGATTCCTTGTTGTCAGCCTGCTTGTCCTGCGATTCTTGCGCGCGCTTTGGTTTTTCTTTCTTTGTTACGGGCTCTGCGTTTGCCGCTAGCTGCTGTTGGATTTCCTGCAGTGAGCCGCCGCTTCGAGTCCAGTCGGTAAAACCACCCACATGCTGTTCGATGTGGCCGTCGCCGGTAAACACCATCAGGCTGGTGACGGTGTTGTCCATGAATTGACGGTCGTGGCTTACCAGCAGCACCGTACCTTCGAATTTGATCAGGATATCTTCCAACAGTTCCAGGGTTTCGATGTCCAGATCATTGGTGGGTTCATCTAATACCAGCACGTTAGCAGGCTTGCTGAAGACCTTCGCCAGGATTGCCCGATTCTGTTCTCCGCCGCTAAGCGCTTTCGCGGGGGTGCGCACACGCTCTGGGGTAAACAGGAAGTCATTGAGATAGCTAATGGCGTGTTTTCGCTTGCCATTGATCTCAATAAAGTCCTGACCACCGCAGATGTTGTCGATCAGATCTTTGTCCAGATCCAGCTGTTCCCGAAGCTGGTCGAAATAGGCAATCTCAAGGCGCGTGCCCAGCTTGACCTTACCTGCGGTCGGCTCTAACTGTCCCAGTAAAATTTTTAGCAAGGTGGATTTACCAGCACCGTTGACGCCAACCAGGCCAATTCTGTCGCCGCGTATCACCGTCGTAGAAAAGTCTTTGATAACCTGCTTGTCGTCGAAACTATGGGAAACCTGATCCAGGTCCACCACCAGTTTTCCGGAGCGGTCACCCTGGCTGGCTTCGAAGCTGGCGGTACCCTGCTGAGTGCGGCGCTGGCGGTGCTGCTCGCGCATTGCCTTGAGCGCCCGGACTCTTCCCTCGTTTCGCGTGCGCCGCGCCTTGATGCCCTGGCGAATCCACACCTCTTCCTCGGCGAGCTTCTTGTCGAATAGCTTGTTGGCAGTCTCTTCTGCGGCGAGCTGCTCTTCCCTGAAACGCAGAAAGCGCTGATAGCTACCTTCGAACTGATAGAGATGGCCACGGTCGATTTCGACAATCTCGTTCGCGACATTCTCCAAAAAGCTGCGGTCGTGAGTGACCAGCAACAGGGCGCCGGTGTAATTCTTTAACGCCTGCTCCAGCCATTCGATGGCGGGTATGTCCAGATGGTTAGTCGGCTCGTCTAACAGCAACAGCTCAGGTTCCCTGACCAGCGCCCGCGCCAGTGCTACCCGTTTGCGCCAACCGCCGGACAGCTGCGCCATGGGCTCATCGGCAGGAAGCTTCAGCTGATCGATGACCGTGTCTACTTTCTGGCCCAGGTTCCAGCCCTGCTTGGCTTCGAGCAGTGCCTGCACCTGTTCCAGTTCAGCCATGTCAGTGTCGCCGCCAAGTGCGGAAAGATGGTGGAAGCGCTTCAGCAGGTCGCCGATCTCCGATAGACCTCCTGCCACCATGTCATAAACGGTCTCCTGGTCCGCCTCAGGCAATGACTGTTCCAGCCAGGCCAGAGAGGTGCCTGGTCGCAACCAGCGTTCGCCGCTTTCGGGCTGCATGGACCCGGCGATGATTTTCATCAGCGTGGTTTTACCGGCACCGTTACGACCCAGCAGCCCGATGCGCTGACCCTTGGTGATTTGAAAATCCACCTCGTCCAGGAGAATGTGGCTACCAAAATTGAGGGAGACTTTGTCGAGTCTTAAAAGGGGCATTCGGATCTGGTCACTTGTAAGTGGAAAATGAGGGCCTATTCTAACTCAGGCCGCGAGATGTTCGGTGATGACACTAACAAAGGCTGGCCCATAGCGTTCCAGCTTGCGCTCACCAACGCCAGACAATTCACCGAACTCTTCCATATTCTGTGGCAAGCGCAGGCACATCTCCTGCAGAGTTGAGTCGTGAAATACCACATAAGGGGGCACGCCTAACTCTTCGGCGTAGCCGCGGCGACATTCGCGCAGGGCTTCCCACAGGGCGATATCCACATCTGGCGCGAGATGCACTTTGGTCTGCTGCTTTGCTGCTTTCGGCTTAATGTCTTTGCGTAAGGCAATGGTCTCTTCGTTGCGAAGCAGCGGCCGGCATTTCTCCTCAAGGCGCAAGGCACCGTAGCGCTCCAGGTCGACGCTCATATAGCCACGGGCTACCAGCTGGCGAAAAACTGAGCGCCACTGGTTGTTGTCCAGGTCTTTCCCGATACCGTAAACGGGCAGATGCTGATGGCCGAACTGAAATATCTTGTCGCTGTCTGCGCCACGTAGAACCTCGATGAGATGATTCACACCAAAACGTTGCTCGGTACGAAAAGCAACGCTCAGTGCCTTGCGGGCTGCCTCGGTGCCATCCCAGGTTTGCGGTGGGTCGAGACAGGTGTCGCAATTACCGCAGGGCTGCTCGAGATGCTCATCAAAGTAGTCCAGCAGAGCCTGGCGCCGACAGCTGGTAATCTCGCACAAGCCCAGCATGGCATTCAGGCGCTGCTGCTCTGCGCGCTTGTGTTCCTCACTACCCTCAGAGCCTTCCATCATCTGGCGCAGCTTGATCACGTCCTGCAAGCCATAGACCATCCACGCCGTGGCCGGTTCGCCATCGCGGCCTGCGCGGCCGGTTTCCTGGTAGTAGGATTCGATGGTCTTGGGCAGATCGAGATGAGCCACGAACCTGACATTGGGTTTGTCGATACCCATGCCGAAGGCGATGGTAGCGACAATAATCACGCCTTCCTCACGCAGGAATTCTGACTGATGCCGGGCTCGCAGCTCAGCGCTCAGGCCCGCGTGATAGGGATAGGCTTTGAAACCCTGTTGGTTCAACCACTGAGCGATGTCTTCGGTTTTCTTGCGCGAGAGACAGTAGACAATGCCGGCATCATTGGGATGCTCACTCTTGAGGAATTTCTGCAGCTGCTGTTTGCCATTGTGTTTCAGGGCAATGCGATAGCGAATATTGGGGCGATCGAAGCCTGCGAGAAATTGCTGGGCCTGTTCCAGCTGCAGGCGACTGATAATCTCATTCCGCGTGCGTGTATCTGCAGTTGCCGTGAGTGCGATGCGCGGCACCTGCGGAAATAACTCGTGCAGCAGACTAAGCTGCAGGTAGTCCGCCCTGAAGTCGTGCCCCCACTGCGACACACAATGGGCTTCGTCAATGGCGAACAGCGCCAGCTCCGCTTCCCGCAGCATCTGCAAGGTGCGCGCCTGGGTCAGCCGTTCTGGTGCTATATAAAGAAGGTCGAGCACGCCATTTCTCAGCTGCTGTTCAATCTCCTGTGCCTCATCTGCCGCGAGGGTTGAATTGAGGAAAGCTGCCTTAACCCCCAGCAGTCGCATGGCATTAACCTGGTCCTGCATCAGCGCAATCAGGGGCGAGATCACAATGCCGCAGCCTGGTCGCACCAGCGCGGGTATCTGGTAACACAGCGATTTGCCACCACCTGTGGGCATTAACACCATGGCATCGCCACCCGCCACCAGTGTCTCGATGATCTGGTCCTGGGGTGGGCGGAAGCTGGTGAAACCGAAGACTTGCTGCAGGATGTCGCTGGGGTTTGTCATGGGATGTGGAGTATAGCGGTTTATCTTTTCGCGGGACTAATTTAGTGCGAAATTATGTTCGGTGCCAGATCTGGGCATGCTGCAGAAGCAGAAACCCAATCTATGCCCGGAACCACATCAAAGAAATTAGGCGATTCCAATATTCTAGAACCCCCAGGCATGCACATAGATTCTAAAGTTAAAAGTGCCTCCGCGTAGGCTGTTGTAGGGCTGCTAATGAATTGCAATTTATCAGCCTTTGGGCTGATACTGAGAGCAACCGCAGAATTGTTATGGAGAAGGTTGGTATGTTGCGTTTCTTGTCACTTTTAGTGCTGGGTGGATTCATCACTGGCGCAGTGAATGCCCAGGAGCTTTTGGGATTTGATGAGGCTGGTGCTGCTGCGCAGCTGGAGCTGGAGGCAGACTTCGATTCGCGCCTGTCCGCGGCTGACCAGGAAGAATGGCTGAGAATTCTGTCCCGTGATCCTCACCATGTGGGTTCGCCCGAGGGCAGGGCAGTCGTGGATTTCGTGGCTGCGCGCTTTGAGGAGTGGGGATACGACGTTGAAATCGCCGAGTATCAGGTGCTGTTTCCGTCGCCTCGAACCCGTGAACTGGAGCTGGTGGCGCCGACTCGCTATACCGCTGGTCTGACTGAAGACACGCTGCCTGAAGATCCCAGTACCGCGCGTACCGATAATCT
>Ga0181579_10002269_pt1 | contig 15627 bp, 17 predicted proteins | sample 071ome_24_FD_132996 | JGI IMG/M metagenome (GOLD analysis project Ga0181579, IMG submission 132996) | Coastal salt marsh microbial communities from the Groves Creek Marsh, Skidaway Island, Georgia - 071402CT metaG (megahit assembly) | ecosystem: Environmental > Aquatic > Marine > Intertidal... | reverse complement strand
TTTCCTCATCATTATTTGGCCAAGCAAGGTATCATCGCGATGGGGGTATGTCTGCTCGCGCTGGCCATATTTCATGAATACATGATCGCAAACTTCAGTTTGAAATGGCTCATATTCTTTGCGTTGTTTTGCGTGCTGATTATTTTAAGCGCGCTGGCTTCCATGCGGAACAAATTGCCCATGATGATCATGGATAACGAAAAGCTGTCGTTTCCCCGTGAGCAATTTAAGCCGGTGAAATGGAACGATTTACAGCGCATCGATTATAAACATAATCATATGGTGCTTTATCCGAAAGCAGGCGAGCCGATCCGCATTTGGGTCGATCATCGCTGGCCGTTGCCGTGCTTTATCATCCGCGACATGATGATCAAGAAGCGCCGCGACGCCGACATTCGCGTGCCGCCGGATCACGAGTTCTTTGTTTCGGATTGATCGTCACGATTTGAGTTGTTTATTCCACGGCATGTAGGCGAGGAAACTCGCCATCGCACAGGTGCCGCTGATGCCGGCAAACACGAGGCCGGCGCCGACAAATGCACTTAAGGCCATAAACCAGGGCGAGACGTAGAAGGCGAGTGCGACACCCAGGACCACGAGGCTGCCGGCGGTGATTTGAACTTGCCGCATGATGCTGATCGGCGCACTGCGGTTCATATTGACGGGAAGCCCTGATTTTTTCCAGGCGCCGAGTCCGCCGTCGAGTTGATAGACTTCTTTAAAACCGGTGCTTAAAATTTTTGAAGCGGCTTCAGCGGTGCGCACGCCGCTGCCGCAATGAAAGACACCGATCTTTTCATGCTCGCGCGGGAAATCCGACGGGTCAAAAACGGATAAAGGGACGAGGCGGGAGCCCGGAATATGTTCGCGCGTGTATTCGCTCGGTTCGCGTATATCGATCAGAACGACTTTATCCGTGTCGAGCCAATCTTTGAGGGTTTTGGAATCGATTTTTCGAAGTTCAGTTCTGTTATCTTGGGGCATTTGGATAACCACCTTGTTAGCCGTTTTTGTCTTTGCAATAGGTTTCATACAAAAATTCGATGAGTTTTTTGACGTCTTCGCGTGCCAGCGAGTAGAAAATCGTTTGTCCTTCTCTGCGTGTTGTTACGAGGCCGTCTTTACGAAGTAGGGCGAGTTGTTGAGACATGGCTTGTTCGCGAATACCAAGCAAGCCGGCCAACTCGCCGACGGACCGTTCTTCCTCGGCTAATTGGCACAAGACCAGCAAACGATTTTTATTAGACAGGATCTTCAGAAGATCGCTGACCGTTTCGGCTGTTTGATTCATAGTTTCAACATTCATACTTGCGAACCTATGATTATATGATTATATTGTCAAGGTAAAGTTGCTTGATAGGGCTCAATCCGTTGCAGTCTGCGGTATTGCAGAATGGAGGCCATGATGAAACCGGACGTTAAAGCATTCTTCGACGAAGCCACGTACACCGTTTCCTATGTCGTGAAGGATCCGGCGAGTTCTCATGCCGTGATCATCGATTCCGTATTGGATTTCGACCCCAAGGCCGGGCGGACGAAAACAACTTCGGCCGATCAAATGATCAAGCATGTCCGTGGTAATAATTTGCAGATCAATTGGATCCAGGAAACGCACGCCCATGCGGATCATTTAACAGCGGCTCCGTATCTGAAAGAGAAACTCGGCGCTTCAATCGGTATCGGCGAAAATATCACCGATGTGCAAAAGGTCTTTAAGAAGGTTTTTAACGCCGGTGACGACTTCGTCACGGATGGATCGCAATTCGATCATCTGTTTAAGGACGGCGAAGAATTCAACATCGGCGGACTGACCGCGCGGGTAATGCACACACCCGGTCACACGCCGGCCTGTATGACGTATGTGATCGGCGATGCCGCGTTTGTCGGTGATACGCTGTTCATGCCCGATTACGGCACCGCGCGGGCGGATTTTCCGGGCGGGGACGCGGCCACGCTCTACCGGTCCATTCATAAAATTCTCGCCCTCGCGCCGGAAACGCGTTTGTTCATGTGTCATGACTATAAGGCGCCAGGCCGGGAAGAATATGCTTGGGAAACGAGCGTTGCCGAAGAATTGGAGAAAAACATTCATGTGCACGATGGCGTTTCGGAATCCGAATTCGTCGCAATGCGCAATGCCCGGGATGAAACCCTTGCCATGCCGGTTCTGATTTTACCGTCCATCCAAGTCAATATGCGGGCGGGTCATTTTCCACCACCGGAAGAGAACGGCGTTTCTTATCTAAAGCTGCCGTTGAATGCTCTTTGAATAACCCCCACGGAGTCAACCGAGATCATGATCACCCGTCGAACAATATTGAAAACCGTTCTCAAAGGAACCACGGCACTTACAACTGTCGCCATCTTCATCGGTTTGCCGTCATGGAGCCGGGCGTCGTCTCGTATGACAAATCGTCTTCGAATTCCGGAACAATTGAAGGGAACTCTCAAGGATGGCGTGCGCCATTACGATCTAACGATGCAAAAGGGGTCGATGCCGTTTTTAACCGGCCTGACAACGCCGACGCTTGGCATCAACGGTGATTTCCTGGGGCCGTTACTTCGTTTGCGCGACGGCGAGAATGTCGCGCTTAATGTGACCAATCAAATCGGCGAGTCGTCGTCGCTGCATTGGCACGGCATGCATGTTCCGGCACATGCCGATGGCGGCCCGCATCAACTTATTGAAAACGAAAAGACGTGGCAGGCAGCTTTCAAAGTGAAACAAAAAGCGGCTACGTTTTGGTATCACGCGCATTTGATGCATAAGACCGGCCCGCAAGTGTATCGCGGTCTTGCCGGTATGATGATCGTAGAGGACGAAGAAAGCCGGCGGCTTGATTTGCCCTCGACATACGGCGTCGATGATATTCCGCTAATTTTGCAAGACCGGGCGTTCAACAGGGACGGATCGTTCCGCTATATCACGCATATGCACGACATTATGGCCGGGATGCGCGGCGAGACGATCCTGGTCAACGGGACCGCATCTCCGTTCATGCCGGTCACGACGCGTAAAGTCCGGTTCCGGGTCTTAAACGGCTCGAACGCACGCTTTTATCAAATCGGTTTCAGCGACCGCCGCCGTTTCCATCAAATCGCCACCGACGGCAGCTTTTTACGGCAACCCTTGGAAACGGACCGCGTAACCATCGCGCCGGGCGAGCGGGTGGAAATCGTCGCTGATTTTAATGTTGCAAAGCCGGTCAAGCTTGTGCACATCCCAATCGTTCCCCAAACCGGCGGCATGAGGGGTGGTATGGGCCGCGGTATGGGCCGCGGTATGGGCATGATGGAGTCCTTCGACAGTCAGCCGCTCGATCTTCTCGAAGTCAGGCCGGAGAAATCTCTCAAAGCGGCTTCCCCTTTACCGGCAAAACTGACCGATGTACCGAATTTTCGCGAGCAGGATGCCGTTAAAACGCGGCGCTTCGTCTTGGATATGCGCATGGGGCCCGGCATGATGCGGGGCGGCGGTAGCGGTGAGCGGTTCACGATCAACGGCCGTGCCATGGATATGAATCGCATCGATGAAACGGTGAAGTTAGGTGACACGGAAATTTGGGAAATTAAAAACGATTCACCCATGGCTCATCCGTTCCATATTCATGACATTCAGTTTCGAATTTTGGATCGCAACGGCAAGCAGCCAGGTCCGGAAGAGCAGGGCCTTAAAGATACCGTGCGGGTTCACGGCGGGGAAACGGTACGAATTATTACCCGCTTCGAGGACTATGCCGATCCCAAACTACCCTATATGTATCACTGCCACATCCTCGAACATGAAGATGCCGGGATGATGGGGCAGTTTGTCGTGACGGCTTAACCGTTACGCTTTCACCACCGGCAGGTCTGCCCAACGGGTCGTGTAGCGGCGCGAGAGCCGGGTTTGGTTCATGCGCCAGTTGGCGTGAATGCCGGCCCCGCCGAACTGCACCGCATCGCACCCGGGGGCGGCGAGGGTGTGGTTGATCGTATCGAGCGCTTTCATCAGCTGATCGTTGCGTTCGGTGCCGGGCGCATCGAACAGGCTCGGCGCGTAACGCTCCTTGACGATAAGGTCGAATAGCATCACGCCCGCGCGTTTGTAGCGGTAGCCGGGACGGTACAGGCGCGCGAGTCCGGCAAGGGTGGCTTTAACGAGCGCACCGGTGTGATCGGTGGGTTGGGTAAACGGCATTGAGATTGCGTCACGGCACTGTTCATCGAATGTGTTGTAGTGATTGGTTTGCGCGCTGACCCACAAGCAACCCGTGAGCAAACCATGGCGTCGCAGTTTTGCCGCCGCCCGGGTCGCGAATGTGGAAACCGCTTCTTTAAGCTCGTCGTGGCTTGTGACCATGTGCCCGAAGCTGCGGGTGAAGATGATGGTCTTTTTGTCCGGCGGTTGTTCTTCAAGTTCGATACACGGCTCACCGCGTAGTTCATACACCGTGCGCATGATGGTCGCGCCAAAGCGTTTGCGGATGATGTCAATCGGCGCGTTATGTAGGTCGAGCGCGGTAAAGATGCCGAGCTCGTTTAATTTGGGCGTGATGTTGCGCCCAATACCCCAGAGTTTGCTCACATCCGTCGCTGCCAAAATATCGCGTCGCCGTTTCTGATCGAGTAGAGAAAATACATTATTTGCATCAGGCGTTTTCTTGGCGAGCCGGTTCGCGAGTTTGGCCAGCGTTTTGGTCGGCGCGATGCCGACGGACAAAGGAATGCCGGTCCAGCGCCTGACGGTGTCTTTCAAGACCGTGCCGTGCGCGATCAGATCGCCGGGAATGCCGCTCAGGTCGATAAACGCTTCGTCGACCGAATAAACGTCCACATGCGGCGTGAAATCTTCAAGCGAGTCCATCACCCGCCCGGACAAATCGCCGTAAAGTGCGAAGTTCGCCGAAAAGATCGCGACATTATGTTGTTTGAGAAAATCTTCGTTCTTAAACAAAGGCGCCCCCATCGGGATGCCGAGCGCCTTCGCTTCGTTCGAGCGCGCGATAATGCAACCGTCGTTGTTCGATAGCACCACGACCGGACGGTTTTCGAGTTTCGGTTCGAACACCCGTTCGCAGGATGCATAAAAATTATTGCAATCGACCAGCGCAAAAATTTTTTTCATGGTGCGGTTCGTTTTGCGTGTCAGCGCGCTAGCGTTTTTCGAATTGATGGATCGCGCTGGCGACGACGCCCCAAATCATGCACTCACGGTCGGGGCCGAGGACGATCGGTGGGTAGTGAGGGTTTTCCGCCATCAACAGCCATTGATCGTTGCCGTGTTCGTCACCGTATTTTTCATTATGGTTACGAGATGAGCGGTGCAGGCGTTTAACCGTCAACTCGCCGCCGATGACGGCAATGACGATGCTGCCCGATTTCGCCTCGAGGCTGCGGTCGACCACGAGAAGGTCACCGGGAAAAATGCCGGCGCCGGCCATGGAGTCGCCCTTGACCCGGACGATAAAGGTTGCCGCGGGCCGGCGGATGAGATGCTCGTTGAGGTCGAGCTTACCTTCGATGAAATCCTCCGCCGGTGAGGGGAAACCGGCCGGTACGGCCGCTGCCACGAGGGGCAGGGGGCAGGGCCGGCTATTTTCGTTTATACCAAAGTAGAACATAACATGAACATAAACGGGAAAGCCCCCCGTTATCAAGGGAGTATTTTTTTAGTGATGACTCTTTACGATTTGTTTAGCTGGGATTCCTATCCTATTCGGCAAACGATTCGGGGCAGAAGCCCCGGTAAAAGACGATAAAAAAATAAATGAACCCTTGGAGTTTGGATCACCATGGACACCACGATGAGCAACGATGCCCTGCGCGAGGAACCGACCATGCTGGCGCCGCAGCAACGGATCGGCCCCGCCGGTGTGCGTCAGCCGCCGCGTAAAACGCCGGGACAAGCCGCGAAAGGTGTGCGTCAGCCGCCGCGTAAAACGCCGGGACAAGCCGCGAAATCGGTCGAGCGCCGGCTCAATCTGCATTCGGTTCATATTCTCGCTCTCGAAGCGATGATTGCCGGTTTACCGAAACAAAACGGCATCGATGCAAACCGGGTGAATGCCTATATCGATGCGCGCACCGCCGGCGATAACGCCAATTTGGGGGCCGCGGCGAAAAGGGTCGCTGCCGAATTGCTCGAAGCACCGGTTGAGGCACCGCTCAGCAAGCCTCGGACAAGCCTCGTGGATTTCATCAAGTCGGATACGATGAAGCGGATCGGCAGTTGGCTGATTGCCATTGCTGCAGCGACGGCGCTTGTCACGGCCGGTTTCGTCGGTGTTGCCGCTTTGGTGATGAAAACCGGCTTCGGCGGTTAACAGCCGCTATCCGTAAAAATACCCTTCTTCAGGCGATTTGACAGAGGTCAAAGACCGCTGGTCGAAAGAGCGCCACAATCCGCCGACCGAATAAAGAGCCATGGAGGGAGAGAATGGCCCCAGATACGGCGGTTGGCGCGAAAACACCTGCAACCAAACTCGATATTCATCCTTTAAAGCCAGTCGGCGCCGAGATTTTTGGCCTCGATCTGTCGCAGAATCTTGATGACGACACCATCCAGGCCGTCGAAGCAGCGTTGAACACTTACGGTGTGATCGTCTTTCGCGATCAGGATCTCGGCCCCGCCGAGCAAATTGCATTCACCCAACGCTTCGGCGATGTGCCTCGCCATGTCCGCCAGGAATACGCCCTGGAGGGGTATCCGGAAATTCATTTGATTTCCAACATCAAGGAAGGCGAACGCTCCATCGGCAGCGCTTATGCCGGCGACGGTTGGCATTCGGATCTTTGTTTCACCAAAACACCGGCGAGGTATCTCGTTTTGAACGCCAAGGAATTGCCCCGCGATGAAAACGGCAAGGTCTTGGGTGATACGGTTTTCGCCAGTGCTGCGGATGCCTACGATTCATTGCCGCAGGAGACGAAAGACAAAATCGACGGTCTGCGCGGCATCCAGCAATATCACCGCCGCCAGGCCATCAAGCAACAGCAGCGCGAGGGCGATCACGCGCGGCCCGATTTAACGCCCGAGCAACTGGCCAAAACCCCGGATATTACGCAGCCCGTGGTGCGGACCCATGAGGGGACGGGGCGAAAGTGCATTTATGTAAACCCGGTTTACACCTTCGGGATCGAGGGTATGGAAGAAAAGGATGCTGAACCGTTATTGAAGATGCTCGAAGATCACATCGTGGAACCGGAAGCGGAAAAGGTTTACCGCCACACCTGGCGCGAAGGCGATGTCGTGATGTGGGATAACTGTCTCATGCAGCATGAAGCCATTACCGATTACGCCTTACCGTAACGCCGTTTGATGTATCGGACGACCGTGAAGGGCGGCCAGGTTCAATAACGCGCTTATCATTTCCCCTAGCGAGTAACGCCCTCAATTGTTTGTGAGCCGTTGGTTCGAAAACTTTTGGGGGCGTTTTTTTGTCTACGTGACAGTCGGGCGCGGGCCGAGCAGGATAATTGCGGCGCCAATGATGCATACCCCGGCGCCGATGAAATCCCACCGGTCGGGCCGGGTACTTTCCACCAGCCATAACCAGGCAAGAGAGGAGGCGATATAAACACCGCCGTATGCGGCATACGCGCGCCCGGCGAATGCGCTATCGATTTTTGTGAGCAAATAAGCAAACGCGATCAAGGCCAGAATACCGGGGATGACCCAGAACACCGATTTTCCAAGCCGAAGCCAGGCCCAGAAAGCGAAACAGCCGGCGATTTCGAAAAAAGCGATGGCGCAATAAATAGCGAAAGCGCTGAAATTAGGCATCTTTTGATCCTTTCTGGGCTGCGGGCCGTGAGATCAAAGACCTTAACGCGTCTTGGCGATTGTATGGGAACCAAATGTTTACCTTTTCGGGCCCAGAATACTGAAAAGAACGTTACAATAACGAACGGCATTCCCCAGCACCGCTCTATGGCGGTTGGGGGAGGATCAGCATGACGACGAAAAACCGTTATTTGGCGGAAACCGAACCGGTCGTTGCGCGCGAGGATTTGCACTCCGATGAACGGGGCAATCCGACGCCCGAGCAGCGCGCCGAATTTATCGTTCGCGAGTTGGAAGAATTTATCCGCAAAAACCGCACCGTCGGCGGCATGTCGTTTTCCGAGTGGCAGGACATGGCGAAAAAAGAAATCGCCAACGCGTTGATCGAAGCGGAAAAGGATTATCACGAACACGACCGCACAATCCGGCGGTTGCTGATTTCGGCGGCGGCCGTGTTGGTGACGATCGGTTTTTGGGGAACGGCACTGGCCTTTGATAAGGCCCATTACCTTCTTGTCGGCATCATTTTTACCATCGCCGGCTTGTGGCTGTTTGGTATCGTTCTTGATTGGCGGGTTCGGCGCTATTTCAAAGTGAAGGCCGGCGAGAAACGGCGCAAGTCGCTCCTGAATATCGCGAGTCTGACCCGTCGCATCAAGCGCATGGAAAAGGAATTCGAAGACGAGGCGAAAGAGCTTGAGAAATCCCTCGAAGAGCTGACTAAGGTCAAACGGAACAAAAGCCCGGAACGGGTTGCCATGGAAGAGCAGGTCAAAGGGCAGATCCGCGATTGGCGCAAAAAACTGGGTGCCGACACGTAAATTCTCTCGCCCCTTTAAACATCTCTCAAACGCCGCTATTCTCCCGCGCTTACGGCGATAATCGCACGTAACAATGAATTCGAGAGAGAATAGCTATGTCTGCAAAATTTGATAAATCGAAACTTCCTAGCCGTTACACGAGCGTCGGGCCGGAAAGCGCGCCGCATCGGTCGTATTACTATGCCATGGGCATGACGGAAGAAGAGATCAACCAGCCCTTTGTCGGTGTCGCAACCTGCTGGAACGAAGCGGCACCGTGTAACATCGCTTTATCGCGCCAAGCCCAGGCCGTGAAAAAAGGTGTGAAAGCCGCCGATGGTACACCGCGCGAGTTCACAACCATCACTGTGACCGACGGTATCGCGATGGGCCATCAGGGCATGAAGTCGTCGCTGGCGAGCCGGGAAGTTATTGCAGACTCGGTCGAGCTGACCATGCGCGGTCACTGTTACGATGCCATGGTGACCCTGGCTGGTTGTGATAAATCTTTGCCCGGCATGATGATGGTCATGCTGCGGCTCAATGTGCCGAGTGTATTTATGTATGGCGGTTCGATCCTGCCGGGTAAATTCCGCGGCAAAGACGTGACCGTGATCGATGTGTTTGAAGCCGTCGGCACGCATGCGGCGGGCACAATGAGCGATGAAGATCTGCACGAGTTGGAATGTGTCGCGTGTCCGTCCGCCGGTTCTTGCGGTGGTCAATTTACCGCGAATACCATGGCCTGCGTGTCCGAAGCGATCGGTTTGGCATTGCCGGGCTCGGCCGGTGCGCCTGCGCCCTATGAAAGCCGCGATGAATACGCCTATGCATCGGGTGAAGCGGTGATGGGTTTGATCGAAAAGAATTTACGGCCTCGCGACATCGTGACCCGCAAATCGTTCGAAAATGCCGCGCGCATCGTTGCGGCCTCCGGTGGCTCGACCAATGCCGGTTTGCATTTGCCCGCCATGGCGCACGAAGCGGGGATCGAGTTTAACCTCGAAGACGTGTGCGAAATTTTCAAATCCACGCCGTATATCGCGGACCTAAAACCGGGCGGTAAATATGTCGCCAAGGATATGTTCGACGTCGGCGGCGTGCCGGTGTTGATGAAGGCGCTGTTGGATGCTGATTTCATGCACGGCGATTGCATGACGGTCACTGGCAAAACCATTGCCGAAAATCTGGAAGGCGTGGAGTTTCCGAAAGATCAAGACGTTATCTATCCGGTCTCCAATGCGATCTCGCCAACCGGTGGCGTTGTCGGCCTCAAGGGTTCGCTTGCCCCCGACGGCGCCATCGTAAAGGTTGCCGGCATGAAGACGTTGCAATTCACCGGCACGGCTCGTTGTTTTGATTGCGAAGAAGATGCTTTCCAAGCCGTCGTCAATCAGCAGATCAAGGAAGGTGAAGTCATCATCATTCGCTATGAAGGCCCGAAAGGGGGCCCGGGTATGCGTGAGATGCTTTCGACAACCAGTGCGATCTACGGCCAAGGCCTCGGCGAAAAGGTGGCATTGATTACGGACGGCCGGTTTTCCGGTGCGACCCGTGGGTTTTGCATCGGCCATGTCGGACCGGAGGCCGCCGTTGGCGGTCCCATCGGCCTTTTAAAGGACGGCGATGTCATCAAGATCGATGCCGAAGCCGGAACATTGGATGTGGAATTATCTGCCGCTGAACTTGAGCAGCGCAAAAAAGACTGGAAGCCCCGCCAGCACGATTATCAATCGGGTGTGTTATGGAAATACGCACAAACGGTGGGGCCTGCTTGTGATGGTGCCGTGAGTCACCCGGGCGCCAAGGCGGAAACGCACGTTTACGCGGATATTTAGTTGTTTGGTCAGTGAGGCCGAAAATGAAAATTTACGTTTGGGACCTGCCAACGCGTTTATTCCATTGGTCGCTGGTCATTCTTGTCGTTCTTTCGGTTCTCACCGGGCTCGGCTGGAGCGGCCTCGAAGACGAAATGAGAATTCATGAATGGAGCGGAATCGCGATTATTGTGTTGGTTCTTTTCCGTCTCATTTGGGGTTTTGCCGGCGGACGTCACGCGCGGTTTACGGATTTCATGAAAGGTCCTGTCGCGGTGTTGAAATACGTTAAAGGGCTCGTGACCGGTGCGCATGAACAATGGCTCGGCCATAATCCGCTCGGTGGATTGTCGGTAATCGCCATGATTGTCTTGGTAGGTTTGCAGGCCGGTCTCGGCCTTTTCGCGAATGACGACTCTCATATCGAAGGGCCTTTGTTCAGTCTCGTCGGTAAGGAAACGAGCGATTATTTAACATGGCTGCACCGACTTAATTCAGACGCGCTTTATGTTGTGATCGGTATTCATATTTGCGCCATTTTGTTTTACCGCCTCAAAGGTGAGCGTTTGGTTGCGGCGATGGTGCATGGTTATAAAAATTTCGAAGACGGAAGCGCAGCACCCGCGCAGGATGCCAAAGGCAATATTATAGCCGCGGTTATCATTCTCGCGATCAGCGCCGGCTTGACGATTTGGACCGTATACTTTTAAGCCGGATCGCCGACTTTATCGGGATGGATTGTGAGGCCGTAACCGGGGCCGGCAACGCGGACGTGTCCGTCTTTAAGTACCTCGCCTTCGGCAAGATCGAAACGCCAGGGCACTTCACCGAATGAGTACTCTAAAACTTCGGCGTTACTGTTCGCCGCGACAACGTGCGCGCTGGCGGCCGTCGAAACTGGTCCGCTCGGGTTGTGCGGGGCGAAGGCAACACCATGACTTGCCGCCATTTTACAAATGCGATCCAATTCGATCGTACCGCCGACATATTTGACATCGGCGATGAGCAGATCGATAGCACCGCTGCTCGCCAGTGCCTCCAGTTCATCGAACGTAAATAAAGCTTCGCCGCCGGTAATGCGTGCACCGGAGAGTCCGCTTAATTTACGTGTATCGGTGGGATTAAAAACAGGCAGGGGATCTTCAAGCCAACTAACATCGAACGTTTTCGCAATGGCTGCCAGCAAAGGCACCGTTTCAGGTGTAAACCGCCAATGCAGATCGAGCATCAACTCCGGGCCTGAGCCGATAGCTTCGCGCAGGGCTTCGAGGCGGGCGATACCGGGCTCGGTAACTTTCTCCCCCTCTTTTTCGAGTGCTTCGGGTGACACTTCATCGAACGGGGCAAACTTAATTCGGGTAATGCTGGTATTGAGCGTCTCAAGGCCCGCCGCCGCCGTGACTTCAGGTGTGCGAATTTTCACTTTGCGGTTGATATTGGCATAGACCGGCACGGTTTCGGGGATATCACCGCCATTTGACAAATAGGCCGCCGCCGATTGAGATTGTTCTTTCACGGCCAAATCGATCAGAGCCTGGGCAATGGCGCTACGAACTGTTCTCGGCAAGCGTTCGGGCGGCGCGCTTTGTGCAAGGTTCTCGGCCACCGTCAGCGGATCGATTTCCTGATTGAGTAAACTTCCGGCCAATTCATCGATCAATAAAACGCACTGATCATCGTCGTGGGAGTCGCTGCCTTCACCCCATCCGATCAAGCCGGTATCGGTTTCGAGGCCGAGCAACGTCCATTTCGCTTTATGAGTGACCTTGACGCCACCGGTATCCTTAATCGGAATCGCGTGTATTTGCTTGGCGATAATGCGCATATGATTTTATTTCTTTTTCTTGCGTTTTTTCTTGGCGCGAAACGATTTATGACAGTCTTTGCAGGACTTCTTCAAACTTTTAAATGCTTTTTCCGCAGCCCCATGATCGTTTGCATCGGCGGCAACGAATAAGGCTTTTGCAGCGGCGACCCACTTGTCGTTGATCTTGTCGTATTTCGCCTTGTCTTTCCAAATGGCCTTCAGGGCGCGGGTTTTGCCGGCTTCCGGGCCCGTGCCTTGAGGGAACAGCGTTGCAGACATGACTGCAAGTTCATGCATGGAGCGGGCGTGGGCTTTTAAATCTTTTCGGCGGTCGACTTTCTTATTCACAATCGCGGTCAAACCCTTCATGTGTCCGCTGACCGCTTTCATGACGCCTTTGCGGTACTTGATAATGTCTTTGGGACCTGCCAGGGTTTCGCCGGCAATACCAAACGCAATGAATGCGCAAACGAAAGCCGCTAAAAACTTTTGGATTGGCATGACTAGTTTCCTTCTAACTCGCAAATAACAGGGGTGTGGTCCGACGGTTTTTCCCAGCCGCGGGGCGTGCGGTCAATTTCACAGGAAACCAGGCGGTCGGCGGCTTGTGGCGACAGTAGTAAATGATCGATGCGGGCACCGTTGTCTTTTTGCCACGCGCCGGCCTTATAATCCCACCAAGAATAATGACCGTATTCGGTTGAAAGTGCACGAAACGCTTCGGTGAGACCGAGAAACTGAATTTTGCGAAATGCTGAACGGGATTCAGGACGAAATAACGCATCGTTGGCCCAGCCTTCGGGATCGTAAACGTCACCCGGTTCCGGCACCACGTTGTAATCACCGCCGAGTACGAAAGCATCTTCGGTTTTCAGTAGCTCTTTCGCGTGTTCGTACAAACGCTCCATCCAATTGAGCTTATAGGTAAACTTTTCCGTATCGACCGGGTTGCCGTTGGGCAGGTAAATGGAAGCGACGCGCACGCCGCCGGTAAAGCCTTCGATATATCGGGCTTGTTCGTCTTTTTTATCGCCGGGCAGGGCGGTGAGTTCCACATCGATGGGTTGCTTCGATAAAATCGCGACGCCGTTATAGGTTTTTTGCCCCGAAACGGCGACGTTGTAACCGAGGTCTTCAATCTCCATCCTCGGGAAGTTCTCTTCGATGCACTTCAGTTCCTGCAGTAAAGCGACATCGGGGGAGGCTTCCTTAAGCCAACGTGTGACGACCGGCAGACGTGCCTTAATCGAGTTAACATTCCAGGTGGCAATTCTCACAAAAGCCTCCCGCACATAATAATACGGCCCGCAACAGGGCAGGCCGCTTACCTAGCATAAAATTTAGCACGAGTCAGATGGAGAAAGAACTGCCGCAGCCGCAGGTGCTGGCCGCGTTGGGGTTTTTAAACGAGAAGTAGGATCCCATCAGGTCCTCGACATAGTCGAGTTCGGCATCGAGCAAAAAACCGATGGACATGTCGTCGATCACCACTTTGGCGCCGTTACGCTCGAAGATGAGATCGTCGTCGTTTGTCTTATTGTCCATATCGAAACTATAGGTAAAGCCCGAGCAGCCGCCGCCGTTGACGGTGACTCGCATCATCATGCCGACTTTTCCTTCGGCAGCGGCGAGTTCATTGATTCGCCGCGAAGCGCTCTCGCTGAGCGTGATTTTCTTCTCTTCTGTCGCCGTCGCGCCGTCAGGCATGGGTTTCTCCGGGCTTTAAAAAGCCTATCTGACTGAAATCTCACCCTTTATGTAGGTTTCTGGAGGGGAATGTCAAACATCCGTTGTACCCAGCCTGGCCCATTGCCTGGCCGGGTAGGGGCGAGTAGTTTCCAGCCATGAACGATACCCCGTCTTTAGCGCCGTTTGCCTGCCGCCCGGAAACCAGCCGGGGCCGCCTTTATGACGAGCCTGAGAGCGCGACCCGTTCACCGTTTCAACGTGACCGGGACCGTATTATTCATTCTGCGGCGTTTCGCCGCCTTGAATACAAGACCCAAGTGTTTGTGAATCACGAAGGTGATTTTTTCCGTACCCGGCTGACCCACAGCCTCGAAGTATCGCAAATCGCCCGTTCCGTTTGCCGGTGCCTCAACCTCAACGAGGATATTGCCGAAGCCTTGGCGCTGGCGCACGACCTCGGCCACACGCCGTTCGGCCATGCCGGTGAAGATGCTTTACAGGAAACGATGGCACCGTACGGCGGGTTCGATCACAACGCGCAATCGTTGAGGATTATCACGCTCCTCGAAAAACGCTATGCCGAATTCGATGGCTTGAATTTAACTTGGGAAACGATTGAAGGTGTCGTGAAGCACAACGGTCCACTGACGGGAAAAAACAGCAGCGATAAACAACCGCCGAATGCGATCATCGAATACAACCAAAAACATGATCTTGAGGTCAATACGTTTGCCAGTGCGGAGGCACAAGTTGCTTCGCTGTCTGACGACATCGCCTATAACAACCATGATATCGATGACGGATTGCGTGCAGGATTGTTCACGATCAATGATTTAAAAGACGTGCCTCTTGTCGGTCCCGTGTTTAACGAAGTGCAAAAAAATTATCCGGATATCGAAACGTCACGCATGATTCACGAAGCCGTGCGGCGGTTGATCGGCATGATGGTGGATGACCTGCTCGAAGAAACCCAGCGTAGGGTCGCTGACGCCAAACCGAAAACGGCACAGGATGTTCGTGACTTGTCCGAGCCCATCGCCGGATTTTCGGATAAAATGCTTTCTCATGACCGTGACTTGAAAAAGTTTTTATTTGATAACATGTACCGCCATTACAAACTGAACCGCATGACCAGTAAAGCCCGGCGCGTGGTGCGTGATTTGTTCGGCCTGCTGGTTTCGGAACCCGAATGCCTGCCGACCGAATGGCGTGCTATGGCGGGGGAGCCGAACACCGCTGCGACGGCACAAATCGTTGCTGATTATGTCGCCGGCATGACCGACCGTTATGCGCAGGATGAACACCGCCGCTTATTTGATGTGCAGGCCAGGACGTCTTAAAAGACACGACTCCGTTGACGAAAAAGAAAAGATAAGACCGAATTCGATGAACCTATTTCAGTACTTTGAACGCCAAGCTGCCGATGTTGTCGCGGGATTGATGAAAGAGGGCGCGCTGCCCGACGGCCTCGATACATCGCGTATCGGTGTTGAGCCACCGCGCGATACGGCTCATGGTGATGTCACCACCAATGCGGCCATGGTTCTGGCCAAACCGGCGGGTCAAAAACCGCGTGATCTGGCGGCGATCATGGTGGAACGTTTTAAGGCTCTGGAGTATGTGGCCGATGCCGATGTTGCCGGGCCGGGCTTTATCAATTTGCGTCTCGATCCCGGGTTTTGGCAGGCGCGGCTGAAAGAAATTTTGCTGGCTGGTGTTTCTTATGGCGATTCCGATGTCGGCGGCAAT
>Ga0181579_10002268_pt1 | contig 15628 bp, 6 predicted proteins | sample 071ome_24_FD_132996 | JGI IMG/M metagenome (GOLD analysis project Ga0181579, IMG submission 132996) | Coastal salt marsh microbial communities from the Groves Creek Marsh, Skidaway Island, Georgia - 071402CT metaG (megahit assembly) | ecosystem: Environmental > Aquatic > Marine > Intertidal zone... | reverse complement strand
TAACGCGTCCGGACTCCGTGGTCCCGCAAAGCCTGATGGAATGCTTCGCTGTTCGTGGAGGACACAACCGAGTCGTCGATCGCATGGGCGAGAAACGCGGGCGGTGTGGTATCGCCAACCTGCTTCTCAGCAGAAAAGAAATCCTGCAGCTCCGTAGTGGGATTGTCGCCCAGCAAGTTCTTCCTGACCCCCGCGTGAGAATAGCCAGAGGCGGCATCTACGATGGTTACAGGATAAACCAAAACCGCGAAGTCGGGACGGCAGCTATAGCGTTCCACCGGATCGTTGGCGTCGGGATTCCCTGCATCGAAATGGGTGGCAGCCGTCGCCGCCAGATGCCCGCCGGCCGAGAATCCGATGATTCCGATTTGCCGGGGATCGACTTGCCAACGAGACGCGTTCGATCGAACGACACGAATGGCTCTCTGGGCATCGTAAAGGGGAACGAAGGGTCTCCCGTCAGGCAAGCGGTACTCAAGCACGATTCCCGTGATACCATGACGATTCAGCCATTCCGCAATGCCCGTTCCCTCAGGTCCTTTGACTAAATTCCGGTAGCCCCCACCGGGGCAAATAACCATGGCAGCTCCGTTTGGCTTGTCCGGATGGAAAACGGTGATGAGCACATCCTTGTTTTCGCTGAGCCCATTGCCAACGGGCGCCGCCCCCGACCACAGCTCGTGCCGCTCCTGGGAACCCATAGCCACCAAAGGCAAGAACAAGAGACTACCGATCAGGAACCCCAGAACTCCCATGATGGGCCAACGTGAATAGACGGAGTGAAATCTGCTAAATACCCTATGCATAAGTTACAAACGCCTCCTTTTATTGGAACGCATAGCCATCGTCAACAGTCCATGAATCCGCGCAAATCCAGAACGGTCGCCTGATAACTGAATCTTCTCGCCCAAATTTGAGCTATTCTTCTAGAGTATTGGCAACTTAGTTCGAACCTATGGCTTTTCGCAGCTCCTGTCTCTACATCTTCCTAACAATTGGTTTTTTCCGTATTTCTAGCCACGCCCAAGAACTCCCGCCAGGAACTATGCTCCTGCCGGAGTCGGCCCTCCCGGCTTACGAGGCTGAAATCGATCACGCTCGGCTCATCCAGGACGACAAGCTCGCCAGCTTCAGCTTGGGCCAAGAGGTCTACCAGCAAGTCTGCCATAATTGCCACGGCGACATTAATCTGCCGGGATCCATCCCCAATTCCCTGCGCTTTGCCGAAGGCGCCTTCCAACATGGCAGCGATCCCTACACCATGTACCAAACTATCACTCGCGGCTGGCGGCTAATGGCTCCGCAAACGCAGTTAAGCCCGCGAGAAAAGTATTCGGTTATTCGCTACATAAGAGAGCACTTTCTCGAAGATCGTAATCCAGACCAGCTTTTCGCTATAACCGATGAATACCTTTCCGGCCTGCCCAAAGGAAACCAAATTGGCCCCGAACCAACCAAGCGAGAGCCCTGGAGCGAAATGGACTACGGCCCTTTCCTAACGGGAACCTTTGAAATCGTGCCGGAAGAAACGGAGCCCTACCGATGGCCCGAAGGCAAAGACACCCGCGGCTACGTGGCCCCGGACGCCAACATCGCCTACAAAGCCATCGCCATTCGTCTCGATCCTGGAGAGGGAGGTATTTCCAAAGGCAATACCTGGCTAGCCTTCGAGCACGACACTATGCGGGTCGCCGGCGTCTGGACTGGAGAAGGCTTTACCGACTGGCAGGGAATCAACTTCGATCACAAGCATTGGTATTGGCCTCGCACGCGCGGGAAAGTCCTCTATGAAACCGAGGACGTTCCCGGCTGGGCCAATCCCGCAACCGGATCCTTCGATGACGAGCGCTTCCTCGGGCTCGATGGGCGCCGCTTCGGGCCCCTGCCTCGCGACTGGACCCATTTCAAAGGCCTCTATCGTCATGCCAACCGTATCGTTATTTCCTATACCGTTGGAGAGGCGAAAGTCTTGGAGAGCCACTTGCTGACCGATTCCGGAGGGATCGCTCGAATTCTGAACATCGGAAAATCAGAAGACGAACTGACCTTGAGATTGGCCAATGAAGGAGCATCAATGTCGATTCAAGGGAACGATCAAATCAAGCTAGCGGAGAGAGATGGATTCCTAACCGCCACCATACCCGCCAATTCCACACCTCTTAAAGTAGCCTTTATTTCCGGACGCGGATCCGTAGCCAATCAAGACTTGAATTTGGCTGCCCTCACCCAAGGCGGCCCTTCCGAGTGGCAACAAGCCGTACCCTCTCCTATCATTCGCGGCCAGCAAGACGGCCCATTCCAATGGGATAGCTTCGCTTTGCCCATGGGCAATCCCTGGAAGAGCTGGCTGCGCACCAGTGGCATCGATTTCTCGCCTGACGGTAAAACCGCCTATCTTTGCACCTGGGATGGCGACGTCTGGCGCGTTGAAGGCATCGCCGATGAAACGGCTGTCAATGCCCAGTGGTATCGCATTGCCGCTGGCCTCTTCCAACCACTGGGCATCAAGCTGGTGAACGGAGAGATTTTCGTTACCTGCCGCAACCAACTTGTCCTCCTTCATGACCTCAACGGCGACGGGGAAATGGATTTCCATGAAGCCTTCAACTCCGACCACCAAGTCACCCAGCACTTTCATGAATTCGCCATGGGTTTGCAGGTCGACGATGCGGGCAATTTCTACTACGCCAAAAGCGCCCGACACGCTCGCCCGCCTCTGGTCGCCCATCACGGAACCTTACTGAAAGTCAGTCCGGACGGAGAGCGAACCGAGATCCTGGCTAACGGATTCCGAGCCGCCAACGGCGTCTGCATCAATCCGGATGGATCCTTCATTGTTACTGATCAAGAGGGTCACTGGAATCCCATGAACCGATTAAACTGGGTCTATCCAGATGGGCGCTTCTATGGGAATATGTGGAGCTACGGGGCCCCCGATGATAGTTCGGACGAAGCTATGGAGCGACCGCTAGCCTGGGTGGACAAGGGTTTCGATCGCTCACCCTCCGAGCTCCTGTGGATTGATAGCCCTTCCTGGGGGCCCTTGGACGGAAAACTCCTCAACCTTTCCTACGGCCACGGACGCTTGGAAATCGTTCCCCACGAAATCGTCAACGGCCAACCGCAAGGCGGGCTCTGCCGCCTGCCGATTCCGGATTTTCCCACCGGTACCATGCGGGGGCGTTTTCACCCTGACAACGGGCACCTCTACCTGTGCGGCATGTCGGCCTGGGGAACGGCTCAACTCCACCAAGCTGGAGGCTTCTACCGTATCCGCAAGACGGATGCGCCTGCCCATTTGCCAATCGGGCTACGCGTCAGTGAAGGGGAAATCGAGATCGAATTTTCCGACCCCCTTGCCCAGCAATCGCCTCAACTGATCCGCGACTCGATCATCGTGCGTACCTGGGCCCTCAAACGCACGGCCAACTACGGCTCCGCCCACTACGATAAGAAGCAAATCGAAATCGCCAGCGCCAGCCTATCGACCCAAGGAAGAATTCTCCGCTTGAAGATCCCTGATCTCGAGCCCGTTTGGCAGATGTCCATCAAGTATTACCTCGAAGGAGCCAACGGCGAGCCCGTCGAAGGCGAAATCCAAAACACCATCCACGAAATCGGCAGGAATCGATAGTTAGAAAAAACCCTTTAGAAACTCGTAGGAGCGGCTTTACGCCGCGATTCTTTTGAACGAGGATCGCGGCATAAAGCCGCTCCTACATCTATCTGCGCTCCACCATGAAACCACCCCTCTTTATATTCACCCTTTTCCATTCACTCCTCGCCATATCGCTTTTCTCAGTCAGCGAAAAGCGACCAAACATTCTCTTCATCATGTCGGATGACCATGCCGCCCACGCCATAAGCGCCTATGGCGGACGTCTCGCCCAAGTCGCTCCAACGCCAAACCTCGACCTTTTGGCTAGCAAAGGCATGCGCTTCGCCAATGCCTTTGTCACTAACTCCATTTGCACGCCTAGCCGGGCAGTTATTTGGACGGGCAAGTATTCGCACGTGAATGGCGTTTACAAATTCACAGGACTTGACCAGAGCCAGCCGACGCTACCGAAGTACATGCAGGCCCACGGCTACCAGACAGGGTTTGTGGGGAAATATCACCTGCATACGAATCCTGTCGGCTTCGACCACTGGTCCATCTTGCCCGGACAAGGAAAGTATCATGATACGGCCTTTGTCGAAATGGGCGACGAGGACCCATCAGGTGTCGTTAGGCTAGGAACGCAAACGCCCAATCCCGGCTGGCACAGCACGGATATCATAACGAAAAAGGCGCTAGACTGGTTCAAAGATGTCCGGGACCCCGACAGGCCCTTCTTCTACATGCTCCACTACAAAGCGCCCCACGATCTGTGGGAACACGCCCATCGCTACAATGACTATCTGGCCGATACCGAGATCCCCGAACCAGAGACGCTCTTCGACCACGGCTCTGGCCGCTCCCTCGCTCTCGATCAGAGCACGCAAGAGATTGGAGGCCGGTCCCACCACACGCAATTCACTCCTGAAATCAAGGCCATGCCCATAAGCGATGCCAAACGCCGCCTAGTCTACCAGGAGTACATGAAACGGTACCTGCGCTGCGTAAAAGGGATTGATGACAATATCGGCAAGGTGCTCGACTATCTGGATACATCCGGTCTCGCGGAAAACACGGTGGTCATCTATACTGCGGATCAGGGATTCTTCCTGGGCGAGCATGGACTCTACGACAAACGGTTGATCCATGAGCCGTCGCTACGCATCCCGCTGATCGTTCGCTGGCCCGGAGTCGTCGATGCGGGAACCGTCAATTTCGATCTCGTTCTCAATCTCGACTATCCGGAAACCATTCTCGATATAGCGGGACATCCCATCCCCGACGATATGCAAGGACGCAGCCTGGCTCCCCTCCTGCGCAGCGAATTCGTCCCGGACTGGCGACAATCCTTTTACTACCGCTACTACTACTCCCATTTCGATACACCCAGTCACTATGGAATCCGTACCCGAAACGAGAAACTCGTCTATTACGATACACGCGACGAATGGGAGCTTTACGCCTTCAACAATGACCCGACCGAGGTGAACAACCTGGCAAACAATCCCGAATGGTCCGACAAGATGGCGGCCCTCAAAGACGAGCTCTTCGCCCTGCAAAAGTCGGTCGGAGACGATCCCAAGGACATCGGCGACAACCCGCGCACCGGCAACCCTACCCTGGACAAGCTGGAAGCCGAACGAGCCGCTGCTCGGAGAGCAACCAGCAACTAGACCCTGGGCGGTTCCCTAAACAGGAAAGATAACTATTCTAACGTACCTCCTGATTCTAAGCCATTGTTAACTATTTCCGTAGGAGCGGTCCACGCTTTGCGGGGCCGCGAGATCCATCTTTCACCATCGCGGTCCCGCAAAGCGTGGACCGCTCCTACCAAATATCAAACCAGGACAATCATTGAACATCCCTGCACCAACGGGCACGCAAACGACTTGCCCGACAATCACCCACCTGTTGACAGTCTGCTCAATTCGGTCCATCGATGAAATATCGTATTTCTATCCTTTAATCGCTTTTGGAAGGGAAATTGGGGTAGAATGCTCCTCGAACTATCTCCTAAATCGCTATGATCGATCGCCGTCACTTTCTGAAATCCCTAGGAGTAGGTCTCGCATTGCCTGCGCTGGAATCAGTCCAGCCGGTTTTCGCCAAGGCAGCTGTGAAAGCAGCTCCGGTTAAGCGGCTGGTCACAATCGGGACCTACCTCGGATTCCACACGCCCAGCTGGTTTCCTCAAGAGACAGGCCCTGGCTACTCGATTTCGCCAGTCCTAAAGCCGATCGAAGACTTGAGGGAAAATTTCACCCTCTTCTCCGGGCTCGATCACCGAGCTCCGAACGGGCATAAGAATTGGAAAAACTACCTTACGGGGAAAGGTACGCCCAGCGTTTCCTTCGACCAGATCGTAGCTAAATCGATTGGACATCAGACCCGTTTTGAATCGCTTCAGGTTACCTGCGGGACACCTCCTGTAAACGGCTACATGAGCTATACCAAAGAGGGCATCATGCTTCCCGCGATCGGCCGCCCAAGCGTGTTGTTCGGCAAGCTCTTCAGTTCGGATTCCGACAAGGCCCGAATGAAGTACATCTTGGAGAGCGGTGGCAGCGTGCTGGATTTAGTCATGGATGAAGCCCGCTCGCTCGAGCGCCGCGTCACTACCCGGGATCGCGAGAAGCTTGGCGAATACTTCACCTCAGTGAGAGACGTGGAGCAGCAAATCCAGAAACAGCGGCAATGGCTGGAAAAGCCTTCCCCAAAAATTGAATACCCGCTTCCAGAATTCGATCCGGTCGCGCCCGACCTTTCTTTGGAGTGCGAATCCATCATGTACGACCTGATTACATTGGCCTTGGAGACGGATTCCACGCGAGTCATTTCATTTCTCGTTCCAGGATCGGGTCAGGTATTTACAATCAATGGGCAACTTCTCAGCGCCGGATACCACGGCCTATCCCACCATGGCAACGATCCCGGGAAGATCGCCGAGTACAATCTTGTTGGGACACAGCATGTCGAGCGTTTTGGCAAGTTCCTGCGCCAATTGAAAGAACGTAAAGACCCCGATGGGCGACCCCTAATCGATACAACGGGGATTCTTTACGGAAGCGGTATGGGCAACGCCAATACGCACAACAACAGCCACCTTCCTGTTCTGGTGGCTGGCGGCCCGTACAAGCACGGCTCCCATCTAGCTATTGACCGGAACAACCCCTCGGATACGACCCCGCTGATGGGCGACCTCTTCCTCACTCTGATGCAATCAATGGGCCTCGAGACGGATCGTTTCGCCAATGCCAAGCGGAACATAAACGATTATCTGCTTTAATGCTTCCCCGTATCGCTCGTCTTCTAGCGGCGATCACCTGTATTGCCGCTTTACCGCTTTCGACTCTGGCAAACTCCGAGGTCGAAACCTCCAGCGAGCCTATCCCGGAAGTGGCCGATAGCTTTCTCGTCGACTATTGCCTCAATTGCCATGACGAGATCGAATGCAAGGGCGACCTGAGCCTAGACTTCGTCGAAATCGACTGGAGTGACCATCATGCGAAGTCAACTTGGAGCAAAGTCCATAAAATGCTCAAGAAAGGGGAAATGCCCCCGGAAAAAGAGAGGCAACCAACGGCTGCGGAGCGTCAGGCGATGCTAAGTTGGCTCGATGCGACACTGAGCGAGCGCGATCCGCCAGGAGGGACGGTACTGAGGCGGCTGAACCGAGAGGAGTACGAGAACACGATTCGAGACGCGCTCGGAATACCGTTCACCGCTCCAGAGAGCTTTCCGTCCGACCTCGAATTCCATGGATTCGACAATGTCGGCGAAGGGCTGGCGCTTTCACCTCCACTCATGGCCCAGTACTTCGAGATCGCGACCACCGCGGCAGATCTCCTCATCCCGCCACTGAAAGAGGAAAAAACCGTTCCCAGCGAAACGTCTATCATCGGCCCCAATGATTTCACCCTCAATTTCACAACTGGCCATCCCATCGATGGCATTCTGCGTATGACCAGTTCTTCCGACCCTTTGGCTCGGGGTTCCGTTTGGCCCAATCGCTTTGCAGCGAAAACGACCGGTCGCTACGCCGTGAGGTTGGAACTGTCCTCATACCGACCCGAGGATGGACATTTCCCCATCGTCAAACTTTTGGCCTTCACAGCGAATGGAAACAGCTTCACTCGAACGTCAACGCTTCGTGAGCTGGCCGAGATCCGCGTTGGAGGCGAAACTCCCGCTGCCTATAACGCCGAAGTCGATCTGCAAAAAGGGGAAACCATAGTCGTTCACTACGACAATGCCACGCTAAGCGCAGATCAAAGCGCCGGACAGCTGGCCAGACACTTGCTGGAAATTTTCCGAGCCGACCCTGAGCTAGGAGCCGCTTGGAAAATAGCTGGCTACCAACGATCCGATCGAGGCTGGTCCTGGTGGGATCGTATCCAGAAAATCAAGAATCAGCCTGGATTCTCTAGCGAAAACTTCGATCCCGAATCCGAAGAGACCAGAGAATTCGCCCTCAAAATGGCCCGCACTGGGGTCAACCTCTTCGAGACCATGTGCTGCTATCGCTTCTTCGCAGGGCCCGGTCTGGATATTCACGAGCTATCGGTGTCTGGCCCCTTGCCGGCGGAACAAAGAACGATCGAACTGACTCCTTCGGATTTCACTTCCTTAGATGCCTCCGGCACCTTGACGCAAGAGCGGCTCTATCGATTAATCTCCTCCCGAAGCACGATCGCCGGAAGCGCTGTCTGGCCATCCCGGTTTGAAGCCAAAATTAGTGGCGTTTACCGTATCCGATTCGATGCGACAACTTTCCAGGATGCCAAAGCTATTTACAACTTGGGCGCTGAACCGTTCCAGATCGAGCTCTTTGCCCGCAAGAACTCGGCGGACCCATATGAGTTGGTCGACACGATGAGGAAGCTGGACGAATTCAGCCTGCTGCCCCAACTTGAACAAGCCCAGGTCTACGAAACGGAAGTCGTTCTGGAAAAGGGCGAGACGATCGCTTTTCGCTGGGGGAACAGCCCACTCTATTCGGATTCAGGCAACCGGTTATATTCGCCGGATGCTTTGGGCAAGCTCGCGGAAGACGAACGTATTCTAGCCGCTTACAGAAAACTAGGAAGAGCTCGGGAGCTGACGCCTTCGCAGTATTACGAAGCGGTTATGGATCTTGCGAATAGCGATTCTCTGGATACGGCGGAAGCCGTTGGGCAGGAAATGCCAGATCTAAGCGCCCCAGCTATTCACAATCAGTTCGCTCGTATAGCCCGTCAGGACATGATTCGCCATGGACCTGCATTGGATATTGGGAGTGCTGAAATCGTAGGCCCCGTTCGACTGGTAGAGGACAATGAAATGAGGGAGCAGCGCCTGCGTACCGCCCGATTCATGGGTCATCGTCAAAGTCGCGACGACGAGGCATACGCAACGGCTATTTTGCAGCCTTTTCTAGACAAGGCTTTCAGACGCCCAGCCACGGATGAACAAATATCCAAATACGTCAAAGTGGCTCTCCAACATACCTCTGAGGGAAATCGTTTTGAGGATGGTATCCACCTGGCCATACGGGCGGCCTTGTGTTCGCCAAAGTTCATTTATCGCGGCTTGCAGGCGGGCGAGCTGGATGACTACGACCTGGCGAGCCGATTGAGCTATTTTCTGACGAGCTCGCCCCCGGATAAAAAACTCCTAAAACTGGCATCAGCCGGATCCTTGTCAGATCCTAACACGCTCGCCACCGAAACACGTAGACTGCTCGCCAGCCGGCGAGTGAACAACTTCATCGATTCCTTCGCTGGCCAATGGCTAGATCTCCGCGTTTTGCCGGATATTATGCCCGATCCTCGGCTAATAAACTGGAACGACAACTATCTTAACGCGATCACTGAGGAAACCAAGATGTTCATCGCCGAGATCCTGCGCGAGAATCATACTTTGGATACATTCATCGATCCAGATTTCACCTACATGAATCGCTTCAATGCCCGTTTGTACGACCATCCCTTTGATGGAAACAATGCCATGAAGCGAGTGCCTATCGATCGAGGCTCCAGATACGGAGGCATACTGGGACAGGCCAGCGTAATGATGGCTACCGCTAACGGAGTGGACACCCAACCGGTCCTTCGCGGAGTTTGGTTGCTAGAGAATGTCCTGGGCGACCCTCCCTCCGAGCCTCCACCCAACGTTCCAGCCATCGAGCCTGACACGAGCGGCGCCAAGACGATTCGCGAACTACTGGAACGCCATCAGGCGGATGCCAGTTGCGCTAGCTGCCACCGCAAAATCGACCCTCCCGGTTTCGCTCTGGAAAATTTTGATCCGGTCGGACGTTGGCGTACCCACTATCCATTGTATGAGAAAAAGGGCGACAAAACAGTAACCGTGAAAGGGCAACTGGTTGATGCCGTCGGCCAGCTTCCTGACGGAACCCCTATTGACGACGTCCAGGATCTGAAACGCTATTTGGTCGAGAATATCGACATCTTCTCACTGTGTCTGACCGAGAAACTGATGGTATACGCGACTGGCCGCCCTCCCAGCTTTGGCGATCGCAAAGTAATTGATCACATTGTTGCTCAAGCCAAAAATGGAGGCAATGGATTCCAGGATCTTATCGTCGCTCTGGTAGTTAGCGACTCGTTTCGGGCAAAATGAGTTATTGTTCAAAAACAGATCGCTGACAATTTTGATCTGTCGAAATGCCCGCAATGCCAAACCCAGTTACAGTTTTTCAACCTGCCAATTCACTACTACTCATCCACACCAAAGGTAGGGGAGTAGCACAGTCTTCCAGCCTGTGTCCCAAACAGGCAGGATGCCTGTTCTACCTTTCGCGGCGTTAACCCGCTCATCCATCCAAGAAACAACAATCTCCAATGAACCGCCCACTACATTCACTCCTCGCCACTCTCAATGGTCCGGTCTCCTTTAGATCCGGTCATGTCGTCGCTCCGCTCTTCGGAACACTATTTGTTGCTATATTCCTTATTGCGACAATCGGTTGCGCTCCAAAATCGCAAAACGACCCGAGGTCCAAGCCGAACATCATCTTCTTGTTAACCGATGATCAACGGGACGACACCTTCGGGGCCATGGGTCACCCCTGGGTAAAGACGCCCAACTTCGACCGCTTACTGGCCCAATCCGTTCGCTTTACCAACACCTATACCGCCGAACCGGTATGCTCCCCGAGCCGGGTATCCTTGCTAAAAGGGATGCACGAACGTGTTCACGGAATCGGCTTCACCTCTTCCTACGAATTGACCGAAGATCAATGGGAACGATCCTATCCTCACTTGTTGCGTGAATCTGGATACTTCACGGGATTCGTTGGCAAGATCGGCATCGAATACTATACGTTCAAAGGCAACGCCGCCGAGAAATTCGACTACTGGTGGGGCCACGACGGCTGGACCCGTTTCTTGCCCAAGAATTCCGACTCTGCCAGCACTCGCCCTTACCACCATGCCGAGAACGACATCATCACTCCGATCATGGGCGAGGCCATGGGCGACTTCCTGGAGAATATTCCTGGCGACAAGCCTTTCTGCCTATCGGTTAGCTTAAACGTGCCCCACGGATCTCAAACCACCAGCATGTATGAGGATTATGAGGACTGGCGCAAGATGACGCGTCCAGCCAACGAGAATCCAGAACTGCAGGGAACGGAATTCTACGACACGCTCTATCGCGATCTGGAGATCGAGATTCCCGCGGAAACCGCCACCGATCCCTACCGCTTTATTCCCAAACGAATGCTCGACCAAGACAAGGGTCGGAAAACGCAAACTTACCCATACAACTACACGCGTGAAACCAATACCGAGCATCATATTCGCTACTACCAAACCATTTCCGGGCTGGACAAGGTGATCGGCGACTTGCTGGCTAATCTCGAGGCTCGCGACCTCATGGACAACACCGTCATTATCTACGGAAGCGACCACGGCTTGCTCATGGGCGAATACGGCATGGGCGGCAAGTCGCTTCTATACGATCTCGCCTCCAAGATTCCCTGCTTCGTTTACGATGGGCGCCTGCCAGCTGACAAGCGAGGGCGTGAGCTTGATCAACTGGTATCCAGTTTGGACATTACCAGCACCATCCTCGATTACGCAGGCGTCGAGCCTTTGAAATTCATGGATGGATCCAGCTTGCGGCCACTGGTTTACGACGAGCCGACCGAATGGCGCGAAGAGCTCTTCCTGGAAAGCCTCTACACGGGTCGAGACAACCCCTTTCAGGAAGGCATTCGCCAGGGGAAATGGAAATACATCCGCCTATACGATGGCGTCGAAAAATACGCTGAAGGCGACGTCGACTTCAGCAACCGACCTCCCGAATTCGAAATGCTTTTCGACCTCGAAGCGGACCCCGGGGAAATGAACAACCTGGCCGAGAGTATGGCCAACAGCGAAATCCTCGCGACCTTGCGACGCAAGACCGCGGAGCGATCCAACGCACTGAATGAATTGAGGGAGATCTATAAGGGGGAAGTGGCCACCAAGGGCCGGTAAACAGATTGTCTCGAAAACCGTTTTTGCCTACGTAGGAGCGGCTTTCTGCCGCGATACCTACCTTTATCATCGCGGGATAAACCCGCTCCTACATTCGCGATACTTTGCAAATGAAATACTCCCGCCTCCTTTCGCTCTTCACCATTCTCTCCTCACTCCTTTTCGCTAGCCAAGCTAGCGAAACCCCCAATATAGTCATCATCTACGCCGACGATCTGGGCTACGGGGACGTCCATATCTACAATCCCGAACGCGGCAAGATTCCCACACCCCATATCGATCGCATGGCTCGCGAGGGCATGCGTTTCACCGACGCCCACTCTTCTTCCGGCGTGTGCTCGCCATCTCGATACACCTTGCTTACGGGTCGCTACCATTGGCGCACGCGACTGCAGCGAGGAATTGTTAGCCTCTGGGGGCCACCAGTGATTCCGCCAGACCGGCTCACCATAGCAGGACTAGCCAAGCAAGCGGGATATCAAACCACCTGTATCGGCAAGTGGCACCGCGGCTGGAATTGGCCAATAGAAGAAGAGGACAAGGAATGGTTTCTGACCGGCGGCTACGGCGGCGAGAAAGATCTCACGGCTACAGCTGTCCACCGAGAAGCCTGGAAACGGGCATTTACCCAACCGATTAAAGGTGGCCCCACCGCCAACGGCTTCGACACCTACTTTGGGACTGATGTCCCCAATTGGCCGCCCTACTGCTATATCGAGAATGAGCGAACGATTGGAATCCCTACGGAGTACGCCGATGTGTCCCTGTTCGAGAAAAACCAAGCGAGCATCCAAGGGCCCGCTTTAAATGATTGGACCCTGGAGACCATCCTTCCCGAACTAAGAAAGCGAGCATCGGAATACATTCGCGAATCCGCTCCCAAAGATGACCCCTATCTTATTTACCTGCCACTGACCTCGCCCCATACTCCTTTGTCCGTCAACAGCGAGTGGGAAGGCAAAAGCGGTCTCGGACTTTACGCGGACTTCGTCATGGAAACGGACGCAGTAGTTGGCCAAGTCCTCCAAGCTATCGACGATAGTGGCGAGGCAGAAAACACCTTCGTTCTTTTCACCAGCGACAATGGCTGCGCACCTTACATCGATGTCGAGAGCTTAGAAAAACAAGGACACTACCCCAGCGGCCCACTTCGTGGATACAAATCAGACGCTTGGGAAGGCGGTCACCGAGTCGCTTTTATCGCTCGTTGGCCCAAGGTCATTTCCAGGAACACCATCAACCGCCAGCTCGTCCATCAAGCCGATTTACTGGCGACCATTGCGGACATAGTCGATCAGGAACTGCCGGCCAATGCGGGTGAAGATAGTTTCAGCTTCTTGTCCTTGCTGCAAGGCAGCGACCAACCCATTCGCCAACACGCAGTCAGTTGCTCCATACGAGGGCTCCCGAGTATCCGCGATGGGCAATGGAAGCTTATCGTGGGACCCGGTTCGGGCGGCTGGACCGATGGCAGCGAAAATGAAGCCGTTCAGCTTTACAATCTAGCTGACGACCTTGGAGAAACCCGCAACCTCGCCGAACAGCATCCAGAGCGGGTTGCCGATATGACAGCTGTGCTGGAATCCTACATACAATTTGGACGCAGCTCGAAAGGACCCGCACAGCATAACGATATCGATGTGGTCAGACATCCGCTACAGTGACGTGAGTCGCTATCCATTCTCCTGTGCCACGAAGAACACGGCGTATACGCCGCTGGTCACTCCCCTATCTCAAGTCCGAGATTCTTGGCCAGAAACGCGTAGACATCGGCGTACTCCTCTATGATTTTTGAGGTCGGCTTGCCCGAACCATGGCCCGCCTTGGTTTCGATCCGGATCAGCGCTGGCCTGCCGCCAGCGCTAGCTTCCTGCAGGCGGGCGGCATACTTGAAGGAGTGGCCAGGGACCACGCGATCATCCGTATCCGCGGTGGTCACGAGAATGGCGGGATAATCTGCACCGTCTTTAAGATTGTGATACGGAGAATACCCTAAGAGATATTCAAATATCTTTTTCGATTCAGAAGAGGATCCATAGTCATCGGTCCAAAAGCGGCCGGCGGTGAATTGGTCGAAACGGAGCATATCCATCACTCCCACTGCCGGGACTGCTGCCCCGAATAAATCCGGCCTTTGGTTGACCACCGCGCCGACCAATAGGCCCCCGTTGGACCCGCCCATAATGGCCAGCTTTTCGCTGTTGGTGTAACCCTCGGAAATCAGGTATTCCGCAGCCGCGATGAAGTCGTCGAAAACGTTTTGCTTGTTCTGCTTCTGTCCGGCTTGGTGCCACCTTTTCCCATACTCTCCACCTCCGCGAATGTTGGCCACCGCGTAGATGCCCCCCATCTCTAGCCAGGCTGCTCGGCTCGCGCTGAATCGGGGAGCGAGCGTAATGTTGAAGCCTCCGTATCCGTAAAGCAATGCCGGCTGATTTCCGTCCAGGGCGACACCCTTTTTTCTGGTCACAAAAAGGGGAATACGCGTCCCGTCCTTGGATGAGTAGAAAACCTGCTCGCTAACGTATTCATCGGGATCGAAATCGATACCTGCCCGATCGAGCAATTCGGTCTCGCCCGAAATGAAATCATAACGGTAGTTGGAGGGCGGTGTCGCGTAGGACTGGAATTGGAAGAAGGTTTCCGTTTCCGATGGCTTGCCACCAAAGCCGCTGGCAGTCCCTATGCCCGGCAACTCAATCTCTCCGATCGCTTCGCCCGATTTTCGATAAAGGCGAACTTGGGCAAGCACGTCCTTCAAATAGGTCGCTACGAACTGGTTGTGAATGACGTTAACCCGTTGCAGCGGCTCGTCTTGCTCGGGAATAATCTCCCTCCAATTCGTTCGCTCAGGGCGATCAAGATCAATGGCGATGATCCGGCCCCGCGGGGCTTCGTTGTCCGTAAAGAAGTAAAACGTCTTCCCATCGTTGTGGATATACGAGTAGTCGTTCTCGAACCGGTCTATCAACTCGATCGGAGCCGCCAGCGGCTCGCTCAGATCCTTGACCAGAATGCGGTACTTGTTGTCCGTCCCCCACCAGACTGAGAGGACTAGGTAACGACCGTCATCGGTTACATGCGTACCATAACCCCATTCTGGATGATCGGGTCGGTAATAGACCACGAAATCCTCCACCTGATCAGTTCCCAGACGATGATACATCACTTTCATTTCCTGGTTCAGCGACTGAAACTGATTCTCCTCATCTGGGTCGGGGTACTTCGCGTAGAAGAATCCATCTCCATCGCCATCCCATGACACTCCCGTGAATTTCAAATATTCCAGCGCGTCGCTTAAATCCTCGCCTGTATCCAAATCTCGGACTTTCCAAGTTCTCCAGTCCGAACCCGACTCCTGCACGCCATAGGCCACATAGCGGCCATCTTTGCTAAATGAGGCGCCAGCCAAGGCTACCGTGCCGTCTTTAGACCAAGTATTTGGATCGAATACGATCTCCGACGCGCCGTCCAAACTCCGCTTTCGATAAAGAACGTCTTGGTTCTGCAAGCCATCGTTCTTGTAGTAGTAGTACCACTCTCCTCG